>Ga0102934_1000803_pt1 | contig 21614 bp, 14 predicted proteins | sample SalPonR2_A_D1_MG_FD_78175 | JGI IMG/M metagenome (GOLD analysis project Ga0102934, IMG submission 78175) | Salt pond soil microbial communities from South San Francisco under conditions of wetland restoration - Salt Pond MetaG R2_A_D1_MG | ecosystem: Environmental > Aquatic > Marine > Intertidal... | reverse complement strand
CCGATTTGCCCAAAGGTTATCAAATTTCCCAGTATAAACAACCGCTTTGCTCATCTGGCGAATTGAAGATCAATATTGATGGAAAAGAAAAAGCCATCGGCATCACCCGCATTCATCTGGAAGAGGATTCCGGAAAGTCAATTCACGGAGTAGAAAATGACGAAGACACCTACATCGATTTTAATCGCTGCGGCGTACCTTTGATTGAAATTGTTTCCGAACCCGATATGCGTTCCCCTGAAGAAGCCTATCAATATTTGCGCAAACTGAAACAGACTCTGGAATACCTGGAGATCAGTGATTGTAATATGGAGCAGGGCAGTCTGCGTTGTGATGCCAATATTTCTATGCGCCCCAGAGGACAAAAGGAGTTTGGAATCCGTACAGAAATGAAGAATATGAACTCCTTTAGCGGAGTAAAAAAAGCTCTGCAATATGAGATCAATAGACAGAGTCAAGCGCTCGATAATGGTGAAGAAGTCATCCAGCAAACTTTACTCTGGGATGATCGTGAGGAAGTTGCCCGCCCCATGCGAGGCAAAGAAGAATCGGAAGATTATCGTTATTTCCCAGAGCCTGATCTTGTGCCCCTGGCAGTCGGTGATCAATGGCTTGGGGAGATCAAAAAGAGTATTGGCGAACTCCCTGATGAAAAGAGAGAGCGATTCAGCAAAGAGTATGGTTTGAGAGAATATGATATTGATTTACTGATCAGCGACCACAACCTTGCCACCTATTTTGAAAAAGCAACTAAGATTTCAGGCGACGCTGAGCTGACCAGCAAATGGTTGCAAAATGAAATTCTGCGAGTACTAAAAGAAGAAAATATTGATATTCAGGATTTTAATATTTTAGAAGATAGATTTGGTAAATTACTGGTCCTTCTCAAAAACAATAAAATCAATGCCAATAGCGCCAAAAAAGTATTTAACAAAATGCTGGAAAGCGACAAATCACCATCTGAAATTGTAGATGAAGAAGGTTTGTCGCAGATGAGCGGAGAGGATGAACTGGCTGGAATTATTGACTCAGTACTTGAAGAAAATTCCGATGAAGCCCAAAGATATCGTGAAGGTGAGAAAAAATTACTTGGCTTTTTCATGGGACAGGTCATGAAAAAGACGCGGGGCAAAGCCAATCCCGGAGATACCCGTGAATTATTACAGGAAAAACTACAGAGATAAAGTCAGCTCAATTTATTTCAGAAGAACATTTTTTCAGAGAATTACTCTAAATTGAATGTATTATAATTACTGGATCAATTAATTATACTTGATCCGGTAAGCTTATATATTTCATTGCATTATTCATCTAATTAAGATAATTTTATCATATGCAAAAACCCGATACAATAGAAATTATGGCTCCAGCCGGGTCTTTTGCTGCTTTACAGGCAGCTATTCAGGCCGGCGCCGATTCAGTTTATTTTGGGATTGAAAAACTCAATATGCGCTCCCGTTCATCTAAAAATTTCACAATCGAAGATCTCAAAAAAATTGTAGAAATCACCCGGGATAAAGGTGTTAAATCCTATTTAACCCTCAATACTGTCATTTATGACGAAGATATTGATTTAATGCAGAAAATAGTCGATGCGGCCCAGGATTCGGGAGTGACTGCGATAATAGCCAGCGATCTGGCTGTAATGCAATACGCCCAACAAAAAAATGTAGAAATCCATATGTCCACTCAGGCTAATATCAGCAATATTGAGGCAGTCAGATTTTACTCTCAATTTGCTGATGTAGTGGTTTTAGCCCGAGAATTAAATCTCAAACAAATTCAGAAAATTACCAAACAAATCAAAGATAATAAGATTACCGGGCCTTCCGGAAAACTTATCCAGGTTGAAATATTTGCTCACGGTGCCTTATGTATGGCCATTTCCGGGAAATGTTACCTCAGCCTTCACCAGTATAACCATTCTGCCAATCGTGGAGACTGCCTCCAAGCCTGCCGCCGCTCCTACATTGTTACTGACAGAGATACAGGTCAGGAACTTGAAATTGACAATGAAAATATAATGTCTCCCAAAGACCTCTGCACTATCCATTTCCTTAATAAAATTTTGGATGCCGGAGTTTCAGTATTAAAATTGGAAGGTAGAGCCCGCTCACCTGAATATGTCAAAACAGTAACCGAATGCTACAAAGAAGCTGCTCAAGCTTATTTCGAAGGTACCTACACAGAAGAAAAAATTGAAAATTGGAGAGCCCACTTAAAAACAGTCTTTAATCGTGGTTTCTGGGATGGTTATTATTTAGGACAGAAGCTGGGCGAATGGACTCATAAATATGGTTCCCAGGCTACTCAAAAAAAGGTTTTTGTAGGGCCTGTTACCAATTATTTTAGCAATATTCAGGTAGGCGAATTTTATTCAGAAGCCAATAGTCTGGAAAAAGGCGATGAGCTTCTCATCATTGGCCCTACTACTGGTGTGGTAGAATTAACTCTAGGTGAAGTCAGAATTGATGATCAGGACGTAGAGCGAGTTCCCCAGAATGTCGAGTTTTCCATACCCGTGAATACAAAACTCCGGAGAAGTGATAAATTATATAAAATAATCAAAAAAGAATAAATTCGAATAAGAGGGATCTGTCAGGTAAAACAAATGAAAAAATATTTAATTATCATAATAATTCTGTTCTCATCTTTACTGTTCAGCGACACTTTCCAGGATTCCTACTGGTTTGAAAGATTGGATCTGGATCGAACATTGCTAAAGGAAAGAATATTTTCAATCACTCAAGATAGTATTGGCTATATGTGGTACGGAACAAACAATGGTCTCTACAAATATGATGGCCGTGAGATTATTCATTATGATGCTACAGGTGACCCTGATGGTCTCGAAGATGATAATATTTTTGATTTATATACTACCAAAGGGGGAACCGTTCTAGTTATAACTGGAAGTTCAATTGAAAAATATGATCATTATGAAGATAAATTCATTAAGATAAAACTTCCAGATACAGATATAAGATTTAAGTACATTGTTGAAGATGATAATCAAAATTTATTTTTTATTAACCGCCATTCTAAAATCGTTACTCTGGATAAAAATACTGAATTAATTAAAGAGACAATTAAACTAGATTATTTCCTAAGAGATGTTATCTACCATAATGGAAAACTATTATTAGTTTCAAAATCCGGCTTACATTCTTATGATATCGAACAAAATAAAGTGCAATCAAATATAATTAATCGACCTTGTTATTCAATAGAAAAATATAATGATAATCGAATTTTTGTAGGATTGAAAAATGAGATAGTTGTATTATCAAACTCAGACTATAGTGTTGTTAAAAATATAAAAATGCCAAAAAACTCACGGCCTCAACAAATTATCAAAGGTAATAAACAAAATATCTGGATAAATACAAATACGAAACCTTTCATTTATAATTTGCAGACTGATAATATTCGCCCTACGACAATAAATTATAATATTTATGGTTTAAAAACAGCCAAACCTCCTATATTTTCAATATACAAAAGCAAATCAGGAACTATCTGGATCGGTTCGGCAGTATCCGGGCTTTATAAAAGCAGAATGATGAGTAATATCAACCATTTTGCCAAGGAAAAAGGCCATCTGTCTGACAATAAAGTTAAAGTTGTTTTCGAAGATGATCGTGGTAAAATCTGGATTGGAACATTTTCTAAAGGGGTAAATACCTATACTCCTGAAGATGATAAATTTAATCACTTAAAAAATATTAATCCTGTTAATAGAGATAACAAAAGAATATATAGCATTTTTCAAGACGATCAGGGCTTTATCTGGATAGGCGGCAATAGTTTTTTAACTAAGATTAACAGAGATGAAAAAATTATTGATCATTTAATTGTCCCTGATAGTATTAAGATTAATGAGCAGTGCTTTATAAAATCCGTGAGTAAAATAAAAAACAATGTATATTTATTAGGAACTCTGGGGAACGGGTTGATCTATTTTAATAGTAAAAGTGGCCAATTTAAGCGCCCCGGTGGAAATTACCAGGAGCATCTCAACAATATCAAAGAAATGACAAATAGCGGAAGCCTGGCCAAAGACGGAAAGGGCAATGTCTGGATAGGTTTATATAATCGTGGCGTTATCAAATATAATATAGAAAAAGATAGCATTGTTAAAGAACTGGATACAGAATGGACGAAAGTCAACAATATATTCTACGAGAATTCGGAAAAAATCTGGATTTGTTCTCGAAAAGGACTTTTCCTATATAATGAGAATACTGATAATTGCGAAATATTTAGTATCAAAGATGGATTAATTTCCAATAATGTTCTCGACATAGTCAAAGTTGATAGTACAATCTATTGGGTCAGCACAAATTATGGAATGGCTAAATTTGATTTCCACAATAAGACCTTTACCAGTTATTCCAAAGAACATAATTTGAAATATTTTCTCTATGAAAGTGATATCGAGTACATAGCCGATCTTAAAAATATTGAAGAAAATACTCTTGTTTACTCTCAGGATAATTACATCTATATCGGCGGTAGGAATGGAATTGACAAATTTGCTCCTGAAACTATTAGCCCTAATTATACACCTCCAAATACCTATATTACCGGAATGTCAATAGTTGGCAAGGATACCAGTTTTTCTAAAATATTCCCTGAAATTGATGAACTAAAACTTTCTCACCAAGATTATAAATTCCAATTTAAATATAATATTTTTAGCTATCATATTCCGGATAGAAATCAGCTAGCCTATAAACTTGAGGACTATAATAAAAAATGGATAAAAACCCGGGCTGGTAGTTTTAGTTTTTCCAATGTTCCAGCCGGGGACTATACTTTGAAATTGAGAGGCCGCGATGCTTTTGGTAACTGGAGTGACGGCCAGAAAATAAAATTAACTATTGTACCGCCCTTTTGGGAAACTCCGGAATTTTTTGTATCAATAGCCATTTTGGGAATTTTACTGGTTTTTGGTGTAATAAAATTACGAACCCGAACCATTCAAAATCAAAAAAAGGTTCTTGATAGAAAAGTAAAAATCAGAACTAGAGAACTAAATCAGAAAAAAGATGAATTACAGGTGGCCCATGATAAGCTAGAAGATAGAGTAAAAGACCGTACCAGGAAGCTGCTCGATTCTAACCAAAGACTCAGAGAAGAGGTCATCGAAAGAAAGCGGGTCCAAAAGGAACTCCATAAGAGCAGGCAGGAACTGGAAAGAAATCTAAGACTTCAGGAAGTATTATCAGAAATTTCTTTTTTATTTAACACTATGGAAGACCTGGATAAAAAAATCTCAAAAGCACTTAATAAGCTCAATGAATACATAGATGCTGATGGGCTAAATATTTATGAAAAAATGAAGGATGATGATAAACTTAAGCGGGCTTTCAATAAAAATAATAGGAATTCTGTAAGCGATGAATCTAAAATAATTTCCAGTGAAATTTATGAGTTCTATAAAAATTATTTTAAAACTAATGATTTGGTCCGGGTGGAGGATATTGCCAAAACTGAAGATATACCGGACTTTTTTGTAAGACTTCTAAATAGATTAGGTGTGAAATCATTTTTTTCAGTTCCGATTTGTATAGAAGATAATTTTTTTGGATTAATATCAATTTATAACTATTCAAAACCTTACAGCTGGAAACCATCAGAGATCACTCTTCTAAATACTGTCGCCAATCTTCTCTCTAATGCCTACCAAAAAGATAGAATCGAAAAAAGTCTGATTAAAAGCGAAAAAACATCAAAAAGTCTGGTCAACGCTCCCAAAGAACCTTCTGTTTTATTAAATTCAAAAGGTGAAATAATCATGATCAATGAATCTTTTGCTGAATTGGTAAAAGAGAATAAAGATAATTTGATCGGAAAAGATTTGATAAATTATTTTAGCCAGGATTTAATTGGCCAAACTAAAGATAAATTCAGTAAATGCATTCAGAATCAGAAGCCCGTTGATTTTGAAGTGGAAATTAAGGACAAATTTTATTCGGTTTCAATTTATCCTATCCCCAATCTGAAGGATGAAACTTCAACTGCTGCAATTTTTGCTCGCGATATTACAACTCAGAAAGAAGCTGAGGAGATTCTAAAGCACAACCAGGAAGAATTGGAAAAATTGGTTGACCAGAGAACTGATGAACTGCATCAGGCTAACGTGAAGCTGAAAAAAGAGATTGAATACAGAAAAATTGCAGAAAAAGATCTGGTGGCCTCGGAAAAAAAGAAAAGAGATGACCTTCGTAAACTGACCCTGCAGTTAGCCCATGAAATCAAGAATCCTTTGGCCAGTATTAAAAGCTCTGCCCAATTACTCAAATATATGTATAATAAAGAACATGCGGAAAATAAATCAGATAAGATGCTGCAAAAGATGGAAGTGATCGCTGGAAATGTAGATACCTGCAACAAAGTTGTTCAGGAATTATATAATTACACTCATCGTGGCGGAATGCAGTTGGAAGAAAACAATCTGTCGGTCATATTAAAAGAAATTCAAAATTATGCATTTAACAAGGCTGATAATTTTAAAAATATAGAAATTGATACTGATTTTGAAGTCAAAGAGGCCAATCTCTCCATGGATATGTTTAAAATTCTTCAGGCTCTGAAAAATGTGATAAATAACGCCTTTGATGCTATTCAGGAGGAAGGCATTATTTTCCTACAAACTCAGAAAAAAAATAATTCCATTCGGATTAATATAGAAGATGACGGAAACGGAATTAAAAAAGATGATATGGAAAATATTTTTGATCCCTTCTATACTACCAAGGTGAAAGGTTTTGGAATCGGGCTTTCCGTTGTCAAAGAGATAATCGAAAGTCATGATGGCAAGCTTATGATTGATAGTGAATATGGTCGTGGAACGGTGACTACGGTAGAATTGCCAATAAACAACAAATAAGGAGTTCATAAATTGTGTTCAATTCTCGTTGTTGATGACAATATTGACATAATGAATAATATAGCTGATATGCTTTCCTATGAGGGCTATGAGACCTGCAAGGCCAGCCGGGGTCAGGAGGGATTGGAAAAAATCAGGAAACACGAACCTGATTGTGTCATCCTTGATATGCGCCTGCCCGACATTTCAGGCTGGGATGTAATGGATAAAATTAAAGATAGAATGGAATCCGGTTTAGCAGTCATAGTTATTACTGCTCATGGTGATGTTTCTAGCGCTGTTAAGGCCATGAAAAAAGGCGCCTATGATTTCATTGAAAAACCCTTTAATAATGATGTTCTTGTTCTCACAGTTGATCGGGCTATCGAAAGTATAAAATACAAAACCGAAATTAGAAGATTAAAGAAAAGTTATAGACTTTCTATTGGTGGCAAAGAAATAATTGCTAAAAGTGGAGCTATGAAGGAAGTACTGCAACAGATTGATAATGTTGCTAACACGGCTATAAGCGTTTTAATCCAGGGTGAGACCGGTTCGGGAAAAGAAGTAGTTGCCAATTTAATTCACCAGCGTAGTGATAGAGCTGAACACCCTTTTGTAACAGTAGATTGTGGTGCTATTCCAGAGAATCTACTGGAAAGTGAATTATTTGGTTTTGAGAAAGGTGCTTTCACTGGCGCTCATGAAGACAAATCTGGAAAATTCATAGCCGCTCATCAGGGTTCTCTCTATCTGGATGAAATTGGCAATCTGCCTTTGCAACATCAGCGCAGATTGTTGAGAGCTGTAGAACAAAAAACAGTTGATCCTCTCGGTTCGAAAGATTCCAAAATTGTTGATGTTCGAATAATTACTGCTTCCAACGATGACCTCGGTAAAGCAGTGCAGGAAGGTAATTTTCGCGAAGACCTTTTCTATCGCCTCTCGGAATATGTTATCCATATTCCACCTTTACGGGAACGTCCGGAAGCTATTCCCTATCTGGCCAAAAAATTCATCGAAGAAGGTAATCTTGAACTAAAAACGGAGATTGAAGATATTTCCAAAGAGAGCATAAAAGAATTAATGGATTATAATTGGCCGGGAAATATTAGACAATTGAAAAATGTGATTCGTAGAAGTATGCTAAAAGCTGATAAAATAATCAAGGTAAAAGACATTGATCTACGTGATAAGCTAGCTCCAGAAAATAAAAAAGGTAGAGACCTGGAGACCCTGGTAAGTCGTCATGACAATTATAAAGATGCTTTATCGGAAATGAATAAGAAAATGGAGAAAAAACTTGTACTTCAGGCTCTTTCACAAAGCAATGGTAATATCAGTAAGGCCGCCAAATTATTCGGGATCACCCGTAAAAATTTTTATAAAAAAATAGAAAAACATAAAATTAGGCAGGAAATGGATCTGTAAGTTTCATTTATCTTTTTTGAATGATTTTTATTCCTTACTAACCGACCAGATATCTTCCCCAAAAACATCCCAAGGCAGTCGAAGTTCATCGCAATTATCAGGATCAGGGTCAAATTTATTATTGACCAGATAAATAATTTCCGCTGAATCCTGTGAGAGATTTTTACAACCATGGGCAATGCCAGGAGGAATTGTGACCAGCCTGGAGTTTCCATCACCTAAAATAATGCGCATATGGTTTTCAGCTGTAGGTGAATCTTTGCGTAGGTCAGCCAGTAAAAGCAGTACTTTATAAGAAGGGGGAACAAACCAGATATCAGTCTGTATTTTATGGACATGAAAGGCTTTGATCATATCACCATCGAGTACACTGAAATTAATCTGCTTCAACTGAAATTCAGGAATTTTTTCTGCTTCTCCCTGATTGAGTCGAATCAATTCTGTTAATGAACCACTTTCATCATTAAAACGATTGATGGGAATAATCTGAACACCCTCAATACCTTCATCCTGAGAATAGTCCTGAGTGTTAAGTTTACTATCATATTTTTCCAGTAGATCCATTCTCTATCCTTTTCTAATTAAAGATTAGCATAGCAACCGATAAATTAATCCATTTTGCTATAATTTAAAAATTAATAATAAAGACAAATCTCTAGCAGTTTTATAATTAATGGAGAAATCACAAAAATTTTGTGTATATTTGGAAATGGGCTCCCGGCGCCAACTGAAATTATTAATATTGAATCACATGCCCAGTTTCTTCCTAAATCTGAAAAAAGCCCCAGCATTTGGGCAAATCTAGAGGAATATGAATTCAAATCACTTTGATAAAATTATTTTTAAAATTGCAATCGATGACTATTGAGGGCCAAGACTTATGCAATTTTATTTAATCATGCTAATGAAAATGTACTAAATTTGCCCTTCAAAACAAGAAACAAGCAAAGGAAATCTAGCCCAATTATTGACAAAAAAAATCAAATACCAGCTATTGTAGTCACTTATTCGCAACTCTTTTTAAATTAAACCCCTATTAAATAAAAAATAGATTTGAATTTGTAATCAATATTATTTAAAATAAATTGTATAAAATGAGTAGTTTTTAGAAAATTGAAAATGGCGACGAAGATCGGAAAGTTAAATGATTATTAAATTTAGGACTATTGTTTTTTGGTTGGTGCTCTTAAGTATGCTGGTTACAGCAGATGACTCAAATTTTGGACAAAGAAGCGTCAACCATTACATAACAAGCCAAAAATTAGACGTTCATCCTCGATATCAGGACATTATAGAAAAAATAATGAATGACGTGAGGTGTAATAATGCTCATTCATTATCAAGTATTTTAATCAGAGATCAAATAGTTTTCCAGGACAGTTCCCGCATGATCATCGGTGCCATCTATTTAGATGACTGCAAAATTATGAACATGTATTTGGTTAAGTTGGATAGAAATGACGAACTCATCTGGCGTAAAATAGTTGATAATCAAAATATTATTGTTCCTAATAAAATTTACCAGTTGAAAGATGGTAATTTTCTTGCCCTGGGCTATTACACTCAGGTAAGTGGACGTAAATACTCTCAGGTTGTCAGCGATATGTACATTCAAAAATTTACTCAAACAGGTAAAGAGGTCTGGCAAAAAAGATTTACTGATCCGGAATACAGTCAGGAAGCTATTTTGGCTCGCGAGTTAGACAATTCCATTTTAATTGTCGGAATTCAGAATAATGGTCAGGAATCACTATATCTCGCAGCAATTGATAATCAGGGAAATGTTGAATGGCAGGGCAATAAAGCATTGGGCGGAGATATTAATACTATCGACCTGGAAAGCGGCCAGAATAGTTTGACTATTTCTGGTGAAACTATGTATTATGAGACCACCTCTGATAATTATCAAAAAGAGCCTTTCCAATTTCAACTTGTAGAAACCGCCTCAAACTCTTTTAGCATCACCCGGAAAGGTGAAAGCGATCCAAAACCTGATCCAGCTGTTAAAAAAATGCAGAGTGAAGATGCTGACCAAAAAATTGAAATCTTTGGTACCGCAATAATCACCGATTCCGAAGTTTTAATAAGAAATAAGCCAACTCTTAAATCCAGTATTTTGGGAGTTCTCCAGAAGAATGACTCCTGTCAGGTACTGGCAAAAACACAAAATGTATACCCTATACGTAATATGAAAAACCACTGGTATGAACTCAAATGTAGAAATATGACCGGTTGGGTATATGGTCGATTTATTCGATTTAAAGAAGAGTAATCTTATTGCTAGATTTTATTTGAGCTTCTCACCTATCTGAATAATTCCACGCCCACTCTTGCCATCCATTTTAACATTTAAATTTGTATCAAGCCTGACGTGGCGGCAGTATTGCATTTTTTGCTGGACTGAGCCGTTCTGCAACCAATCCCATCGCAAGAAACTGGCCTTACTATTATGAGGCACCGAAATATAACCCAATTCCATAGAAACTACATTATGAAAAAAGTGGGTTCCCTGAGAGGGATCAATTTCAAAGCCTTCAAAACCGGTTTCCACAATCACTTTGGCCATATTGATGTCATTGAACTGAACAGGTATGCCGAGAAAACGATCCTGTGATCCCCAGCGACCAGGACCGATCAACAAGTATCGGCGGTCCAATTCCCTCATTTTATTATTTAATTCTTCAATTTCATCTTTTATTTCTATTGTCTTGGTTTTGTCAAAATCGGTATGGGGAATAAAAATTATATCCTGAAGATTACAAAATTGCCCATTACCCATACAATGTTCACTGTAAAGTAAGGTTTTTTTCCTATCAATTCCATCCGGTATAGTAACCTCACTAGAACCAACAGAAAGAGGACGAATTTGCAATAGATAGAAGGTTGGTGGTTGCTCCTTATCTTCATTGAGTTCTACTGAAAATTCGATTTCAATAGGCATACCAAAAGCCGCTTCTCCTAATTCCATTATTTCTCGAATAATTTCGCTAAGAGGAAAATAATTATATTTTAAAATATAATCAAAATTCATAACCAGAGGGCCTTTATGACGGAGTCCCGACCGGATGCGTCGATTTTGCATATCCAATACAGAAGCTAGCTTATCCAGAGAGCCATGGGAACGAACCTCATTTATATCGATTTTGTCAAGGGTAATATCATCGCCTTTTACCAAACTGTAATTTTTTCGATCCAGATTAAGAGCAAAAATATATTTCTGTGAATCCTTTAAGAGAGTATCCTGTTTCAAAAGGTTCTTCTTGGGGTAACGGGGACAAAATCGATACACATTTTCCCCATCTACAACCGCCTTTCCCAGGCCAGCAGCTATTGAGACAACGCCATCTTCATGCTCAAGATCCGATACAGGATAATAGTTATAGGACTGAGCAACACCGGAAATATGAGGATAGAAATACTTATCACCAAAGTACGAACCGGTGATCTCCTGAATAATAACTGCCATTTTCTCTTCACTGATTCTGTGATTAAGGTTATTGATGTATAACCTTGCTCTTTTTGTATATACGGAAGCAAAAACCAGTTTGACCGCTGTAATAAGTTGCTGAACACGAATAGATGTATCGGAGGCATTGTTCGGCAACATATAGGTGCTATAGACTCCAGCAAAGGGTTCTGAATAAGAGTCCTCCAGTAATCCAGATGAACGCACTGCCAGAGGCTTATCAATCTGAGTGACAACAACTTCCAGCTTTTCCAGCAAATCCTCGGTTAACTGTCCGGCCAAAAAATATCGGTTTATTTTTTCATCACTAAGATCTTCTACATTGATCTCATCGAGATTATTATTTTCAATGAAATTATCAAACTCATTGGTTCCTATGATCGCCGTAGCCGGAGTAACAACACGACAATCTTTGAATTTTTCGCCAAAATCCATGCTTACTAAGAGCGCATTTAAAAAAGCCAGGCCGCGCCCCTTTCCCCCAAGCGAGCCATCTTTTAACTGAATTATCTCATTGGGTTCAAAGGAGCAATAGTCGTGATATTTGATCACCTTGCCTTTTTCCCGCTGATCCAAAATTTCATTTATAGTGGACAATAAATAATTTCTACTTTCTGAAATAGAATCAAAATCTTGCAGCCGTAATGGTCTGATTCGGCGAGCAATTTCTATCTCACCGCGAGCCATTAGCCATGATGAGAAGTGATTGCGTACAGTATGATATTTTAGGACTGAATCTGGAATTTTCTGTAACTTCATTCTTAATTCTGACAATGAACGGGCGGTATCATAGTAGCCCTGTTCATCTTTTAGGATAAATTCACCAAAGCCCAAATAATCATGGATAAATTTTCCAATTTTATTGATCAACTGGGGATCAAATTTATGCAAAAAGGTCACATCCATTTCCTCAGCCAGATTCTTATTATCAATATCCGAGGACATCAGGATAATAGGTATATCGAAATCGTCATTCTTCTTAATAAGAGAAATTAATTTGTGCCCAGCTTCTTCATCTATACTACCCTTCCTTGGGAATTTTACATCAGAAATGACTGTAGAAACATATTCGCTATAATTACTGTAAACATTGGCAGCTTCTTCATAATCATGAGCAACAATCACTTTGGGACGAGCTCGCATTCGCAGCCTTTTGTTAATATCATTGACCTCTTCCCGAATCAATATCTGAGTTTGCTCAACAATCCTTTCATATAAGTAGGGCAAAATCATGGAATAATATTTTATGGAATCTTCTACAAGCAGAATAACTCTTACCAGTCCTTCTTTGGTATCATTGGCCAGGTTATTGCGGTCTTCCACAGATTTGATCATAGCCAGAAACAGTTTTGCATCTCCATTCCAGAGAAATATTTTATCGAATAATTCCACGTTTTCTTTATTGCTTTTTATCTGGCGGGCTTCGGAATTGGAACTCAGAAGTAAAATTAGAGGCAGGTCAGAATATTTTCTTTTAATTTTGCGAGCCAGATCCAGGAAGGACATTTTTCCGATGTGCTTCATTGTTACAACTAAATCATAGTCGTCTTTCTGTAATTCTTCAAGAGCCATACTGGCTGTAGGCACACTGATTACCCGGGGAGCCAGACTTAAATTCAGCTGACGATATTCACCAAAGATTTTTTCAGATAGCCGGCCATCCTGCTCAAAAGTAAAAGCATCATAAAAACTGGATACAAGCAGAATCTTTTTGATCCTGTTCTGCATTAATTTATGAAAGCTTTCTTCACCATATTTAAATTTATTGTAATATTTTTTTATTTCTTCAAGTTGCATTCCGGCCTCGTTCTATTATTACCAACTTATATAATAAGGATTTTTTCGACGATTATCAAAACAAAGTTTATCCATAATTTATTCCTATAATCAATCCAGCATTAAATAGAATGCCATTGGGAAGCCAAATTTTGCCTAATGAACTGAATCTGAACTCAATTATCCAGAATTAAGAGGAAAATCTTTGTATATAAATCTAAGTAACTCTTTTAGAATACCAGAACTTCCCGTCCCGATTTTATATAATTGGTCAAAGGTTTACCCATATATTTGACCTTTACACCCATTTTCTCAAGCCTACCAGACACTCCATATTGTTCAGCGCACCATTTACAGGATGTCAAGACAACTCCTTTTTCTTTTAATTCAACAACTTTATCCTGGAGTTCTTTATTTTTAGATAATAAGCGAGTTGATGGGCCCCAGATCAATAATTCTACATTTTCCCATAAATTGTGTTTTTTAGAATTTAAGGCATAAGGATAAACAACTTTGAGAAATACTTCCGGGTCTTGACTGGTCCACAACAATACAATAGAATTCTTTTCGGAGCAGCAATTATCTTTCTCTTTTTTTTGATCCATATTTTTCTGTGCGCTTACCGGGATTAACAAAGTTGCAATCAAACACATAATGATAATTTTTTCCATAATGGATTTCCTTTCCAGAGTTAATAATTTAAAATTTACAGAAGCGATCGATGATTAAATTTATAGAGATGAACCTAGATAATTAAATAAAATACAAAAAAAATATTGACAATAGCGTTCATTTATCATACATTTCCTATGTATTTACTAGGAATTAAACTTGATAAAGAAAAAATTAAATAAAAGGAAGATAAAATGAAAAATATACAGGTTGATTGCATAAATGAAAATTGTCCCGTTCCCCTGGTGGAAACGCGCAAAGCCTTACAAAAGGCTTCCCAGGGAGATATAGTAGAAATAAAGGGCACTCATTCCTCTTCCAAAAAAGAGATTCCCATGGCTGTAAAATCTATGGGCTATAACCTCCTCTCAATTGATCAAAATGATGATATTTGGACAATTAAAATTCAAAAGTAGAGGTTAAAATGGCTGAAAAGACGACAATAATTCTTCATAGTGGAGAAATGGATAAGGCTTACAGTGCTTTGATAATTGCTAATGGAGCCCTGGCAATGGGTATGGATGTATCAATCTTCTTCACTTTTTGGGGACTGGAAAGGCTTAAGAAAAACAAACTGGAAAAAGGCCCATTATCCAAAATGAATTTTTTCGGGATTGGTAAATGGTTAATCAAACGTAAAATGAAAAAATCCGGGGTTGCCTCTTTAAATAAACTGCTCGAAAATTTCATAGAATTGGGAGGCAAAATTCTAGCCTGCGACATGACTATGGAAATTATGGGGATTGATAAAGATGATATGCGGGATGAAGTCATCACAGAATATTGTGCTGTAGGAACCTATATCCAGGAAGCACGTGAATCTGAAGTAACATTATTTATATAATGAGGTAAAAATGAACAAAAAAAGTATATATCTTGATAATTCAGCAGCGACCCGTCTTGATGAAGAGGTTTTAGAAGCAATGAAGCCCTACTTTTTCCAGGACTATGCGGTAGCATCTTCAGAATTTGGTTATTCTATGGGTATAAAAGCTCGCAAAGCGCTGGCAAATGCCCGTGAGAAACTGGCGGAATTCATTTCTGCTGATCCGGAAGAATTGATCTTTACCTCCGGATCAACAGAATCCAGTAATATTGCGATTAAAGGTGCTCTTGAAAAAGTAACCGGAAAAGAGAAAAACCACATTATAACCAGTACGATCGAGGATTTCCCGGTTTTGAACAGTTTCAAAAAACTTAAAAAAAATGGATATAGAGTAACCTATCTTGATGTTGATGAAAAAGGATTTATTGATCCGGAGGAGCTCAAAAAAGCAATTACCAATCAAACTGCTCTTGTCTCCATTCAGCATGCTAATCAGGAAATTGGCACAGTTCAGGACATTGCAGAAATCGGCCAAATTTGTCATGAAAAGGGTCTGTTATTTCATACTGATGCTACTCATACTTTCCGGCGGTTGCCAATTGATGTTGAGGAATTAAATATAGATCTGATGACCTTTTCAGCCCATACAATTCATGGTCCTAAAGGAGTCGGCGGACTTTACATTGGCAAAGGAACTAATATAGCAAAATTTCTTGACGGCGGTTTTCAGGAATTTGATAAACGGCCTGGTCTAGTCAATATTCCCGGAGCAGTTGGTTTTGCCAAAGCTGCCGAATTAATTACTGAACAGGAAAATAAGAACTTACAGGAATTGCGGGATTACCTTATCAATCGGATACTAGATGAAGTCCCAAGAACTACCCTCAATGGTGACCGGCAAAACCGACTTCCCCAAAATGCCAATATTACTTTTCATATGGTAGAAGGCGAATCAATAACTCTTCACATGGATATGCGCGGCTTTGCAGTTTCAACTGGTTCGGCCTGTTTTAGCAATTCGCTAGAGGCCAGCCACGTTATTCTGGGAATTGGTGGTGATCATGAGCGGGCCCATGGTTCAGTTCGCTTTACCTTGAGTCGATTTAATAATAAAGAACAGATAGATGCTGCAATCAAAGAAATAAAAGATGTAATAGAACAGTTAAGAAAGATCAGTCCATTGAATACAGATAAAAAACAAAAAAATAATCTTCAAGAAGTTAAGAACTAATATCTTTTAAAAATTATGAAGCAAGGAGAAAAAAAATGGATTTTCCATACAGTGAAAAAGTACTAGAGCATTTTAAAGACCCTCAAAACGTTGGCGAAATAGAGAATGCAGATGGCAAAGCCCAGGAAGGTAGTCCAGCCTGCGGCGATATGGTTTCAGTTCATATAAAATTAGATGATGATAAAAAGCATATTCAGGATATAAAATTCAAATCCTACGGTTGCGCTTCCAATATTGCAACCGGGTCAATTATAACAGAATTGGCAAAAGGCAAAACAATAGACGAAGCCAAACAGATCAGCTGGCAGGAGGCTTCCGATGCTCTGGGTGGTTTGCCTCCTATTAAAACTCACTGTTCTGTGCTTGCTGTCGATGGACTGCGGGCAGCTATAGAAAATTATGAGGAAAAAAGCGGTCTGAAGACTGAACAGGCACCAACTGATTTGGCTTTTATCCACAAAAAATTGAAAAGGGTGATGAATCCAATAGCAGGAATTGATATTGTTAAGTCAGATCTAGTAAATAATGTAAGTCTGGATGACGGAGTTGTAAAAATTGATGTTGACCTGGCCGCCAACCATCAATTTGCTAATAATATTGATGAGGAAATTCGTGAAAAGCTCGAGCCAATTCACGATATTGAAAAGGTTGAAGTTAATTTTCTTCGATAATATGTAGCCCAACTATCCCTGGTTGTGTTTGCTGAACGAAGCCTCAACGGCTGAGAGAAGCAAAACCAAGCGCAGACTCTAAAACAAATGCGCACAAAACCAGCTTACACAATCTCCACAGCATATTGATATTTTTCCCATATCAATCCTGGAATGAGCCATAACGCATTCCAATCAACCCATTGAGGGATTGATTGGAATAGAACAACTTCCCGAAAAAATACCTTCGGGACAGGAAAGATATTTGTTCTACAAAAATAACAAAATTAATTGCATATTTCCGACTTTTCCTATAATTTTGGTAGGGAATTGAAAATAGTATTAAATTACCATTATTAGGAGTAAGCATTAATGACATCAATTAATTCAACACTGGAACAGAATAATTTCTCCCGCCAGAATATAATCGATCTTTTATCAGTTGAGAACGACCAAATCCAAAAATTATACAAAAAAGCCTATCAAATAAAATCAAAATATGTGGGCAATAAAGTCTATTACCGGGGTATAATCGAGTTTAGTAATATTTGCGAGAAAAACTGTTATTACTGTGGTATCAGAAAAAACAATAAAAACACAGATCGCTATAAAATGACCCGCAAGGAGGTAATTGAGGCAGCAAAGTTTGCCCAAAAAAGCGATTATGGATCTTTAGTTTTACAAAGTGGTGAATTACAAAATGCTGAATTTGTAAACTTTATAGAATCCCTTATCAGAGATATTAAAAATCTACCCGGCAAAGAACTGGGTATAACCATATCCCTCGGCGAACAGAGTTTGTCCACTTATAAAAAATGGTACAAAGCCGGCGCTCACCGCTATCTTTTGCGGATTGAAACCAGTAATTCTGAACTTTATGAAAAATTGCATCCGCGCGATCATGATTTTAAGGCTCGTTTCCAGGCTCTTGAGGATTTGAAAAAGAGCGGCTATCAGGTTGGCACTGGCATAATGATCGGACTCCCTGACCAGAATCGAGAAGATCTGGCCGATGATATTTTATTTATGCGAGACAACAACATTGATATGATTGGAATGGGGCCTTTTATTCCCCATAAAGATACTCCCCTGGCTGATTCTTTGGGAGAATTTGAAAAATTCAAAAATTCCCAGCTGGAACTCAGCTTGAAAATGATAGCGGTCACCAGGCTGGTTCTAAGGGATGTCAATATCGCTGCTACAACCGCACTTCAGGCTTTAGATCCTATTGGACGAGAAAAAGGGCTGCAGGCTGGAGCCAACATTATCATGCCCAATATTACTGACACAAAATATCGGGAAGGTTATCAACTCTACGAAAACAAGCCTTGCCTGGACGAAAATTCTGAAATGTGCAAAGGCTGCCTGGAAACACGTATCCGTTCTATTGGTGAAGAGATTGGCTACAATGAATGGGGAGATAGCCCGCATTATTTTAAGAGAAAAAAGCAAAATTGAAGGGCAATTAGCGGTGATCACGTTACCCAATCATCAGTTCAGAAAAAGACGCCTAATAATAAAGGAGAGCCTGGGATGACAAAATCAAAAGCATTAAAATTATCTAGCATCGTTCTGACCATTTTAATACTGTTCAAGGCCTGTTCAACTAGTCCTCAAGTCACTACCAGTTTCAAAGACATTTCAGTAAAAGCTGCTCATCAGCTTATTTCAAAAAACGATGATAATAAAAATTTCGTCATCCTCGATGTTCGAACTTCTACTGAATATGAAAATGGTCACATTGAAAAGGCCATAAACCTAAATTACAGTTCCAGCGATTTTAAAGAATATCTCAAGGAACTTGACAAAAACAGAATCTATCTAATCTATTGCCAGTACGGCGGTCGCAGTAAACGCGCACTTGAAATTATGAAAAGCCTTGGCTTTCAGAAGGCTTACAATCTTTCAGAAGGTATAATCGGCTGGGAGTCAGCTGGTTATTCAACAATCAAGGAGAATTAAATGAATTCAAAAAAACTTTACAAAAAAGGCCTCAGGCTGGAATATTTTACAGTTTCTTACAATTTTATTGAAGCCGGAGTAGCCATTCTATTTGGCACTGTTGCTAGCAGTATCGCTCTGATTGGTTTTGGGATGGATAGTATTGTGGAAACCCTATCCGGATTTATATTGATCTGGCGACTCCACCAACACCAAAATTTGAGCGAAGCAGAAGAAGAAAAAATTGAAAAGCGAGCCATGAAATTTGTGGCAATTACTTTTTTCATATTGGGCGCTTATGTGCTAATCCAATCGATAATGAAACTTATCGACGGAACGCCTCCCGATCCATCATTGCCCGGTATTATTCTGGCTTTTATTTCTTTGATAATTATGCCCATTCTTGCGCTTCGAAAAATTAAAGTGGGAAAACAGATAAATAGCCGGGCCCTGGTTGCTGATGCCAAGGAAACTATTGCCTGCGCTTTTCTGTCAGCAGCATTATTGCTCGGTTTAGGGCTCAATTATCTATTTGGACTGTGGCAGGCCGATCCTATTGTCGGTATAATCATTGTCTTTTTTCTTTTTAGAGAAGGTTGGGAGAGCTGGGAGGAAGCCCAATAGAACTAACTAATCCTTGTAGGTCTTCAAGACCTGCAAGGATTCTCATAAAATAGATCAACAATCTTGATTCAAAACAATAAAGAAAAATCTCTTCGGCAAAATAATTTTATAGGCCTCGTAAAAAATAGTCTTATCGCCAAAATAGGTGACTCACTTTATTTTGTAATTCCTGGAAGTCCTGTATCTAAAATGACATTATCCGACATTGACAGATTTGTTTTTTTGGATAATTGTCCATTTTTTTCGGTGTTGCATTTCCATTGTAAATGGATTGCATTTGCTGGTTAAAGTCAATATCCCATTTATTCTATGGCTTAATTCTGGAAGTATTCCGAAGTTTTATTAAATTCCAGTACCAAATTCTATCAATAAAACCTCGCAGGTTTTGAAAACCTACGAGGTTGAACAAAAATAATTGCCAAATCATTATTTTTTAATTGAGATTCTTATCCCAACCTATTAATATAGATCAATATTTTTGAAAGATAGTGAGGAGAGGAGAATTGGCAAAGTTATTCAATAAACAGATTTTAAAGCGGCATATTCAAAAACATTCAATTCCTGATGAAAAAAATAAGATACAACGTATTGCCCGCTGGAAACGTAATTTGAAACTGAACCGTAATGTCAAGGAGGAAGCCCTCCAGGCCGCATTTCTCAAAGGCATATTCGGTACAATCCTGGGCTACAAAGACCTGACCGAAGCCGAAGACAAACAATACACAATGAAAGTCGAACCGGCTACCGAAGTCGATGCCACAAAACCGGACGGAAGTCTGGGCTTTTTCGAGATCAACGGTGCTGAACAAACCAAAGTAGTTATCGAACTCAAAGGTCCTAAAATCAGCCTCGATGAGAAGCAAAAACGAGCCGGCAAGGATTATGGCACACCTGTGGAACAGGCCTTTGGCTATGCTACAAAATACGATGGCATCGAATGGGTGATCGTCTCCAATATGATCGAAATCAGACTTTATAAATATGACCGTGGGCAGGGCCATTATGAAGAATTCCTGATTCCCCGGCTCGATGACCCTGAAAATTTCAAAGAATTTCATCTAATCCTCTCCCGTCCCAATCTGTTCACTCGAGAAAATGGCAGCCTGACGGAAAAGTTAACCCGGGAAACAGCCGAACTGGAAGAGGACATCACTACCAAATTTTACAATCTTTACAAACAAACCCGTATAGAACTATTCGAACATCTCAAGCAGCATAATCCCGATTATGACCAGGAACTGCTTTTTGAAAAGGCGCAAAAATTTCTCGACCGCATCATATTCATCTGCTTTTGTGAAGACCTGGGCCTACTACCACCTAAAATTTTGCACAAAGCCATTCAGAGTGGCGAAGCTTCCTTCAGTATGAGCGATACCCGTATCTGGGAGGAGATCAAAGGCATTTTCAAAGCCATCGACCAGGGCAATCCCGCCAAAAATATCAATGCCTACAATGGCGGTCTCTTCAAACCTGACGAAACTCTGCACCAGTTAACTATTAAAAATAATTTTTTCTCAGCCATAGATGAAATCTCGGCCTATGATTTTGACAGTGATCTGGATGTCAATATTCTGGGCCATATTTTTGAGCAGTCGATCAGTGACATAGAGGAGATCAAGGCTGATATTCAGGCCGAGGAATATAATCAGCAGGAATCCAAACGCAAAAAGGAAGGCATTTTCTACACTCCCGAATATATCACAAAATATATTGTGGAAAATTCGGTTGGCAAATATATCGAAGATATCAAAACCGAATTGGGCTATGCCGAATTGCCTGAGATCGATGCAGCTGAATCGCCCCAGGTCAAAGGCAAATATCGTCAAAAACATCTGCGCTTCTATGATGAATATATTCAACGGCTGCGCAGTATCAAGATTCTCGACCCGGCCTGCGGATCCGGGGCCTTTCTGAATCAAGCTTTTGATTATCTCTTGCAGGAATACAAATGGGTGCGCAACCAGCGCTCTCTCATCGAGCAAAAACCAATTGACATTTCCCTTCAGGATCAGGTTTTCAAACAAATTTTGCAGGATAATTTCTATGGTGTGGACCTCAATCAGGAATCCGTGGAGATCACCAAATTGTCGCTCTGGCTCAAATCGGCCAACAAAAATAAACCT
>Ga0102934_1000802_pt1 | contig 21614 bp, 10 predicted proteins | sample SalPonR2_A_D1_MG_FD_78175 | JGI IMG/M metagenome (GOLD analysis project Ga0102934, IMG submission 78175) | Salt pond soil microbial communities from South San Francisco under conditions of wetland restoration - Salt Pond MetaG R2_A_D1_MG | ecosystem: Environmental > Aquatic > Marine > Intertidal... | reverse complement strand
TGGCAGTGATAGCTGTCATTCCATAAACACCATTTGCTGAAAAGGCTTTCAGGTCAGCCTGGATGCCTGCTCCTCCGCCGCTGTCGGAACCCGCAATGGTTATTGCTTTTTTATATTTTTTTGTTTCTTCCATATTTAAAGGAGGTTTAGAAATGTGTATACCCTCTCCGGATATTATCTATGGGTTTGTTTTCTTTAAAATATTGAATTTTGGCCTCACCTGTGACGATTTCACCTACAGGGAATAATTCTTTCTGGAATTCTCTGATAAAGGCTTTTTTTACTGAAGAAAATGCGTTTTTATCTATTGTTAATAACAGACCATAATCCTCTCCACCGGAAACGGCCATTTCAAGGCTGTTCCAGTTTTGTTTTTCAGCGGTTTCAATAAGCTCTTTTGTCATGGGTATTTTTTCCACTTCGATATGTGCTTTTGCATTGGATGCTTTAAGAATGTGCATCAAGTCGGAGCTAAGTCCATCAGAAATGTCAATCATTGCGTGTACCTCTTCTCTTTCTGCGAGCCATTGTCCTTCTTTTACATGAGGATAGGGGGTGAGGTGCTGGTCGAATAATTTTTGATTTTTTTCAGAAATTCTGATATTGTTCAGGATGCATTGCAATCCTCCTGCTGAATCTCCAAGTGTGTTTGTAACACAGATTATATCACCTTCTCTCGCTGCATTTCTTCGTTTAATCCTATCATTTTGAATTTCACCGGTAACTCCTACGTTAATTATTATTTTGTCTTCCGATTTGGTTGTATCTCCTCCTAGCAGAGGGGTGTTTTCTTTTTCACTGAGATCTTTATACCCTCTCATGAACTCCTTAATCCATTCTATGTCAATCTCTTCGGGTAGACCAACAGAAAGGAATGAAGAAATTGGTTTGCCTCCCATAGCTGCAATATCGCTCAGATTTACAGCCAGTGATTTAAATCCCAACTGGAAGGGACTAATTTTTTCTCTCAGGAAATGTGTTTTTTCAATCAGCATGTCGGTGGTGAAGAGGTGACTGGTTGTCTTACCTACCGGAATGATAGCACAATCGTCTCCGATTCCGGTCATGTGTTTTTGAATCAGGTTTTTAAATTCAGGGGCAATATATTCTTCAATTAATCCGAATTCCCCAATGCTTGAAAGCTTCATTGTATTATATTGATTTTTAAGATAATTGTATAAAGTTCTTGAAAAAAACCTATTTAGCCAAATTTTTGGCTTTATGCACTTCATATAGGAGTTCTCCGGCTGCTTTCTGCGGATCGTCTGCAGAACATATTCCGGATACAACAGCTATTCCATCGGCTCCTGCTGTTATGACATCTCCTGCGTTATGTTTTTTAATGCTTCCAATGCCAACAGAAGGGTGCCGTGAAATTTCAGAGATTTTTCTTACTCCTTCAAGCCCCAGGTCCTGTTTTAATTCTTTTTTGGTAGGAGTTGTGTATACCGGGCTGATGGCCACATAATCCACATCAAATTCGTTTGCTTCTTTTGCTTGTTCAATCGATTCTACAGAAAGACCTATAATGGCATCTTTACCCAGCAATCTTCTCGCTTCCTTGTAAGGCATGTCCGACTGGCCTATATGAACACCGTCTGCACCTGTTGCAAGGGCAATATCAATCCGGTCATTGATCAGAAGCGGAACATTGTATCTTTTGAGGATGGATTTTAGGTTTTTAGCCAGCTCAATAAAATCTCTTGTTTCAATGTCTTTTTCTCTGAGCTGGACAATGGTTGTTCCGCCTTTGACAGCCTTTTCCACTACCCAGTCAAGGGGCCTGTCAAGCGACAGTCCCCTGTCGGTGACCAGGTAAAGGTCTATATTTAAATCTTTTTTGCGCATCACTTACAATCTTTTTCCTATCTCTTTTTCATCCATTTTATATAAAGAATCGAGAAATTTAACCTGGAAAGTTCCCGGGGCATCGGCTTGTTCACCAGCCATTTCACCGGCAATTCCCATAGCGATCATTGCTTCAGTCGCTGCTTCAAGATAATTGTTGTTGATGCTTGCAAAAGCGCCTGAAATTGATGAGGCAGCACACCCTGTTCCTGTGATTTTTCCCATCAGTGGATGTCCTTTTTCAACAGAATGTACAGTTTCCCCGTCTGTAATATAATCAGTTTTTCCGCTAATGCTTATTACTGCTCCTGTTTTTTTTGCCATTTCTTTGGCTATATCCAGAGCAGAGTCTGATTCAGCAGTGCTGTCCACTCCTTTTGTCTGAATGCCTGCTTTTGCCAGTGCCATAATTTCCGATGCATTGCCTCTGATTATATCTGGTTGTACATCCTCTATGAGCTTTTTTGCTGTATCGGTTCTGTAAGAGGTTGCACCAGCACCTACCGGATCAAGAATCACCGGTATACCTTTTGCTTTGGCTTCATTTCCTGCCAGAAACATTGCTTCTACCCATTTATTGCTCAGGGTTCCGATATTTATCATCAATGCACTGGCAATTGAAACCATTTCTCTCATCTCTTCAATAGCATGAGCCATTACAGGTGAGGCACCTATTGATAAGAGAGAATTGGCACTTGTATTCATTACCACATAATTTGTAATGTTGTGAACCAAAGGTGCATTTTGTCTTAGTTTTTCAAGGTCTTTTATGAATTGTTCTTTTTGTACCATAATCATATTAATTTTTATTTTTCACAAACAATGGCTACATAATCTCCTTTTTCATACCCTTGCTGAGGTTCTTCAAACTCTTCGTTTGAATAAAGAGGATGCTTTGTAAGGGTTTGTGCATAATAGAAATTTATGTAACCTATAGATTTTAAAATATCTGCCTTTTCAAGAGTCGTTCTCCAATTAGCATCTTTTACAAATTCAATCGGATAAACCGAACCGGGTTTGACCCCTTTAAAAACGATATCTTCCCATGAACCTACAGTTTTTGCCAGGTTATATAACATGGCAAAAGAGCCCTCTTTGGGAACATCAATAACGATTATTCTGCCTCCTTTCTTTAGTGCATAATAGGCCTTCTCAAAGGCAGTGTTTATATCACTTATATAGCTTGGAGTTCCGTTGAAGAGAATTGTATCATATTCTTCTTCACCATAAGAGCTTTCCTCTGCAGTTCCAATTCGAACTTCCATACCACGTTTCCTGGCTATTTCAGCCATAGATTCAGAGGGTTCAATTCCTTCATTAACTTCTATATTAAAATCTTTTTTCAGAAAGTATTCAAATAATCCACTACCGCAACCTATGGAAAGTGTTCTGCCCGGATTTCCGAGTGCATGTGCCACTAAGGCCACTTCTGATTTCAGAAGGTTTTCATTTTCCATAAACCATGCGTCATACTTATTAGCATACTGGTCGAATGATAGTGATTTCTTTGTGTTGGTTTTTGTTTTCATGACAATGAGTTTTAATAATAAAAAAAAGCCGTTTACCTGTGCTCCTGCAGCCCAGCCAAACGGCTATAATGAATTATATCTCATTATATTCCGGTTCCCTGCGCTGCCATTAAGCAGATCAGGTTCTAAGGGTATACTCTCAGCCTGCTCAGGTTGAACAAGCACCCCTGGAACTAATTATAATTGTTTTAGAGAACGTTTGTAATGTTGGTACAAAATTACAAAAAAAATGTTTAGTATTATTTGTGTTCCTTACGACAAAAAATAATGTCTAAAAGGATATTAAAATGCGGAGAGAGGGGGATTCGAACCCCCGGTCCGGCGATTGCCGGACAACGGTTTTCGAGACCGCCGCATTCGACCTCTCTGCCATCTCTCCTGAATGGTTGACAAAGTTATAAATCTCCGGGTGATTTTAAAAAAATGCTTCTTTAAATTACAGAGAACGTTTGTTTGCTTCCCTGGTCCATTTTGTGGTCCTGCCAATTACGGAGATTCCAATATAACCTTTTATGTAAAGCTTATCGTAGCCGTCTTCAAACCACATCCGGCACTTATAGGTGTTTCCAGATTTTGCATCGTAAATTTTTCCATCTTCCCATCTTTCATCATCTTCATCATACTCAAAGTTTTTGAGTAACTGCAGGCCTAATATTTTTCTGTCTCTAAGTTTTTCCTTTGGATTTTCATCATCCTGTTTGGGTGTTCCGTCTTCTTCGTAAGGTTCTTCCAGCCAGACAATTTTGCCATGAAATTTTCCATTGTCTTTAAAAATATGAACCTGTGATTCTCCTTCTTCTGTAAGCCAATAGCCAATAACTTTATTTTCTTTCTTCTGACCATAAGAGAATGTACTAACCAGTCCTGCTATAAAAAGTGTAAAAAGCAATTTTTTCATAATCCTGAGATTTTGGTTTTTATTCATTACCAAATATATAAAAACATCGGGTGAAAACCTCATTTGATTTATACCGATGTTTTTTAACCTGAATTTAGGATTAATCGTAAAAATAATCGTCCAGTGTCCACATACAAGCCATAACGAGTTCATTTTCATTATAAGCTTCTTTGTTGAATTCTTTTATGGTGTTAAGAATTTCCCTGGCTCTATCGTCATCTCTGAATTGCATGAATATAGAGGAGTTATGACTTGGCCATACTGCCGTGTTTAGCCTGGGGGCTCCTTTTACGTTTTTCGCAGGAACTTCTTCAATGATCTGATAATCTTTAATTTCATTCTTTTCCAGCATATTTATCAGAGGCTCTCGAACACTTACATTACAGGAAACATATATCATTTTCATAATCTAAGATTTTTATTTTTCTTTTTTAGCTGCTTTTATATGGAATGTTGAATAAATGGTTGGTACGAGTATGAGTGTTATTACAGTCGATACAAGCAAACCTCCTATTATTGTTACTCCAAGGGGAGAATACATTTCTCTTCCCATTCCCTGACTTAATGCCATTGGTAACATTCCCAGCATGGTTGTGAAAGAAGTCATAAGAACAGGTCTCATTCTTGAACGTCCGCCTTCAATAACAGCGTCCATTAATCCATGACCTCTTTTTCTCAGGAGTTTGGTATAGTCTACCAGCACAATACCATTGTTTACTACAATTCCCATTAACATGATTACACCGATGAATGTTGTAACACTTAATGTCAGGTTGGTTACGAAAAATGCCCAGATAATGCCTACAAATGTGAATGGTATTGCAAACATAATGATGAAAGGGTCTTTAAACGATTCAAACTGGGCTGCCATAACCATGTAAACCAGGATAATACCTATAGAAAGAATCAGGTAGAGGTCACCAAAGGATTCACCCTGCTTGGTAACCTGCCCGGCAACCTTAACATCCACTCCAGAAGGCATGTTCATTCTCTGAACTTCAGATTGAACTTTATTTGCAGCTCTTCCCAGCGAAATTTTTCTAAGATTCGCTGTAACCTTTACAATTCTTTGTTGGGTTTTCCGGTTGATCTCCTGGGCTCCGATGCCTTGTTTAACTGTTGCAAAGGCACTAACCGGAATCTGTTCCCCTTTAAGATTGGTTACACTGATGTTTTTTAATTCTTCTATCTGATTTCTATATTTTGGAGCATACCTAATATTGATATTATAATCATTACCGGCTTGAGTAAGCTCTCCGGCATCAGCACCATAGATGCTGCTTCTGACTTGTTTCCCGATCATTGCAGTATTTAATCCAAGGTCAGAAGCTTTTTGTTTATCAATCATAATTTGTATTTCAATCTTACCTTCATCAATGGTTGAGTTAATATCTGTCAGGCCCTGAATATTTTTCATTTTTGTCTCAAGGTTTCTGGCAATGCTGTTAATTTGCTCATAATCGCTGCCGGTTATCTCTACTTCAATTGGTTTTACATTTCCGGTAACCGCCTCAGAAATAATACTGCCGGCAGTGATATGAAAATCTTCTACCTCCGGGATATCTCTTATTTTTTCCCTGAGTGCCGCTCCAACCTCTTTGGCAGTACGATCTCTATTGCTTGGTAGTTTAAGGTGACCGAGAATTGTAGATACGTTCTTGCCTTCTTCAAAACCTACTGAAGTGAGTGTTCCTTCTTCGGTTTGTCCGCTTATCGAAGCAAGAGTACCGGGAACCAGTTCAGGAACTTCTTTTTTCACAATTTTCATTACTTTTTGGGCTGCCTTGTCAGTTTCTTTAGCGCTTGAACCAACTTCAGTTTTAATCACAATCACAATATCACCAGCATCAAACTCCGGAATATAGTCAGTTCCCAGCCTTTTGCCAAAGTATAGAGATACTGCGAATATCAGCACTGCCGTGATAATGGTTGTTGCCTTGTGAGTAACAGCCCATTTGAGTGAGCTGATATATACGTTTTCAATTCTTTTGAAAACATTTTCACTCCACTGAAAGAATTTGCTGTGTTTGAAGCTGCTGGTTCTTTTTCTAAGCCCTTTGAGCATTTTTGAAGTTGCTGCAGGAGTAAGAGAGAGGGAAGTGATGAGGGAAGCAATCATGGTTACCGAAGTGAGTACTGCCAATTGTTTAAATAGAAGCCCAACAACACCTCCCACAAATATCATTGGAATAAATACCATTAGTGTTGTTGCTGTTGAAGCTGTAATGGCCATTCCCATTTCACTTGCACCAAAAACAGAGGCCTGTTTTGGTCTTGCTCCTTTTTCAATATGCTGGTTGATATTTTCCAGAACGACAATTGCATTATCTACTACCATTCCGATTGCAATAACAAGGGCCATCAGAGAGAATATATTAATTGTATAGCCGGCCACAAACATTACAATAAAGGCAATTATTAATGAGAAAGGTATGGTTAAAAAGACAATCACACTATTGCGCCATTGTCTAAGAAACAAAAAGACAACGATGAAAACAAACAGGAGCGCCCACCAAAGGGTTTCTGTCAGGTTTCCAATTGATTGTACAATTAATTCATCGGTATTCATAATTTCGAATACCTTCATATCTTCCGGAAGCTCTGTTTTGATCTCCTCGATTTTGTTCCTCACTGAAGAAGTAACTTTAAGTGTGTTGACACCCGACTGTTTTTGAACCATCAGGGCAACTCCTCGTCCGTACTTGTTTCTTGCAAATTCATCTTTGTCTTTATAATCGTCAACGACAGTAGCTACATCGCTTAATCTAATAATATTTCCATTAAAATTAATCAGAGCAAGATTTCGTATATCATCCGTATTTTTGAATTTTGCAGGAATTTTTACAGAAAAATCATTGGGCCCTACTTTAATATTCCCCCCTGGAATACTGATGTTTTCTGCTTTAAGAATACTTGCTAATTCTTCAATAGCCAGGTTATAAGCATTTAATTTTTGAGGGTCCACTTGTATTTTTATTTCCCTTTCCGGTTGTCCTACGTATATTATTGAACCCACTCCTTCCACTTTTTTAACAGGATTGGCTATTTCATCGTTGATGATATCATTAATCCCTTCATAATTCTCTTCGGCTGTTATTCCATAAACCAGTACCGGGAATAGCGATGAATTTACTTTATAAATGATTGGTGAATTTGCGTCATCCGGTAAATCCCTCTTTTGTAGTTCAATCAGATCCCTGGCATTGTTTGAGGCCTCAGAAATATCAGCGCCCCAGCTAAATTGTAATGCAATAAAGGATACGTTTTCTTTTGAGGTTGAAGTAATTTCTTTAAGATTTTCCGTTCCAGCCAACACCTCTTCCAATGGTTTGGTTACCTGCTCTTCAACTTCTTCTGCAGAAGCGCCGGGGTAAACCGTCATAACAGTCAGGGTTGGAAGTTCCATCTCGGGCATGATATCCAGTGGGAGTCTATATAATGAGACCAGGCCAAACAAGAGGATTGCAAGGAAAGCCATTGTTGTGGCTATAGGTCTGTTAACTGCTAGTTTTGGTAATCTCATAAACTATAAATTTATTTAATGGTTATTTTATCGCCGTCGTTGAGTTTATTTTTTCCGTGAACAACAACCTTAACATTGCTTTGAATTCCTTTTACAGCTGTTTTATCTCCTTTGCTATAAAGCTTATTGATAGGTTTTTTAGATACTTTTCCGTTTTCAACCACAAAAACATAATGATTTCCTGTTCCTGGTTGCCTGTAGATAGAATTCAGAGGAACGAAAACATCTGTTTTTTCCGGCATTTTAATAAATGTCTTTGCATACATTCCCGGCTTAAATTTTCTTTCTTTATTGTTTATCATTATTTCAACTTCTCCTGTTCTGGTGGCAGTCGAAAGGATAGGTTTTATTTTACTTACCTTTCCATTGACAGGTTGCTCCGGGTAGGCATCAAAAACAACTTTTACTTCCCTGCCTTTTTTTACAAGTGGTATATCCTTTTCATTTACTTTTATTTTTATTTTTATTTTGCCGAGCTTCATAAGTTTTACAATGCCTGATGTATGTGAAAATCCTGGCTTCAGGCTTGGAGAGAACATAAAATTTTCTCCTTCTTCAACAAGATAATCAACAATTGTACCTGAGAAAGGTGCCCTGATTTCACAGTTTTTCTTCATCATACGGGCTTTTGCCTTTGCTGCCTCATACTTTGCTTTCACATGATCAAATTTTTGTTGGCTCACACTTCCTTTTTCTCTCAGTCTTTTCAGTCTTTCATAATCCTTTTTTAGTGTACTTTTTTCAGCAAGGGCCTGTGCATAGAGTTCAGCAGATAATTCCACGATTAACTGATCTTTTTTTACAAAATCACCTTCCTGAAAATGAATTTCTTCTACTCTCCCGGGCAGTGTGGTTCCCAGGTTGGCCTCTTTAAATGGCATGGCAGTACCGCTGTAAACTAGCTCAGGATTGTATGTTTTGCTTACTGCTCTTGCAGTTGTAACTGCTATTTTCTTTTCTTCCTTTTTCTTTTCTTCAGTCTTTTGCTGGTTATTGCATCCCGCAATTACCAAAGCTACTGTGAGGGGAATAATTAGTTTTTTCATATTTAATTATTTTCATTGTTTACCATTGAATCAATTCGGCCCGATGCTTTCATTAGTTTTGTTTCATTCAGTTTAAATTCAGTTTTAGCTTCAATATAATTGGTGTATGCTTCCTGCCAGCTGCTTTGTGCTTCCAGAACATCCGCTATTTTACCAATTCCTTCTTTATAATTGTCCTTGGTCATTTCCAGATTTTCTTCAGCCTGTGCAAGAGAAGTCTCTGTCATTTCTATTTTTTTTATTGCTTCATTATATTTGAATATGGCTTTTTTTACTTCAAGAGAGACCAGTTCTTTTGTCTCCTCAAGCTTTTCCTGTGCAGCTTTTCGATAATGTTTTGCTGCATTTAAGGTATGTTTCTTATCACCAAAGTGGAAAATGGGAATGTTAACCATCACGCCTACTGTCCAGTCAGCCCCGAATTCCTCTTCAAAGCCATTGTAAGGATTTGGATTTGTAAAATTGTAACTTGCTTTTACTCCAATATTCGGAAGATATCTCGACAGCATAAGTTTTTCTCCGGTTTTTGCTACTTTAACGCCTTTGTTTAGTGCATTTAGTTCTGGTCTTTGCTCCATGGCTGTGCTTAGGTATTTGTCAGGGTTGTTGAGTTGATAAATATTTCCTAATGAATCCGCCAGCCGGAAGGTAGTATCCAGAGGAAAGCCAACTGTCTGATTAAGAGCCATTCTGGATAGTTTTAATCCGTTTTTGGCTTTTAAGAGTTTTAGTTCGATATTGTTCTTCTTTACTTTTACTTTCATTACATCATTGCTGGTGATAATACCTTCCTTTTGAAGGTTTTTCAGATCAACTAATAAAGTATCGACACGTTTAAGGTAATCTTTTACCATTTTTACTTTTTCTTTGAGAGAAATGACCTTCCAATATCTTTCATCTGTTTCCAGAATAACCTCAGATTCACTTACATTCTTTTTTGCTTCCATCATTTGCTCTCCATATTTGGCCATCTTATAAGTGTTTCTTATTTTTCCTCCCATATAAATAGGTTGGGTAAAGCCAACACTCCCGAAAAATACATTTTTTATATCCAGGGTTGCCTGATCCTTTGGAAGATATGCATAATTTTCAAAAAGAGGTTCACCTGTTTGTGGGTCTTCTACCGGGATGGGTATTCCGTTAAAATCTTTTGTGACAAATGTTTCTTCGACAAGCCCGGGGTTTGTGGAAGGATCCAGAATCTCAAAACCATTTTGATAGACCTCACTAGGTACTACCGGTAAAAAAATGTCTTCACTCAGCATTTGTATTTTTTTATTCATCCGCATATATCCGCCATTGAAACTAAAATTAGGATAAAACTGGGTTTTTGTTGATTTTTTAATTGCTTCAACAGCGTATTGATTTTCCTGGGCAATTTTGATTTTTTTGTTATGCTTAAGAGCAAGTTTCCTGCATTCTTCCAGCGTCATCTTTTTTTGACCTGTACTTAGAATCGTTATAAGCATTAACAAAAAAGTGAATGTGGTCTTCTTTTTCATTCTTATCTCTTTTTTTATTTTCAAAAATTATTGGTTGACTATTCCATAAAATAAGATGTCCAACAGTCCATCAACTCTGCTTTTCAGATGCTCCATCGGATAGTCATTTTTTATAAATAACGGGACTTCCAGTCCTTTCATAGCTGTAACAATTGCCATGGCTGTTAGCTCTCTTTCCTTTAAAGAAAATACTTTCTTTTCCTCTCCTTCTTTAAGGATATTTTCAATTGTCTGGTGTTCTTCTTTATCATATTCTTCTCTGATTTCTTCTACAAATGACAAATTTTTTAAATAGTCATTTCTAAGTGCTTCATTAAAATTCACGAAATTCTTCATAAATCTCATTCGCAGGAGAACATAATTTCTGAGTTTTTCTTTCGGATGCATTTCTGCATTAATAACCTTAGTTTCAATTTCTTTTTTTAAATCTTCAGCCTCTTTGTCAATTACAGCCTTAAAAATTTCTTCTTTACTTTTGAAATAATAATAGATTGAGCTTTTCCCTTTTCCCAGCGCCTGGGCAATGTCATCAACAGTAGTTTTTTTAAAACCGAACTTGCTGAAAATTCTGGTGGCAATGTTTATGATCTTATCTTTTATAGAATTTTTTTTAGCACTCATAAATTGAAAATTTGACTTTTGAACTCGAATGTTCAAAAATACAAAAATAATTATTGCAAATCAAATTATTCGACTATTTTTTTCTAAAAGTCAAAAAATGTTCAATTAAGCTTAATGTTATCTTTTTTATTCTTAACGGTTTATAAAAGATAAGGATTAATAAAGAAAAATATTAGATATGGAAATAATTGAGATTTTTAATCTAATGATAACAGCTCTTAACCGTATGCAAATAACCGTTAATCAAATAGCTTTAACTATCCGGGGGCTGGTTTATCCTTTCTAAATTACAGTAACTAAGTTTATACTATCTTATAAAAAAAATGTTTCATATTTATTAAGAATTTTTATTATTACTATATTTGAAAGCTAATAAAAGAGCTACAATAATTAAGACTTAGGCTTTTAAATTACTCATGGTACTTGAATAAAATGAAGTTCAAACTTTTGATAGAGTTTGAATAAGCTTTTAATAATACATTATAAGAAAATAAGTTAGAGAATAATTATCGCTACATGTATTAAGAACTGTAATTCAATTAAATAAGTGTTTGCAATGAAAAAATTACTCGTATTTTTCTTCGTCCTTTATGCTTTTTATGTGAATGGTCAGGAAGGGACCAAGCAATTAATGCCCAATTCATCGGATCGATTATGGTTAGAGATAAATTGCTCCGGGAAAGAATTTGCTACATATGGCGCCCCGGATAAAAGCAGGTTGTATGTCTATCTGAACGCAGGGGAGACTATGTACTTTGGTATGAAAATAGCAGATTACAGTTGGTGGGATATAGAGAACTATAATACAGCTTACTTTAGGGTACGTAATGAATCTGGTTCAGTAGTATATTCAGAAACTGAAATTCCTGGTTCCGGGGAAACCGGTTATGTTTCTACTTATGACCAGGCTGTTACAGGACCCAACGAAGCAATAATTAACAATACAACAATTACAGGAGGATACACCCCTCTTTCATTTACAGCTCCTACATCAGGGAATTATTATTTTGAGTTTATCTCCAGAGATTATTATGGTAACAGGGATGATAATGACCGTTTTGCCTTTGAATTTTTTGATGCTACAGTTACAAGAAATGATACAGTAATAACCAATCCGGGTGAGCCCAATAAATCTGCAGGAAGACTTTGGTCTAAAGGCTGGGCGCTGACAAACACCAGTTTTGTTGATTACCCGGCCAAAGTGTATTTTTATGTTTTTACTTCTGATGAATTTGTCAATAAAATACAATATCAAATGAAGCCATATTCTTTTGATTTTGTCTCGAATTCATTTGGTGTGGATAATTCTTCTTCTCTTAATGTTATTGAAAAAGCTCAGAGTCAGGATGGGAATCAAACAGGTTCTTCGGATATTTCTGAATACAGAATATTTTTGAATGACCCGGATCGTGGTGTTTGGAAAACAACAGCACTCCCACCTCCAGAAGTAAAAGTCTGGTATGAAGATCAGTTAATTTATGATTACGATTATATGAGGGAACCTCAAATGTTAGAAATTGAGCTCGATACACTTCCCCTGGAAAAGAATATGCCTTCTTGTTCTTATTCAAGTGTAACCATATTTACGATCGAAACAAATGTAGCTGGTTTTACAACAATTTTACTGGATATTGATGGGAATGGATATTCCACAGCAGGGAATGACAGGGTTTTACACCAGGAATTGAAAAAAGGAAGGAATTATATTTTATGGAATTTCAGGAATGATAACGGAGATGTTGTATCTAACGGACCTGTATCTGCAACAGCTACTTTTTACGGGAGAGGTGCAACCAATTTCCCTTTGTATGATGTGGAAACACTAAGTGGAGTGTCCACAAAGACTAAACGGCCTTTTAATAAATTATGTCCTACTTTATACTGGGATGACAGTCAGATTTCTGATTGGGGAGATGATGCAGGAACTGGCTCTATGGACGAAACTGAACAGAGACAGTTGACTTATGGCTCTACCGAAGTGCCGAGAGTATGGGCTTTTAACGATGATAAAGAATGGAGTGAACACAATGGGAATATGAATACAATGAACGCCTGGTATAATGCAATTGATCTTGGAAGACCTCATATTGATTATAATATTATCACAAGTGATACTCTGTGTGTCAATGGAAGTCGTCCTATGATAGCAGATGTTCATGTAGATACGACTAAAAATGATCCCATTGTTTTTTCTGCATCTGATTTTACCAGCAAATTTTCGGATCCTTTTGATAATCCCTTAACAAGTATTCAAGTATTATCTTTACCAGATCATGGTACTCTTGAGCTAAACAGCAGCCCAGTAAATATTGGAGATAATGTTGATGTAAGCCAGATTTCAAACCTTACATTTACCCCTGAAACTGACTGGACAGGAGAAACTACCTTCTTGTGGAATGGTACCAATGGGACTTATAGTGCCGAAGAGAGTGATACTGTACATTTGTTTATTAATACACCTCCTGATATTTCACACATAGGAGATACCTCAATTTGTACGGATAACGATCTACAGATACAATTTACAGTAGATGATGCAGATGATATTCATGATCCCGAAGATATTGATGTTATTGCTTATTCTAATAACCTGAATGTTGTACCAAATTCGGGTATTGAAGTAACAGGAACAGGAGCTACAAGAACCTTAACGGTACAGCCATTTGGAATTAAATCGGGGTATACAATAATATATTTGCAAGCATACGACGGAGTTACATCAATAATTGAACAGTTTGCTATTAAGATGTCTCCATCCCTTGAGTTTATTGGCGATACAACTGTATGTGCAGGCTCAGAGTTAGAATTAACAGCAGTGGAAATTGGAGCCGATTCATACATCTGGGAACGTAACGGAACAGTACTGGGCACAGAAAGAACTTATACCGATCCTGCTCTTTATGCACATGAAACAGGTACCTACACTTTAACTATTGTAAAAGGAGAATGTACTTCCTCCAGGGATTTTACTGTTTCTATTTCTCCTATTGTTACTTTTACAGGAGATACTGACCTGTGTGTAGGAGAGAATCTTTCATTAAGTGCTGATGAAACAACAGCGGATGAATATCGCTGGGAAAGAGGAGGCTATGAGGTGGGAACATCCAAGGTGCTAAACATTAACGATTTAGAACTTAGTGATGCAGGGAATGACTATACTTTATATGTAAGAAAAGAAGGCTGTGAGAATACTTCTGATCCTTTTACTATTTCTGTAATTGAAAATACTGATACCACCTTAACGGTTACTGGCTGTACAGTGAATCTGGGAGAAGATGGAACTGTTACTATTGGGAATTCTGATAATGGAATTGTCTACAACGCTTATATTGCAAGTAACCTCGTAGCTACGGGTGTTGGAACAGGATCTGATCTTACTATAACAATTCCAGCTGCTGACTTGAATATTGGTGATAACATTGTGACAATTACTGCGGATAACGGCAATTGTATAGTAGATATGGTGGAAGAAGCCAATGTACATGTGAATGTTGTACCTCTTGCAGAAGATGACATGGCTACGACTGATGAAGATACTGAAGTGACCGTAGATGTACTGGATAATGACAGTGGCCTGGATGACGGTGGACTTAATATTACCGTAGAAACCCCACCTCAGAATGGAAGCGTTACTAGTATTGGTTACAGTACTATTACTTATCAACCTGATCAGGACTTTTTTGGAAACGACAGCTTGGTTTACCAGGTTTGTGATGCCGATGGAGATTGTGATCAGGCAAAAGTTTACTTTACAGTTAATCCGGTTGATGATAATCCTGTAGCAAACGATGATTCTGAAACCACCAATGAAGATACCCCGGTTACTTTAAATATACTGGATAATGATACAGGTTTGGATGATGGTCTCACTGTAACAATTAATACAGATGTATCTGACGGAAATACAGCGGTGAACCCCGATAATACTGTTACTTATACACCGAATACTGATTTTAACGGCACGGATAGTTTTACATACACAGTTGAAGATGAAGATGGAGATTCTGATAATGCAACAGCAGAGATTTCTGTTATTCCTGTAGATGATAGCCCTGTGGCAAATGACGATACGGATTTTACAAATGAAGACACTGATGTTACAACGCATGTGCTTGATAATGACTCAGGTCTGGGAGACGGTGGCCTTAATGTAACAATAGTGAATGATGCCAGCAATGGGACAACAGTTGTTAATGGTGACAATTCAATAACTTATAGTCCTTCTCCTGATTATAACGGTCCTGAAAGCATAACCTACCAGGTATGTGATGTGGATGGTGATTGCGATAATGCAACCCTGGATATAACCGTAAATCCTGTCGACGATGTGCCGAATGCGATTGATGACAATGCAACAACAAATGAAGATACAGATGTTACAGTTGATGTAATAAGCAATGATGAGAACCTGGGAGACGGAGGACTAAGCGTTGCAATTAACAATAATCCTTCAAATGGAATTGTCGTTGTAAACGCTGATAACACAATAACATATACTCCGAATGCTGATTTTAACGGTTCTGATAGTTTTGAATATCAGTTATGTGATGCAGACAGTGATTGTGATATCGCAACTGTGACAGTTAATGTCAGTCCGACTGATGATATCCCCGTAGCCAACGATGATGCAGCTTCTACAAACGAAGATGAAAGTGTTGATGTGGATGTATTAAGTAATGATGAAGGATTGGGTGATGGAGGACTTACCTTGTCTGTTACAACAGCTGCAAATCATGGTACTGCTGTAGTAAATGGAAGTACAATAACCTATACGCCTGATCCTGATTTTTCGGGTTCAGATGAGTTCACTTACCAGGTTTGTGATGGTGATCCAACTCCTGATTGTGATAATGCAACCGTATCAATAAGTGTGAGTTCCGTAGATGATACTCCTGATGCAGTTAATGATTCAGAATCAACTGATGAAGATACAGAAGTAACATTTAATGTGCTGAGTAATGATAACGGATTAGGCGATGGTGGTTTAACTGTTACAATAGAAAGCAATGCCAGCCATGGAACTGCATCTGTGAATGGAGATAACACAATTACCTATACTCCTGATGCTAATTATTTTGGTTCTGATAGTTTTGACTACCAGGTATGTGACGGAGATAATGATTGTAGTATTGCTACGGTTGACATGACAGTTAACCCGGTGGATGACATACCTGTTGCTTCTGATGATGCCGAGTCTACCAACCAGGATACTGAGGTTACATTTAGTGTATTGAACAATGATTCAGGCCTGGGAGACGGGGATCTCTCTGTTACAGTAACTGATGCCCCAGACCATGGCACTGCAGTGGTAAACGGAGATAATACAATTACTTATACTCCTGATCCAGGTTATGCTGGTTCGGATGAATTTATTTACGAGGTTTGTGATGGTGATGCAACACCGGATTGCGACAATGCTGTTGTTACCATGACAATCGATGATACCGATGATTTCCCTGTGGCAAATGATGATACTCAAACCACAGATGAGGATAATAGTGTGAATGTGGATGTTCTGGATAATGATACTGGTCTTGAAGATGGCGGACTGAGCGTTGCAGTTACTGCGAATCCTTCAAATGGAACTGCTACAGTCAATCCTGACAATACAATAACTTATACCCCGGATGAAAATTATAATGGCCCGGACAACTTTGACTATGAAGTATGCGATGCCGATGGCGATTGTGATAATGCCAATGTTGATATTACAGTTGCTTCTGTTGATGATATTCCAGTTGCCAATGCAGATGGAACGTCTACTGATGAAGATACTGATGTTACAATTGATGTTTTGGCTAATGATGCCGGTTTAGGGGATGGTGTAAACACTGTTAACATAGTTACAAATCCTGTAAACGGAACAGCTAATGTGAATGCAGGCAGTAATACAATCACTTATAGCCCGAATACCGATTTTTATGGTTCAGACAGTCTGGAATATGAAATTTGTGATACTGATGGAGATTGTGATACTGCAACGGTAACCATAAGTGTGAATTCAGTAAATGATATTCCTGTGGCAAATGATGATAATGCTTCAACAGCTGAAGATACGGATGTTACAGTCAATGTCTTATCAAACGATAATGGTTTAGGAGACGGAGGGTTAAGTGTAAATATCACTGCACAACCAACCCATGGAACAGTTTCTGTAAATGGTGATAATACAATTACTTATACACCTGAAACAGATTATAACGGTTCGGATAGTTTTACCTACCAGGTTTGCGATGTGAATGATGATTGTGATGAGGCGGTTGTAGATATTTCCATTAGTGCCGAAAATGATGAACCTGATGCTATTTCTGACTCTGAATCTACTAATGAAGATACCGATGTAACCATTTCTGTTCTTGATAATGATACAGGACTCGGCGATGGTGGAATCGACGTAACAATCAATACAGACCCTGCCAACGGGAGCGTTGTAGCAAATGCAGACAATACAATAACTTACACCCCGGCAACTGATTATAATGGTTCTGATAGTTTTACCTATGAAGTCTCTGATGTTGATGGAGACAGTGATATCGGAACTGTGAATATAACAGTGAATGCTGTAGACGATAACCCTGTAGCCAATGATGATTCTGAATCTGTGGATGAAGATTCCAATGTAACAATTTCTGTACTCGACAATGATACAGGTCTGGGCGATGGCGGATTAACATTGGCCATTAATACCGATCCGGCCAATGGAACAGTTTCAGTGGATGGTGGTAACAATACAATTACGTATACACCTGATACAGACTACAATGGCCCTGACAGCTTCGTTTACCAGGTTTGTGATGCCGATGGCGATTGCGACAATGCAACGGTTGATATTACAGTGAATGCTGTAGATGATGAACCTGTAGCAAATCCCGATAGTGAAACAACCAGTGAAGATACGCCAGCTACAGTGAATGTGGTTGACAATGATACAGGATTGGGTGATGGGGGAATAATTGTTACCATTTCTTCACAGGCCAGTCATGGTACAGTAAGCATGAATCCGGATAATACGATAAACTATGTTCCGGATCCTGATTATGAAGGGTCAGATGCCTTTACTTACCAGATTTGCGATACAGACGGAGATTGTGATATTGGAAATGTGAATATTACGATCACTTCTGTAAATGATGTACCTGTAGCTGTCAACGATACCTTAGCAACAAACGAAGATGTGGAGTTAACATCAAATATCCTCGATAATGATACAGGATTGGGTGATGGGGGATTAATAATTGCTATTACTTCTGATCCTGTTCATGCAAATGTGGTTGAGAATGGAGACAGCACTATTACTTACATTCCTGACCAGAATTTTTATGGAGAAGATAGCCTTGAATACCAGGTATGTGATGAAAATGGTTCTGGTGAATGCGATAATGCAAAAGTATATTTTATGGTTAACCCGGTTGATGATGGTGATCCTATTGCAAGAGATGATGAACGCGGAACCGAAAGGGATGTGGCTGTAGAAATTGATGTGCTTTTCAACGATTCCGGAATGGAAGACGGTGGATTATATTTGAGAATTGATAATGTAAATGAACCGGCAAATGGAAATGCTACAGTGAATGACAGTACCATTACCTATTCTCCGGATCCAGGTTACCTGGGCACAGATAGCTTTGTTTACGAGTTATATGATTATGATAATGATGTAGATAATGCATGGGTAACTATACACGTGAAAGAAAATAATGAAATTCCGGTGGCAAACGATGATAATGTTTCCACTCATAAAAATACGCAACTTTTTATTGATGTACTAAGCAATGATACCCACCTGGGAGATGGGGGAATAGAAGTTGTGGAATGGATTTCACCTGTCCATGGATCTATTGAAACTATTGATTCGAATTATGTAAAATATCTGCCGGACCGCGATTATGTTGGTGAAGATCATTTTACTTATAAAGTTAATGATGCAGAAGGGGATTATGATACAGCTTCTGTTTATATCACCATTACAGATGATAACAATATTTTACCTGTTGCAAATGATGATTTAATATCTACTGATGAAGATACAGAGGTTACGTATAATGTGCTTAGTAATGATAATAATCTGGACGATGGAATTTATACTTTAACTGTTACTGGAGATCCGGTAAATGGGTCAGTAACCGATGTTGAAACCAGTGGCAATATTTCTTATCTCCCTGATTTTGATTTTTATGGTCAGGACAGCCTTGTTTATGAAGTTTGCGATTTAAACAATGACTGCGATCAGGCAACAGCAGTTATAGAAGTAAATCCGGTAGATGATTATCAGCCTGTAGCAAATGATGACTCCAGTGGTACAAGTCAGAATACATCTGTTAATGTAAATGTGCTTATGAACGATACCGGACTGGACGACGGAAATATTGTAATTACAGAACATTTAGCTCCGGGAAATGGCACAATTACAGGTATTGGAGATGAAACCGTAACATACACACCAGATAACGGGTATTTAGGTTACGATAATTTTAAATACATGATTACTGATGAAGATGGTGATTTTGATACTGCAAATGTAAAAATCCATGTAAGAGAAAATAACCTGGTCCCCGTGGCTGATAAAGATACTGCTTCTACCGACAAATATACTCCTGTGAGTATTGATGTGATGGCAAATGATGTGCCCGGAGACGGAGACATGAAAGTAACGGAATTTATTGAACCAAAACATGGAACAATCACGAATATTGATCCTTCAACCAATATCGTTACCTACAAACCGGATAGCAGCTTTACTATAGGGATTGATACTTTTACTTATAAGCTTGACGATATTGATGGTGACTGGGATACAGCAATGGTGGTTATTGCTGTATATGACAGCATCAATTCTGTTCCTGTGGCAAATGATGATTTTGAATATCTGGATGAAGATCGTCCGAAGACCTTTAATGTACTTAAAAATGATGTGGGTCTTGAGGATGGAGGTATTGTTCTCTCTGTAAAAACCAGTCCGCTTAACGGCGTGGTTCAGAACTTGGGAGACAGTACCATTACTTATCTGCCTAATACGGATTATTACGGGCAGGATAGTCTTGTTTACAGAGTAAGAGATAAAAATGGAGATACAGATACTGCTAATGTCTACCTGGATATTATTCCTATTGATGATCATTTCCCAAATGCAAGAGATGATTCCTCCGGTACAAGCAAGAATACTCCTGTTACTGTGAATGTGCTGATGAATGACGATGGACTGGAGGATGGAATTACACTAACCAAATTATCTGACCCCGAACACGGGACCATTATAGTGAATGATAGTACCATTGAATATACTCCTGATACAGATTATCTGGGACGTGATGAATTTGAATACCAGATTTGCGACATTGATGACCAGTGTGATAGAGCTACTGTAGTTATTGAAGTGAGAAAAGATAACATAATTCCGGTAGCGGTTGCAGATCAGGCATATACATTAATGAATCAGGAAGTGGATATACATGTATTGCATAACGATTCATTATTACAGGATGGAGTAGGAAAGGTTACTATATTTGAAACAGCTTCACACGGAACAGCTTTTGTGAATATTGATAATACAGTAACTTATACTCCTGATAGTTCTTTTACCGGAAATGATGAATTTATTTACAAAATTGACGATGTGGACGGTGACTGGGATACAGCGTTTGTTTCAGTGACAGTTGATTCTGTTCCGAACTATATTCCTGTTGCAAATGATGATTCAAGAGGAACTGTCCAGAATGAATCTGTTGAGGTCGACGTGCTGATTAATGATACAGGCCTGGAAGACGGAGGCATCAGTCTTGAATTGATAGAGTCTCCGGAGAATGGAATTGCTGCTATAAACAGCCAGGTGAATACATTCTCTTATCAGCCGGATTACAATTACCTGGGAATGGATACATTTCAGTATGCAGTCTTCGATAAAGACAATGATTCAGATACTGCAACTGTATCAATAAATGTAAAAGAAAACAATCTTGTTCCTGTAGCAGTTGATGATACGGCTTCAACTATAATGAATCATCCGGTGACCATTCATGTACTGAACAACGACAGTCTCCTGCAGGATGGTATTGGCGGTGTAACTATTCATTCTGAGGCTGAACATGGCGAAATTTATGTCGACCAGTATAATTCAATCGTATATACACCTTATAAATGGTATACAGGACAAGATGAATTTGAATACCTGGTTGAAGATGCAGATGGTGACTATGATATTGCAACAGTATCAGTAACTATTGAAGAGATACCGAATTATAAACCTCTGGCAAGAAATGACTCAATTGGAACAAGCATGAATGAATCGGTTACGGTTGATGTGCTCAGAAATGACGAAGGACTGAATGATCTGCCAATAACCCTTACAGGAAATTCGAATCCGGAAAATGGTGTTATCTCTGTTAATGCAAATAATACCATAACTTATATACCTGATAAAGATTTTCTGGGTTATGATTATTTTGAATATAAAGTAACAGATTACGATGACGAGTACGATTCAGCAACTGTTGAAATTCATGTAAGAGAGAATAATACAGTTCCAATAGCAAATAATGATAAAGTTTATACAAGAATGAATACCAGTGTTTCCGTGAATGTAATTGAAAATGACGAGGGACTGGATGACGGAATGGGAGCTCTGATAATTGCCCAGGAACCTTCTTATGG
>Ga0102934_1000800_pt1 | contig 21639 bp, 20 predicted proteins | sample SalPonR2_A_D1_MG_FD_78175 | JGI IMG/M metagenome (GOLD analysis project Ga0102934, IMG submission 78175) | Salt pond soil microbial communities from South San Francisco under conditions of wetland restoration - Salt Pond MetaG R2_A_D1_MG | ecosystem: Environmental > Aquatic > Marine > Intertidal... | reverse complement strand
TCCGAGGCACTGCGCAGTCGCATCGAAGATGCTCAAGCGGTCCTGGTTATCACCGCGGACGGACAGAACCGGCGTGGCTCGGCGATGCCGCTCAAGCCCGCAGTGGACGAGGCAGTCGCGCAAACCCCCAGCGTGCGCAATGTACTCGTCGTTCGTCGTACCGGAAGCGAAGTGGAATGGACCGACAAGGACGTGTGGTGGCACGACCTCGTGGAGTCCCAGTCAACCGAGCACATTGCCGAAGCCTTCGACGCCGAACATCCGCTGTTCATCTTGTACACCTCGGGTACCACCGGGAAGCCGAAGGGCATCTTGCACACCAGCGGTGGCTACCTCACCCAGGCCGCGTACACGCATCGAAACGTCTTCGATCTCAAGCCGGACGAGGACGTCTATTGGTGCACCGCGGACATCGGCTGGGTGACCGGGCACTCCTACATCGTCTACGGCCCACTGGCTAACCGCGCAACCCAAGTGGTCTACGAGGGGACCCCCGACACACCAAACAAGGATCGCTGGTGGGACATCGTCGAGCGGCACGGCGTCACGTTGTTCTACACGGCACCGACCGCGATACGTACCTTCATGAAATGGGGCGACGAGCTTCCCAAGTCCCACGACCTGTCCTCGTTGCGTCTGCTCGGCTCAGTGGGCGAACCCATCAATCCGGAAGCCTGGATGTGGTACCGAGAGGTGATCGGCGGTGGTCGCTGCCCCATCGTCGACACCTGGTGGCAAACGGAGACCGGCGCGATCATGATCAGCCCGCTGCCGGGTGTCACCGCCTGCAAGCCCGGCTCCGCAATGGGTGCGCTGCCCGGAATCGGTATGGCGGTCGTCGACGACGAAGCTCAGCAGGTCGGTAACGGTGGCGGCGGCTACCTAGTGCTGACCGAACCCTGGCCAGCGATGCTGCGCGGCATCTGGGGTGATGCGGAGCGCTTCAAGGAGACCTACTGGTCGCGCTTCGCAGGCATGTATTTCGCAGGCGACGGAGCCAAACTCGATGAGGACGGCGCTATCTGGCTGCTCGGGCGGGTGGACGACGTCATGAACGTCTCCGGGCACCGCATCTCGACAACGGAGGTGGAATCGGCATTGGTGTCGCACGAGGCCGTCGCCGAAGCCGCAGTCGTAGGAGCGGCCGATGAGACCACCGGGCAAGGCATCGTCGCGTTCGTCATCCTGCGAGGTGGGGTTCCAGAGGAGACGGCCAAGGGGGAGCAACTAGTCAAGGATCTACGAAACCACGTGGGTGCGGAGATCGGGCCGATCGCCAAGCCCCGCCAGATCATGGTCGTGCCCGAGCTGCCGAAGACCCGATCGGGAAAGATCATGCGCCGCTTGTTGCGCGATGTCGCCGAGCACCGTGACATGGGCGATGTCACTACCCTGGCGGATCCGACCGTGATGAGCCTGATCGCCACCGGACTGGACTCCGGCAGTGATGACGACTAACCCAAGCCGCTAGCCTGCTGACAGCCACATCACACGGAGGCATGCGACATGGCAGACCAACAAAGCCTGGGGACCTTGATCTCGAAGGTCGTCAAGGACACCAAGACGCTGCTGAACGCCCAGGTCGCGCTCACCCGCACCGAGGCCCAGCGCACCGGACAGCAGATCGCGGTGGTGTCCGTCTTCGGGCTGATCGCCCTCGGATTCGTCTCGATCGCCGGGCTGTTCGGGCTAATCGCCCTTGCCTTCGGATTCGTGGCGTTGGGCCTTCCGGAGTGGGCCGGTTTCTTGATCGTTACCGGGATCTTGTTCCTCGGTGCGGTCATCGCGGGCATCGTGGCGAAGGTTCGATCCGGGAAGATCACCGGCTTGCACGTTGCACAAGAGGAGTGGCAGGCGACCTCGCAAGCTGTCTCCCAGGCCGTCGGACGACCGGCGATCGGCGAGTAGTACTCGCCGGCCTAGGCGAAGCCTTGTCCCGCAGTAGCGAGCGGCCTCGCGATGCTCTCGGGCGTCCATTGGATCCCGGGGACCCACGAGCATTCCCCACTGTTCCCGAACGCGAATTCATCGAGGGCACCGATGCCTGGCGTGAGGGGCTTGGGTATCTCGCCGACGGACTTCCCTTCCATGCTCATGAAGTTTTCGAGCAACGGTGGAAGTGCGCACCGACGAGCGAGCGCGAATGCTGGCAGGCACTCGCTCAGTGGGGTGCGGCACTCACGCAGCAAGCTCGCGGTAACGACATCGGTCAATACCGAATCGCCGCGCGTGCCACGGAGCGTTTGGAATACGCCCGTGACTCAGCGGCGATCCCGAACTACGTGGATGTGACGCTGGTGCTCGATTCCCTAGCGCAACTCGCATGAGCCGTTCGGTACTGCTTCATTCGCGGCCCCGGAAGCGGCCCGCGCACTGGTGATCTCCTCGACCGTAAGTGCGTAGGCGATGTCGTCGTCTTGCATCCCAGAGGCGAAGACGACCCCGGTAACCTCCCCGAACTCGTCGGTAAGTGGACCACCGGAGTTTCCCTGCTGCACCCGACCGCGAAGCACGTAGACCTCACGTTCGACGCCCGGCTCCCCGTAGATGCTCTCCCCCCGCGCGCGCACCTGCGCACGGACCCGAACCGGTGCGGCCGCGAATCCCTCCCCACGGGGGAACCCGGCGACCACCGCGGAATCACCTTCTGCGAGCGGTGCACGAGACAGGCGCACCGGTCGTGCCTGTAGTCCGGTAGCACGCACGAGTGCGATGTCGATCTGGGGATCGAAGTAGACGACCTCGGCTTCCCGGGCGACCTGACCGGGTCGAATCCGTAGAACGAGATCCTCGACACCCGCGACAACATGCGCATTCGTGACGACGAGATCGGGTTCGATCGCGAAACCCGACCCGGATACGACCGTGTCGCACGTTGGGGCTACACCACTGAGTCGCACCGTGGAATCACGTATCACCGCGACGGCATCGCGCGCAGCCTTCGCCACCGGAGGCTCGACCGAGTCGCCGGGGATGGGCGCCAATCCCGCGAACACCCGCGGCACGGCAGTCGTGCCCACGAGATCTCGCAGACTGGTGAACGCCGACCGGGCTGCATCCGGGACGACCCGATCCATGGTCGTCAGCACCGACGAACTGGTCACCTGGGGGTCATCTCGTTGCGTGGCAAGTAGGTCACCACACTGGCGACCACCCAGGCGACGAGCGCGAGAGCCGCGACGTTCAGCAGGGCACCGGCGGAACTGTCGACGAATCGCACCGGTCGCCACGTCAGGGAGGCACGCATCCTGCGCCCGAGCATCGCCAGCAGCGTCTGGCCGATCACCGCACTGGCCAAGATGCCCAAAGCGACAACGATCACCCGCGCGGTCTGCGCGGCTACATAACGCTCGACGACCTCAGGTAGCCAAAGCACCGCCACCAGGCCGCCGCCGAGGAATCCCAGGAAGGACAAGGCCCCGGTCAAGAACCCTTGGCGCCATCCGACGAGGGCGAAGACGACGATGGCACCGATCATCACCCAATCGATGAGGTTCACCCCGACACCGCGATTTCCCGGGATGTATCCCAAGGCCGCTGCCAGCCCGAGAGGTCCAGCAGTCCGGAGAGCACCCCGGCGGTGAAGCCCCAGATCAACAGATCGTCGACAGCGAAACCCGGGCCGCGGTAGCCCGAGGGATGGACGACGGTGTATCGATTCGTCGGGTCGACGAGCGCAGATACGTCTACCCGCTGGACACGGGACACTTCAAAGGAGTCCTGCACGTGCACCGGGTGCGGTGAGTGCCACCAACCCAACACCGGTGAGACGACGTAGTCGCTGACCGGCACCCACAGATCGGGAAGCGCGCCGAATACTGCGATGGCTGCTGGATCGACTCCGGTCTCCTCCTGCGCTTCGCGAAGTGCGGTGGCCACGGTGTCGGTATCGGATTCCTCACGGCCACCACCGGGAAACGCCGGCTGACCGGAGTGCGCGACCGGTCCACGGGCTCGCTCGATGACGAGCACATCGGGTCCATCGCCGAACAAGACAAGCACGGCCGCCGAACGCCCCTGTCCGTCCGTCGGAGCGAACCGCGTCAAGTGAGAGGTCTGGACATCGGGCACCGCGCTGGCCAATGGCTGCAGCCACTCCGGGAGGCCGTTGGCAACCTGCTGGTCGATGAACCCCGTGCGACGCCACTTCATCGATCGATGCCGAGATACTCACGCAGCAGCGCATTGAAGTACTCGGTACTCGGCAAAGCACCATCATGTCTACCGGTGATGACGCCTTGTTCGTTGACGAAGAAAGTCACCGGGGGTCCGGAGATAGCCATCTCACCTCGGATGACGCCAGGCTCGTCGACCACCGAAGGGAAGTCCGCCTCGAAATCGCGCTTCATCGCCAGGGCCGAGGCGTCCCTGTCTTGGATATCGACGCCCAGGAACTGCACCTGCCCGCGTAGTTCGGACGCGGCGGCGGTGAGGATCGGCATCTCCGCGATGCACGGCGGACACCAGGACGCCCACACGTTCAGCACGAGTGGACTCCCGCGCAGCCGGGATAGGTCGACGTCGGGTCCATGGCCCAGGCAGCGCAAAGTGAGCGAAGGCAAACCCGGGATCGCGGCATCGGGGTTGGGGTCACTCGGTGGACAGGGATCCAGCCCCGCCTCGGCGATAAGCGGCAGTAGACCCGGATCCTTCTCGGTGGTGATCTGCGGGGACGGTGCACTCGCAGGTGTGCTCGAGTCCGCTTCCGAAGAATTCGAGGAATCCGAGGAATTCTCGCCCGAGGCACCCGAGCAGGCGCCGAGCAACAAGGCCAGGGCCGCGAGGGTTGCGGCAAATCCGGTCGCAGATCGCCGCCTGCTCATGCTCGCCCCTGCGTTCGGACGAGGCCGGCGGCTTCTTGCGGATCGGTCGGTCCCTCGCCGAAGGAGGGACACAGGCGGGCAACCGAGCACGCCCCACACGCGGGCCGGCGTGCATGGCAGACACGTCGCCCGTGCCAGACCACGTAATGCGAGAGCATGGTGAAGTCCTTCTCGGGAAACAACGCCGCGACGTCCGCTTCGATCTTGTCCGTGTTCTTGTGTTGGGTCCACCCGAACCGACGCGACAGCCGCCCGAAATGGGTATCGACAGTGATCCCGGGGATATCGAAGGCGTTACCTAGCACGACGTTCGCGGTCTTGCGTCCGACTCCCGGCAACGTGACCAAATCCTCGAGGTCACCGGGCACTTCGCCGCCGTAGCGGTCGCACACCCCCTGGGCGATGGCCTGGAGTGTTTGCGCCTTCTGCCGGAAGAAGCCCGTGGGTGCGATCAGCGATTCCACCTCCTCGCGCGACGCAGCGGCAAGGTCGACCGGACCGGGGAAGCGTTCGAACAGGCCCGGAGTGACCTTGTTGACACGCTGGTCCGTGCACTGGGCGCTAAGCACCGTCGCGACGAGCAACTCCCAGGGTGAGGAGAAGTCCAATTCGCAGTGGGCATCTGGGTATGTCTTGGCAAGTTCGCGGAATATGGCCCTCGCCTGCTGGCGGGTGCCCGGCTCGGGAGTGCTCGCCTGCTTCGCCGCTGCCATACCTGCAAGGGTAAGCCGGGTTCACCCCAAACCGACCACCCTGTCCATACCGGCGTAACGCGCTTACGACACAATGCCCTCACGGTCCTCGCAGGACTTCGGAGTTCTCGCGGGGCGATGTGGAACGGTTCAATGAGGGAAGGGCGGGCTCATGGACGACGTCTTGGCCAGCACACCGCTGTTCTCGGCATTGGATCAACCGGGAGCGGCTGCCCTTCGGACGTCCCTACAGGAGATCCGCGTTGCCCGCGGTCAAGAACTGTTCCACGAGGGCGAACCAGGTGATCACCTGTACTTGATCCTCGAGGGCAAGGTGAAACTCGGTCACGGCTCCCCCGACGGCCGGGAATCGCTGATGGCCGTACTCGGTCCCGGGGAGATGTTCGGCGAACTGAGCCTGTTCGACCCCGGGCTACGGACCTCGACGGCAACGGCGTTGACCGAGGCGACCGTGCTAGGTCTTGGCAACGATCAATTGATGCCGCTGCTGGAAGGACGCCCCGAGGTCGCCGCCGCGCTCTTGCAGGCCCTCGCCCGCCGCTTGCGGCGCACGAACGAGGCTATGGCCGATCTTGTCTTCTCCGACGTCCCCGGTCGCGTCGCCAAGGCACTAATGGAACTCGGCGAGAAATTCGGCACGCTCACTCCCGATGGGCTCCTCGTCACCCACGACATGACCCAAGAGGAACTAGCACAGCTCGTAGGAGCGTCCCGCGAGACGGTCAACAAGGCGCTTGCGGAGTTCGGTCAGCGCGGTTGGATCAAATTGGAATCCCGCCAAGTGCTGATCACCGACGTCGAGCGGATGGGTAAGCGAGCCCGCTAGCTCGTCTCCTCGAGGTAGTCGATCTGCGCTGCCACCGTCGCTTCGGCGGCTCGGCGCACCTCGGCAGGAACATCCCAATAGACGCGGTCGGTAACTTCCAGCACGGTCGTCGCGCCGGCAGCCATCGCCTCCCGCACTTGCTGTAAGCGTTCTTGCCGGTGACGCAGGTAGTAACCGAGCACACTCGACGGGTCGTCGATAATTGGGCCGTGGCCGGGTAGCAAACGACCCACACCCTCGTCCTCGCACATCCGAGCCAAAGCCTGCAAGCTTTCGAGATAGTCGGCAAGGCGCCCGTCTGGGTGCGCTACTACCGAGGTCCCCCGGCCGAGCACCGTGTCGCCGGTCAGTAAGAGGTCATCGGCGAGGAAGCAGACACTGTCGGAGGTGTGTCCAGGTGTTGCGATGACGCCAAGTTCCGCACCCCCCACTTCGAACCGATGCTGCGTGGTCAAGGTTCCGTCGGCCCATGAGTGCACGGGCACTGCGACTCGATCCGCTAGTTCGTTCGCCCCCTGCGCATGATCCCAGTGCCCGTGTGTCAGCAAGACTGCCGTGATCTCACAGCCCCGCTCTTCGACCCGCTGCAAGATCGCTTGGTCGTGGCCACCGTCGAGTGGTCCGGGATCGACGACGACGCACCGATCACCGGCGCCGCCGATGATCCACGTGTTGGTGCCGTCGAGGGTCCACGCCGACGGGTTCGGCGCCAAGACGCACCAGGCGAGGGGCGCGATATCTCCACCGGTCCAATCCCGATCCTCACCGAACAGCAAGCGGCCACTCACGACAACGGTCCTCCGTCGGTCTCCGCGCGCGTCGGACCATCGATCCCGGTGGCGAGCACGCGTCCGGATTCGAAGTCGACGACCTCCCAGCTGCCATCCGCGCGCAGCCGCGGCAACTTAGGCCAGATTTCGCCCGGATCGTCGTAGTGCCCTGCTTGCAGCCCTTCGAGGACGGCGACCGTTGGGCGCAGCATCGGCAGTTCACCTCGAGAGTGTCGGTGCAATGCCTCCGCAGGGGGAACCCACAACATGCGGTCGGCTTCCGTGGTGCTCAACCGTCCGGTGTCTGAAGTCTTAGCAAGGTAGAAGAAGACGTCGTAGCGACGCTCCTCTAGTTCCGGGGTGACCCACCGATCTATCAGAGTGCAGGTTTCCACGCGTATCGAGACTTCCTCATGCGTTTCGCGGCGCGCACAAGCACGGGCAGGATCAGGATCCGCGAGATCCACAGGCTCGAGCCGGCCGCCGGGGAACACATGCATCCTCGGCGCGAACTGCATCGTGGACACCCGCCGTAGCAGCAGGACCTCACCGTCGCGCAGCAGGACCATCGTGGCCGCAGGCTTAGCGGGGGGTGGTTTCCACCGTCCGTCGGCAGCGAGCAAGGACTCCAGGCGCGCCCCCCGATCCATGGCCGCGGTATCCCTGCCAGCGCCGTTAGTTCGCGACCTGAACGATCATCTCGATCTCGACGGGCGCATCCTTAGGAAGGACGGCCACGCCAACGGCGGAACGTGCATGCACACCGGCCATGCCGAAGATGTCACCGAGCAACTCGCTGGCACCGTTCACGATGGCAGGCTGGCCGGTGAAGGCGGGATCGCTGGCCACGAAGCCGACGACCTTCACCACCTGCTCGATCCTGTCGATGTCCTCGAGCACCGATGTCACAGCCGCTATGGCGTTGAGGGCGCAGACGCGAGCACACTCAACCGCCAACGCCTCGCCAACCCCAGCGCCGACCTTCCCGGTGGCGATGAGTTCACCATTGACCATCGGCAACTGACCGGAGGTGTAGACGTGATTGCCGGAACGCTGCGCGGGCGCGTAGGAGGCAAGTGGCACCGCCACTTCGGGTATGGATAAACCGAGTTCGACTAGTCGCTCGCTCGCTAACACCGCTATTCCCCCTTGCTGCCTATGACTCGATCGGTCGCTTGAGATACGCGATGACGTTCTCGGCATTCGGACCCGGAACGACTTGGACCAGTTCCCAACCGTCTTCGCCCCAGGTATCCAGAATCTGCTTGGTCGCGTGGATCAGCAAGGGCACGGTCGAGTATTCCCACTTCGTCATGGCTCGCAGCGTAACTGCTTGCCCGCGCGTCGTCACTGTCCCCGTGAATAGGGTGGAGCGGTGGAGCAAACCCTGTGGCCCGGCGTCGCCTTGCACGTCGTATCCGGCAAGGGCGGAACCGGGAAGACCACGGTTGCCGCGGCGCTTGCGATGGCACTAGCCCGAGACGGCCGGCGCACGCTGCTCATGGAGGTGGAGGGTCGTCAGGGCATCTCGCAGGTGTTCGACGTGCCTCCGCTGCCGTATGGGGAGCGCAAGGTCGCGGTGGCACCCGGTGGTGGGGAAGTGTGGGCACTCGCGGTCGATCCCGAGGACGCACTCTTGGACTACCTCGAGATCTTCTACAACCTGCGCCGCGCCGGCTCCGCGCTGCGTCGGATGGGAGCTGTGGACTTCGCGACGACGATCGCCCCCGGCCTGCGCGACGTCCTGCTGACCGGCAAAGCCTGTGAGGTGGTTCGTCGCTCGGAGAAGAACGCCCCCGACGCCTACGACGCAGTCGTCCTCGACGCCCCACCCACCGGTCGCATCACCCGATTCCTCAACGTCAATAGCGAAGTCTCCGGCTTGGCGAAGGTGGGCCCGATCCGTAACCACGCCGATCTCGTCATGAGCGTCATCGCCTCCCCGCGCACCGCCGTGCACCTAGTCACGCTGCTGGAGGAAATGCCGGTACAAGAGACGATCGATGCGGTAACCGAATTGCACGATGCCGAACTACCCGTGGGTGGCATCTTCGTCAACATGACGCGAAATCCGGTTCTCAGCGATGAAGAACTCGAGCTCGCCGTTGCCGGTGACCTACCGGCAGACCGCATCGAAGCCGCGCTGCGCTCCGTGGACTTCAACGCCAAGTCATCGGCGATCACGGCGACCTTGATTCGCGAAGGCGACGATCACGCGCGTCGGGTAGCCCTCGAACGCCGCGAGTCCGAGCGGCTCGCAGATCTTGATGTTCCCGTCCTCTCGTTGCCCTACCTCAGCGACGGCATCGACCTGGCCAGCTTGTACGAGCTAGCAGAGCTCTTGCGTAGTCAGGGAGTTCGCTGATGCAGGCTCCGCCCTTGCATATCGATGACCTCATCGACGATCGTGACGTCTCCATCGTGGTCTGCACCGGCGCCGGTGGAGTGGGCAAGACCACTACCGCGGCGGCTTTGGCTCTTCGGGCCGCCGAACGCGGCCGCGACGTATGCGTTCTCACCATCGATCCGGCTCGTCGACTCGCGCAAGCGATGGGTCTGACCGAACTCGACAACAACCCGCGTGCGGTTCCCGGCATCGGGGGTGGGGGGTCACTGCACGCGATGATGCTGGACATGAAGCGGACCTTCGACGAGGTGGTCGAAGCGCACGCCGATCCGGTTCGAGCTCAACAGATCCTGAGCAATCCGTTCTACGAGGCGTTGTCGTCTTCGTTCGCCGGTACCCAGGAGTACATGGCGATGGAGAAGTTGGGGCAATTGCACGCAGATGAGGACGCTCCTTGGGATCTGATCATCGTCGATACCCCACCGTCTCGGAGCGCGTTGGACTTCTTGGATGCTCCCGCGCGACTCGGATCCTTCCTCGATGGCCGCTTCATTCGGATCCTCACCGCTCCGGCTCGAGGCGCGGGACGAGGCCTTGGCCGGATCGCAGCAGCCGGATTCGGAATCTTCACCGGAGTGCTCAGCAAGATCCTCGGCGCTCAGGTGCTTGCAGACGTCGGCACGTTCGTCGCGGCGATAGACACCACGTTCGGTGGCTTCCGCGAACGAGCTGATGCGACGTTCGCGTTGTTGCAAGAGCCGAGTACCCGTTTCCTCGTCGTTGCCACACCCGAGGGCGATGCGCTCCGGGAGGCGTCGTACTTCGTGGAGCGCCTGCAGCAAGAGGGCATGCCGCTCGGCGGGTTGGTCGTCAACCGAGTACAGGATGTCGATAGGGAACTGCTCTCAGCCGACACCGCGTTGGCTTCCGCGGAGAAGTTGTCGCTCGAGGGCGAAGACGCCGACCTCACCGCCCGGTTGCTGACTTTGCACGCGGGCCGGCTGCGGACACGCGAAAGGCAGCATCACCTCACCGAACGGTTTACCGGCGCCCACCCCGAGGTAGCGACAACCGAGGTCGCGGCCTTGCCCGAAGACGTGCACGATCTCGCAGGCTTGCGGGAAGTGGGCGAACTCCTCGCCCGTGGCGAGTCCGTCTAGTCCCGTTACGAAGCGCGCGACGGCGACAAGATCGCCCGGTGCTCGTACTCGCTTTGCGCCGTCTGCAGCAAGTTGCGCCACGAGGTGACGTGCGGCCGGCGGCGCAGCAGCGCACGCCGCTCGCGTTCGGTCATCCCACCCCAGACGCCGAACTCCACCCGGTTGTCGAGCGCGTCCGCGAGGCATTCGGTGCGCACCTCGCAGCCCATGCAGATCGCCTTCGCGCGGTTCTGGGCAGCGCCCTGAACGAAGAGTGAGTCGGGATCGGTAGTTCGACAGGCCGCCCGTGCGGCCCAGTCGCTGTCCAACGACGTCACGCTGGTTCCTCCTCGGAGTGTTCGATGTCACTTCGGGCATTCCGTGGACGCGGACGGTACGCCGGCGCCAGTCGGCAGGCTAGGTAATAAATGACGCACTCAAAATAGTTATAAATGACTATTTAGGCCGGCGTAGACCGGTTTCCCCCATGAGAGAACCAAGAATCGCAGGAATGGGGACCTGTTCGAAACGCCCGTGTGAACACATTGCGACACAAAGTCGGGGTCCTTGCACTACCTCCGGCGCGGTTATGACGTGTTTGGACATATTTGCTCGAGCCGTGGACCGGTCGAAGTCGGCTCCTGGGAACCTCGGCACTTACCCTGGTCGTCCGATGAATGTGCATTCCGACGACGAACTTCCCCCGGACACTCAAGCGGGTCGTGCCGGCCCGCTGGGTGCGCTCGGGCGCCTGGCGGGTTTCGTCGTCGGTGCGGTGATCGCGGGTGTCATCGTGGGCTTGATGATCATGCCCTTCGCCGGGGCCGCCGGGGTGGTCACTCGAGACGTTGTGACCGACTTCGAATCACTGCCCGATTCGCTCAGCACCCCGCCACTGCCCGAGCGCTCGGTGATCTTGGCGTCCGACGGATCACTGCTCGCCACCTTGTACTACCAAAACCGGGTGGAAGTGCCGCTGGGCAGCATCTCCCCCGTCATGCGCCAGGCGATCGTCGCCATCGAGGACGCCCGATTCCTCGATCACAACGGAGTAGACGCCCGAGGAGTCGTCCGTGCCCTCGCCCGGAACACGACCGCGGGTGGCATCGAACAGGGTTCCTCGACACTGACAATGCAGTACGTCAAGAACGTCCTGGTCAACCAGGCGACCTCCGCGGAGGAACTCGAGGCGGCTCGAGGTGACAGCTTCACCCGAAAGGTACGCGAGGCGCGCTTGGCGCTCGCGCTGGAAAAGCGCTTCAGCAAAGGCGAGATCCTCGCCCGATACCTGAACATCGCCTACTTCGGCTCCGGGGCGTACGGCGTCGAGGCCGCCGCGCGTCGATACTTCTCCAAACCTGCCGCCGATTTGAATCTCACTGAATCGGCGACCCTCGCCGGCATCGTCAAGGGACCGACGGCCTACGACCCCCTTCGCAACCCAGAGAACGCGACTCAACGACGCAACCTGATCTTGAATCGCATGGCCCAGCTCGGCTACATCTCCCGGGAACAAGCCGATCGCGCGGCCGAGGTTCCGATGGAAGACGTCCTGAACCCCACGAGGACCTCCAACGGTTGTACGTCGTCGTACGCGCCCTTCTTTTGCGACTACGTCCTACAGACGATCTTGACCAGCGAAGCCTTCGGCCAGACCCCGGAGGAACGCGAAGCATTCCTTCGCCGCGGTGGCTACACCATCCGCACCACGTTGAACCCCAACATCCAACAAGCTGCCACCGAGACGGTCAACGAGTTCATTCCAGCGAACGACGAAAGCCGCAAGGCCGCGGCCGTGACCATGATCGAACCTGGCACCGGCAACATCATCGCCATGACCCAGAACCGCGTTTGGGGAACATCGGGGATCGGTAAGACCACCTACAACTACAACACCGACCGAGCGATGGGCGGCACGATCGGCATGCAGGCCGGATCGACCTTCAAGATCTTCACCCTTGCCGCCGCACTCGAAGCCGGCATCTCGCCGTACGAACCCATCAGTTCCCCGAGCCCTGCATCATTCGAGGGGTTCGTGAACTGCGAAACCGGCGTGCCGTTCCCAACGGTCACCGTTCGAAACTCCACCCGCGGCGGATCGTTGACGATGGCCCAGGCAACCGCCTTCTCGACCAACACGTACTTCATGGCAATCGAAGAACGCACCGGCTTGTGCCGACCGGCGGAAATCGCCGAATCGATGGGGGTCTTCACCGGCGCGGGTGATCCATTGCCACGGGTACCGTCTTTGACACTCGGCTCGGCCGAAGTGACCCCGATGGCTATGGCCAACGCCTACGCCACCTTCGCCGCACACGGTGAGTACTGCGCGCCGCGGTCCATCCTGGAGGTTCGCGACCGCGAGCAACGACGCATACCGATCCCCCCTGAGGACTGCACCCAGGTGATCGACCGTCCCGTGGCAGATTCGGTCACCGAACTGCTTACTGGTGTAGTGGACGGGCCCATCTCCGGTCGCACCGGCTCGCGCATGTCACTCGACCCGCAGCCGGCCGCCGGGAAGACCGGAACGACCAACGATTCAGCTGCCGTCTGGTTCGCCGGCTACACCCCGCAAGTGGCCGCCGCGGTATGGGTGGGTGATCCTCGCGGAGGATTCGCCCACCCGATGAAGGACATCACCATCAACGGTGAGTTCTACTCCCAGGTCTACGGCGGCACACTGCCCGGTCCGATCTGGAAGGCGAGCATGGAGGCGGCCCTCGCAGAGGAGCCCATCGAGCAGTTCTCGCTCGACACCGGGTTACCGACTGCGGTGTTCAACGTCGAGCGCATCCCCGATCTTGTCGGAATCGGCGACAGCGAGCAGATCCTCCAGCAACTCCAAGGTAGTGGGCTCGAACTCGGCAACGTGACCGAAGTCGATGCGCCGCAGCCGGCAGGTGTCGTGGTCAGTCAGACACCATCACCCGGCGGCACCGTGATCCCCGGAACGGCGGTGGACATCGTGGTCTCCACCGGCTTCTCCACCATCCCCGAAACCCGCGGCGCACCCGCTCAAGACGCCGTCACGATCATGGAGCGGGCCGGCTACACAGTGCAGATCGTCCCGGCCGCGGATCCAGCATCACCACCGGACACCGTGATCGCACAGTCGATCGCTGCGGGCACCTCCTTGCCGGTCGGCACCGTCGTCACCTTGACGGTCAACACCGGTACCGCGCCTGCTCCCGCCGATCCCGGTCAAGAGCAACCAGCACCCGTGGAACCGGCGCCGGGGCAGCCGGCGCAGCCGGAACCGGCGCAGCCTGCTCAACCGGCACCTGCGCAGCCCGCGCAACCCGGACCCACGGAGATACCTGCGGAGATCGTGCCGATCCAATAGCGGGTCGAGTAACGCTCACATACCGAGAGCGGCCTTGACCGACGCTGCCACCTGTGAACCGTCGGCGCGGCCTTTGACCTTAGGTTGCACGATCTTCATCACCGCACCCATCGCCCTGCCACCCTCGAGCCCCTCGGCCGAAACCTCGGAAACAGCCGCATCTACGATCGCCTGCACTTCCTGGGCTGACAACTGCGCCGGTAGGTACGCGTCGATCACCGTGAGTTCGGCCCGCTCCTTATCCGCGAGTTCCACCCGACCGGCTTCGTCGTAGGCCTGTGCAGCCTCGCGGCGCTTCTTGGCCTCGCGACCTAGAACGGTGGTGACGTCGTCGTCGGTCAACTCGCGCGCTTCCTTGCCCGATACTTCCTCGGTGGTTATCGCCGCGAGCACCATGCGAATGGTCCCGGATCGCATCTCATCACGCGCCTTGATCGACTCCGACAGGTCGGACTGCAAACGGTCCTTCAACTCAGCCATGGGCGCATCTTGCCACCGGTGTGCTTCAACCCCCGTGTCATCATTGACCGATGGGAACCCGCGGGCGCTTGCTTACCTCGGCCGTCGCCCTCGGCCTCGGTGCGCTCGCCTACAGCCGCTGGGAATCCGAGCGGTTCACCTTGCGCCGGGCGCAGGTGCCCGTACTTCCCGGCCCGCAGCCGGATTTGCGGATCCTGCACGTGTCGGATCTGCACCTCGTTCCCGGTCAGCATAAGAAGAAGCAGTGGGTCTTGAGTCTGCGCGAACTTTCGCCCGATGCCGTGATCGCCACCGGCGATTTCCTATCCCATGAAGATGCGATTCCCGAAGTGATCGAGGCCCTCGAACCGCTCTTCGACATCCCCGGTGCGTTCGTGCTCGGCAGTAACGACTACTACGCCCCCAAGCCGATCAACCCCGCCCGCTACTTGCAAGGCCCCTCGGGGCTGCAACCCAACCGCCCGATGCTGCCATGGCAGGACTTGGTGGCAGGTCTCACCGCCGGAGGTTGGCTGGATCTGTCCAACACCAAGTCCCGGCTGAAGGCCGATGGTCGCGAGGTGGATATCCGTGGTGTGGATGACCCGCATATCGGCAGGGACAACTACAGCGACGTCTCCGGTCCCTTCGACCCCGGTGCCGACCTCGCCCTCGCCGTCGCGCACGCGCCCTACCTGCGCGTGCTGAACCCGATGGCAGCGGATGGTGCGCACCTGATCATGGCCGGCCATACGCACGGCGGACAGTTGCGCGTTCCCGGGTACGGAGCACTGGTCACCAACTGCGATCTGGACACCGGGCGTGCGCGGGGACTTAGCGAGCACGCCGGTAGCGCTCTGCATGTCAGCGCGGGCTTGGGCACATCGCCCTATGCGCCTTTCCGCTTCGCCTGCCCCCCGGAAGCGACGCTGCTCACGCTTACCTCTCGCTGAGCGACCGCCTACGCGATCGCGGCTTCGTGGCCCGATCCCCACGCCCGCTTGGGAACATCCCCCTCGGCTAGACTCCGTTGGCCCGCTAGTCGATCAACGGGCACTCGGGGTGTGGCGCAGCTTGGTAGCGCGCTTCGTTCGGGACGAAGAGGTCGTGGGTTCAAATCCCGCCACCCCGACGCTGATGGGGCAGGAGCCTTGGCTCTTGCCCCATCGCCATAACGAGGAGGTTCGGTGAGCGTTCCCGACCTGCGTCCCGCGCGCTCGGACCTCGGGCCCACCACCCGCGAGTACGTCAAGACAATGGGCTGGCGCTCGGTGAACATGCACACGCACATCTCGTTGGTGCACAAGTACGTGTACGTGGAGGTGCCCAAGGCTGGCTGCGGGACCATGAAGGCCACACTCGGGGGACTAGAGGCATCCCGCAAAGGGCCCGGGCTCGTGCAGCGCGTGCAGGGAGCCCCGCACAACCGCATCAACGCAACGCCCTTCATCAAGCCGTTCCAGTTGCCCTCGGACATGCTCGAAGAGGTGCTCACCTCTTCCGCCTACCGGCGATTCACCGTGGTGCGCGATCCAGCATCGCGGGTGCTTTCGGCCTATTTGGAGAAGATCGGTCAGGCCTTGAAGCAAAGCGAGCCGATCGTCGCAGCATTGGGACTACCCGCATCGGACATCACCTTCCGGCAATTCCTGGACGTGATCGGCGAGCAAACATCACGCGAGCAGGATCCGCACTGGCGGCGGCAGGCCGATCATCTGGGCTGGGGGATCGTGGACTACGACGACGCCATTCACTTGGAGGAACTAGATGCGTCGTGGGACCGCGTGGGCGAACTCACCGGCATTACGGATCTGCGCGAGACCTTCTACTGCAAGAACTCCACCGGTGCTTCGGGGAAGGTCGATGACTACTACACCCCGGAACTGCGCGCGAAGGTTCGCGACATCTACGCGCGCGACTACGAGATGCTGGCCTACTAAAAGCGCGGAAGCAACAACTCCGCGATCTGCACGGCATTGAGCGCTGCACCCTTGCGCAGGTTGTCACCGCTGACGAAGAGCGCGAGTCCATGTCCGTCGGGCACCGAGGGATCTTGGCGGATGCGACCGACGTAGGACGGGTCACGACCGGCGGCCATCAACGGTGATGGGACGTCGGTTACGACCACGCCGGGTGCCTGACCTAGAAGTTCGGTTGCCCTTTCCACGCTGAGCGGGGCAGCGAACTCGACGTTGATCGCCAGCGAGTGTCCGGTGAACACCGGAACCCGCACGCACGTTCCACTCACTGCTAGGTCCGGTATGGAAAGGATCTTGCGAGTTTCGTTCCTGAGCTTTTGTTCCTCATCGGTCTCCCCCGAGCCGTCGTCGACGAAGCTACCGGCCTGCGCCACCACGTTGAATGCGATCGGGTAGATGTACTTGCTGGGAGCGGGGAATTCGAGGGCATCGCCGGAGTAGGTCAGCTGTTCGATTCCTTGGCCCGAGACGGCGTGGACCTGGGAGGCGAGTTCCTCTACCCCGGCAAGGCCGCTACCGGAGACCGCTTGGTAGCTCGTTGCGATCATCCTTCGCAGGCCGGCGTCGTCATGCAGTGGACGCAGCACCGGCATCGCGGCCATGGTGGTGCAGTTCGGATTGGCGATGATGCCCTTGCGCATCTCATCGATGGCACCGGGATTGACTTCGCTGACCACGAGCGGAACGTCAGTATCCATCCGCCAAGCCGAGGAGTTATCGATCACGATGGCGCCGGCATCGGCGAACTTCGGCGCCCACTGTTTGGAAGTAGATCCGCCAGCGGAGAACAGCGCGATATCGATGCCGGATAGGTCCGCGGTGGCGATGTCCTCGACCTCGATATCCGCCCCTTGCCAGGGCAAGGTGGTGCCGGCGGACCGCGCGCTGGCGATGTACCGCAGTGTTCCTACCGGGAAACTGCGTTCGGCTAGCAGCGTGCGCATGACGCCACCGACTTGACCGGTGGCACCGACGATCGCGACGTTCACGCCCACCGAGTCGAGGCTCATCGGCCGGTGCCCGCGTAGACGACAGCCTCACCGTCGGCGTCGAGCCCGAAGGCCGTGTGCAGAGCCTGCACAGCTGCCTTGGAGTCATCGACCCGAGTCACTACCGAAATTCGGATCTCCGAGGTCGAGATCATCTCCACGTTGATCCCACCTTCGGCAAGCGCATTGAAGAAGTCGGCCGAGACACCCGGGTGAGAGCGCATGCCGGCTCCAACGAGGGAGACCTTGGCGATCTGTTCGTCGACGGTGAGCGATTCGAACTCGATCGCATCGCGACGTGCGTTGATCGCTTCCATGGCTTGCTGCACCGAACCCTGCGGACAGGTGAACGTGACATCCGTTCGACCGGTGGATGCTGCCGAGACGTTCTGCACGATCATGTCTACGTTGATGCTGGCATCGGCTAGCGCGCGGAAGATCGCCGCAGCCTGGCCCGGCTTGTCGGGGACTCCCACGACCGTGACCTTGGCGTCGTTCACATCGGCAGCGACACCGGAGATGATCGGTTGCTCCATGACTCTTCCTTCTTCGATAGCGCGGCTGATCGCCTCGGGAGACATCACCCACGTGCCCTCTTTGGTGGAGAACGACGAGCGAACGTGGATCGGGACTTCGAATCGGCGCGCGTATTCCACACAGCGCAAGTGCAGCACCTTCGCTCCGACCGCGGCTAGCTCGAGCATCTCCTCGTAGGTGATGAACGGCACCTGCCGAGCTGCCGGGACAACCCGTGGATCGGTGCTGAAGACACCGTCGACGTCGGTGTAGATCTCGCAGACGTCGGCGTTCAAGGCGGCTGCCAGGGCAACGGCGGTCGTGTCCGAACCGCCCCGGCCGAGCGTGGTGATGTCCTTCGAATCCTGCGCCACGCCCTGGAAACCGGCCACGATCGGGATCGCGCCCTCCTCGATCGCCTGGGAGATCCGACCGGGCGTGACGTCGATGATGCGCGCGGCGCCGTGGGCGGAATCGGTGATGAGTCCGGCCTGGGACCCGGTGTAGCTGCGGGCTTCGGCGCCGAGATCGTGGATGGCCATGGCGAGCACCGCCATGGAGATCCGCTCGCCGGCGGTGAGCAGCATGTCGAGTTCTCGGCCCGGAGGCAGCGGGGAGACTTCGTTGGCCAGATCGAGGAGTTCGTCCGTGGTGTCGCCCATGGCCGAGACGACTACGACGACGTCATGCCCGGCCTTCTTGGTGTCCACGATGCGCCGCGCCACGCGCTTGACGCTGGTGGCATCGGCGACGGAGGAACCGCCGTACTTTTGAACGATCACAGACACAAGCGCACAGCCTACGGCCGCCCCACCACACGCGTTTCCCCCGGATTCCGGGGGATTCGCGCAACGCGGGGGCGATTCCGGGGAAAGCGAAGCGAATCCCCCGGAATCCGGGGGAAACGCGTGGAGGGGGTTAGGGGTGGTTGTCGCGGAGGGCCCAGTACAGGAGACCGGCGTAGGCGATCATGAAGCTCGAGCCGAACAGCAGGTACAGCCACCGAAACAGCGTCCAGCCGTCGTCGGCAGGTAGGAACACCGTGAGCAGCGTCATCAATCCGCCGCCGAGGAGCATCACCGCCGCAGCGCCGCGCACCGCGGCGCGATCACCGCGACGCACCAGCCACATCTGCCCGGCCAGGGCCACCAAGGCCGCACCGAGCATGCGAAGCGCCCATTCCCCTTCGACCGAGGGCCGCAGTCCGAGTAGTTCGCCGAACCAGCCCGGAGCCACCAGCAGCGCGATGGCCGAGGCAGCGAAGACGAGCGCGCCTGCCGCCAGCACTCCACGGATGACACGCACCTCGTCCATGCGCGAACGCTAACGATCATCTGGGGTCGAAGTAGCGCTCCGACGCACCGTCGGGAAATATGTACCCGTGATCACTCGGGCACCTCAATCCCCCTCGGCCGACTCACCGAACCGCACCTCCTCCGCGCGTAAGGGCGTGTGGATCGCCATCGCCGTGGCCATCGGCTGGCTGCTGATGTCCAGCTGGGCGGGTCCGCTCGCCGGCCAGTTGTCCCAGGTGCAAGAAAACGACAACGCGGCCTTCCTGCCGGCATCGGCGGAATCCACGCTGGTCTCCGACGAGCAAGCCGAGTTCGCCGACAGCAGCGCCATCCCACTGCTCGTCGTGGTGTCCAAGCCAGACGGCGGCCAGCTCACCGCTTCGGATCAACAAGCCATCGGCGCCCTGCTCGAGACGGTTCCGAACCTGCAGGTCGAAGACGGCGAACGAGTCGAGGCGTACTTAGATCCGCAACCGCTCGTCCCAATCCCATCAGCCGATGGCAACGCCGTCTTGATCAACGTCCCGGTGAACGGGGACCGCGGTTCGGTCACGCTCGACAACGGTGAGATCGCCTTCCTCGGCATCGTGGATGCGATTCGCGCCGAGGCCGCCGACTATCCGCAACTGCAGGTGAACGTGACGGGCCCGGGAGGCTTCCTCGCGGACCTGATCGAGGTGTTCGGCGCGATCGACACCACCTTGCTCATCGCGACAGCGCTCGTGGTCGCGGTGATCTTGATCTTCGTCTACCGAAGCCCGTTCCTGTGGCTCATTCCACTCATCGCCGCCGGCATCGCCTTGTCCACGGCAAGCGCTTTCGTCTACGTACTAGCCGACAACGACGTCCTCGTCCTGAACGGGCAAAGTCAAGGCATCCTCACGGTCTTGGTGTTCGGTGCCGGAACCGACTACTCGCTTTTGCTGGTGAGTCGTTATCGGGAGGAGTTGCACCATCACCGTGAGCACACGCTGGCGATTCGTCGGGCGCTTCGTGGCACCGTCGAGCCGATCGTGGCTTCGGGCGCCACCACCTCGATCGGGTTGCTGTGCCTGCTGCTCAGCGAACTGAACTCCAACAAATCGACCGGACCGGTTGCGGCGATCGGGATCGTCGCCGCTGTGCTGGTGATGCTCACTTTCCTGCCCGCCCTACTGACGATTCCCAGCGTGGTGTTGCCGATCCTGGCGTTCTTGGTGCCGACGATCATCGGTTTCGCGCTCGGGTTCGTGACCGACGTCCCCACCCTGCCGTTCGTTGCGACCGGCGGTGTCCTTGCGTTGGCGACCATCGTGGGGTGGATCGTCTTCGGCATCGCCCGGATCAAGGGACGCGGACCGTTCACCCGGGAGCGCTTCCCCTCCGGTAGTTGGGCATTCTGGCCGCGGGTACCCAAGTACGGCCAACCCGACGTCAAGTTGTCCGGGGTCTGGGCGAAGATCGCCGGCGTGGTCGGCAGACGACCGAAATTCACCTGGATCGCCACCGCCCTCGCCCTACTCGTCCTCGCCGGATTCAGCACGACCCTCAAGGCCGACGGCGTTGGCACATCCGAGTCCTTCGTGAACGCCTCCGAGGTCGACTCGGTCATCGGTCAAGAGATCCTGGTCGAGAACTTCGCCGCGGGGCTAGGCAGCGAGACGCTCGTAACGACGAACTTCGACGCCGCCCAAGAAGTCCTGGAGACCATCGAGACGACACCCGGTGTTGACGACGTCGTCTTCCAAACCGATCTGCCACCGGGCTCGATGGGCCAACGCATGGCCGAGCCGAAGGTGGTCGATGGTCGCGTGCTGCTGCTGGTCACCTTGTCCGACGCCCCCGATTCGGACTCCGCGGAGGCGCTGATCAGCGAACTGCGCACAGACCTCGCCGGTATTCCGGGATCAGACGCGCGGGTGGGTGGACCGACCGCCGTTAGCGTCGACATCAACGAAGCGAACCTGCGCGACCGGACGGTGATCATCCCGCTGGTGCTGTTCGTCATCTCGATCATCTTGATCATCTTGTTGCGTTCGCTCGTGGCACCACTGCTGTTGATCGCCACGGTGATCTTGTCCTTCTTCGCGACTTTGGGCGCCTGCGCGATCGCGTTCAACTACATCTTCGACTTCCCGGGCGCGGATGCCTCGTTCCCGCTGTTCGCCTTCGTCTTCCTCGTCGCGCTCGGTGTGGACTACAACATCTTCTTGATGACGCGGGTGCGGGAGGAAGCCAAGACGATCGGCACCCGACCGGGCATCCTTCGCGGCCTCACGGTCACCGGTGGGGTAATCACCAGCGCGGGCATCGTCCTCGCCGCCACCTTCCTGGTACTCGGCGTCTTGCCCCTCGTGGCGCTGCGCCAAGTGGGCTTCGCCGTGGCGCTCGGCGTGCTGATCGATGCCTTCATCGTGCGCACCACCTTGGTTCCGGCGCTCGCGTACACCATCGGTCC
>Ga0102934_1000798_pt1 | contig 21662 bp, 25 predicted proteins | sample SalPonR2_A_D1_MG_FD_78175 | JGI IMG/M metagenome (GOLD analysis project Ga0102934, IMG submission 78175) | Salt pond soil microbial communities from South San Francisco under conditions of wetland restoration - Salt Pond MetaG R2_A_D1_MG | ecosystem: Environmental > Aquatic > Marine > Intertidal... | reverse complement strand
TCCCTCATTCTTGAGCAGATGTTTGTCAACATCAGCCACGTGCTCCTCGAGCGCCTCTTCCCACGCTCCAACCCGATCTTCCCACCGTTCCATTTTTTTCTTCAACTTCTGCAGCGGCGTGGCCTCCTCGTTCTCATCATCCAGGTCTCGCAAGAGCCTGTCGAGCGAGAAATGCTCCTGCACCGGGAGTCGATGTCGAAGAGAGAAAAGCTCACTGGAGAAGGGAATAAAAAATAGATCTATATGTTAACATCCTTATCAACAATATCACAAGAACAATATTCGTTTTGTCTATCTTCTCTCTTCACTACACTTCGACACCTCTCTTTTCCTCGTTGCCAAACTTCCGCTTACCTTCGATAATATTCAGCTTCCAGAGGCAGGAATTCCGATAGCGCCCGCGCTGCTGTTTCCGCCGTTCGCTGCTCCTCATCCATCAACAATCCTGCTAATATTTCGGCCGCCTCTTCTCTCGTGCTCTTGTCTTGAACGTAAGACGCCGCGCGGGCAAAGGCCTCGACCACCACTATCCGAACGGAAAGCTGGGCCTCCCTTTTCCCGCCATCCGTGAGGCGGGTTTTCAGATATTCATATGCATTCATTGTATTGTGCTTGCCGACAGGATGTGCTGTACGCAGATAAGAGAGGCCACGTAGGGCACCTGGGTGTATAAAAAGGCAGACCATGAGGAACAAAACGAACCAGCGACCAATCATATGACTTCACATGCTGTCGTTAACATTCACGCCATAGACAATAACTGCCATGGTTCCTTCTCCCATACAGACCGCTGCCCACGATGTTTGTCTCCAGCAGGTTGGGGTCGTTCCTCGCGCCTTCCGACGACTCGTGCTCCCGACAAATATCCAGAAGGAGCTCCAGGTCCTGAACATCATTCTGACTCCCAAGGGATGTCAATATCTCCGCCTTCGCCCTGCGTCCAATGGATAGAGTAGAAAGAAAACATCAAGCGAATGCGACAATCACCCAAAAGCAAGAAACCTGCGATTCTCGTCTTGATCTCCTGTAACTTCATACCCGGCCCTCATTACCGATACAAGTCCCACTGTCGGGTCCACACGTCTAGCAAGGCATCTCTGAGAAGCGGATGTCGAAAGGCGCCGCATGCTTCAGCGATGTGATGGAGGGCACGTGGATCTTTTTCGGCTCTCAACAACTCCCCCAGAATTTGCGCGCTGGCCCGAGACGGGTTGTCGCCGAGAACGTCCGCGACAGCCACGCGTACGCCCCAAAAGGGCTCTGCAGGAAGGTGCTCACTGTCTCGGCGCGTGTGTATTTCAGCAGGGGAATAATTGGCATACGAAATCTAGGCCGGAATTTGTCACAAGAAGCATCTACACAAGTTCTTTTGTCGCCTTACCGGACGTGAGCCATCGCACTGGGAGTAGCCACCTCCTCGATGAGCTGCTCGTACGCCCAAATGCGAGAGGGAAGGTCGGTGGCACGTCGCGCTGTCGCTGCCAGGATTTCTTCCTCACATTCCATGTCTGTCATTTAGATCCCCATATTTGGTTGCGCAAGAACAATGAATGACTATCAGGCGCCACATTCCGACCCATTATTGCGATCCGCTGCTCGATAAGCCCCAGCACACAGACACTCTCGCGGGTTCCTTTTCAATAGGCCAGGCGACTATCCGTTCCGCGTTATCCCTCCTTTTCCAAACTGACTCACCAAGGGTCAAGACCGCAGCCAGCTGCGGGTTCACATGCAAGTAGCACGGCGAGCGAGAGACTTTGGCTTGAACGACTATTTTGCGGGTTGTGCGAGTCAAGGCAGGCCTCAAGGTTGTTTCCAATACCCCCTCCCTGTTGTAGACCTCTATCGTGAATGCAATATCAAACAAGCATATCTCCTCATCATCGTCTTCCTCGTGATCGCTGTCCTCCGGTTCCCCCTGTTTGATGCTCAGCGTGATGACCTTGGTCTCCTCATCATATTCCCACTCGCCCCTTAGCTGCAGGGAGTAGGAATAGAAACCAGGGGGAAGCGAGAAAGGTCAAAAAAACAAGAAAGATGATCCAAACTCGCCCCCGCACACGACAATGGCGAGACGATAAGACAAGCCGACAACAAAAGATATTCATACCTGCGGAAAGGATGGCGTGTAGAACCATTGCTCAAAAAAACGCACCAGAGAGCGGCCGGAGACCTCCTCCAAGCACTTGCGGAAGTCACTCGTCTCCACGACTTTATGCATATTCCTGAAAAGACAGCAATCGTCAGCAATCATGTGTCATAAAGCAAATCTACCAAAGACGCGAGACATCCAAGAAGTCAAGCCATTAAGATTGTCACTGCCCTCTCCATCCTCCGAGGTTCAGCAATCATGTGTCATAAAGCAAATCTACCAAAGACGCGAGACATCCAAGAAGTCAAGCCATTAAGATTGTCACTGCCCTCTCCATCCTCCGAGGTTCTACATACCGGTCCACGTATGCCCGCACTGCCTGCCAGAAGACTTGATCGCCCAGGAGCTTCCGGAGCATGTGCAGACGGCAGGAGCCACCGGGGTACTGTCAATGGAAAGCAGGAGACGGGAAAAGGCAAGAATGAGATAAAATTTATAGGTTCAGAAGACTAATCCTTGAGGGCCCTAAAGAAATGTGCCCTGTACTCAGGCGGCCGTCGCGAATTAGCTATATATTTGTAAAGGCATCAAAATCTACGACTATCGTGCCTTGCATGACCCATAATAACTCATTATGATATTATTCAAAGTTTAATTCTCTTACCAGATGATCATCGTACATGCTCCACGAGGAATTGTATGTGCGCGTGACAATCGGTCGCGCATAGTCGTCCTCCACCTCAGTAATGTAAGCACGTAGGTCCGTATAAAGCTGGGGGAAAATTGAAGAAAAGAGAGAAGCGACGTCCAAAATAAAAGATCAGAGATTTTAAAATAATTTGATGAACCAGAAAGCAAGGGCTTTCGCCCATCCCTAGCATCTTAAGCGGCCCACCGCCCCGCCCCTCCCGCTTTTCCTGACCTGGAAGAGAAACGCATCTTGGCCCTCGGTATCTTCCAACCAGCAGCACTCGATGTAGGTAGCCCAACTCTCCTTCAGGAAGGCGTGCTCAAAATGCTGTATCTGCAGTGTGGGGTAGGGAATGACATGAAAATGGGGGGTGAAGGGAACTTGTTGAAAATCTTCTAAGGATGTCGCGTGCGCTGCCACAAGAGGGACTCTCAGCAAGCTTTCTCTTTGAACACTGCCGCCCGGATTCTGCACACTGCATCCCCATGTCTCGTCGTTCCCGCCTTACCACCAGGCAGTCCCCGAAGTAGCTGTGTCCGATCTCGTGAATGTTGATCGAGTTCATGACCAGCCTGTCTTCCTTCACTGAAGCAAAAATAGGTGGAAGGCATAATGAAATAAGTACCACGAGCGTTGGCGTGCTGGATTCAAATACAGACAGCGTACCCCAGCGCATTGACTTCCGTGTGCTCTTTTCCTGCCTCCGCCCCCCTTTTGTTCAGTTCTCCTCCCTCGAGCTCTCACTCCCACCGTTCCCGCCCTTTCCTACGCACAGAGTGTCTCATCCATCAGCCAGTTGAGGCCCCATGACACCAAGCTGATATTCTCCATCGCCGACTCATGCGCGTCTCCCATCACCTGCAAGACAGAGGAGGAGTCTGTGAATCAGGACGGAGCAATCGACAATCTTAGGGTTCTCTTTCTCTTCCCCACACCGCTCCCCCTCTGCCGCCTCCCTCCCTCCCTCCCTCCCGACCTGGTAGTACTTGGGGAAGGGAAATGTCCCATTCCCGACCTTGTTTGCGATCCAGTGCAGCATCCGTGCTGTGGGCTGAGGATAGGGATGAAAGACACGGTTCAGTCGTCCCCCAAAAAAGCGGAAGAAAAGGGACGAAAGGATGCGTAAAGTCCGATCGACGCCGACAACCAGAAGAAGAGAGATGACAGGGCAAGATAAGTGGATATAAGGGGACAGAGAGGTTCATCATGGAAGGCGCTGACACTGGTGCGAGAGGTGAGGAGGGAGACCCGACCTCGAAGGCGAGGCGAACGTTTCGCTCCTCCACGCCCACAGGGGCGATGTAGGCGATGGGGCACCCGGGCAGGAGGGCCTTGCTCTCCTCCGAGGCCTCCTTGAAGAGTGCAAGGGCCCCCGCGGCCACACAGAGGAGGTAGGAAGGACAAGGGATGTCCAGGCGCCAGCAGGTGGTCCGCGTATCTGCCAACAAGGGGGAGTGGAGACGTCAGCATGGTGCATCCCTTGACCTGTCTGCGACGCGACACTTCCTCACTGACCTTGACCCCACGCCGGCCGAGCGCCCGGCGCCCCTTCCTCGCTATCCACCCACTCCCCGTTCGCAAAGCTCAAGTGCTCCGGTCGCGTGGTCAGGAAGAATGAGGCCGTGGTGCGGACGGCGGGTACGTCCATGCAAGGGAGCCAGTAGCGAGCTCTGGGAGGGGGGAAAGGGAGAAGAGGCAAGGGGTGACGCAGGGAATGGGGGACCACTCGGCAGGAGGAATGGATTCGAGTGGTGTAGGGAATGAGAAATAATTCGGAAGGAAGAATGGATTCGAAGGGAAGGGGCGAGGAAGAGGAGATGACAGGGGGATGGTGTGGAGGAGTGGCATGTCGTACTTCTCCGTCTCGTGGTCAGAAAGGATGTACGTAGGGCCCTTGCCATCGCCGGCATCCCCACAAAAGTGCATGCCTGGAGTGGGGGGGTTGAATCATGAATGGCCAACGGAGCGCGTCTTTCCCTTCCGCCATGTCTGCTTGACTCTCTGTCCTTCCCTCCTGCCACCTCCCTTCCCATCTCTCTTCCCCACTCCTCCTTCGCACCGGCCACGGGGGCGACGACAGTGTAAAGCATTCGAATCCGTCGCTGCTCCCCCACGCGCCACGGATTTTCCCACACGACTTGCACCCTCTTCCCGTCGTAGCGGTACGACAGGGTGAAGCGCGCGTCCAAGCTGTCTACCTGCAGGCGAGGACGGAGGAGGAGGGTAAGAGGGCATCATCTGGAAATGTTCGGAAGCGGTTTCAGGATAAAAGGCGCGCACATGATCCCTTGCACGATCCGCCCCGTCCACGTGGAAGACACCTTCCTGCCCTCTCACATCCCGCTGCACGCTTGGAGAACTCACCGCCAATTCCGCAAAGGCCACTGCGTCAAGCACGACCTTCCTTCCCTCTGTGGGCGATCGACAGGCAAAGGTGATGTGCACCACGCCTTTGAGCGTCTTTTGTGGGATCTGTGTTAGATCTAAGTGGATGTCTGGGGAAAGAGTCGGGGGGTGAGACGAGGAGGCGGGCACAAGGGGAACACAGGCTCAGACCGTGACAATGATTCAATTGCTTTGCCAGGTTATGTTTGGAAGTGTTCAGACACAAAAAACATTAAGATAAACATATAGACAGAGATCCTAAATAAGAAGTGCTCCTTATCCCTCTCCTCAATAGCCGTACCTTGGTGTACCGGGAATATCATCAAGTCTGGAACGTAATGGCTTTTAGCCCCTGGCAACAAAAACCCATCCATCGTACTGTCTCGCTTCCCCCCCTTCCTCCTCATTCTGTTTTTCACTCTATTGAACGAATGGTTGCCAAGCCTCGAGACAGCTTTATGCCTGTCCAGAAGCGTGTGGGAAAAAGTATGCCTAAGTAAATATAAACAAAAATATGAAGGAAGAAAGAAAACCCACCTGCAGCCTCGTTCACCTCCTCTCTCGGCATGTCGGCTATTTATTGGCATGAGCGTGACCTGGACCCAAAGGATCTGTAGCGGGAGGTGTGGTGTGAATGTTGCGCAAGCTATGGTTGAGTTGAGCTGGATCGAGCGAGGAGGCGAGCGTCGAAGGAGGGGCGATAAAAGTGGTGGAGGAGGCTGGGTATGAGCTGCAAGGAGGGAAAAAATGTTTTGCGTACTATTTCTCTCGTATCTGTTAAGTGCACCTTCCGCATAGAGTCTGATGTAGTGCTCTTTGTCACCTACCACGGACGTCAATGATTTTTGTATGCCATCTCCATATCCCTTTCGCCCAAATGCAGCCTAGCGAAGGGAGGGGCAGGGAAAACTTATCTCTTTGCCCTTGTTCCTCTTCATGTTTCTTCCCGTTCATGCCAGACACAGGTTGTAGGAGAGAATTTCGTCATGTGTACGCGCCTATCATATTCGGGTCGTCTTCTTCTGCTGCTGCTTTCATGTCTGCTGCTCATAGTTCAGGCTCAGGTATGTAGGAGGCGGGGTCCATCGTCCTTTGCTTTGTACCGCGATATTTTCCTTTGAAGCATCTTCGGCTGAATTCCCCCCTCTCTCGTTTTTCTAGTGGGGCATGAAAAAAGTGAAGAAGGAAGATGGTGCGGTGAGGCCTGAGGACGTTCAAGGCGGTAAGTCCACTTGTCCCGGGCAGCTAACGAGAGATGCGGACGAAGAGAGAAAAAAAAACACGAATGAGAAAGTTTGACGTGGGTGGAAGGCCACATCTTCTCATTGTGTCTCTATCGAATTCGAACAGGTCTTTCATTTGATGACATGCAGAAAATTGCCAAACACTCTGGAGGGTACGTGGAGGCCTGCCGTTGCTGCAATGTGCCTGGCGGGGATATCAGCCGTATATGATGATATATTTCCTTTCGCACCTCCTTCTAATTTTTCTCTCGGGGCACATGCCAATTCCACCATATGCGTTTGTCGCTTAACATCAGGAAGGAGGAGCTGAACCCATTCGACATGCTGAAAGCGATGGACCTGGATATTGGCGACCTGGACATGAAGAGCGTCGTCGAAGAGGCCATGAATGCAAGTGACACGTTTTTCCCTCCTCATTCCCCCCCTCCCGACATCCGTTTCACCCTGTCTATTCGTGCCTGCCTTGACCATCCCTCTTCCACGGCACAGTCTCCAGAGATACAGGCCATGATGGACGACCCTGTTCTTCTCAAGAAAGCGCTGCGGGAGTCGCCTCTTTTCGAAAATCTTCCGGGCTTAGAAAAGTAAGGAGAGTGTGTGGGAAGGAAGCAGAGGGTGCTCATGTTTCGAGTGGCCAAGTTGGCGCTGGGCGGGTCTAAATGGGGGCAAGAGGGGAGAAGGAATGATCTCAGAAGGTAAAGTTTGTGAGAATTCGTCTGCGTCACTTTATTTCCTCCCCTTAGGATATTGGAAAAGCCCGAGTTCGACGACCCTGAGAAACTCAAGGAGCTGTTTCAGAAAGGCATGGATGAGTTCAAAGAGGTAGGCGTGCCTCGAATTTCTGCTCTCCGCCTCGGCTTCTTCCCTCCCGTGCCTGCGCTGTCATCCCCTTCTCACCATTTTTGCCCCCTGCTCGATTACATAGGTCTCCGATACTATTCTTGACATGGTTGACGACGAGGGCAAGCGGGAGGAAGTCATGGCGGAGCTGTTGAAGAACCTGGACCCTTCTGAGCAGAGGGTGAGCACATCGGGAGGACTAGAGGGAATTCAACCCGCCATGGGAGGGAAGAAATCGACATGCTTGTGACAATGAGAGAGAAGGTGTCGTGTTTATGTTGTTTATTTATTGAATTACCTTGTGTGGCCGGCACAGAAAATGAAGGCACTTCTTGCCGGAGAGGACGATGCTATCGAGGAGGCGGCCGCAAACTTGGCGGAGATATTCGCTGGGATGGGAAATGAGGTGAGGATTAAAAAAGAGTCGACATGTAGAGAGTTGGCGTTTTCTCGATTGTAGCGAGCAGGGTAAGAGACGGTCAGAAATCCGCGTACACGGGGGTCCATGTGATGGATGGTGCCATTCATGCCCGAATGCTTACCCTCATGCAGCTCAAGAGGTCGCTGGATGACCCGGAAAAGATGGAGAACGCGCGGAAAAACTTTTTGGAAAACGAGGTTCGTGCGAAGAATGATACGGAACAACGTGGAAAGAGGGTGACAGGTAGTTAAGATTCTCTCGAATCTACCCTATTTTCACGTGAACGCTTAGGAATGGCTCAATACCTTCGAGGATCCGGACCTTCGTGCTGCGGCCTCCGATCCTGATAAGTGGAAGGACATCATGCGGGAGAACGCGCGATTAATGTACGGATCGGCGGATGAAAAGAATGATGAACTTTAGGCGGGAGTAGAAGTAGAATGTGACAGTCCTAGGATAGCACACGCACAGACTGTCAAGAAAGACCACGAGATTGGGCCACTACTCAAGACATTCAAGTTTTGCTGATGCTAAGCTCAAAGACTCAACTACGTCTGGTCATGATTTTCTTTTTTTTTCCTACAAAACTTCATTTTTTCTAATTTCCTGTTCAAATTATATAGTAATGTTCCATCAATATTGGCAGGGGAAAAGCAATTTGGGAGAAAAAGATGTCTTTCCAAAATATGCCTTACTTTGATAAAAATTAAACAAGGTTATTGAAAACTAGGCTGTCCTGAAACTTCATCTTGAAGGCAACGGAGTGACACTCTTCGATATGCAAGGTTATCGGCCAACCTCTTCCAACATGCATCAAGACTAGAGACAAGCATAGTATGAGGGTATGAAAACAGTCTGTAACAATCAACTCCATGCTCGAAAGTCATCAGGGCTTTTTGGGGGGGCGGCGCTCGAATAATCCTACTAATTCATGCGTGCCAGCCAGCAGACAAGTTTTTCCAAATTTAAAATATCAATTTAATCCAAAAGTTGTGTGGTAATGTAGAAATTTCGCAAACGAACGTATTTGTGTCATAGCCGCGTGACCTCCATGTCTTATTTGCATTTATTTAAATTAGTTTGCGTCGCTGCCTATTCCTGGATAGAAGTTGAAAGACGGCACAAGCCGACAGAAGCGCGGTGACAGTGAACAACGGACCCTCCAGCAATTCACCCATAAAATGGAGACGGCCACGGTCAACAACCCGACGTCATCCCGAAATGCAAGGCTGTACGACTCGGTGAGCTCAACGTGACCGTCTTTCCCCTTAAAAGCCACCTGTACGACGCTGTTCCCGGGAATTCTCGGGGAATGCTCCGGGGTGAACATCCGAGACGGCCGGCTACCGCCATTCGCGCCCCGTCCGCCATAATATCTCGATGTCGGACAGCACCCTTTCCACCATTTATTGCCGGGCCGCGCGCCGCGGGTACACAGTGCATGCTTCGTTGGCAAAAAGGTTGCCATGTTCTTGCAAGAAAACCTCCGTGACCATTGGTCCGGGCATTTTCGTGGTTGGCAGGAACGACCTAACATTCCACGAACTGTTTTCGGCCCCCTTCGTAGAACCCGGTCGTCATAGAGATGGATATGTATTGATGGGACAGAGGTCTTACATGTGCTCTTCATAAATCTCAACACCTTTGTGGTTCACTGTTTGTATGGCTAACGGATGTTTTTAAGAACCCCGTATATCTGAGGTGTCAGCCGTGGGTCCTGGAAAATCAGGCGATGCTTTAAACATAACCCGCGCCTCAAACTCAAAACTTTCTTCACGCCCGGTTTCCCAGCCATACATGGAAGTTGTGAATGTAAACAGAAATAAAGAACAAGCGCACAAGATGGCAGCGAGTCATCTAGACGACCGAAAGATTCCGCGTGATGACTCACCGCCGCAGCTAATGCTTCTCAATCCGCGGTCCCTCATGCACCAAACGGAGGACAATACGATTACTGGCAACACGAAAACTCGCGGCACCGCATGCATGCGCTGTCGTAAGCTCAAAGTTCATTGCACGGGCTCGCTTCCTTGGTAAGTTGGGAATCTGAGAATCTTTGACTACCAAAGAAGACAGAGTACAGCTGATGTCTCGACTGGTATGAGAGAGATCTTGACACGATAATCGACTGATAGATTTCCATGTCTTACACCCTTGTAGTCTACGCTGCTTCCATCTCTCCCTTGTTTGCCGGCCCCAGGTGCCCAGGCCGTACAAAGGAAACGATAGCGCCGAGGACTGCAGATGCCCAAGTGAGAAGGTGAAGAGGGCCCGAGGCTCAAAGCACAGCAGCTGCACGGGGGTTAGAAAACGTGGAGGGGATCAACGGAACAAAAAGGACGTCGAAGACGCACTGGCGATAGCCATGCGTGCTGAGACTGATCGAACTATCTTGCTAGAACTCATCTTCGACCGCATGGACCCCAGACCTCTGGCTGGCATCTACCTCGACAGCATCATGGAAGTAAAAACTTGGGACGAGAAGTCGAAAGCAGCGCTATCGACTCTCAGAACATCGTGGTTTGCGAATTTAATTCGGACCTGGTGGCTTCATTCGACTGTGGTGGGTGCGGACACGTCTTGGGGCATGGCGAGAGAGGTGGCGCTTTTGCTGAATTTCTCTCCCATCGATTTCGAGGACACGGAGAGACTGCACTTAGACTACCCTCTTTCAGTCATGAGGAAGCAGAGTGAGAAGTTCCGAGACTTCGTTGCGAACGGCATGCTACAAATTCAGCAGCATCCTGCTTTCAAGGCCCTCTTGGCGGAAGTCCCTCCTAGCACTGCAATTCACTTAACTTGCAACACTCCCAATGGATTGATGTTGGAAGTGACCAACGACGCGTTTGACACTTATTTCCGAGGTGCTGACCGCATGTACAACGATATAGTATTGCGCAAGACAATGCCGTGTATCCTTTACCTTGGTCTGGTCTCTCCCGAGGACAGACGTGAGTGGACCCGTTTCATGATCGAGGCCGTTTCCAAAGGGCCTTTAAATGCAAATGGAGAATGGCGAAAAACCCAAATTTTCAAACTCGTGTGCACAGAAGGCAATATTCAACTTTTTTTGGTGAAGGCAAGATTCTTACCATCATTGGGAACGGGATCTGTTGCCATCACACTCGAGCCTTGTCCCAGGTCGAACCACGTGACGAAAATCGCCGGCTCCACCTTAAAGGATGGCCGGAAAGACGAAGGTAAATGCCTGACGACAGAAATAATTAGGAAAAGCGTTTCGCCCAGCGTGCATATAATGTCTGAGGCGGCGCAAATTCAGGAAGGGGTAACTGGAAGAAGCAGCGAATCGTCTTCACAAGACGCGCAACAGGAAGTAAGCCAGTCAGTGAGAGATGATGCCTTTTTATTGCCGGGGGTGGCCACGATACCCGTTGGTGCGACCCCTGGCATGTATGAACGTCAGGCAGACGTAGAGGCTGTCTTTGGGCGGAAGGACAGTCCTTCCTCTGCTGTCGTTCCTTCTTTTGGCAGTGGAGACGATGGAGCAGCGCGTTGGATACAAGCTGTGGAGTTGACTATGAGCCAAGCTGAGAAGGAGCAGGTGGGACGCAAACTGCTCAGAGCGCCGTTCTCGGACGGTTTGGCGCCGACGGATTTGGCTGGGGGTCCCTCCTCGTCTATTGGGCACAGCATGGATTCATGTTCCTCCGGAACCGTATCTATCACCTCCACCTTGTCCACCAGCACGCAATGCGGGCAGCAATACGAGGCGCTTGAAAACGCGAACTCGGGTCTGGTGCCTGAGTGTGCGGCCGACTGGGACAGCGAGCCCCCGGTCTTTGATGCAACCTTGCTAGATGTCGTTTTCGAGGACGGTGCGGAAGGAACGTAAATGCCACAGGATGGAGCATGAGCTAGTCGGTTTTCATGTGGAATGATTCTCAATGAAACAATTGAACTGTAAGTAGACTGAACGCTTTTGAGGCAACTCCGGATTTTATTTATTTTGAACGAATTCTCGGCTTTGTCGGTCGCTCACCCACACAGTCAAAGCTATGCGCTGTCCACCCTTTTTATAAGAGGGTAGGACCTCGTGGAGGACAGCTCCGCTGTCGAAGAGGACCAGACGCCCCCCCCGTGGCGCCACGTCTCGCGGCATAACGCCGAGAGACCCGCTCACCTTGTCGTCGCTCTTTGCCCGATCTGATTCTAAAGAGACCGGTAGTGCAGTAATGCCATGGTCTCCACATATCTCGTAGGCCTGGGCTTTGGGTTTACTTCTGTCTTGACTTATCCTTCTTGAGCCAGAGGTAGTTGTCGCAGGAAGCTCGCCAAGACCGCTAGGCTTGTCATGCATCCCTCCCTGGGCAAGAGCGGAAGGCAGATAGCATCGCAAACATCCACCAGACAGATCTGCATCCCAATCTTTGTCATTCAAGTAAAGAATAGCCGTGATCGTTCTCTCACGGTAGGCGCGCGCACGGAGCCAAGCATTAAGTCCCAGTGTCCATACACTCTCTGTAGAAGCATCCAGGTGCGGTGCATAAAAGGCTTGGCCGTCCCCAGCATAGCACGCTAGTTGCGCCGCAGACTGCACAAATAAGACACTCTTACTGTACTCGGGGGTCCTTGAGAATTCATGCGCCAGACCTTTCAACAAGGCCACTGCGTGCTTCAGGCCCGGACCAGTCCCCGCCTCTTCCCCTGTCACCCATGTAACGGAGTCAAGCCGCACGCTGCTGTCGTCATTTGCGTTCACTGCAAACGCACCATCACCTTGTCGTAGTAAGGCCTTGACATCATTTTGGGCGGCGAGAAGCTCCTGATCGCTCATTACCGGATCTATAACTACTACGTGCCCCCTCCGAAGGGCGCGTGCTATGGCAGCAAACGCAATGGGAAAGGGCCGTCCATTGCGCACATGCTCGTAAGCTGCCTCACATGCTGGATTGGAGCACACTGCTTCGCTCTGAGCGGACATCACGAGCGTCCCCATGGTCGCACCGGCAACTGCCAGCATGGCGGCAGCCTCGGCTCCCTGCAAAAAACAAAATAACGAGAGGAGAGTCGTGCAGATAAATAACAAAGGAAAGTGTTGGGTAAGTGTTCAAATAAAAATGTACATACAGATCATAGGAAAAAAGTATTTTAAATGTATCTACTTATTCTTTGGTCTTTGAATGTGGGGTGAAAAGAGTTTTTCATGTTGGCAAATTAGGCGTCACGGTAGGATGCTCAGCATCTTATGAGGGGAACGTACATGCTTTGAGGTGGCGCGGCGGACGGAAGCAAGAAGCATCTACGATTTATGATGTATTTATACTTTTAAGTTCACGAATTTCGAACGGTGTCAAGTGGTTATTGAACATTCGTGCGGTTATTAGCGTTCCGACGTGAATCGGCGAGCAAGAACGACGACGGCGAAAGCATGGTACGTGGCGGGTTTTGACGTGCAATGAATTGCCATAGGAATATCATTAATCCACTTGCTGTTTCTTCCTGTTCCCACATTCCGCGCACTAATTTGCGCGATTCTGCAGGGTACTTTATGAAAATTAGCTTTTCATTTTCCGCCAATGAAAGAACGTGACATTGGCCGAGAGAGTGGGCAAATAACTGCAACGACATTGCCAAATCTGCCCGCTGCTGTTCTTTATGAACTTTGTGCCTATCTTTGGCCAAGAGACATTTCATACTTGGTCAGCACGGCCCGTAATCTAGCTTTCAAGGACGAAAATGGCAGAAGCAATCTTGTGGGCAATGGACTGTCATTTTTTCGGCCCACCAAGCCTCTTCCTGCGGCTGTAGTAGAGGACCTAATTGCCCGTCATCTACCGCCCTGTCGAGCACTCCAAATTCTGGATCTCTCTTCAGCAGAACTCACTCCTAGTATCCTGCTTACTTTAGGAAGGCTTGCTGCAGTAAATGGTGTATTTCAGTGCGTATCGTCTCTGAGTTTATGGGATAACAATCTCGGAAGTGAGGGCTGTCTTGCTTTGGCCGAGGCACTCGGACAAGGAGGCTTTCGTTCTCACCTACGAGGTATCTACATTCGGGCCAATCAAATTACGTGTGATAGTGACGACGATGTTGGCATGGCAATAGACGAATCGATAGGCAGGCTCGCTGTCGGGGGCGCTCGAGATTCTGTAGGTGTTCTTTGCCAGGTGTTGAAAACAGGTGTGCCTAGCGCTCTCTTGACGTCCCTGAGCCTCGCACAAAACAATCTGGGGCACTTGTCGGCTATGTACATCGGCGATGCCCTCGCAGCCCCAGCTCTTAAACGGTTGCGAAAACTAGATTTGCACTTGAATCGATTAGGTGATCGGGGCGTGGCCTCATTGGCGGAAGGGATATCTGCCGGTGGAGGGATGCCGTGTCTGGACGAATTGTACCTAGGCTATAATAAGATTGGAGACGCAGGAGCAAGAGCCGTAGCTGGCTGTTTGGAGGGCATGGTGGTTCTGCGGGAGCTAGACTTAGCGTCCAACGCCATAGGAAACGAAGGGGCACTCGCCTTCGCCATGCATCTGTCAGATGGAGGCCGTGACGAAGAGAAGATAAGTCACGTCCGTCCAAGATTGCTCCTAGAAACTTTAGATTTGAAGGAGAATAGGATCGGTGATGATGGAGCTTGTGCATTCAGGGACTTTTTAGCCTGCGCTGGAGAGCATGAGTCTGGCATGGGGGGCGGGCGAACGGAGGAGGAAAAGATTGGATTGTACTGCCCCAAGCTCCTCAACATCTTCCTCGATCAGAACCGAGCCATTCGTGCACGAGGTCGCAACGCTTTGCAAGTCCTCCAAACAACAAGAGGCATACGATGCATGGAGGGGGCAGACTGGTGAGATGTGGCAGGTTGTTGAGCGGCAGCAGGGGGACAGAGGCCATATGCACTCACATTTTCAGCGAAATAAGTCGTATGAGCTGCTATATACGGAACCACATTGCCCTTCAAAATTACGATATCGAACGTGGGGCAAAGTCACACAGTTTGTTTAATTTTTACAGTCGACTTCACATGTCATCACGTTCAAAAATGGTCTATTGGCCAGACCAAGTGTGCAACGTTAGCTCCCTCCTGAGCTCTGTACCGCGCTATGAACGTTTGCCATTCCTCAGAAGTTAGCTTGTCTGCAAGGGGCTTGTACATCCATCCTGGATCCGTCTCCCCTTCCTCGACGCACAAGCCTGTCATAGCATCCTTCTCGACGAGAACAGCAGGTATGCACAGCTCTATTTCGTCCGTAGAAGACGCACCATCAAGAGTCGATGTAGCGGAAGATTTTGCGACTGCGTTGATTACGTCGCGGATGATGGCTACGATGTCCTCGCCGACAGAGACGCGCATATCCACCAGCATCATGGAGCCGTCGACTCGACGCCGCAAAGAGCAGTATGCAAGCAGCTTTCCGCTTTTCGCCCGTACGCCCCAAACGTCCGTGTGAGGTGCCGCCATTACCTCGTTTCTAGTCCACGCAAGGAAGTAAGGAACGTCCCGTGCAATGACTTCAACGACTGCAGATGGGAGGACAGCCATTTCTTGGAGCACCTCCGCGCTGTTGCTCGCATCGAGATCCAAGCACTGCACGCTAACGCCCTCGGCCTGCTCCATCAGCGTGCTTTTCAACCAGACATGCACCCATCGTGTGGACACCGGTACATATCCCATCCCGGCGTACATCGAAACTAACGATGGAGAACAATGCAACATGCTCAGACTGGGTTTAGGAGATACCAAAGATGCCGCTGTGGCCAGCACATTTTGAACAAGACGCTGGGCTAAGCCTTTCCCTCGCTGCCGTGGTGCGACGCAGACTTCAGCAACCCCTGCCGCCCATCCTCCCGTAGAAAGGGGCCGCAACACTAGGCGTGCTGAGCCCACTATTTCATTTTGCGCGTCATCCTCCATGATAACTCGAATACATGCCTTGTCATGCGAATACGGGTCATTACGAAAGTGTCGCAGGAAGTGATCTCGAGTGGGTGGAACGGGTTTCTTAAAGGCAAAGCTGCCTGCCACGAACGTTGCCCATGCCTGGACCTCCTCTTCAGACACCAGGCCTCGAGGGGGGAGCAAAGAGGGTGACAGAGGGGCTGACATGTCGGCGGATGTGTTTCAAAAGTCTTTACAGCCGTAAAATAAATGAAGATGAATTTGCTATACTCCTCTGAAGGGCTTTTACGCGGCTGACTGTCTGTCCTATCATCATGATTGACATATCAAAGACAGTTCCCGAGAAACGCATTGGCCTGTTTTCAGGTTGGGTTCGTGTGGAGAGAAATTAGCGGGCAGGGTGAAAAATCTCTCCTCACATCTGTTGGATTTCGATTTTGTCGGCGTAGTACCGCAGGCAATTAGTGTTATATTGTAGGAGCGTTCACAAGCATGGACTACATGACCCATGTTACCCCCTCCGTGAAACCAAGTTGTGCAGTGATGCGCGCGACACGAGACAGTGGAGGCCTGTTATCACATGGAATGCAAAAGTATAAAAATGAACCTGAAGCCAAAGGGGTTTCTAGGCCAGGAACCCATCCCGCACCACCATGTGCGACACACTGCTCCTGTGAACCCTTGACCAATAGGATGTCCCTTCGGGGTCCTGGTCCCCGTGGGGACTCGAACCTGAACTGGAATCTACCACTCTCTAACGCTCTCCGTCATACCCGCGCGGGCGGGGCCTGGGAGAGGACCGACATTCGCTGAGCTATGGCTCCAGAAACGCATCAACACATCAGTTCCTCATCTTTACAAACGCTCTATCGAAAGGTAATGTATAATTTAGGTTTTATACGATTAGACGCTTGAGGGATGAAGGCTTACGGACGATGCTTTGTTAGGAATTCACTCCACGATAAAGAAAGAGAGGTGTCTATGCATTATTGCCTTGACCCTTCAAGCGAGGCGATGTCAAAGCAACCCGTCAAGAGGGGTTGAAGAGAGTAATAACAGGGTCCCGAAGCAAGCTGAGCATATAGCTTGGTAGGCATGCTTACAAACTGTCATTGGCTCAGTATCGGGATGCTCATCTTTTCATACCTGGAACGTGCGATTGGTGGCAGGAATGTCGGGCAAGGCTAAATTACAGGCATTGCGTGATGCAAGGACACATTTCAATAAAATCCCACTACCATTTATGTGATCAACCCGCTCACTCAACCATGCAGCAAATTGTCGGATCATTGCAAGATAAGGCCTGGTAAATTTTGTTAAATCTTAACTACCTGGAGAAGCGCACTTGCTTCATATTTAGCGCACGCCAATATTTGTTCCTCATTTTCAAACCCCATCATACTCATCTCCAGAGCGCTAAAACACCAGCAAGTCGCGCGTCCTCTTCGATCCTGACTATCATGTCAGCTGAGACAAGGGGCGATGGAACGACACGAAATTTAGCCCGTGAATTCAAGCGCGCTTACCTCTCCTCGTACAATCTCGCGCAAACTGGGCTGTGGGCTACTGTGTTGGCTTTGACCCTATCTGCCTTGCTTTCAAATGTGCACGACTATGGCGGTGTCTGGGCTGCTGCGGGTCCTGCGGCAAAATTGGCTGTTGGTGAGTGTGGGGCACCTTGGTCGGTGGACCCGTCGTGGAGGGAGCAAGTTGACTCGCTTGCCCCAGATGAGTTTTTTGGTCGCTGGTTGATTAAGTGAGAAAGCGGGCAGATTCTAAGAGTTTGGCAATTTTCTCTGCTCATTTGCCTGTCTGAATGCTTCGATGACGGTCGTACTACCGTGGCCTTGTCGCGTCAATATGCGCCGCAAGCGTTGCTGGTGCCCCGACGCGAGCCGGTACCGAGGCTCCTTTGAGGCGTCTTAATCACAACTCATGTCGCTTTTATTATCACTTATGCCCCACTTCTACCGGGACTAGCTGGGGCTTGGTTGGAGCTGGTGCACGTGGCCCTTGGCTTGGCCGGAGGCAGCGTCTCCTCCGCGTTCTGGCAGAACTTCGGGCGGACATTCGTCCTGTTCGCGATCGTGGACTCTTTCCAGACCCCGCGGACAGTGGCTTGGCTCCCAGCCCTGCTGGTTGCTTGGTCATGCGGCGAGCTGGTCCGGTGAGAAGGAGGATAAATGGGAAGAAGGCCAGTGAGTTGAAGGAGCTCTCAGTCGCGATCGAGCCTCCTCTACGGCCTCTAATGCATGCCTCACATTGCTGGACCATGTCTTTCCCTGTGTGCGCCGCTCTTCTTCCCCCCCTAGCTACCCCTTCTACCTCATGGGCAGTAATGCCCCGCCTGCCCTCGTCTGGCTCCGTTACTCGGCCTTCCTCCTCCTGTACCCGGTCGGTATGGCCTCGGAGGTGGCGCTGCTCTTCCTCACCCTCACGGAGGCGCGAGAGGCTGTCGCGAGGGAAGATAAATTCTGCCTCCGAATGCCAGGCAAAGGCGCAAGTTGGCGGATACTGAATTTTTATTACTTCGTAAGTGGAGGAGAGCTGCGGAGGGCGGAGGGAAAGGAGGACATCGGTTGCGGACGATAACGCGCGGAATCCTGTCAGGTTTATGTCCTTGCAATGCATTCTAATCGCTTATTAATCCAATTCATGCCGTTATTTCATCAAATTCCTCACCTTATACTCTCGGGTCAATAGCTTCTATTCGGGCTGTTGGTGCTCTACCCCTTTGCCATTCCCTACATGTACAGTTACATGCTTCGACAGCGTAGGAAACGACTTAATGTCACAGGAAGGGAAGATGCTATAACAAGGATGTCAGGAGCAGCCAAATTGCCGGCTGAGATGGTTTCGAGCAGCAAAAAAAGCCGAAAAGCAGATTGATTGCTTCAGTATTGACAGCCGAAGGAATTTGTGAAGAGGTGCTTGGATCTACGAACGATCTGGCGTATCAGTTAAGAAATAAAAGCGGGTCTTTACCCCCCATAACAACAAAGGTGGCAGAATGGTGGGAAGGATTGCTAAGGGTTGCCAAGGCTCGACATCTTCGGTCGATTGGTTCAGCGTTCGGCCCCTTGAGGGAAACGTGTACGTTCTTGGCGCTCACGACATGCAAACATGAGATTACGTTATGAATATGCCAGTCCTTGCTTAAAACTAGTGTTCTCGAATGGGGAATAGAATTGTATAAATCAATATAAGTGGACGTTTTACTGTTCTTTTCCAGGGGTTGTTCTTTCCCTGAATCTCTTTTTGTAGATCTGATAATCAATAAAGACCTGGAAAAAGCTAAAGAAACAAATCAAATATAATGATTTTGCACTTTTAATGTCAAGATTGGTATCGACTGGCTTTCAGGGTTTTTGGAAAAGAGCGCATCGACATAACTGCGACAGCAATTAGTATCAACAGTTCATTGACTTCTGCCGTTCACAAAGGAGATGAGATTTTCGCAGGCATGAATGTAAAAATGTTCGAGTAATGAAGACACTCACAGCACAAATATCAGCCTTTTTGCCAAAGCATCCTTACGCGCCATCAACCTTAGCTCTCGTAGATTTCCTTGTCGTGACCAACTTTGCACGTGCTTTCTTTCAGTGTTGAAGTGTTCCTCTCATCTCCGTCGCTCAGCGGCTGATCTCAGCCGAGGCGCTCGGGTACATGCATGTCCAAGGCGCCGAAAAATGCTATCCTTATATAAGTCAGCACCTGGCGCGATAACATGAATGATTAAAATACTATTGCCACATTTCCTGGAGATCCTATGATCCTCTGGAATCGTGAGGTCTCGACCTTGTCTATTCAGAACATAATGCTCAGGTCCGACGTCTCCAGAACAGCAAAGGAAAGTATCTTTATAAGGCTAATTGCAGTATACTCACCAGTTACATCAACCATTCACAACTGATGTCGCGCCACGATTTGTTGGATTGGTTCTTTATCAATACTTAGTGTCTATTCACATGTGGCTTCTGGAGAACACGAAATTGGGAAGATGAGTTGTGCGCCGCTTACCTCCTCTTTCTCCGAGCTCCGTCCTACCTGGAGGGAAACACAATTGAGGAAGCATACCTGCTCGTGTGATTTGTTTCCACACAACAATCATGTAGTATCTAGAAAGCTGAAGATCAGGCCTCGCACCACACTCATCTTCTTCTACACTTCGTTCTCGTTTCTCACAGCAGTGCCTGATATCCTTCTCTATATCACCATTAAGAATGAGTTGCAAGACATGCCTTGGCAAATTTTTCGGTATTCTCGGGAGTAACATATTCTTTGTTGCTCTTGTAGCCATGGTAGCTGCTGTTTTCACGCAACGCTGGGCTGTCTCAAGCCAGCGCGACGTGTCTGTGGCCGGCATGCCTACGAACGCGGATCTTCAGTTCGGTATCTTCGACATGTCAGCGCGAGTCATGCAGGAAGGAAAAGTGCAGTGGAGCCAATATTCTTATACGTGGTGCAATGCGAAGGAGACCACGGACGATGGAGTAAGGGCAAAAGCGGGATATTAGGGGGAGAACTATGTATTGTACTTGCATGCACAGAATGACCTCTGTTCCATGATTCATTTTACCGCATGTTTTTTGGCTCCCGTTTACTCAGGCTCCTTGGACAAACGAGCGGATGTATTGCAACCTTCTGCTCACAGCACAAGCCTGCAGCATCATCTCCCTGGCCACGGGTTTGACAGCCGGTGTCATCGCCGCTTTCCTCTCTGCCGGCGTCATCGTCAACAAGCGCTTCCGAGAAATCGCCTGCGCCTCATCATTCTTTATGCTGGTACAGTTCACGTCTGCCCTCCTCACCTTCGCCTGCTGGTTTGGCATCAACACCAAAATCAACAACGACCTTGACAAGGCCTTCCCCGGTATCTTCGTCCGTCCCTCTTACTCTGCCTTCCTGGCCGTCATTTGCGCCGGCCTGGTCCTCCTGGGATTTATCACCACCTCGGCCCTGGGTGGCTGCGGCAAAACGGCGGCCCGAAAGGTAGCGGAGGAGGAGGAAGAGAGCGAAGACGAGGAGGAGGGGCGTGCAGCACATGCCCCCCGACAGGCGCGGGACAAGAAGGCGAAGGCGGGGGCGCCCCAGCCTGGCGCCCAACGCGCGGCGCATGCACAGGCCGCGGGTGGGGAGGAGGTGAAGGAGTCCCAGTAGGACGGCGAGGCACAGGGAGACTGGGTGGGAGGACATGGGCCGCGAGCAAGGGGAAGAATGGCATTCGAGTGGGCTGGGGCGTCACACAGGAGGTCATTCTGGGAGTGGGAGCTGGAGAGAGGGAGTTCGTTCTTGGGAGCCGGGATATTAAGTCACGGAGGACATAAGGGCTCGGGATGGGGAATGGAAAGCACTGTATTTGGCTGTACGGGCTTGAATGTGCGTGTTTGGGAATGGGAGAGAAGAAGCAAAGCCGGCGTGAAAAGACCTGGGTCCACGCGAACGGTCGAACAAAGTCTATGGGGTTGCAGCAACTGCAGCTGCAGGGAGGGATGTTCAAAGGGATGCTTGAAGGGATGCTCAAAGGGATGTTCAAAGAAAAAATAAAGTTGTCGTAAACATACATCCTGTGAGCATTGGGGTACTGTCGACCGAGTGTGATGGACGTGGTGACCAAGAGTCCTCGACTGATTGCTTTGATGCAGTACTTACATTAATCTCATCGTGACCCACACCCTACTGATGCAACGCCTTGGTTTCGCGCTTCGCAATGCGGTAACGCGAGTTTCCTCTCCCAGTGATTTGAAGTCGCGACAGTATCGACGAGCCATATCGCGGAGCCCCCTTTCAGCGCTGCCATGCACCGCACTTTTAGCGGCGTTCACCCGCCCCACCGCGCGCCGGTTAGTCCCTCCCAAGTCATGTGCCTGGGAACCGCCTCCTCCACTTGAACGGATTCTCTCGCCGCCGCCAACCCGACGGCCACGGCCCCCCCCATGCCCCGCTCGCTGCCACGCACTAAGGCGGCCACAAGCCCAGCCACGAACGTGTCGCCTGCACCTGTACAGTTTACCATCCTCTCCACCGGTGTCGCACCCGGTACAGCAAAATATCGCATCTCGATAGCTCCCCTCTTTGCCTTCGCCCCCCTACGCCCTCCTGGTCCCCCCTCCTGCGCTGCCTCCCCCTCG
>Ga0102934_1000797_pt1 | contig 21664 bp, 20 predicted proteins | sample SalPonR2_A_D1_MG_FD_78175 | JGI IMG/M metagenome (GOLD analysis project Ga0102934, IMG submission 78175) | Salt pond soil microbial communities from South San Francisco under conditions of wetland restoration - Salt Pond MetaG R2_A_D1_MG | ecosystem: Environmental > Aquatic > Marine > Intertidal... | reverse complement strand
GCATGGTGGAGGGCCTGCAGGCCTCCGAGCCGGTCACCGGCAGTGCCTACGACGGCGAGCGCACGCTGCCGTGGAACATCTGGTTCGCCATCGAGAGCCTGCAGACCAGCGCCGCGATGCGGGGTACGCTGGGCGACCGCTTCGTGGACCTGTACTGCGGCCTGAAAAAGGCCGAGTACGCCGAATTCGAGCACATCATCACCCCCTGGGAGCGGGAACTCCTGCTCCTGAACGTCTGAGCGGGCGCGGGCCCGGAAAGGAGAGCGCATGGCAGCCATCGAGCAGCGTAGCCGGGATGCCTGGCAGGCGGCGGACGCCGAGCATTACCTGCATCCCTTCACGGATCACAAGGCGCTCGGCAAACAGCGGGCACGGATCATCACGAAGGCCGACGGGGTCTACGTCTGGGATGCCGACGGCAACCGCATCCTCGACGGCATGTCGGGGCTGTGGTGCGTGAACGTGGGCTACGGCCGGCAGTCGCTGGTGGATGCGGCTGCCGAACAGATGCGCGAGCTGCCCTACTACAACAGTTTCTTCCAGTGCGCCCATCCGCCGGCCATCGCGCTGGCGGAGCGGCTGTCGGAACTGGCCGGCGAGCGTTTCCCGCGGGTGTTCTTCGCCGGCTCCGGGTCGGAGGCCAACGACACGATCGTGCGCATGGTGCGCCGCTACTGGGACATCCGCGGCGAGCCCGAGCGCCAGGTGATCGTGAGCCGGGTGAACGCCTACCACGGCAGCACCATGGCGGGCGCGAGCCTCGGCGGCATGAAGCCGATGCATGCCCAGGGCGGACTGCCCATCCCGGGCATCGTGCACATCCGCCAGCCCTACTGGTTCGGGGAGGGGCAGGACGAGGACCCGGCGGCATTCGGCCGCACCTGCGCCCGGGCGCTGGAGGAGAAGATCGCCGAGGTGGGCGCCGACAAGGTGGCGGCTTTCATCGGCGAGCCCATCCAGGGCGCGGGCGGCGTGATCATCCCGCCGGAGAGCTATTGGCCGGAGATCCAGGCCATCTGCGAGCGGCACGGCATATTGCTGATCGCCGACGAGGTCATCACCGGCTTCGGACGGCTCGGCCGCTGGTTCGGCTCCGAGGACTACGGCATCGAGGCGGATCTGATGCCCTTCGCCAAGGGCGTCACCTCCGGCTACCTGCCGCTCGGCGGCGTCATGGTGGGCAGCCGGGTGGCCGACGTGCTGGTGGAGGGCGGTGGCGAGTTCCACCACGGCTATACTTACTCGGGGCATCCGGCGGCCTGCGCGGTGGCGCTGGAGAACATTCGCATCCTCGAGGAGGAGAACCTGCTCGGGCGGGTGAGAGACGATATCGGTCCGTATCTGCAGAAGCGCTGGCTGGCACTCGCCGATCACGACATGGTGGGCGAGGCACGCATGCGCGGCCTGATGGGCGCCATCGAGCTGGTGCCGCCGGGACGCAAGGACGAGCGCTTCGAGGAGAAAGGCAAGGCCGGCACCCTCTGCCGCGACCTCGCGGTCGAGAACGGGCTGGTGATCCGCGCCGTGGGTGACACGATGGTGACCGCCCCGCCGCTGATCCTCTCTCACGCCGAGGCCGACGAGCTGGTGGACAAGACTCGCCAGACCCTCGACAGGTGCCGGACCGAACTTTCGTGACTTTCTGAACTTTTTCGATGTGCCGTTGCCTGACCCCCCGCAGATCGGGAGCCGCGGAGCCGAAGATGCGGTCCGCCGGTTCCCGGTGACCGGCACCACAAATGCAACTTTTGCAACTTATTCGCGATGACTTTCATGAGCCAGAAGCACGAGACGGATTTCGCCTTCACCGCCGAGGATAACTACGGTCGTCACATCGAGCCGACCTACGGCGGCGCGCTGTCCTTCCTGCGGCGGCGCTATACGCGCGATCTCACCGGCGTCGACGTGGCGGTCACCGGCATCCCGTTCGACACGGCCACGTCCAACCGCCCGGGCGCCCGTTTCGGCCCCCGCGGCATCCGCGCGGCCTCGAGCTTCATGGCCTGGGAGCGCCTCTACCCCTGGGAATTCGACGCCTTCGAGCGACTGGCCGTCATCGACTACGGCGACTGCATGTTCGACCCCGGCGTGCCGGAGCAGGTGCCGGCCGAGATCCGCGCCCACGCGAAGCAGATCATCGACCAGGGCCCCGCGCTGCTCTCGCTAGGCGGCGATCATTTCGCCACCTGGCCTCTCCTGCAGGCCCACGTGGAGAAATTCGGCCGCCTGTCGCTCCTGCATTTCGACGCCCACACGGATACCTGGGACGACGAGTCGCCCCGCGTCGACCACGGCACCATGTTCTTCCACGCCACCAAAGAAGGTCTGATCGACCCCGCGACGTCGGTCCAGGTGGGCATCCGCACCACCAACGACGACACCCTGGGCTTCAATATTCTCGACGCCCCCTGGGTGCACGACCACACGGCGGACGAAACCGTCGCCGAGATCCGCCGCATCATCGGCGACGACCCGGTCTATCTCACCTTCGACATCGACTGCCTGGACCCGGCCTATGCCCCCGGCACCGGCACGCCCGTCTGCGGCGGGCTGACCACTCACCAGGCGCTGTCCATCATCCGCCGGCTGCGCGGCCTGAACATCGTCGGCATGGATCTGATGGAAGTCGCGCCGCCCTACGATTCCGGCGAGATCACCGCACTCGCCGGCGCGCGCATCGCCGGCGAGCTGATCAGCCTGTATGCCACCAGCCCCCGGGGCGAGGCGGCGGCACGGGAGAAGGGCAGGCTCTGAGCCGGGCCCGACTCGCGCCCGAGCCGATCGGATGAACGGTGAAAAGACGGGCAGGCGCTACAGCTGGCTGGTCTCGCTGGCCGTCGCACTCGGCGGATTCCTCATGGGGTTCGACGCCTCCGTCATCTCCGGGGTGGTGGGATTCATCGAGACCGAATTCCGGCTGACCGATCTGCAGCTTGGCTGGGCGGTGGCGTCCCTGACGCTGAGTGCCACGGTGTCGATGATGATCTGCGGTCCGCTGGCGGACCGTTACGGGCGCCGCCGGGTGCTCAGGATCGCGGCGTTGCTGTTCGGTCTCTCCGCGGTGGCCTCCGCGCTGGCACCGAACTTCGTGCTCCTCGTGATGGCCCGGATGCTCGGCGGGCTGGGCGTGGGTGCGGCGCTGATCGTGGCGCCCATGTACATCGCCGAGATCGCACCGGCGGATATCCGCGGGCGTCTGGTCGCGCTGAACCAGCTCAACATCGTTGTCGGCATCTCGGCTGCCTTCTTCAGCAATTACCTGGTCCTGCAGCTGGGACAGGCGGATCTGCCGTGGGCCGGAGCGCTGGGGCTCGGCGTCTGGAACTGGCGCTGGATGCTGGGCGTGGAGGCGCTGCCGGCGCTGGTGTATTTCGCGGCCCTGCTGCTGGTGCCGGAGAGTCCGCGCTGGCTCGGTATGCAGGGACGGATGCGCGAAGCCCGCGCAGTCATGCAGCGGGTGCACGGTGCTGGCGGTGCCGATCAGGTGCTGTCGGCGCTGGCCGCGACGGCCGCGCCGGGCCGCCCGGCCGCGGCGGTGCCGTTGAACGAGTTGTTCGGCACGTCGATGCGCCGCGTGCTGCTCATCGCGCTGATCGTTGCCGTGCTGCAGCAGATCACCGGGATCAATGCCGTGTTCTTCTATGCGCCGATGATCTTCGAGCAGTCGGGGATCGGCACGGACGCGGCCTTCATGCAGGCCGTGTTGGTAGGCCTGGTGAATCTGGCGTTCACCGTCGCCGCGCTGCTGCTGATCGACCGTCTCGGCCGGCGGCCGCTGCTGCTGGCCGGCACTGCGGGCGTCGCGGTCTGCATGGTCCTGCTCGCGTGGGCCTTCGGTTCGGCCACGTATATGCTCACCGACCGCGCGCTGGCGGCGCTGCCGGCCGCCATCGACGGCGGCGCTCTGGCGGCACTGGCGGGGACCACCTTCGAGAGTGACGTCGCGTACAAGGCGGCAGTGGCCGCCGCTGTGGGCCCCGAGACCGTTGCCGAGTACGAGTCGGTACTCGTCGCGGCCGCCATCCGCGCGGACAGCGGCCTGATTCTCGCGGCCATACTGGGATTCGTGGCCAGTTTCGCCGTCTCGCTGGGGCCCGTCATGTGGGTGCTGTTCTCGGAGCTGTTTCCCAACCGGATACGCGGTCTCGCGATCTCTTTCGTCGGGCTGGTCAATTCCTCCGTCAGCTTTCTCGTGCAGCTCCTGTTCCCGTGGGAGATCGCGAACATCGGCAGTGCCGCTACCTTCCTGATCTATGGCCTGTTCGCGATCGCGGGGTTCCTGGTCATCCTGCGATTGATGCCGGAGACGAAAGGGCGTTCGCTGGAGGAGTTGGAAGCGCTGCTCGTCGAGGCGCCTCCGGGCGTTACTCCGGAACGGGGCCCGTCGACTCGCGGATGATGATCTCGGACGGCAAGTTCGCGCCCTGCTCTCTGCCGTCGTCGTCTCGCAGTTGTGCCAGCAGCAGGTTGGTTGCCCATTCGCCCATGGCCAGCATGGGCTGGCGTATGGTCGTGAGCGGAGGCCAGATCTTGTGGGCCAGCGGGACGTCATCGAAGCCGGTTACCGACAGATCGTCGGGGATTCGGATTCCGAACTCGTGGGCGACGCTGACCAGGCCGGCGGCCATGTCGTCGGTGCTCGCGATGATGGCCGTGGGGCGGCGCTTGCGCTTCAACAGACGGCGGGCGCAGTCGACGCCGGATTCGAATGAATTATCGCCACGACAGACCAGCGACGTCTTGAACCTGAGGCCGGCTTCCAGGAGGGCGCGACGAAATCCCGAGTAGCGTTGTTGTACGGCGAGCTGGTCGGGATGGCCCACGATGAAGCCGATGTCGCGATGGCCGAGCGAGATGACGTAGCGGGTGAGTTCCGCGCACACCTCCTCATCGTTGGTGCAGACCGAGCGCCCGGCGTCGTCGTGCGCGCCCGGTGCGATGCGCGCGAGGGGTATGCCGGAGGCATCGAGTTCCTCGATCAGTTCGTCCATGTCGGACAATGGGGGCGTCAGGATCAGCCCATCCAGGCGAGTGTTGCTTGCAAGTTCGCTGATCTGCCGGGGCAGGTCGGCATCGGTATAGCTGCAGGGATGCAGCAGTAGCTCGAAGCCGCCGGCCCGACAGGCATCGACCGCGCCGGTGAGGATGTTGATGATGTAGCTGGCGGCCGGGTTGACGTAGAGCAGACCGATCAGGAAGCTGCGATTGCCGGCCAGGCTGCGGGCGGATGTGTTCGGCGTGTAGTGGAGTTCGCGTATCGCTTTTTCCACGCGCTGGTGCGTGTCGGGCCGCACGTTGGGTTCGCGATTGACCACGCGCGATACCGTCTTTATTGAAACGCCGGCAAGACTCGCGACGTCTGCGATGGTGGCTCTTCCCATACCGCTTCCCCCCTCAGCGGGCGGAACCGGTTCTCGGCCGGGGATCCGCCACGGCCGATTATAGCGCGAAGTGAGGCTGCTGATAGCGCTGTCATCGGTGACGGGGAAAGGGGACGAGGGATCCCGGGCGCCGGTGGCGGTCCGTCCCCCATGCCGGCCTTCGGGGAATAAGTTCAATAAGTTGCAAAAGTTCGGTCCGGCACCTCAGAAGGTGGGGGGGGTGCAGGCCGAGACTACGACGCAGTCGTCCGGGCCCGGGTTGCGGAAGCGGTGGGGCAGGCGGCTGTCGAAGAGGTAGGCGTCGCCCGGCTCGAGGATCTCGGTGCGCCCGTCCACCGTGACCTCCAGCCGGCCCGAGACGATAACGCCGCCCTCCTCGGCGTCGTGGGCCAGGGGCGAGCCGCCGGTGTCGGCGCCGGGCCGGTAGCGCTCGTAAAGGATCTGCAGCCGGTGGCGGCTGAGATCGCCGCCGAGCTGGCGGTAGGAGATGGCGCCGCGGCTGATCTCGGACAACTCGCCGGCGCGAAAGAACACCTGCTCCGCGCGGGGCATGTCGAGGGCGAAGAAATCCGCCACCGAGGTTTCCAGCGCATCGAGGATGCGCTTGAGCATGCCGAGCGAGGGGTCCGTCCGCCCGTTCTCGATCAGCGACACGGTCGCGTTGCTGACCCCCGCCGCCCGCGCCAGCGCCCGCTGGGAGAGCCCTTTCGCCTCGCGTACGCGCCGCAGGCGCCTGCCCGTATCCTGCATCGGCTCGAACCCGTTAAAGTGTTGAGTAACTTGAACAATAATCTCGCAGGTTACTGAAATACAAGCGATAGAGAATTCGGCGTTTAAATATTGTTAAACCTGCAGGCCCGGCGTAACCTGATCAGCATGTACCAGCCGGCCGAACACGCGCCCTCCTACTACGCCGCGACGGCGAAGGGCGGCACCGAATATCCCGCGCTCGAGGGTGCCGAGAGCGCCGATGTGGCCGTGATCGGCGGCGGTTTCACCGGCCTGTCCGCCGCGCTGGAGCTCGCCGAGCGCGGCTACAAGGTGGCGCTGCTGGAGGCGAGCCGCATCGGCTGGGGCGCGAGCGGACGCAACGGCGGCCAGCTCATCGACGGTTTCGCCGAGCCGGCCAAGATCAGGAAGCGTTTCGGCGACGGCGCGGCCCGAATTGCCGCGCAGATGGGGCTCGAGTGCCGTGACATCGTCGTCGAGCGGGTGGAGCGCTACGGTATCGACTGCGATCTCAAGTTCGGCTATCTCGACGTCGCGATGAAGCGCAGCGAGCTGCGCGACCTCTGCGACGACGCCGCGGAGAAACACGCCTCGGGCTATCCGCACGAGGTCGAGGTGATCCCGCAGGAGCGCCTGCCGGAGGTAATCGGCTCGAAGCGTTACATCGGCGGCGTACTCAACCAGGGCAACGGCCACCTCCATCCGCTGAATCTCTGTCTCGGCGAGGCCCGCGCCGCCGCCGAGGCGGGTGTGCGCGTGTTCGAGCGCTCGCCCGTCCTGCGCATCGAGCCGGGCGACCGGCCGATCGTGCACACGGCGCGCGGACGCGTCTCCGCGGACTTCGTCGTGGCCGCCTGCAACGCGTATCTGGACGGCCTCATCCCGAAGCTCTCGGGCACCGTGATACCGGCCGGCAGCTATATCATCGCCACCGAGCCTCTGTCCGAGGAACGGGCCCGCGAGATCCTGCCGCAGGACTCGGCCGTCTGCGACCAGCGGGTGGCCCTCGACTACTACCGCCTCTCGGCGGACCGCCGGCTCCTGTTCGGGGGTATGTGCAATTACTCCGGCCGCCGGCCGAAGAGCATCCGCGCCAGCCTGGAGCCGAACATGCTCACGGTGTTCCCCCAGCTCGCCGGCACTGCCATCGACTACGAGTGGGGCGGTGACATCGGCATCAGCATCAACCGCATCCCCCAGCTCAACCGGCTGGGGACGAACATCTACTATGCCCAGGGCTACTCCGGCCACGGCGTCGCGCCCACCCACCTGGCAGGCCGCGTACTGGCGGAGGCCATCGCCGGTCAGGCGGAGCGCTTCGACGTCTTCGCCCGCGTCCGTCACTGGCGCCTGCCGGGCGGGCGCTGGTTCGCCAATCCGGCGCTGGCGCTGGGCATGCTGTATTACCGGCTGCGGGAGATCCTCTGAGCGGCCGGGCCAAGGAAAGGGGAGAGACGTCATGACCGAAGCCAATCCGATGCAGGCGGCCGAAGCCGGCCTGCCGAACCTCGAGCCGTTCTGGATGCCGTTCACGGCCAACCAGTACTTCAAGCGCAATCCGCGGATGATCTCCCGGGCCGAAGGCGTCTATTGCTGGACCCACGACGGCAAGCGGCTGCTGGACGGCGTCGCGGGGCTGTGGTGCTGCAACGCGGGCCACTGCCATCCGCGCATCGTGCAGGCGGTGAAAGACCAGATCGACACGCTGGACTACGCGCTCGCCTTCCAGGTCGGTCACCCGAAGGTGTTCGAGCTGGCCGAGAAGCTCACCGACCTGGCGCCCGACGGCCTCGACTACGCATTCTTCGTGAACTCCGGCTCAGAGGCCGTGGATACGGCGCTGAAGATGGCGCTCGCCTACCACCGCCTGCGGGGCGAGGGTGCGCGGACCCGCTTCATCGGCCGGGAGAAGGGCTATCACGGCGTCGGCTTCGGCGGCATCTCGGTGGGCGGCATCTCGCCCAACCGGAAGCTGTTCGGCGCCCTGCTGCCGGGCACCGACCACCTGCCGCATACCCATCACATCGAGCACAACGCGTATTCCCGCGGGTTGCCGGAGTGGGGCGCCCATCTCGCCGACGAGCTTGAGAACATCGTCGCGCTGCACGATCCGTCGACCATTGCTGCCGTCATCGTCGAGCCCATCGCCGGGTCCGCCGGCGTCCTCATGCCTCCGCAGGGCTATCTGAAGCGCCTGCGCGAGATCTGCGACCGCCACGGCATCCTGCTGATCTTCGACGAGGTGATCTGCGGCTTCGGCCGGGTGGGCGCGGCCTTCGCGGCGGAACGCATGGGCGTGACGCCGGACCTCATGACGCTGGCGAAGGGGCTGACCAGCGGGCACGTGCCCATGGGTGCCGTGCTCGCCAGCAAAGCCATCTATCAGGGCTTCATGGGCGCGCCGGAGGGGGCCATCGAATTTCCCCACGGCTACACCTATTCCGGCCACCCGCTCGCGGCGGCGGCCGGTTGCGCGGCGCTGGACGTCTACCGCGAAGAGGGGCTGTTCGAGCACGCCCACGCCATGGAGCCGGTGCTGGAGGACGCGCTGCACGATCTGCGCGGCGAGCCCCACGTGATCGACATCCGCAACTACGGCCTGCTCGGCGCCGTCGAACTCGAGCCCATCGAGGGCAAGCCGACGGCGCGGGCGATGGACGTCTTCCGGCGCTGCTTCGATGCCGGCGTGATCGTGCGCACCACCGGCGATATCGTGGCCCTCACGCCGCCCCTGACGGTGAACGAGGACCACATCGCCACCATCGTGGACACGCTGCGCGAGGCGCTGCGGCAGGCCGACTGAGGAGTACCGACATGGCGACAGAAGCGAGAGACATCGACCGGCTGCCGGAGCTCGGTCACTGGATCGGCGGCGGGCGCAACAGCGGCACGGGCGAGCGCGGCGGCGTGGTCCACGACCCGGCGACGGGCGCGACGACGAAACGGGTCTGCTACGCGAGCGCTGCCGACGTGGACACGGCGGTGGCCGCGGCGAAGGAGGCCGTGCCGGCCTGGGCGGCGACGCCGGTACTGAAGCGGGCGCGTGTGATGTTCCGCTACAAGGAGCTGATCGAGGCCCATCGCGACGAGCTGGCCGCGCTGATCACGGCCGAGCACGGCAAGGTGCTGTCCGATGCCGCCGGCGAAGTGCAGCGCGGCCTGGAGGTGGTGGAGTTCGCCTGCGGCATCCCCCAGCTGCTGAAGGGCGACTACAGCGCCCAGGTGGGCACCGGTGTCGACAGCTACTCCATGCGCCAGCCGCTCGGCATCTGCGCCGGCATCACGCCGTTCAACTTCCCGGCCATGGTGCCGATGTGGATGTTCCCATTGGCCATTGCGTGCGGCAATGCCTTCGTGCTCAAGCCCTCCGAGCGCAATCCCTCGTGCTCCCTGCGCCTCGCCGAACTGCTGCATGAAGCCGGCCTGCCGCCGGGCGTCTTCAGCGTGGTCAACGGCGACCGGGAGGCAGTGGATGCGCTGCTCACCCATCCGGACATCGCCGCCGTGAGCTTCGTCGGCTCCACCCCGGTGGCCGAGCACGTCTACCGCACCGCCGCCGAGGCGGGCAAGCGGGTGCAGGCGCTCGGCGGCGCCAAGAATCATCTGGTGGTGATGCCGGACGCGGACATGGAGCAGACCGCGGACGCGCTGATCGGCTCCGCCTACGGTTCGGCCGGCGAGCGCTGCATGGCGATCTCGGTGGCGGTCACGGTCGGCGATGCGGCCGAACCGCTGCTCGAGCAGCTGCTGCCGAAGATAGAAGAGCTGCGAGTGGCGCCCGGCACCGAGCCGGACGCGGACATGGGGCCGCTGATCACGGCGGAGCACCGGGACCGCGTGCGCTCTTACGTGGACCTGGGCGTCGAAGAGGGGGCGACCCTCGTGGTCGACGGCCGCGGGCATCCGCTGGCCGGGGAATCGGGTTATTTCCTGGGGCCCTGCCTGTTCGATCACGTGCGCCCGGGCATGCGCATCCACCAGGAGGAGATCTTCGGGCCGGTGCTGGTCATGATCCGGGCGGATGACTTCGACGAGGCGCTGGCCATCGTCAACGGCCACGAGTACGGCAACGGCACGGCCATCTTCACCCGCGACGGCGATGCCGCCCGGGAATACGCCGCGCGCATCCAGGTGGGCATGGTGGGAGTGAACGTGCCCATCCCGGTGCCGCTCGCCTTCCACAGCTTCGGCGGCTGGAAGCGCTCCCTGTTCGGCGACATGGCCGTCCACGGGGAAGAGGGCGTTCGTTTCTACACCCGGCTGAAGACGGTGACCTCGCGCTGGCCGGGCGGCATCCGCGCCGGCGCGCAGTTCTCCATGCCGACGATGGAGTAGGACGAGCGCCGGCCGCCGCGACGGGTGAAAGCCGGCATGGCGGCAGGGTGGCCGGCCGTGCCCGGCTAGGCCCGGCTAGGCCCGACTAGGCTCGGCCGAGCCCGGCGGCTGCCGCCCCGTCGTCGGCGAGCGCCATCTTCGCGGCGCGCAGGTTCTCCGCCCCCGCTTCGCCGAGCCGCAGGGCGAGGCTGACCTGGACGGCATCCAGGATCGCGAGCTGCGCGAGCCTGGATTCCATGGGCGTGTACAGGCTCGTGTCCTCGGTGGAATGGCTCTCCAGGACGCAGCCGGCTTCCCGCCCCAGGTCCGATGCGCTACGCGTCACAGCGACCACCGCGGCGCCCCGCTCCCGGCACAGGGCCGCCGCGCGGATCAGTTCGCCCTGCGCGCCGGTGTGCGAGACGAAGACGAAGACGTCCTGCGGGTCCGCGATGGCGGCGCTCTGCAGGATCGTGGGACCGTCGGTGGCGACGGCGCACGGCATGCCGAGGCGGAAGTACTTCTGGCGCGCATCCCGCGCCACGTAGCCGGACGCGCCGAGCCCGGCGAAGACGATCTGGCGCGCCCCTGCCATCGCCTCCACGATCGCCGCGATCGGCATCAGGCCGACGCTGTCGCGCAGCCCCATCAGCGCCCGCACGGCGCTGTCGATCACCTTGCCGACGGCGTCGGCGGCCGAGTCGTCGGGCAGTACGCCCCGGTGCACGTAGTCGGCGGGACGGCCGAGGGACTCGGCAAGACGGATCCTGAGTTCGCGGAAACCCCCCATCCCGAGGCGTCGGCAGAAACGCACGACGGTCGGTTCGCTGGTGCCGGCGCCGGCCGCGACCTCGGCCAGTGTTGCCTCCAGGCCCTGGCGCGGATGGTCGAGCAGCCAGCGGCCCACTCGCGCCTCGGCGGGGCTCAGCGTGGGCAGCAGATGTTCGATTCGCGCCAGCATGTAGTAAAATTACAATAATTCTGAAATAATATCCACGACATTGCGGGCCAAAGTGGCCAAAAAGTAGCATAACTACAACATTCGGGAGCAGAATGGCCAGGTTCATACCGGTCGAACCCTTCGACCTGATCATATTCGGCGGCGCGGGCGATCTGTCCCTGCGCAAGCTGCTGCCGGCCCTCTACCATCGCGACCGGGACGGGCAGATCCCCGCCGACAGCCGGGTAATCGCGCTGGGCAGGAGCCACATGAGCGACGAGGACTACCTCGGGCGGGTGGAGGAGGCGCTGCGGCAGAATCTCGGCGAGGGCGAATTCGACGACGACCAGTGGCAGTCCTTCTCCTCGCGACTGACGTACACGGTGGCCGACGCGCTCGGTTACGAGAGCTGGGGTTCGCTCTGCGATCTGCTGCGGGGCCGGGACGACAGGACGCGCGTCTTCTATCTCGCGACGGCGCCGTCGCTGTTCGGCGGCATCGCCCAGGGCATCCGGGCGAACGGCCTGATCACCGACGCGAGCCGCATCGTGCTGGAGAAACCCGTGGGCCACGACTACGAGTCCGCCCGCGGCATCAACGACAGCGTGGGCGAGTGCTTCCCCGAGGACCGGATCTTCCGCATCGACCATTACCTCGGCAAGGAGACGGTCCAGAACCTGCTCGCCCTGCGCTTCGCCAACTCGCTGTTCGAGCCGCTGTGGCGCCGCGGCGAGGTCGATCACGTCCAGATCACCGTGGCCGAACAGCTGGGCGTGGAGGGCCGCATCGAATTCTTCGACCAGATCGGCGCGCTGCGGGACATGGTGCAGAACCACATCATGCAGCTCCTGTGTCTGGTGGCCATGGAGGCGCCCGCCAGCCTGCACCACGATGCGGTGCGCGACGAGAAGCTGAAAGTGCTGCGCGCCCTGAAGCCGATCACGGGTGCCGACGTGAAGCGTTACACGGTGCGCGGACAGTACTCCGCCGGGGCCATCGACGGCATCGCCGTGCCCGGCTACCGGGACGGCCTCGAATCGGCGGAGAGCCTCACCGAGACCTTCACGGCGCTGAAGGTCGAGATCGAGAACTGGCGCTGGTCCACCGTGCCGTTCTACATCCGCACCGGCAAACGCCTGAAGGCCAAGCACTCGGAGATCACCATGCAGTTCTCCCACGTGCCGCATTCCATCTTCCCGGAGAATCGATTCGACATCCTGCCGAACCGGCTGACCATCCGGCTGCAGCCCGACGAGGGCGTGAAGCTTTCGGTCATGGCGAAGGAGCCGGGGCCGGGCGGTTTCGATCTGCGCTCCGTCTCGCTGGACCTCAGCTTCGAGGAGACCTTCGGCATCCGCTATCCCGACGCCTACGAGCGGCTGCTGATGGAGGTGCTGCGCGGCAACCCGGCCCTGTTCATGCGCCGCGACGAGGTGGAGGCCGCCTGGCGCTGGATCGACGGCATCATCGCCGGCTGGGAGGAAGTCCGGCAGCCGGTGGAAACCTACGTGGCCGGCACCTGGGGGCCCATCGGCTCGGCCAATCTCCTGGACCGCGACGGCCGTTGCTGGTACCCGAACTCATGAATGCACAGTTGAAGGCACAGATGAAGGCACAGAAAATCATGACCGCCCGGCGGCCCATAGAAGAGATTTACTCCCAGCGCGAGATGGCCTCTGCCATCGCGGCCGAGCGCATCGCCAGCGCGCTCCGGCGGCAGCTGGCGGCCGGCGGCGAAGCCGTGCTCGTCTGCAGCGGCGGCACCACGCCGGGGCGTTGCTACGACACATTGTCCGCCGCGCGCCTCGACTGGTCACGCGTCCTGGTCACGCTGAGCGACGAGCGCTGGGTGTCCGCCGCCGACGAGGCGAGCAACGAGCGCCTGGTCCGCAACAGGCTCCTGCAGCGAGAGGCGCGTGAGGCAGACTTCGTGCCTCTCTACCGGCAGGGCCTGTCGCCGGAGCAGGGCTGCGAAGCCCTGACCGCGGACGCCGACGCCGGGCGCCTGCCGCAGCCCTTCGCCTGTTCGCTGCTCGGCATGGGCGAGGACGGGCATTTCGCATCCCTGTTCCCGGACAGCGAAGCGCTGGCGCAGGGTCTCGACCCGGCCGGCGACTCGCTCTGCCTGCCGGTCGTCACGGCGGCCAGCGAACTGCCGCGCGTCACCCTCACGCTCGCGCCCCTGGCCGGGAGCGAAGAGATCGTCCTGCTGATCTTCGGCGAGAAGAAATGGACGGTCTACGAGCGGGCGCGGGACGGCGACACCGCGCTCCCGGTCGCCGCGCTGCTGGCATCCGCCTCGACCCCGGTGCGGGTTGTCTGGGCGCCCTGATTCACCACGGATATCCACGCAGAGACAGTACATATGCATCCGACCGTAGAGACCGTCACCGAACGCATCCGCGAACGCAGCGCCGACTCGCGCGGCCGCTACCTGGAGAAGATCCGGGTGGCCGGCGACCGGGGCCCGACGCGCAGCGCGGTATCCTGCAGCAATCTCGCCCACGGCATCGCCGCCTGCAGCGACGAGGACAAGAGCCGGCTGACCAGCGACGAGACGCCCAATATCGCCATTGTCTCGGCCTACAACGACATGCTGAGCGCCCACCAGCCGCTGGAGACCTTCCCGCGGCAGATCAAGGAGGCGGCCGCCGAGGCGGGTGCCGTCGCCCAGTTCGCCGGCGGCGTGCCGGCGATGTGCGACGGCGTCACCCAGGGACAGCACGGCATGGACCTGTCGCTGTTCAGCCGCGACGTGATCGCGCTGTCCACGGCCGTGGCCCTGTCTCACGATCTGTTCGACGGCGCGCTGTGCCTCGGGGTCTGCGACAAGATCATCCCGGGGCTCGTGATCGGTGCGCTGTCCTTCGGCCACCTGCCCGTGCTGTTCGTGCCGGCGGGGCCGATGGTGTCCGGTCTGTCGAACAAGGAGAAGGCCCGCGTGCGCGAGCAGTATGCGGCCGGCGAGGTCGGGCGCGACGAGCTGCTGGCCGCCGAGTCCGCCGCCTATCACGGACCCGGCACCTGCACCTTCTACGGCACCGCCAACAGCAACCAGATGCTGATGGAATTCATGGGTATGCAGCTGCCCGGCGGCTCCTTCGTCAATCCCGGCACGCCGCTGCGGGACGCACTCACGCGGGAGGCGGTGCGCCGGGTGATCGCCCTGACCCGGCCGGCCGGCGGTTACACGCCCCTCGGCCACATACTGGACGAGAAGAGCCTGGTGAACGGCATCGTCGGCCTGCTGGCCACCGGCGGCTCGACCAACCACACCATGCATCTGGTGGCGATCGCCGCGGCGGCGGGGATCCGCATCGACTGGAACGATTTCGCCGAACTCTCCCGGGCCGTGCCGTTGCTGGCCCGGGTGTATCCGAACGGCGTCGCGGACGTGAATCATTTCCACGCCGCGGGCGGCCTCGGCTTCGTCATGGGCGAGTTGCTGGAGGCGGGGCTGCTGCACGAGGACGTCACCACCATCATGGGACAGGGCCTGTCCGGCTTCTGCCGGGAACCATTCCTGCAGGACGACGCTCTCGAGTGGCGCGCCGCCACGCGGCAGTCCCACGACACGGAGATCGTGCGGCCGTGCGGCGACGCCTTCGACAGGGAGGGCGGCCTGCGCCTGGTGCAGGGCAACCTGGGCCGGGCCATCGTCAAGGTGTCGGCGGTGGACCCGGAGCACTACCGCATCGAGGCGCCGGCCCGGGTGTTCCACTCCCAGGAGGCGTTCATCGAGGCCTTCAAGGCCGGACTGCTGGACGGGGACTTCGTCGCCGTGGTCCCGTGGCAGGGCGCCAGCGCCAACGGCATGCCGGAGCTGCACAAGCTGACCCCTTACCTGGGTGTCTTGCAGAATCGGGGCCACCGGGTGGCGCTCCTCACCGACGGGCGCATGTCCGGGGCCTCCGGCAAGGTGCTGGCCGCCATCCAGCTGACCCCGGAGGCGCTCGGCGGCGGTCCGGTCGGCCTGGTGCGCGACGGCGATACCGTGCTCATCGACGCCGATGCCGGCGTGCTGTCCGTCGAGGTTCCGGAAGGCGAGCTGAGCGACCGGCCGGCCGTCGAAAGCGATCTGTCCGCTCATCACGTCGGCCTCGGCCGCGAGCTGTTCGGCGTCTTCCGCCGCGGCGTGAACGGAGCGGAGCACGGCGCCACCATCTTCACGGACCTGGGCTGATGGCGGGTTCGAAGACGGATATCCGAACGCTCCTCGGCGGCACCCGGGTGGTGCCCGTGATCGTGCTGGAGGATGCCGGCCAGGCGGTCGAACTGGCGCGGACCCTGTACGCTGCGGGGTTGCCGGTACTGGAGATCACCCTGCGCACCGATGCCGCGGCGGAAGCCATACGGCGCATCGCCGCCGAGGTGCCCGAGGCGGTGGTCGGCGCCGGCAGCGTGCGCAGTGCCGCGCACTTGCGCGAGTGCGTCGACGCCGGCGCGCGGTTCGCGGTCAGTCCCGGCGCCAGCCCCGGACTGCTCGACGCCGCGGACGACACCGCGGTGCCCCTCGTGCCGGGCGCCGCGACGGCCAGCGAAGTCATGCGTCTGCTGGAAAGGGGCTACGTCCTGCAGAAATTCTTCCCCGCCGAAGGGGCCGGCGGCACCGCCATGCTGAAAGCACTCGGCGCGCCCCTCCCGGAAGCGCGCTTCTTCCCGACCGGCGGCATCACCGAGGCCCTGGCAGGGGATTACCTCGCGCTGCCGAACGTCGGCTGCGTGGGCGGGTCCTGGATCGCGCCGCCGGCGCTGCTGGCGGGCGGCGACTTCGACGCGATCGGCCGGCTGGCATCGGCGGCTGCCGCGCTCTGACGACGGGTCGACCGGCCTGCGACGGCCTATGGTGGCGGAGCCGCCGTGGATATCGGCGTTGCGCGGCGGTACTCTTCCCGGCGCCGCGTCCTCCCGGCCGCACGGAGCCAAGAGAATCCCCCATGGTCACGGATACCGTCATGCCAGCACTGCGCGCTCGAATCGCCGGCGGCGATTTCGTCGTCACCGCAGAGATCACGCCGCCCCGCGGGCCGGACACAGACCGCCTGCTGCGCGAGGCCGACCTGCTGGCGCAGGCCGTGGATGCCATCAACGTCACGGATGGCGCCGGCGCCAACGTGCGCATGTCGAGCATCGCCGCGGCCGCGATACTGAAACGGGCCGGCTACGAGCCCATCGTCCAGGCGACCTGCCGGGACCGCAACCGGATCGCGCTGCAGAGCGACCTGATCGGCGCGGCCGCCCTCGGCATCGACAACGTGCTGGTGCTGACCGGTGATTCCGTGGCAGCCGGCGACCACCCGGACGCTACCCCCGTATTCGACCTGGATTCCCGCGAGTTGCTGCGTGCGCTCGCCGCGCTGCGCGACGACGGCGTGACGCTGTCCGGCAAACCGGTGTCGCCGCGCCCGGCGTTCCTGCTGGGCGCGGCCGACGTGTGCCTGGATCCGGATTCTCCGGACTGGTCGGCGGAGCCGCTGCTGGCGAAGGTCCGGGCGGGTGCCGGCTTCATCCAGTCACAATACTGTTTCGACGCCGAACGCATGCGCCGCCACGTCGGCCGTTTGCGCGACGCCGGCCTGCCCCCGGAAGTGCCCTATCTCGTGGGCCTGGGGCCGCTGCGCTCCGCCCGCGTCGCGCTCTGGATGCGCGATACGCTGTGGGGCACGGTCATGCCCGGGGAGCTGGTGCGGCGGATGGAGCAGTCCGGCGACCCGGAAGAGACGGGAATCGACATCTGCGCCGAACTCCTGGCGGCCGCGGCCGCCACGCCCGGCATAGACGGCGCCCACCTGATGGCGCCGGGCCACCAGGCAGGCATCGTCGAGGCCGTGCGGCGTTCGGGGGCGGCTCAGGCGGCGGCGGAGTCGAGCGCGCGGGCGTAGTCGCCCTTGGGACGCACCCCGATCAGCGTCTCCTGCACCTGGCCGTCCTTGAACAGCATCACCGTGGGGATGGAGCGGATGCCGTAGCGCATCGCCACCTGCTGGGCGGAGTCCACGTCCAGCTTGGCCACGGTCACCTTGTCCTCGTACTCGTCGGCGAGCTGCTCGATGATGGGCCCGAGCATGCGGCAGGGACCGCACCACTCCGCCCAGAAATCCACGAGCACGGGCTTGTCGGAATCCAGCACCTTCTGCTGGAAATCACTGTCGCCGACTTCGATCAATTTGTCGCTGGCCATGGAGAACTCCTGTCGTTGGCTGTCCTGTGTGACGGTCCCGGTCGCCGGTTGCGCCTCCTGTGCAACGAGATGGGGCGGGCGCCGGGGGATTCAAGGTGTCAGTAATTGTACTTGCTGATGCGCTCCGCCCGCATCGTGTAGTGGCTGTCGGCCACCTCGCTCGAGTATTCCTCAACCTGCAGGGTACCCTCGATCCAGTAGGGCTGCTGCAGCGAGACCAGGTTGAAAGCCTCCTCGAGGGTGACGTAGACGAGCTGGTTCGGCGGCGGCGGCGGCACGTGGATGCAGGCACCGAAATAGGGCACCAGCAGGAACTCGCTGATGAGGCCGCCCTCGTCGGATTCCAGCGGCACGATGAAGCCCGGCAGCTGCACCGTGCGCCCGTCCAGCGCCAGGACCGGTGCACTGGAGGTCACGGCCAGCGGGTCGCTCGACGTCTTCGCCGGCACCATCTCCTCCCAGGTGAGCTTGGGAGCGTCCTGGCCCGGGGCGCTCGAGGCGGCGAGCAGGAGCGCCAGGGAGGCGGCGAGTCGTATTGCACTGGTCATAGGCGACTGGTCATAAGCGTAGGGTCATAAGCGTATGGTCATCCCGTCGGCCAGCGAGTTGCGGTAGGCACGCCAGGCGGGCAGGGCGCCCAGTGCGAGGCCCGCTGCCGTGACGACGGCGACCACCACGGCCTCCGCGCTGCCGGGCCAGACACTCTCCAGCAGGATACCGGTGCGAGTCTGGATGGGCGAGGCGAGTGCGCCCAGCACGGCCGTCTTCAGCGCCACGCCGAGCAGGGCGCCGGCGCCGGCCAGCAGCCCGGCCTCGGAGACCAGCAGCAGGAAGACCTGGCGCGGGCGGGCGCCCACCGAGCGCAGGATGGCCATCTCCCGACGGCGCTCGTTCAGCGTGCCGAGGATGGCCACCAGCATGCCGACCAGGCCTGTCAGCACCGCCAGGGCACCGACTGCGAGCAGCGCATTCTCCGCCACGCCGATCACCGACCAGAGCTCGAACAGGGCGACGGCCGGGATGACCGCGGTGAGCGGCTCGTCCGCATACTCGTTGATGGTCCGCTGCAGCCGCAGCACCTGCACCCGGGACTCCAGGCCGAGGAGAAACGCCGTAATCTCGCCGGGTCCGCCATGTTCGCCAGCCTCGCCGGATTCCGCGGCTGTACCATGGTCGTGGCCGCCGTCGTCCGCCGGCGCAGGGGCGAAGGACGGCGTCGCAGTCTCGTGGACGCGGTCCAGGGTCGCGAGGCTCACGTAGACCGCCCGGTCGGCGACGGTTCCCGTCGGCGCCAGTATCCCGGCGACCGTGACCGGGTGGCGGTCGTGCTTCAGAAAGCTGGTGGCGCCCAGCCCGTGGGCGATGACGATCTCGTCGCCCACGTCGTGGTCGAGCTCCCGTGCCGCCGCCGCGCCGAGCACCGCTTCGGTTCCCGCGCCGAATGCCTGTCCGGCCGTCATCTCCAGGCGGCTATCGCGGCCATAGCGGAAGTGGCGGAAGTAGGCCTCCGTGGTGCCGACCACGGCATGGCCCCGGTAGGAATCACCCAGGCTGAGCGGGATGCTCCAGTCCACGCCCGGTGCCGTGGCGAAGCGCTCGTAGCTCTGCCAGGAGACGTTGTTGCTGGGCTGGCCGATGCGGAACACGGCATACAGCAGCAGGTTGACGCCGCTGGTGCGCGGCCCCACGAGCAGATCCGTGCCCGCTATGGTGCTGGCGAAACTCTGCCGTGCGCTCTCTCGCATCTCCTGGACGCCGAGGACGAGCAGCACGCTGAGCGCCACCGCGCAGCAGGTCAGAGCGGCGCTGGCACGCCGTGACGCGATGCTGCGGAGCGCGAGCCGCGCGATGGGAAAGCGGGTGCTCACGGCGTGCCCCCGGTCAGTTCGCGCATGGGGATGACCCGGTCGAACAGCGGCTCCAGCGAGCGCTCGTGGCTCACCATGATCAGGGTGGCATTCACGCGCTCGCATTCCTCCTGCAGCAGCGCGAGGAAGGCCGCCCGGCTGTCCTCGTCGAGTGCCGAGGTGGGCTCGTCCGCGATCACGATCTCAGGGTTGCCGATGAGTGCCCGCGCCGCCGCCACCCGCTGCTGCTGGCCGATGCTGAGCTGCGCCGCGGAGGCGGGAGCCGCGTCCGGCAGGCCGAGTTCGGCGAGCAGACGGTGCGCCGCGGCCTCCTCGCTGCCGTCGCTCGCGCGGGCGCGGGCGAGACGCCGGGCGGAGAAGCGGCAGGGCAGCAGCACGTTGTCGAGCACCGGCAGATAAGGCAGCAGATTGAACAACTGAAAGATGATCCCGAGGTGTTCGGCGCGGAACCGGTCCCGCTCGGCCCCCCGCAGTGCCGACAGGTCCGTGCCCAGCAGCGATACCGTGCCGGTCACGGGCGTGAGGATGCCGGCGAAGAGATTCAGGAGCGTGGACTTGCCGGAGCCGCTCGCGCCGCGCACGAGCACCTTCTCGCCGGGCGCGATCGCCAGCGCCGGAATGTCCAGCAGCGGCGCCGACGGCTGCCAGCCGAAGCGGAGGCGGGTGGCTGCAAGCACCGGCGGCGGACCGTTTTGCGTCGCGTCGTGCATCATGAGGGGGATCGGGTGCCGGCCGGCGCGGGGCGCCGGCGCGAGGTGTCGTCTGTGCCGATAGTATACTAAGCTCTGCGGCGGCAATGGTCGCGACAGTCGCAACAATTGCGACGATCGCAATAACAGTGGCAGCAACGTGAGCAAGGCGTGGACATAAAGGGAGAGTACAGGATCGCCAATACCCGTGATCGGGTGTGGCTGGCGCTGAACGACCCCGAGGTCCTCCGGCGCTGCATCCCGGGCTGCGAGTCCCTGGAACGGGTCTCCGACGAGGAGATGCAGGCCAAGGTGATGGCCGCCATCGGGCCGGTGAAGTCGCGCTTCAATACGACGCTTACGCTGGAGGATCTGAACCCGCCGGCGAGCTACCGCCTCGTGGGCGTCAGCAAGGGCGGCGCGGCCGGTTTCGGCAAGGGTTCGGCCGACGTCGAACTGGTGGAGGACGGCGAGATCACCGTGCTGCGCTACGATGCCCGGTTCAAGGTGGGCGGCAAGCTCGCCCAGGTGGGTTCCCGCCTGGTGCTGGGCGCCACGAAGAAGACCGCCGACGACTTCTTCGCCAATTTCTCCCGCGAACTCGACCCGGGCGCGACGAAGATCGAGGTGGAAGAGGCCGAGCCGTCGGGCGGCGCGGGCTTCGGGCGCAAGACCGCCTGGGCGGTGGCGGGTGCCGCCGCGGTACTGGTGCTGCTGTGGCTGCTGTTCGGCCTGTAGGATCCATGCATAAAGTCGAATTCGAACTGAACGGAGAGCCGGTGAGCGTCGAGGTGGAGGCGCGCACGCTGCTGGTCGACGCGCTGCGCGGCGGCCTGGGCAGGACGGGCACCCACGTCGGCTGCGACACCAGCCAGTGCGGCGCCTGCGTGGTGCACCTGGACGGGCGTTCCGTGAAGAGCTGTTCGCTGCTGGCGGTGCAGGCCGCCGGCAGGCGGGTCACCACCATCGAGGGCATCGGCACAGACGGCGGGCTGCATCCGCTGCAAGCCGCATTCCGAGAGCATCACGGCCTGCAATGCGGCTACTGCACGCCCGGCATGATCATGAGCGCGCTGGATCTGCTGCAGACCAACCCGGACCCGGACGACGCGGAGATCCGCGAGTGGCTCGAGGGCAACCTCTGCCGCTGCACCGGCTATCACGGCATCGTGCGTGCGGTGCTTGCGGCCGCTGCCGAGATGCGTGGGCAGGGCTGAGATGTACGACTTCGAGTATCACCGTGCGGGCAGCGTGGACGAGGCGGCGGAGCGGCTGGGCGCTAATACCGAGGCGAAGGTGCTGGCCGGCGGCATGACGCTGCTGCCCACCATGAAGCTGCGACTCGCCCAGCCGGACGTGCTGGTGGATCTCGGCGGGGTGGAGGAACTGCGCGGCGTCAGCGGCAGCGACCCGGTGGTGATCGGCGCCACGACCACCCACGGCGAGGTGGCGGCATCGGCGCAGGTCCGCGACCACATCCCCGCGCTGGCGGCGCTGGCGGCCGGCATCGGCGACGCCCAGGTGCGCAACCGGGGCACCATCGGCGGCTCGCTGGCCAACAG
>Ga0102934_1000796_pt1 | contig 21700 bp, 20 predicted proteins | sample SalPonR2_A_D1_MG_FD_78175 | JGI IMG/M metagenome (GOLD analysis project Ga0102934, IMG submission 78175) | Salt pond soil microbial communities from South San Francisco under conditions of wetland restoration - Salt Pond MetaG R2_A_D1_MG | ecosystem: Environmental > Aquatic > Marine > Intertidal... | reverse complement strand
CTGGTCTCTGCGATAGTTGTTGAAGTTTTAGGTTGTGGTGCATGTTCTCTGTTTTGAGTTTCGGATTGAACTACTGACTGTTGGTCTGTTTCGACTTCTTCTACTTCAACTTCATATAATTCATCATTAACTTTTACTTTAAATTTTCTAGTCATAATAACTCTCCTTTATGATTTGCTGATATTCCGCCGCGGGTAACTCTACCCCAGATCGGCACATCGTCTTTAACTCTTGTAATCTTTTTTATCTTAAATTTTTTCTGCTTACTTGAACTTTCTATACTCATGATGGCCGCCATAATTGCTGCCACTTCTTTTTTATGGTCTATATCAGGTTCTAAATCTGCCACTTTAGGCTCAACTTTTTTTGCATCTTCTTTAAAGTCTATCTTTTCAGAATAAAAGATCTTCTTTAAAATATTTACCACTATCATCAAAAGAAAGAGAATCAAAAATACTATTAACATACCTAAAATAGCTACCTGTAGACCCGAAATTAATTTTTGATTTAAAGTCATTGACTGTACTAAATTGGGGTCTCTTAATAAATCGAGAGGATTCACATTAATGCCTCCTTTTTATCCTATAAAGGAATATTACCGTGTTTTTTATTGGGCTGATTTTCCCTTTTACCTATTACAGATTCTAAGGCCATGATAATCCTTGGTCTTGTATTACGGGGGTCTATTACATCATCTATATAGCCTTCGGCTGCTGCCCGGTAAGGATTTGCAAAGCTTTCTCTGTACTCTTCGATTTTCTCCTGCCTTTTTTCTTCCGGATTTTCGGCCTTTTTTATCTCTTTTCTAAAAATTATATTGGCAGCACCCTGGGGCCCCATAACAGCAATTTCTGCATTTGGCCATGCAAATACATAGTCAGCACCAAGGTGTCTACTACTCATCGCTATATAAGCTCCACCATAGGCTTTTCTTAAAATAACAGTTATCATGGGTACGGTCGCTTCTGAATAAGCATATAATAATTTTGCGCCGTGTCTAATAACTCCACCGTACTCCTGTTCTACTCCCGGTAGATAGCCAGGCACATCTGTGAAGGTAACAATCGGAATATTAAATGAATCACAGAACCTGATAAAACGAGCAGCTTTATCGGAAGAATCTATATCTAGAGTACCTGCTTTAACTCGGGGTTGATTTGCAATCACTCCCACTGAACGTCCATTTAAACGGGCAAAACCCACTACGATATTTTTGGCATAATACTTATGAACTTCAAAGAAATCTTGGTTATCAACGACTTTTTTTATTACATCTCTAATATCATAGGCTTTATTAGGATTAATCGGCACAATATCTTTTAACTTATCTTCCACACGTTCCGGGGAATCGTTAGTTTCAACTACAGGGGCTCCTTCTAAATTGTTATTAGGAATAAATGAAATTAACCTTTTTATCTGTTCAAAACTATGCTCTTCATTATCAGCTAAAAAGTGTGCTACTCCACTTACTTCGTTATGAGTGGAACCTCCCCCTAGTTCTTCAGCACTAACTTCTTCTCCCGTTACTGATTTTACTACTTGTGGGCCTGTTATAAACATTTTAGAAGTGTGGTCAACCATAAAGACAAAGTCTGTAATGGCGGGAGAGTAGACTGCTCCACCTGCACATGGTCCTAAAATTACAGATATCTGTGGGATTACACCAGAAATATCAGTATTCCTTTTAAAGATTTCTCCGTAACCTTTCAGGGCGTTAACACCTTCTTGGATTCTCGCTCCACCCGAATCTAAAAGTGCAATAAATGGTGAACCAGATTTTTGCGCTAAATCCATAATTCTACATATCTTTTTGGCGTGCATCTCTCCTAAAGAACCGCCCATTGTGGTAAAATCCTGAGCAAATAAATATACAGATCTTCCATTGATCGTTCCTTGGCCGGTTATCACACCATCAGCCGGAATCTCTCTTTCGTCCATTCCTAAATCTTGTGAATGATGCTCTACAAACATGCCTATCTCTTGAAAGCTACCTTCATCCAACAATCTGTCGATTCTTTCGCGGGCGGTTAACTTACCTTTGCTATGTTGTTTTTCAATCCTTTTTTCTCCACCGCCTTTAGAAACTTCTCCTCTTTTTTTGTGTAGTTCTTTAATTTTATCTTTCAACTGGGTCCCTCCCTTGATATATCTATAGTTATATTGTATGTTACCAATATAATATTTTCAATAATTAAAAACAGTATACCTTTGTTTATTTTAACAATAATTTCATTTTTTTATTGAAACCTTACATAATTAAGCCAAAATATAATCCTGATAGCATATCTAGACCTGAACTATTACCCATTTCTATTAACTTTTCAGTATATTTTCTATAATATTTTTCCCCATTTTCTATATTTTTGTATATATCAACTAATCTTTTATTATATCTATGATTAATTGCTCCTTTTAAATGAAGTGCACTAACGCGATTAGTTTTATCAAATAGCTCATCTGTTTCCATTTCATTAATTACATTCAATTTATCTTCTGCTAATTTTGCTTCTATGACTGATAAATATCCCACTATAAAGTCATCTCCTGTTGGTGTAAGGCCAATTCCCAACCCCAACAAATTATTGATAGAAATCTTTTTTTCTAAGATATCTTTTAACTTATTATAAAATTCTCGCTGTAAAGTTGATAACTTAAATTCTTGTATGTTATTTATTATATTAGTAAACTTTAAGATTGTATGGTCTAAACTGCCTGAACGGTTGGTATTTTTAATAACCTTCTCAGTCCATTCTATTAAAAGATCCCTATCTACAAATGAACAATCCTTTATTTTGCCACTAAAAATGTTTTTATTATTATAATTAAATATATTTTTATTATAAATTATTTGTTCGTTGTTTATTTTTATTTTTGTTTCTTCTTCTAAGCTATTTTTGATATTGTTGAATATATAATTTGGTAACTTCACGTGGTAAGGAGCTAGGGTTACCTTACTGTCAGTTATTGCATAGCCTTTATTACTTTTTGTTTTTATATTTATAACATTATTAAATTTGCTAATTATATTACCATTTAAGCTATAATTTTCTTTTACTAAATCACCTTCAATAATATAATCAAACATTTTCATTACCTAATATATCAGTAAAGTTTAGCATTTTCAAAGCAATTTCAAGATTTAATTTATCGTCAGGATTATCAAGGCTTAAACCTGTAATTTTTTCTATTCTCTTTAATCTATAATGAACTGTATTATAATGAACATATATTTTTTTGGCTACATTGGTAAGATTTCCATTTTCTTCGAAAAAAGCCTTTAATGTTTTTAAAAGTTCTGTATTATGGGCTTTATCATATTTTAGTAAAGGAATTAAGGAATTTTTTAAAAACCTATTCTTTTCTTCCCTATCAACTTTATACAGTAATTTATAGACTCCTAAATCATCAAAGAAATATACCTGATCTTCTTTATTTAATTTATTGGCTACATTTATGGTCCTTTTAGCTTGGGAATAACTTTCATGTAAATTAATTATTTCTTTTTTATAATTCCCTACTCCTACAGTTACTAAGTCTCTATCCTTTTGATCAAATACATTCAATACTTTTTGAGAAAATTCTTTGATACTCTTTTTCTCTTTACCAGGATATAAAGCTACTAGATAAGTACCTAAATCTCCAATAATTACCTCTTCATCAATTATTCTATTAGCTGATTCTAAATAACTTTTTTGGATATTTTCGTTTAAAATCCCCTTCTTTTTAAAATGCTTTGAAATTAACTCTTTTAATTCAAATACCACCACTGAAAAACCTTTATCTAACTCCATATCCATATTTTGACCGCGATTTAATATAGTCTTTTTGTTATTAATTTTCCCTTTTAAAATATCATAAAGTAACTCGTTTTTATATTTTAACTCCACATTTGCTATAGAGCGTTTATTTAAAATATCAAGAGCAGCTATTGTACTAGCCCACTTTAATGTTGATATATCTAATTCATTTATACTCTTGCCATATTCCCAGGCAAATAGATAGCCAAAATGACTATTAGGAGTGTTAATAGGAATCTTCATTAGATTAATTTCCTTACCATGCAAAGTAACATCAATTTTCTTACAGTGGTAATTAAAGACCTCTTCTTTAGATTCTTTTTGATCATTAATAGATATGCTGTCAGTGAGATCTTTTTTAGTAACTTCATTGTTAAAATCATCTGGAATAGAATACGAGATAATAGCTCCATTGGAATCGGTAATTAAAACAGGATTTTTTATCATATCAACTAAAACAGTGGATAATCTATCAAGTCCATTTTCATAAAGTACTGTATTGGTAAGTACTTCATGGATATTTAAAGTTTTTTCTAAAAATCTGGTCTGAACATTAAGTATCTCACTTAAAATAGGGTTGATAAATACTGAATAGGAATAATCATAAGGAATTTTAAGTAAAGGAAAGTTATGTAGCTCAGCTTGTTCAATCATAAATGAAGGTATCTCATTAATATACCTACCAGGTTTTATACCTAATCCAGCTAAGTTTTTTTGAGCTAAATTAGGTATTAGATTTTTTAAGGCTTTTTCATCGTCTTTAATTGAATACAGTGTGGTGAATAAAAGTTCTCCTTCTTTAACCCAGTCTAAAATATCAGGAACTTCCATAATGTTGACCTTTGTAATATGACGTTCTAAACCATCTTTACCCGCTAAAATTTCAACTTCTTTCATCTTTTCTAGCTTTAAAGCATCTGCCATAGTTATTCCAATTAACTCTTTCATCAATTTCACCATCCTGAGAAAAGTTTATTTGTAAATAATACATCTAGAATTATAACACAGATAAACTCAATATGGAAGAACTCACAACAATTTTTCCTTAAGCATTTTATTGTTTGTAAATATTCAATAAAAAAAGGCAACCCATAAGGTTGCCTTTATTGATAATTATTATAAGTTTATTATTAACTTAATTATTATATCTCTATGATATTTAACTTGTTTTTACATTTGGGCAAATTCTTCTTCTCCATCGGGAAGAATTAGATTCAAGACAACACCGACAAGTGCTGCCAGAGCTAAACTAGAAAATTCTATTCTTCCGAGCTGGAGAGTTGCTCCACCAAGACCAAGTACAATAACTGTTGCAACGATAACTAGGTTTCTTGAAATCTTAAGATCAGTTTGACTTTCTACTAAAGTCCTAATACCAATAGTAGCAATCATACCGTATAAGAGGAATGAAATACCACCAATAACTGGATTAGGGATGGTTTCAATTAGTCCACCGAACTTCGGAACAATAGCCATTGCAATTGCAAAGGTAGCACCAATTCTCATAACAACTGGATCATATACTTTAGTAATAGCTAAGACACCGGTGTTTTCTCCATATGTAGTGTTTGGAGGTCCACCAAAGATACCTGCAAGTGAAGTTGCCATACCATCACCAAACATAGTTCTATGAATACCAGGATCTGTAACTAATTCTCTTCCCTTACCAATTGTTTCACTAATAGCTAAAATATCTCCAACGTGCTCAACCATTGATACTAGTGCAACGGGAGCTATAATGGTAATAGCTGTAATATTAACTGCTGGAACTGTAAATTCAGGAAGACCAATCCAGGCATTATTAATTACTGGTGAAAAGTCAACCATGCCTACAATTACCGCCACGATATAACCAGTTACCAAGCCAACAATGATAGGAACAAGTTTAAAAAATCCTTTAGCAAAAATAGCAGCAATAACCGCTCCAGCTAAAGCTGCAATAGCCACAACAACATTAAGTGCGCTTCCCGTTGACATATCAATTGCAGTTGGAGCTAAGATTGTACCGATAAGAATAATAACTGGACCAGTAACAACTGGTGGGAATATTTTCTTAATTAAACTAGGTCCTACTTTATAAATGATAAAGGCAACAATAGCATAAATAAGACCAGCTGCTATAATACCACCCTGTGCAGCTGGAATGCCACCATGCTGTTCAATAACTAATGATATAGGTGCAATAAATGCAAATGAAGAACCTAGATAGGCAGGTACCTTTTTCTTTGTAATGAAGTGAAATAGCCAGGTACCAACACCTGCAGTAAATAGTGCAACACTTACATGTAGCCCTGTTAAAATTGGTACTAAAATGGTAGCTCCGAACATCGCTAATGCGTGCTGTAGGCCAAGAAAGATCGCTTGCGATTTGGGAAGGTTACTAACATCCCTCACAGCTTGTTCTTCTCGTGATTCCATTAATTATTCCTCCTTTAAAAATAAGATATGATATTAATCTGTATTTAATATGATATTAATTTATACTCTCTACTCACCTCCTATTAATGGTTCAAAAAGATTATTATGGTAATTATTTCAAATACTACCCCTATATATTAATTCTCACTATATTCCTTATTCTCCTTTTGTAATATTAAACAATTTTACCTAACATTTTTCGTTATATTTTCTAATGTATTTATTATAATAATCTAATATAATGATAATGATTTAAAAACACGGGAAATTATAGAGGAGGATATTATATTGGAAGGTATCAAATTATTAAAATCTAGAAGATCCATTCGAGAATTCAAAGAACAAAAAGTAGAAAAAGAAAAACTGGAAAAAATAGTAGAAACTGCTCGTTATGCCCCGACTGCCAATAATGTGCAGCCCTGGCAGTTCATAATTGTGACAGATGAAAATAAGATAGAAACTTTAGAAAAATATATTGGTCAAGGCAAAGAATTTCCAGCCTGTATAGCAGTTTTTACAAAAGATGTAAAACATCATCTTGAAGATGGTTCTAATGCAACTACTTATATTTTATTAGCAGCAGAAGAATTAAAATTGGGCACATGCTGGATTGGAAGTTACGGAAAACCTTATTCTTCTGAAATTAAAGAGCTTTTAAATGTACCAGAAAATTACAAGTTAATTTCTATGGTAACAGTCGGTTATCCAGATGAAAATCCACATCCTGATAAAAAAGAATTGGATGATGTAATTAATTGGGAAAAATTTTAAAGTATAAAATCAAGTTAGATAATTAAGGGTACGGATTTGAGCCGTACCCTTTTTTATTTTAATAATTTTCTTCTATTTTATTAATTACTAGACAAGCATTTTGTCCACCAAATCCAAATGAATTTGAGAGCACTGCTTTTAGATCACTAACTTCTCTTGCCGTATTAGGTACATAATCCAAATCACATTCTGGATCTTTATTTTCATAGTTTACAGTAGGAGGTAGTATGTCATTTTTGATAGCTAATGCTGAAACAATAGCTTCTATTCCCCCAGCTGCCCCTAATAAATGTCCTGTCATAGATTTTGTTGAGCTAACAGCCAAGTTTTCAATATGTTCTTTAAACAGATTTTTAATAGCTTTTGTCTCTAGTTTATCATTAAAAGGAGTAGAAGTACCATGGGCATTTATGTAGCCTATATCTTCATATGCTACATTAGCCTTATTAACGGCCATTTCCATCGCCCTATAGGCTCCTTCTCCCCCGGGAGCAGGTTGGGTCATATGATAGGCATCAGCAGACATTCCATAGCCGCTTATTTCAGCTATGATATTGGCTCCCCGTTTTTTAGCAAATTCATAATCTTCCAGGACTAATATTCCACTTCCTTCACCTATTACAAAACCATCTCTTTCTTTATCAAAAGGACGACTGGCTTTGGTTGGTTCATCATTGCGGGTGGAAAGAGCCTTCATATTACTGAATCCAGCTACTGCTGAAGGTGTAATAGAAGCTTCAGCTCCACCGGAAATCATTACCTTGGCATCTCCTCTTTTAATAATCTCCATAGCCTCACCTATCGAATGGGTACCAGACGCACAGGCAGTTACCTCATTACTGTTCGGACCTTTAGCATTTGCATAAATTGCCACTTGTCCGGCTGCCATGTTTGAGATCATCATGGGAATAAAGAAAGGACTGATTCTACGGGGCCCTCTTTTTACTAATCTTTCCATCTGTTTTTCAAATACTTCAATACCGCCAATACCTGAACCAATTATGACACCGGTATCATTGGCAATATCATCAGTAACTTCCAACCCGGCATTTTCCACTGCTTTCATGGCTGCATAAACTGCATATTGAGTAAATTTTGCCATTCTTTTGGCGTCTTTCCGGTCAATATAATCACCGGGATCAAAATCCTTTATTTCCGATGCAATCTGACTAGAATATCCTTCCGGGTCAAAACCTTCAATTTTAGAAATACCAGACTTACCATTTATAATATTATTCCAGAACTCATCGATCTCCATACCAAGTGAAGATACAACACCCAGTCCTGTAATTACAACTCTATTACTCATAACAAAGTTACCTCCTGATTTATATTTTTTTCATTGCTTTTTCTAAACTAGCACTATCCTGTATATTGTATGTTTTGATAGATCGATCTATTCTTCGCATTAATGACTTTAATACTCTCCCTGGTCCAACTTCTAAAGCACGTTCTATGCCATTTTCACCCATAAGTTCCATACTTTCTACCCATCTAACTGGATTTATTAACTGTTTTTCTAAAGCAGTTACTATTTCCTCTTTGTTTTTAACAAAATCAGCTGTACTATTTGCTATAACAGGAACTTTTGGATCTTTAAACTGAACACTTTGAATATATTCTTTCAGTTTATTTTTAGCAGGTTCCATTAGCTGAGAATGAAAGGCCGAACTTACATTTAATTCAACAATCTTTTTTGCGCCTGCTTCATCAGCTTTTTCCATTGCGGTATGGACTGCTTCTTCTTCACCTGATATTACAATCTGCATCGGGGAATTAATATTTGCTAGTTCACAAACTCCCGCAACTTTCCCACATATCTCTTCTATTTTTTCACGGTCTAAAGCTATTATAGCTGCCATGGTTCCTTTAGAACCATCAGCCACAGCCGAAGCCATTAATTCACCTCTTTTTCTAACTAACTTCAAACCGGTCTCAAAATCAAATACTCCTGCAGCACAAAGCGCGGTATATTCTCCCAAACTATGTCCTGCTACCATGGAAGGTTCAACACCTTTATCTTTTAATATTTCATAAGCTATCATACTAACCGTAAAGATAGCAGGTTGGGTGTTTTGAGTTTCGGTTAACTCATCTTCCGGACCTTCAAAACATAGTTTCTTTAAATCTATATCTAATACCTGGTTTGCTTTATCGAAGTATTCTCTGGCCACAGCAAAGTTATCATAGAAATCTTTGCCCATTTCTACATACTGAGAACCCTGACCAGGAAATAAAAAAGCTATATTCTCACTCATTGTAGCTCACTCTCCTATTTAAATATTTTGATTCCACTCTAACACGCCAGCTGCCCAGGTGAGTCCTGCCCCAAAGGCAACTAATAAAACGTGGTCTCCGTTTTGGATTTTACCTTTTTCAACTGCTTCAGTCAGAGCTATAGCAACGGATGCACTGGAAGTATTACCTACCTTCGGTAAATTAACGTATACTTCTTCCTCATCTAATTTTAGCCTGCGACGGGCCGATTTTATTATACGGGTGTTAGCCTGATGTGGAATCAATAAATCTATATCATCAGTTGTAAGATTTGCTTTTTTTAGGACGTCTTTAGAAGCATTTTTCATAGTTTTAACAGCAAATTTAAATACCGGATTACCTTCCATACGTATATAGTGCTGCCTGTTTTTTACCGTTTCTAGGCTGGCAGGTTTCTTGGAGCCACCTGCTTCCATATAGAGGGCATCGGCACCACTACCGTCTGAACCCAGATCAAAGGAAAGAAAACCACCTTTTTCTGTGGGTTGTAAAACAGCTGCTCCAGCTCCATCACCAAATAGGACACAGGTATTTCTATCATCCCAGTCCGTAATTTTGGAAAGAGTTTCAGCCCCAATTACTAATACATTATCATATAGTCCACTTTCAATAAATTGGGCTCCTACACTTAAACCATAGACAAAACCTGAACAACCTGCTTCTAAATCAAAGGCAGCTGCATTTTCTGCCCCTATTGTATCCTGAATTATACAGGCAGTAGCTGGAAAAGCCATATCTGGTGTAACCGTGGAAACAATAATGAGGTCCAATTTTTTGGGATCTAAATTGGCTTTATTTAAAGCTTCATAGGTTGCTTTTAAGGCTAAATCAGAAGTGGAAGTACTTTCATCCGCAATTCTTCTTTCTTTAATACCTGTTCTTTTTCGTATCCACTCATCAGTAGTATCAACTATTTTTTCTAAGTCTTTATTATTCATAACATTCGGAGGCAAGTATTTACCCCATCCTGTTATAGTTGCTCTTCTCATTTATATATATCCACCTTTCTTACTTGCTTTGATAATTGTTGAAGAAAAAACCTGATCGACCACCTGTTTTGCCCTTATCAACCTCCTTTAATTTAACCACAAAATTTTATATCAGAAAAGAGAATATTATTCTCTTATATAATCTTTGTTTTTATTAATAACTTCAATTGTTTCATTTATAATATCATCAATAATTTTTTGAACCGGTTTGCTATCTTCTATCATGCCGGCAATCTGACCGGCCATTACACTACCAGTATCTATATTACCTTCCCGAACTGCTTCTCTTAGTTTACCAGAACCCATTTCTTCAATTGTCTTTTTATCAATACCTTCTTTTTCCATATTATCAATTTTTCGGGTTAATTTATTTTTTAAGTTTCGGACCGGGTGACCGGTGCTACGACCGGTTACCACCGCATCTCTATCTCGAGCAGAAAGAATAGCCTTCTTATATTTTTTATGAGCAGTACATTCTTCTGCACATACAAATCTGGTTCCCATCTGTACTCCGGACGCCCCTAAGGATAAAACAGCAGCTAAACCCCTTCCATCTGCAATACCACCTGCTGCAATCACAGGTACATCAATTGCATCTACTAGTTGGGGTATCATCGTCATAGTAGTTAAATCACCAATATGGCCACCGGCTTCTGTTCCTTCTGCTATTACAGCATCTATATCTGATCTTACGAGTCTTTTTGCCAGGGCAACTGAAGAAACGACCGGAACTACTTTTATATTATTAGCTTTAAATCTTTCTATATATTTACCGGGATTACCAGCTCCTGTAGTAACTACGGGAACCTCTTCCTCAATTACTAAATCTACTATATCATCAACAAAAGGAGATAAAAGCATGATATTAACTGCAAAGTTATTATCTGTAATATCTTTTACTTTTTTAATTTCTTCTTTAATTACTTCTTTGGGAGCATTTCCGGCTCCAATAATACCTAAGCCGCCGGCCTTAGAAACTGCTGCAGCCAGCTCTCCTGTGGCTACCCAGGCCATACCTCCCTGTAAAATTGGATGCTTTATATCAAATAAATCACATATTCTGGTATCAAGATACATCTTAATTCACTCCCGTTTAATTTATTCAATTTCAAGTTTACTTTCAATTATTTCTACTACATTGTTTTTTACCGCTTCTCTAGCTACTTTTATAGCCCCATATATTGCCTTTGCATCGGAACTACCATGGCTTATTATTACAAGCCCGTTAAGACCCAATAAAGGGGCTCCTCCGTACTGTCTATAGTCAACTTTATCCTTCATCTTTTTTAATTCATCTTTTAGAAGAAGGGCTCCAATTTTGGCCTTTAAGTTACTGGTTAGGGTATCTTTTAATAAATCAAATATATAGGAAGCTACACCTTCCGTGGTTTTCAAAACAATATTGCCCACAAAACCATCACAGACAATTACATCACAGCTACCGTTAAATATATCTCTACCCTCTACATTACCTATAAAGTTGTCTATTCTTTCTTCTTCCTCAAATAATTCATAGGATTCAGCATTTAACTTGTTTCCTTTTTCCTTTTCTTCTCCGATGCTTAAAAGTCCCACTCTCGGATTATTTATATTCAAGACCTGTTCTGCATATATTTGACCCATTATTGCAAATTGTATCAGATGTTGAGGTTTAGAGTCAACATTTGCCCCTGCATCTAAGACAACCGTCTTCCCTATTTTAGAAGGAAATACAGTTGCTATTGGAGGTCTTTTTACTTCTGAAACCCGTCCTATTTTAAAGATACCGGCTGCCATGACTGCCCCCGTATTACCGGCTGAGATCAAGGCATCCGCCTTATTTTCTTTTACTAAGTTAGTCCCAACTACTAAAGAAGAATCTTTTTTTCTGCGGAGAACCTTTGATGGTTTATCTGCCATTGATACAGTTTGTTTTGCATCAACAACTTCAACAGATTCATTATTATAATTTAATTGTTCTAATATACTTTTTATCTTGTTTTCTTTACCTGTTAAAATACATTTAATATCTTTAAATTCATCTACAGCTTTGACAACTCCCTTAATAATTTCTTCGGGAGCTTTGTCACCGCCCATTGCATCTACTGCTATTTTCAAAACCATCATCTCCTTCTTTCTGGACTATAATTATATATTATATATTTAAATTAATATTCCTACTTAATTACTAAATTTTTTTATGTATAATAAAAAAAGGCAGGCCCTTTTTAGCTAGACCTACCTTGATTTGACTTAAGTGTTAATTACTTTTTCACCTTTATAATATCCGCAGCTTGGACATGCTCGGTGTGATAATATTAATTCATTACATTCCGGGCACTCTACCAAATTTGGAGACTTTAATTTCCAATGAGTGCGACGTTTTCTCTTTCTGGATTTAGAAGTTCGTTTCTTTGGAACCGCCATATCCTAACACCTCCCATTCTTTCTTCTATTTTTGTTTGAAATCTTTTAGTTTAGCCAGTCTCGGATCAACTATCTCTTCTTCACAATCGCATTCACCTTCATTTAAGTTCTGCCCACATACTGAGCAAAGGCCTTTACAATCTTCATCATGAAGGGGCTTGATTGGAATTTCCAAGATAATATCGCTTACCAAGATCGGAAAAACATTAACATTGTGTAAATCCTCAATATCTTCAATAAATAACTCATCGCTGATTTCAACTTCGATTGGATAAGGAAATTCTTTGAGACATCGGCTGCACTCTAAGATCAAGGTACCTTCAATTTGTCCGGTTAATACAAATGAATCTTCTGCTTTTAATACATCTAAATTAACTTTTAAGGGACCTTCAATTTCAATTTCCTTATGCCGAAAGTCTATATGATCAATATCAAGTTCTTTTACGTACTCCCGCTTACTCCCTACTTCCATTAAATCACTAAGATCTAAAATCACTTTACTTCACCTCTGTATATTAACCAGAGTTAATTATATAAAATTTCATAAATCATTGTCAAGTAATTTATTGATTTTCTATTATTTCTTTGGTATCTTGCGCAATAACTAACTCTTCATTAGTAGGAATTACAAATACCTTAATATCTGATTCAGATGTTGTAATTTCTTTCTCTTCTCCTCTAACTTTATTCGCCTGAGAATCTAAGTCAATACCTAGATTGTCCATTTTTTCTAGAATGTGTTCTCTTACCCCACCAGCATTTTCACCAATACCACCGGTAAATACAATTGCATCAACACCATTTAAAGCAGCCATGTAGGCTCCAATATATTTGCGTACTCTATAATTAAATACTTTATCAGCAAGGGCAGCTCTATGGTTGCCATTATGAGCAGCTTGTCTTACATCACGTGAGTCATTACTTACACCGGAAACTCCTAATAAACCGCTTTTTTTATTTAAAATATTATCTATATCTTGTATATCTAGGTCCTCTTTTTCCATTAAAAATGGAATTATAGCAGGATCAATATCTCCACTTCTGGTACCCATTACTAATCCTTCTAACGGAGTCATACCCATACTGGTATCTACAGAATCTCCTCCATCAACGGCTGCTATGGATGCTCCATTACCCAAGTGACAGGTGATAATTTTTGCATCTTCAGCATCTTTATCCATTAATTCTGCACATCTATTGGAAACATATTTATGAGATGTACCATGGAAACCATAACGTCTTACTCCATATTCTTCATAATATTCATAAGGAATTGCATAAATATATGCTTCTTCCGGCATAGTTTGGTGGAAAGCAGTATCAAAAACACCGACTTGAGGTTTACCTGGTAATAACTCTTTGCAAACCTTAATCCCTGATAGATTGTGAGGATTATGTAAGGGTGCCAAAGGAGTAACCTCTTCGATCTTTTCAATAACTTCATCTGTGATCAATGTGGAATGGGCAAATTTTTCTCCCCCATGTACCACTCTATGACCGACAGCATTAATTTCATCAATATCCTCTAAAACACCTACTTCAGGATCTAAAAGGATTTCTATTACATGTTCAATTCCTTCTTTGTGGTTGGCAATATCGATATCTTTTTCTACTTCCTGACCATTATCATTTTCATATTCAATAGCTGAATCTTCGATTCCGATTCTTTCTACAAGTCCTTTTGCTAATACTCTCTCTTCTTCCATATTAAATAATTGAAATTTAATAGATGAACTACCACTGTTTAATACTAAAACCTTCATTGTTTATTCCCCCTGTTGATTTAATTTTTTTTAAAGATTTTGAGCTTGTGCTGCCGTAATTGCTACTACATTGACAATGTCTTCCACTGAACAACCTCTGGAAAGATCATTGACAGGTTTAGCCATACCCTGTAAGATAGGGCCAATTGCATTTGCTTTGGCTAATCTCTGTACTAATTTATATCCAATATTTCCAGCCTGTAGGTCTGGAAATACTAAAACATTTGCTCGTCCGGCCACATCACTATCAGGTGACTTTTGCTCCCCTACTTCCGGCACTAATGCGGCGTCAGCCTGCATTTCTCCATCAATTGGAAGATCGGGCGCCATCTTTTGGGCCAGCTCAGTAGCCTCAATGACCTTATCAGCTAGTTTATGTTTAGCACTACCCTTTGTTGAAAAGGAAAGCATTGCAACTACTGGATCTACACCGGGTAATAGATCAGCTGTGTCGGCAGAAGAAACTGCAATTTCAGCTAACTGTTTGGCATCCGGGTTGGGATTAACGGCTACATCAGAAAAAATAAATATTCCTTCATGGCCATATTCAGTATCAGGCACATCCATAATCATAGCGCCTGAGACAACCGAAATATTTTCTTTTGTTTTAACAATTTGTAAAGCGGGCCTTAAAACATCTCCAGTAGCATTAATAGAACCAGCTACCATCCCATCCGCTTTTTCAGTATGTACTAACATTACGCCGAAGTATAAGGGATCGACTATTTTATCTAAAGCATCGTCCCTGCTTATCCCTTTATGTTTACGCAACTCATAAAATTCTTCTGCAAAATCTTCTTTTAGCTCGGATTTTGCCGGGTTAATAATTTGGACATCGGGAAGTTTAACTTGTTCCTGCTCGGCAATTTCTCTTATTTTAGCTTCTTCACCTAATAAAATTATATCAGCAAGATTTTCTTCTTTTATTTTAGGAAGAGCTTTAATCATTCTAGGTTCATAACCTTCCGGTAAAACTATCTTTTTTTTACTTTCGCGTGCTTTGTTTTTAAATTCTTTCATTACATCCATTTGTACCACTCCTCAGTTAGTATTATATTACAATAATATGTAAAATTCTATATATAAATTTAATATAAATTAGACTTTGTTATTATAGATATTTTCTGATAATATATTATTGGAACTATTAATTTTAACAAAAGGTGGTCAATATGAAAGTAACAGGCATTATTGTAGAATATAACCCTTTTCACAAGGGACATCAATATCATATCAACAAAGCAAGGGCAATTACAAACTCTGATTATATTATTGCAGTAATGTCCGGCCATTTTACACAACGGGGTACCCCAGCTGTCTGTGATAAATGGAATCGGACCAAAATGGCCTTAGAAAGCGGAGTAGATCTATTAATAGAGCTGCCTTTGTGCTTTAGCATCCGCAGTGCGGAATACTTTGCCCAATCAGCCATGCAGCTGCTGGCTAAAACCAATTTAGTTGATGATGTAGTATTTGGTAGTGAGCATGGTGATATCGATATCTTAAAAAACATTGCATCCCTTTTGTTAGAAAATAATCAGTATTATGAGAAAAGGTTGAAAAAATATTTAAAAGAAGGGTCCGGTTTCCCGGCCGCGCGCAAAAATGCCTTACTCGATTTAGTAAAATTAAAGAGCAATACTGACTACTGGTCACAACATAATATATTTGCAATCTTAAATGGTTCCAATAATATATTAGGAATTGAATACCTAAAAGCCAAACAAAGATTTAATTTAAATCTGGAAGTAGATACAATAAAAAGGATCGGGCCTAATTATTATTCTGAAGAAAAAACAGATCACTATGTAAGTGCTACAGCTATAAGAAATTCTTTAAACAATAATGAATTAGATAGTGTAAAAGAAAAAATACCTGCTATTACTTATAAAATTTTAAAAAAAGAAATAGCCGATAATAAGATACCTATTAAAAAAGAAAATTTGGGTTTAATCCTACTTGCTAAAATTAGAAAATTAAGTGTTGAGCAGCTTGTAAAAATACTTGATATAAATCAAGATTTAGCAGTTCGCATCAAAAATGCCGCTAATAATAGCGGTAATTATAAACAGTTGATGGCTTCCATAAATACCCGCTCATATACAAAAACTAGATTTCAAAGGATTTTATTAAATATATTATTCAACATTAATAAAGATATCATAAATAATCATGATTATAAAGGGCCATCTTATATTAGAATCCTGGGCTTTAATCAAAAAGGTAAAGATCTATTATCAAAAATGAGTGAAAAATCTTCCCTACCCATTATTATAAATCCCTCTGAATATCTTAATAATTTAACTTTTAGTTCTGAAGATCTTTTAAAAAATTCACTCAGTTTGGATATCTATGCCACTGATGTGTATACCCTTTTATACCAGAACGCCAGCTATAGAAAGGCTAATCTGGACTTTACTAAAAAGGTGATTAAATCTTTTTAGGCTGCCTTATCTAAATTTTGAGATTTTAAAAATTCAATTGCGTCATCAAAGGTTTCTACTGGGACCAATTTTAAATTTGTCTCCACAGTTTTAGCCTTTTCATAGTTTTCTTGGGGCACAATAAATATTTCTGCTTCTGCATTCTCTGCTGCTATAATTTTTTGAACAATGCCGTCTATTTGGCCAATTTCACCTTCTAAATTAATTGTGCCAGTCCCCGCTATTCGCTTTCCATCTGTTAAATCTTCTTCCACTAACTGGTTATAGATTTCTAAGGCAAACATACCGCCGGCAGAAGGGCCCACTATATTACCGGTATCATAACTTACCTGAATGGGAAATTCATAATCTAAGTTCTTGGTACGAATTAAGATTCCGATAGAAGGTTTACCCGGACTTTCGGACAGTTCAATTGTCTCAACCGTAAAGGCCAATCTTTCATTATCTCTTATTACTTCAATATTAACCTCATCACCCACTTCTCTGTTTCTAATAATATCAACTGCTTCCGAGGCGATCTCCACTTTTTGACCATCTATATTCTTTATTATATCTCCATTTTTTAATTCATTATAAGCTTGACTGGCTTCTAGAACTTCTATTATTTCAACACCTTCACCCTGAACTTTAACCTCATAGCCTAATTTTCTTAAAGCAACCGCTTCTGCGGTCATCTTGCTTTCTTCCATCAAATCAGACATCATCTGTAGATATTTTTCCATATCTATACCTTCCGGCAGCTGTTCAGATAGTATTTCAAGTTCAAAACCGTCCGGATTAAAAGTATTAACATATATATAATCCCAGATCGTAGCCTTTTGACTTCCTACCGCTGTTAATAAGAAACTACCTTTAATATTATCCTTATGACCATTTTCAACTGTAATGATAGGTCCTAGCTCTTCTGCAATCCCGGGTGACATCACATAATAGGGAGTGGGTATGAAATTAATAATTATAAATAATATTATTAAGATACCTATTCCTTTTGTTAATTTATCTTTTCTCATATTTTATCCACTCCTTCTTTGAAGTATGTATTACTCTATTTCATATTTTTCTAGTAGTGCTTTTTCTACCGGTTTAGGAACAACATTGTCCATTTTCCCGCCAAATTGGGCTACTTCTTTGACAATACTGGAACTTAAAAAAGCATATTTAGAATCTGTCATTAAAAATATAGTTTCGATTTCAGGGTCCAATTCTTTATTCATGGAGGCCATCTGGAACTCCCCTTCAAAGTCAGATACAGCCCTTAAACCCCTTATGATTGCACAGGCATTTTTTGATTTTACATATTTTGTGGTAAGTCCAGTAAAGGAATCGATTTTAACACTGTTAATATCTTGTGTGGTTTCATTTAAAAGTCTAACTCTTTCTTCCATAGAAAAAATGGGTTCTTTATTGGGGTTTTGGAATACCGCCACAATGACTTCATCAAAAATATTGGATGCTCTTTTTATTATATTTAAATGCCCTTTTGTAACCGGATCGAAACTACCAGGATATACAACTCTATCTAACATTTTCTATTCCCCCTCATAAAAATATACTTTAATTACTGTTTCATTGTAATTTCTATCCTTTAAAATTTTAAATTCTTCAAAATCCTCAATCTCTTCATCCCTATGATGCTCGACTATAATCAAGGCTCCTGCCCTTAACAATTCATTATTAATTAGGGAACGGAGTGTCTTATTAACCATATTATTTTTATAGGGTGGATCCAAAAATACTATATCATGCTTTTTATTAACGGTTTGAGTATAGGTGAAAACATTTTCTGTCATTACCTCACAGCTCTCTTCAAACCCGCATTTTTTAATATTTTCTCTAATAATATCTGCATATCTTCGGTTCTTTTCGATAAAAGTAACATGCTTTGTGCCGCGACTGGCCGCTTCTAATCCCAAGCTGCCAAATCCAGCAAATAAATCCAAACCTGCCTCGAAGGGGAAATATGGTAAGATCATACTAAATACAGCTTCTTTAACCCTATCTAAGGTGGGTCTAACTTCTTTAGTATCTATGCTTTTTAATCTAATTCCACCTGCTTTACCCGCTATTACTCTCATTTGAGAATCCCTACCTAAATAATTATTTCTAGTTCCTTTAACTTTTCAGCTAACTTATCATATTTTAAAGCCCAATCTTTTTGATTGGTTAATTCATTTGCTTCCCGGTTTGCTTTGGCCAAAATCTTGGTATCTTTCAAGATATCAGCTACCTGTAAATCAGTAACCCCATGTTGTTTTGTGCCAAAAAATTCACCTGGTCCTCTTATTTCAAGATCCGCTTCTGATATTTTAAATCCATCATTGGTCTCTGTCATAACTTCTAACCTTTTTTTGGCTTCCTCTGTCTTGGGATTGGCAATCATAATACAGTAGGCCTGACTTGCACTCCTGCCTACCCTTCCCCGCAGTTGGTGGAGCTGTGCCAATCCGAATCTTTCTGCATTTTCAATAACCATAACATTGGCAGTTTTAACATCAACACCAACTTCAATTACAGTAGTGGAAATTAAGACATCAATTTTTTGATTTACAAAATCACTCATTATTTTATTTTTCTCATCATTACTGAGCTGACCATGCATGGCTTTAATTATATAATTAGATAAATAAGTTTCTTCTAACATTTTTTTAACTTCTTCAACTGAATATGCATCTAAATCTTCTGAAGGTTCAATTAAAGGACAGACCACATAGACTTGTTCTCCCTCATCTATTTTATCTTTCACAAAATTATATATCTTACCACGGCTTTTTTCGGTCCGCCAGGTGGTGATGACCGGTTTCCGGCCGGGCGGCATTTCATCGATGATAGAAAGGTCCAAGTCCCCATAAAGGGTTAAGGCTAAAGACCTCGGTATAGGAGTGGCGGTCATAACTAACAAGTCGGGATTGTCTCCTTTTTGTTTTAACTGATACCTTTGTTCAACTCCGAACCTATGCTGTTCATCAATTACAATTAATCCTATATTTGAATAATCAATATCTTTTTGAAAGAGGGCATGGGTCCCAATTATTAAATCTGACTCACTATTTTTTATCTTATCTGTGATTTCTTCTCTTTTTTCACCTTTTATACTACCAATTAATAGCTCTATATTATAGTCAAAATTTTTTAGTATCTTTTTAATTTTTATGTAATGCTGTTCGGCTAAAATTTCCGTGGGGGCCATTAAGATCCCCTGATAACCGCTTTCTATGGTCTTTATTAGTGACATGACGGCAACTATTGTTTTCCCGGAACCTACATCTCCCTGCAGTAATCTCTGCATGGGATGCTTGTTTTCCATATCTGCTTTTATCTGCTGCCAGACATTTTTCTGGGCATCAGTTAAATCAAAATGCAGCTGATTTAAAAAGTCGTCAATCAGCCCGGCTGTCTGAGAATGCTTTATCCCCTTTTGTTTTCGATAGTCTTTCTTTCTTTTAAGCATCGCTATTTGAAATAAAAAGAGCTCCTGAAAGGCTAATCTATTTCTGGCCTGGACAAAGGTCTTTCTATCCTGGGGAAAGTGCATGTTGAAAATTGCATTTCTAATTTCAATATAATTATGCTTATCAATAATATAATCAGGCAAGAAATCATCGAGATTTTTTAAATATTTCTGCAAAGCCTGATATATTATATACCTTATTCTTTTTTGAGTTATTCCTTCTGTTAGAGGATAAATAGGTACTACCCTGCCGGTATGAATGGTAGGAGAATCTTCTTCGATCTCTTCATAAACTGGATTTACTATTTCTTTTTTATTATATTGATGGTAACTGTTTTCATTTAATTCTCCATAAAGATTAAACTTCTTTCCCTTTTCAAATACATCTTTTAAGTAGGCTTGATTAAACCAGGTACAGATGACTGTATCTGTCCCATCGGAAAAGGTTACCTTGAAAATGGATTTATACCTGCCGCGTCTTATTAATTCCTTATTTAATACTTCGGCCTGGATACTAACCGCCTGACCGGGTCTAATAAATCTAATTTCCTTAAAATCTCCCCTATCTTCATAATCACGGGGGAAGTAGTAAAATAGATCTTTTAAAGAGTATATCCCCAGATTGTTTAATCTCTTTTCAAACTTGGGACCTACCCCTTTTAAATACCTAATTTCCTCTGCACTTGTTTTACTCATCTAAGTATTTACCACCCTTGAAAAGAATTATACCATAAACTGTCGGACCAGTGTGACTACCGATTACGGGTCCTACATTATTTTCATAATAAATATGTCTAATATTTGCTTCCTCTATCTTAGAATTAAATTTTTCTCTAAAATTTGCTGCATACTCTTCTTCCCCATAAAGAAAACCAAACCAATACTGTCCAGGGGATTCCAGATTTTTATTTAAGTAATCATCTAAAAATTCCAATAATCTTTGATGAGTGTTTTTTCTACCCCTAACTTTATCAATTGGTTCAACACTGGTTGAATTAAAATCTAACTTCAAAACCGGTTTTAAGTTGATTAAATTGCCTATAAAAGATTCTGCTTTATTAATTCTACCCCCTTTTTGTAAGTAGGAGAGGTCATCAACTGTTAAATATATTTCCAAATCTTCTCTCGCCTTTTTTATAATGTCTACTATATTTTCTAATTCCAATCCTTTATCAACTAATTTAGCAGCCAATATTACAAGAAAGCCCAAGCCCATTGAGGCTGATTTAGAATCAATTAATGTTATATTATAGTCGGGGTTTTTTTGTATCGCTAATTGGGCTGACTGCTTTGTACCACTCAAATGACTGGAGAGATGAATTGATAATATATGATCATACTGTCTGTTCATCTCCCTGTATTTTTGTTCAAATTCACCGGCTGAGGG
>Ga0102934_1000795_pt1 | contig 21705 bp, 24 predicted proteins | sample SalPonR2_A_D1_MG_FD_78175 | JGI IMG/M metagenome (GOLD analysis project Ga0102934, IMG submission 78175) | Salt pond soil microbial communities from South San Francisco under conditions of wetland restoration - Salt Pond MetaG R2_A_D1_MG | ecosystem: Environmental > Aquatic > Marine > Intertidal... | reverse complement strand
GCGCATCGCCTACTCGAATCCCGAGCTGGACGAATTGTTCCGGCTCGAGCGGGCCGAGTTCGATCCCGATCGACGCAACACGCTGCTGCGGGAGGTTTTCACGGTGATCGCCGAGGATGCGCCGGTCCATTTCCTGTGGCGCCACCGGATGGCCTGGGGCGTGTCGAAAGACATCGCATACGCACCACGCCCCGATGCCCGGCTTGAGGCCTGGGACATCTTCGTCCGCTGAACCCTGCTTCAGCCGCGCACCCATCGGTGTGCGGCTGTCCCTTCAGCGACGATGACGGAGATCGACCATGCTCGCCTATACCGCCAAGCGCCTGATCGGCACGGTACCGGTCCTGCTGCTCATCACCCTGCTGGTATTCGCCATGATGCACGCCGCACCCGGTGACCCGGCTACGATGCTGCTGAACGAGGAGGCGACGCCGGAGGAAGTTGCCGAGGTCCGCACACGCTGGGGCCTCGACCAGCCGATGTTCGTGCAATACCTGCGCTTCATCGCCGCCGCACTGACGCTCGATTTCGGCGAGAGTTTTCGTTACGGCGTCCCGGTTGCCGAACTGATTGCAGAGCGCTTTCCCGCAACGCTCGAACTGGCGGTCTATGCGACCCTGATCGCGGTGATCATTGCGGTCCCGCTCGGTGTCTGGGCCGGTTCGCGCCCCAATTCCTGGATCGACAGCGCTGGCTCGTTTTTCGGATTCTTCGGCATCTCGATGCCGAATTTCTGGATGGCCATCATGCTGATCCTGCTGGTGGCCGGAACCTTCAATCTGCTTCCGTCGAGCGGTCGCTCCACCTGGGGCATCGATGTGCCCGCCATCACCGGCTTCCGTACCGTGGACGCATTGATTGCCGGAAACTGGACCGCTTTTCGCGATGCCATGGCGCATCTGCTGCTGCCCGCCTTCGTGCTGGGCATCAACATGACCGGCATCCTCATGCGCATCACCCGATCCTCGATCATGGAGCAGATGAACGAGGATTACATCATGACGGCGCGCGCCAAGGGTCTGAGCGGGCGGCTGGTTCTGTGGCGCCATGGCCTGCGCAATGCACTGGTGACGATCATCACCATCGTCGGCCTCGAATTCGGCGCCCTGCTGTCGGGTTCGATCATCGTCGAGACAATCTTCGCCTGGCCCGGGATAGGAGCACTTCTCCTGCAGGGCCTCGGCGCGCGCGATTATCCCCTGATCACCGGAGTCGTGATGGTCTACACGCTCCTCTTCATCTTCGTTAACCTGTTGGTGGACATCCTCTATGCCTCAATCGATCCCCGCATCAACCTCGACCGCTGAAGCGGCAGGGGCAGAAGCTGCACGCCTGAAATCGGCGCGCCTGCGCGCTGTGCTGCGTCCCTGGCTGACGGTAAAGGCCGTTTCCGCGATCGTGGTCCTGACGGTGTTCGTCGCCTTTGCCCTGTTCGCGCCATTTCTCGTGCCCTTCGACCCCAACCGTCAGAATCTCCTGATGGCCCTCACGCCACCGCAATTTTTCGACGGGCCCCATTTTCTGGGCACCGATCACGTCGGTCGCGACATCCTGAGCCGCATCATCTACGGCGCGCGGATTTCCCTGCTGATCGCGGTCGCGGTGGTCGTCTTCTCCGGGATCATCGGTATCGTTCTGGGGCTGATCTCCGGCTATTTCGGCGGCTGGGTGGATTTCGCCATCCAGAAGCTGCTCGAAGTCTTCTGGGCCTTTCCGCCGCTGCTTCTGGCCATCACCATCGTCGCGTTTTTCGGCCAGGGACTTGCGGTGCTGATCGTCGCGCTCGCGATACAGCGATGGATTCCCTATTGCCGCGTGGCGCGCGCCAATACGCTCAGCCTGAAGGAGCATGAATTCGTCATGGCCGCCCGCTCGCTCGGCGCCGGGCACACACGCATCGTCGCGCGGCATATTGCGCCCAACCTGATGCAATCGGCTCTGATCATCGGCACTTTCGCCATGGCCACGGCGATTCTGGCCGAGGCCGCCCTCAGTTTCCTCGGCCTCGGCGTGCCGCCCAACATTCCAACCTGGGGTGCGATGCTGTCCGATGCGCGCTCCTATATCTCGACATCGTGGTGGATGTCGCTGTTTCCGGGCCTGTGCATCTTCCTGACCGTGCTGGCCATCAACCTGCTGGGGGATGCGCTGCGCGACAATCTCGACCCGCGCCTGCGCCGGTCGGGCAAGGCCTGATCCCGTGGAAGCGCCCCTCCCCGATGCGATCAGGGCTGCCCGGGGCTGGCGCGGCGTCCTGCGCGATGTGCCGGGCCTGCCGTTCATCATGGTCACCGTTGCGTTGCACATGATGATGTTCGGCATGCTGACGCCGGTCATGGCGCTGTACGCGCAGGGTTTCGGTATCGGCGAATGGCAGATCGGGCTGATGATCACCGTCTTCGCCATCGGTCGTCTGGCCGCCGACATTCCCGCCGGTCACGCCGCCCCGCGCATCGGGCTGGCCCCGCTTCTGTGGGGTGGCCCATTGCTGTGTGGTCTCGGATCGGTGATCGGGGCGCTGGGGCCCGATTATACGATCGTTCTCGCGGGTCGCATGCTGCAGGGCGTCGGATCGGGTATCTACATGACGGCCGCCACCATATTCTGCGCCCGCGCCAGTTCACCCGCAAACCGTGGTCGGGTGATGGCCCTGTTCCAGGGAGCGTTGCTCTCGGGAGCGGCCGCCGGCCCGGCTCTGGGCGGGTTTGCGGCGGGGCTGATGGGGCTGAACGGGCCGTTCTGGGTGGCCGGGGCGATCGGGCTCGTCACCGCGCTCTATGCCTTCTTCGCCTTCAGGCGCAGCGCCGAAACCAGCGCGCCGGGCCGGGTCAGGCACGACCTGCGCGGTTCGACGGCATTGCTGCTGATGCTGCCTTTCCTGTGCGTGCTGCTCGTCAACCTCGCGATCTTTCTGACGCGCACGGCGGCACAATGGCAGATGATCCCGCTGATGGCCGCCGATCGCTTCGGCATGGGGGCGGATGCGATCGGACTGGCCCTGACGCTGTCTGCATTGACGAATCTCGCTGTCCTGCCACTGGCCGGCATCCTCGTCGATAGCGTGCCGCGCGGACGCATCATCGTCGTCTCGCTGCTCGCCGCCGCAGCGGCCCTGGTCCTGATCGTATGGGCCGATTCCGCGCTGGCCTTCTATCTGGGCATGATCGGGATGGGTGCCGCGACCGGCCTCGGCGGCCCTGCCGTCGCCGCGCATGCGGTCGATGTCGTGCCCGAGGAAGCCATCGGCCCGGCCATGGGAATGTTACGTTTCGCCGGCGACTGCGGATACCTGGTCGGACCGCTTTCGCTCGGCCTGCTCGTCGACATGGCACTGGTCGGCCATGGCGGCGCAATTCTCATCAACGCTGCCCTGCTCGCAGGCTGCAGCCTGATCTTCGTCCTGTTTGCCGGCGCGCCCGTGCGCCCGGGCGAGCCCGCCCCGCTACGAACTCACAGAGGAGAGAACCATGACTGAACGGATTTGGGACAAGTTTCTGACCGAGCGCGACAAGGCGGTGTTTGCCGCCTCGGGCTATGGCGCGCAAGGCGCCTGGGGTGAGCGCCCGGCGCTCCTCGTGATCGACGTCAACTACGCCTTCTGTGGCGAGCAACCGACGCCGATCCTCGAATCGATCAAGAAGTGGCGCACCAGCTGCGGTGAGGATGCGTGGGAGGCGATACCCGTGATCCAGCGCCTGATCGGGACCTGTCGCGAACGGGCGATTCCGGTGATCTACACCACCGGCCAGCGCCGTGCCGACAAATGGGATAGCGGATCCTGGAGCTGGAAGAACAACCGCGGATCAGAGGCGCCGAAGGTCGATGGCTCGAACCGTGACGGCAATGCCATCATGGACGAGATCGCCCCCGGTCCGCGTGATCTCGTGGCGCTGAAGCAGAAGCCCTCGGGCTTCTTCGGCACGCCGCTGCAATCCTGGCTTCAGCTTCTGGGTTGCGACAGCGTGATCGTGACGGGCACAACGACTTCCGGCTGTGTTCGCGCAACCGTGCTGGATGCCTTCTCCCAGAACTATCGCGTCACAGTGGTCGAGGATGGCTGCTTTGACCGCGCGCAGGCCTCCCACGCCATCAACCTGTGCGACATGAACGCCAAATACGCCAACGTCCTCCACAGCGAGGAGGTGCTGGAATACCTGCGCGGCGTGCCGCAAGGGCTGTTCGACCTGCCCTCGGGCGCCGGCATGACACAGACAGCAGCGGAGTAGAACCATGCAAGACGAAACCAACCACAGCTGGGATCCGTTCCTGACCGACCGCGACAAGGCGGTGTTCAAGGCCAGCGGCTTCGGCGCCACCGGCGGCTTCGGCAAGCGCCCGGCAATCCTCGTGATCGACATCAATTATGCGTTCACGGGCGAGCGGCGCGAGCCCATCCTGGAGAGCATCAGGCACTGGTCGAATTCCTGCGGCGAGGATGCCTGGGACGCGCTCCCCCATGTTCAGAAGCTCCTTGATGCCGGGCGCAGCAAGGGCCTTCCGGTGATCTATACCACCGGCGTGCGCCGTCCCGACGGCTGGGATGGCGGCTCCTGGCTATGGAAGAACAGCCGTGGCAGCGAGCGCAAGCAGACCCGCGACACACAGGCCCGGGATGGCAACGAGATCAACGCGCTGATCGCACCGCAGCCACAAGACATCATGGTCTACAAGCAGAAACCCTCGGGCTTCGCCGGTACGCCGCTGTTGTCCTACCTGACATTGCTGCGTGCCGACAGCGTCATCGTCGTCGGCACCACAACCTCGGGGTGTGTGAGGGCGACTGTGATCGACGCCTTCTCGAACAATTTCCGCGTCGCGGTCATGGAGGAAGGCTGTTTCGATCGCAGCCAGGCGAGCCATGCCATCAACCTCTGCGACATGCATGCGAAATACGCCGATGTGGTGAGCACGGCAACCACTCTCGATTTCATCGAGGGCTTGCCCGACGGCCTGTTCGCCAGGACCGCACCGCAGGTCACCCAGGCTGCCGAGTAACGCGCAAGCGGTGCGGCGCAAGAGCCGTCGCACCGCAATTCGAGGACATCGACGGATGAAGATCAAGACGGCGGACTGGGTGTTCGTGGGCGTGGCGCTTGCTTCGGGGGCTGCGTGCTGGACGCTGCTCGGACCATCCGGGGTCCGCGCAGGGCTAAGCGATGCGGGCGATCTGCTACTCATGATCATGCCCCAACTTGGCGCCGGTCTGCTGATCGGCGGCCTCGTACAGCAATTCGTCGATCGCGAGCGTGTGGCCGCGATGCTCGGGCAGAATTCCGGCTTCCGGGGGCTGGGGCTCGCCTCAGTGGCCAGGATGTTGACGCCCGGTGGCCCCTTCGCCTCGTTCCCGCTGGTCTACGCGTTGTGGGTCGCCGGCGCCGATGCAGGCGCGCTGATCGCCTTCATCACTGCATGGTCGCTGATCGGCATCAACCGCCTCGTCATCTGGGAACTGCCCTTCATGGGGGCCGATTTCGCGCTTCTCCGGTTTTTCGTCAGCCTGCCACTGCCCATCCTGGCGGGGCTGATCGCACGCTGGCTGGTTCTGGCAACGCCACTGAAGATCCGCGAGGCACCGCGCTCATGACCCCGGTTGCCCTCATACTTTGGGGTATCGTCGCGGTGATGGCGGCAATGGTCGGCGCACGCAAGGGTGCAGCGGGGCTGCGCGGTGCGGGAGCCTTCGCTGCGGGCCAGGCATCCGTATTGCTGATCAGGCTGCCGATGGCCCTGCTCGCCGCTTCCTTTCTCACGCAGATCGTTCCGACCGACAAAGTCGCTGCCGTCCTGGGGCCTGAAACAGGCCTCTCGGGCATTCTGCTCGCATCCGTGGTCGGCGGATTGCTGCCTGGCGGGCCAATGCTGTCGTTCCCGCTGGCACTCGTCGTCTGGCAATCGGGCGCCGGCGAGGCCCAGACGGTGGCTTTGCTGGCCGGATGGTCGGTCTTCGCCATGCATCGGATGCTGGCCTTCGAGGCTCCGATCATGGGGTGGCGCTTTGTTGCGTTGCGCCTGTTGTCGAGCAGCGCCCTGCCCTTGATGGCCGGGCTGCTGGCTGCCGCAGTGTTGGGGCTGCTCGATATTCTGTTCCTCTGACAACTCAAAAGGAGAAATACCATGACACCCGATCGTTTCGAGGATCATTGCTGGAAAGATGCCGTACCGCAGGACCTGATTGACCTGTACGCGCCATATGCGCGCGAGACCTTCGTGGGGCCGAAGCCAGCGCTTTTGTGCATCGACTTCTACAATATCGTCTATCGCGGCGGTGCGAAAAATCCGCTGGAAATCCAGGAAGAGCATCCCAATACATGCGGGGTGTATGCCCACGCAAGCATCGAGCCGACGCAGAAACTGATCGCGGCGGCGCGTATGGCCGGCGTACCGATCTTCTATTGCACGCAGGATTTCCGCCCCATGAACCGACCGCCCGGTGTGGGCTCGACAAAGCGTCAGAAGGTCGAGTGGAAGAAAGAGGATTTCGATATCTACGAGCCGCTCGCTCCGCAGGATGGTGACGTCGTGATCTACAAGCAACGCGCCAGCATCTTTCAGGGCACACCGATCGTATCGCACCTGAATTATCTGGGCGTGCAGAGCCTGATCGTCTGCGGTGAAAGCACGTCCGGCTGCGTGCGCGCATCATGCGTCGATGCGTATTCGAACGGCTTCCACGTCTCGCTGGTGGAGGAATGCACGTTTGATCGCCATGAGCTGATTCACAAGATCAATCTCTTCGATCTGCACCACAAATACGTCGACGTCATGCACCTTGATGAGGTTGTGCAGCATCTGGGCGGAATGACCGAAGGCAAGATTGCAGCTGAATAGGGAAGTGAGCCCCTCATATCCTCGGCTCTTGATTGGGGCCCGGGGCTTCTCGCTGACAGCGAAGAGCCCCGGGCGCCGCCGATCCTGCTTTCAGAGCACCCGGCCTGACTCCATCAGGTCCGGCGCTCCAAGTCATTGTTTGACGCATCATTTCGTCAGCCGGTATGTACCTGACGGAATGATGCTTGTCTTATGACTTTCTCTGCCGAATGGGCGAGAACGGATCGTCAGGAGCGGGTGGCCACCGCTCCCGACGGCGAGGGTCGGATCGAAGCCCGCCACATAAGGTCGCTCACTCTGACCGAGGCGCCCTGATCGATCAGGGCGGCGCAAGCGGCCGGGGTGAGCGCGCCGTGATAGGATGACGGCTCGGGATGGGCGTGGAAGATATGCGCATGCATTGCTTCGGAACCATGATCGCCGCCCTTGATGTCGAACTCTGGATGCTGACCCACCCGGACCTGCGCCACACCGCACGTATCCGCACGGTCGCCGAATATCTAAGCCGATGCAGCCTGATCAGGCAGCGCCTGGATGGGCGATAGCGGGTGCGGGCCGATCGAACGCGGCGGCTTTCGGATCGTGCATTCATGATATGGCGACCCCGACAGGATTCGAACCTGTGACCCTCAGATTAGGAATCTGATGCTCTATCCTGCTGAGCTCCGGGGCCGTCCCGGATCGTTTAGCATGAAGCCGGGCTGCGGGCCAGCTTGATCATGGGCATTCGCGCCGAACTTGCGCAGGCGGTGAATGCCGGGTTCGCCATCGGGGATTTGCGCAAGGACGTGGCTCTGATAAGGCATGGCCATGCCGATGCTCCAGCCCGCAGATCCCCGGTTGCCGATGCGTCAGAGGAAGGAAGCGATGTCCGATCAAACCGCTGCGACCCGCCCGGCGCCTCCGATCGTGGAAGACTTGGCCGCCCTGCGCGCCCGGGTTGGGCAATGGCGCGCTGCGGGGGAGCGCGTCGCGCTGGTCCCGACCATGGGGGCGCTGCATGAGGGCCATCTCTCGCTGGTGCGGCAGGGACGGGCAAAGGCCGATCGTGTCGTCGTCTCGATCTTCGTCAACCCGACCCAGTTCGGCCCGGGGGAGGATCTCGCGCGCTATCCGCGCACTTTCGAAGCCGATTGCGCGGCGCTGGCGCCGTGCGCGGACCTCGTCTTCGCGCCACAGGCGCAAGCGATGTATCCGCCGGGCTCTTCCAGCATGATTTCGCTGGAAGGCCCCGCCACAGCCGGTCTCGAGGATGCGTTCCGGCCCGGCCATTTTCGCGGAGTCGCCACCGTCGTCGCCAAGCTGCTCCTGCAATGCGGCCCCGATATCGCGCTGTTCGGCGAGAAGGATTATCAGCAATTGAAGGTGATCATGCGCATGGTCGCCGATCTCTTCATCCCTGTCGATATCATCGGCGGCGAGACGGTGCGCGAGGCCGACGGCCTCGCCCTGTCCTCGCGCAACCGCTATCTTGCCGCCGATGAGCGCGAGCGCGCGCCGCAGCTCCATGCGGCGATGCAGCGCTGCGCGAAGGCAATCGCGGCGGACGACGATCCCGCAGCCGTCCTCGCCCGCGAAGAGGACACGCTCGCGAAAGCGGGATTTGTCGTCGATTACCTCGCCCTGCGCGATGCCGAATCGCTCGGGGAGCCCGACCCGGCCCGCCCGCGCCGCCTGCTCGCGGCGGCGAAACTCGGGGCGACACGCCTGATCGACAATATCGCGGTATAGCGCATAACGCCCGCCGTTCATGCTGGAGCGACGCGATAGGAATAGCCGTATGAATCGGCAAATCCGAGCCTGCGATACAGCCCGATAGCAGCGGTATTCGTCTCCAGAACCTGCAGATAGGCCGTGCCCGCGCCACGGCGCAGCGCCTCGTCCAGCATGCCGGCGACGAGCCTGCGCCCGAAACCGCGCCCGCGCAGGCGCGGTTCGACGAGGATATCGAACAGCCCGACACAGCCGCGTTCGATCACCGCGAGCCCGTAGCCACAGGGCGCGCCGTCCTGCAGAAGCGTGGCGTAGAAGGCCTCGCTCCGGATCGCGGCGAGCATGGCGGTGAGGGTGGGGCGGATGCCGCTGCCATGGCGGTTGCTGGCGATGAAACCGGCGAGCCAGGCTTCGTCGGGTTGCGCCGCGAAAACCAGGGCGGGATCGGCATGCGCGTGAGCGGCGGGATCGCCGCAGAGCATCACGCTGGTCGGCTCGATCCGCTCATAACCGCGCGCGTCCAGCCAGGCTTCGTCCCCGGGCGTCGCGAAGGGCGTGAGGCGAAAGATCGGCGTCTGGCCGTGGCGGCGATAGAGATCCTCGATCGCCGCACCCGCAGGCGCGAGAGCGCCCGCACCGGCGGGCAGGGCGCAGGCCGCATTCGCGCGTTTGGTATAGCCGTCGGCAAAGCGCACCAGCCAGCCGTCCAGGATCAGGCTCTGCAAAGCCGGCCAGGCATTGAGCGCGCGCTCCTCGAGACCCGCCGGGCCAGGCGCGCGAGCCCTCACCCGCCCTCGCGCGGCATCGGGCGCCAGCCGGGCGGGGCCATCTCGAAACCGGCGAAATCGAAGCCCGGGGCGACGGTGCACCCCACCAGCGTCCAGGCACCGAGCGAGGTCGTCGTCTGCCAGTGATTGGCCGGCACGATGATCTGGGGCTCCTGCCCGTTCATCAGATCGGGCCCCAGATGGCGCGCCTGCGCGTCATGACCATTTCGTGAGAGCGTGATCACCATCGGCGCTCCGGCATGGTAGTGCCAGATCTCGGTGGCATCGACGCGATGCCATTCGGAGACTTCGCCGAGACCCAGCAGATAATAGATCGCGGTCGAGACCGCGCGCCCGTTCGCATCAGTGAGTGGATCGCGGAAGGTCTCGCGGAAATAGCCGCCTTCCGGATGCGGCTTCAGATCAAGCCGCGTGATCACGTCTTCGGCGGTAAGCCCGCCAATGGCATGCGCCATATTCTTCAACCCCTGTTCTTCCATTCACGCAAAACCCGGAATACCGCGTCGGGCACACCGCCGGCAAGCCCGACCGCCTCTGCAACGGCGGGCTCGTGCACGCGCAGGAACGGGTTGGTCGCTTTCTCCTCGCCGATCGTGGTCATTCCGAACAGGTCCCCGGCTTGCGCCCGCTCCTGCGCCTCGCGGGCCCGCTCGACCAGCGCGGCGTTGTGCGGCTCGACCTTGAGCGCGAAACGGGCATTGGCGAGGGTGTAATCGTGGCCCACGATCGCCACCGTTCCGTCGGGGAGGGCCCGCACCCGCTCCAGCGCCCGGTGCAACGCATCGAAATCACCGCCGAAGACGCGCCCGCACCCCATCACGAAGAGCACATCGCCGGCAATCAGGAGGTGATCGGTGGCGAAATGATAGATGACGTGATCGGCGCAATGGCCAGGCGTCTCCCAGATGGTCGCGGCCATTTCACCGACGCAGACAGTGTCACCCTCGCGTACGATGGTATCGGCCATTTCCGCGACATCGCCGGCGGAAGCGGGGGCGACGATGCGGCAGCCGGTGCGCGCCTTGAGCGCTTCGAGCCCCTGCACATGGTCCCAATGGCTATGGGTAACGAGACAATCGGTGAGTTCCCAGCCAGTTTCCGCGAGCGCTCGCGCAATGGCGGGCTCGTCAGATGCGTCGATCGTTGCGCAGGCACCGCTGACAGGATCGCGGATCAGCGCGCCGATATTGTCTTCCAGACAACGGAAGAGATGGATCTGTGCGACCATGACGTCCTCCTGTGACATCCTCCCGGGATGCGCATTCTTGACCTGCGATTCTCGCGCAAGCCCGGGCTGGCGTCCAGAGCAATTGGAAACTGTGCTCATAACTGGTGCATGCTTGCGCGGTCCCGGCCTTGCGAAACCGGGCATTTGCAGGCAAATGAAGGCATTCCACGCAGCGAGGGAGAGCGGTGATGGCGAAGGCGGTACTGGGGGTGATCGGCGGTTCGGGTGTGTACGACCTGCCCGGAATGGAGGATGTGCGCGAGGAGCACATCGCCTCGCCCTGGGGCGAGCCTTCGGATGCCCTGCGCTTCGGGCGCATCGGCCAGACGCAGATCGCTTTCCTGCCCCGACACGGGCGCGGCCACAAGGTCTCGCCCTCGGATATCAACTACCGCGCCAATATCGATGCGATGAAGCGCGCGGGCGTGACCGACATCGTATCGCTCTCGGCCTGTGGCTCGTTTCGCGAAGCGCTGCATCCGGGGCTGTTCGTTCTCGTCGACCAGTTCGTAGACCGTACCCACAAGCGCGAATCCTCTTTCTTCGGCAAGGGCTGTGTGGCGCATGTCTCGATGGCGCATCCGGTGGGCTCCGCCCTGCAGGCGCGGCTTGCCGAAGCCGCCGAGTCGGAGGGCATCGCCCATGTGCGTAACGGCACCTATGTCTGCATGGAGGGGCCGCAATTCTCGTCCTATGCGGAATCCGTCACCTACAAGAATCTCGGCTATGACGTGATCGGCATGACCAACATGCCCGAGGCCAAGCTCGCCCGCGAGGCCGAGATCACCTATGCCACCGTCGCGATGGTCACCGATTACGATTGCTGGCATGACGGCCACGATGCGGTCGACGTCGCCGCCGTGGTCAAGGTCCTGCGCGCCAATGCCGAGAACGCCGCGCGGCTCGTGGCGCGCATGGCGCGCGATTTCCCCACCGAACGCGAGCCCTGCCCGAACGGCTCGCACAATGCTCTCGAGGTGGCGATCATCACCGCCCCGGAAGCGCGTGATCCAGAACTGATGAAGAAGCTCGACGCCGTCGCCGGGCGCGTCCTGCAAGACTGATCGCAAGTTTGATCGCAAAACTGATCGCAAGTTTGAAGCGGCGCTGTACCGCCCCGAAACCATCCACCCGCCAGAGAGGAAGCGAAATGGATCCGAGCTTCGAAGCTGCCCTCAAAAACGCTGTCCGCACCATTCCCGATTATCCCAAGCCGGGAATCATGTTTCGCGACATCACCACGCTGCTGGGTGATGCCGGCGCCTTTCGGCGGGCGGTGGATGCGCTGGTGCATCCTTATGTCGGCGGCAAGGTCGACAAGATCGCCGGTATCGAGGCGCGCGGCTTCATCCTGGGCGGCGCGGTGGCGCATCAGCTCTCCGCCGGCTTCGTGCCGATCCGCAAGAAGGGCAAGCTGCCCCATCGCACGGTGAGCGTCGCCTACGCCCTCGAATACGGCACCGACGAGATCGAGATGCATGCCGATGCCCTCGTCGCCGGCGAGAAGGTGGTCCTTGTCGATGATCTCGTCGCCACCGGCGGCACGGCGGAAGCGGCGGTGAAGCTGCTGCGCGGGCTCGGTGCGGAGATCGTCGCAGCCTGCTTCATCATCGATCTGCCGGAACTCGGGGGCGCAGAGCGGTTGCGGACGATGGATGTCGAGGTGCGCACGCTGATATCCTATGAAGGACACTGACCTCGCCTGCGTGAGGCGAGGGCGATGACGCCATGATGACAATCATGACGATTTCCCTCAAATTGCGGGCGATTGTCGCAATACTGTCGTATCGTCGTGGTTTCCTCGTCGCATACTCGCTCCCCGAATCACGTTTGCCTCTCCGACCTGCCTGTGCGGTGATACACGCAGGCAAATCCGGATACCGACGAGGCGGGGAACCGGCATGCACGAACAGGAACCGGGTGAGCCGATGAACCAGTATACGCCGCCACCCTTCCTGCCTTCCGGCACGGTCGGGCGGAGCAATGGCGCTGACGGGCCCGCGACCGGCGCGGATTCCGGTGGATTCGACACGCGCGCGCTGGAACGCGCGGCATGGCGTGGGGCGGCGATCGGTGCGGCGGTGACGAGTGTGGCGCTGGTTGCGACTGCGACACTGTTCTACGGTTTCAGCTGGATTCTTCTCACCGTGGCCGCTACCGCGACGGCACTCGCCATTGCCATCGCCGTGACCCGCGCACGCACGACCCGGCAACGCCTGCGGGTTTCCGCCGATCAGCGGATTGCCGTCGCCGAGGCTCTGCTGGCCAATATTCCCGATCCGGTGATTCTCGTCGATCGTGGCGCGCGCGTGCGCGAAGCCAATTCCGCGGCTCAGAATCTCTTTCCCGCCATGCGCCGGCGTGCGCCGATCGCCTATGCCCTGCGCGCGCCGGAAGTGCTGGGCGGGATCGAGCAGGTCCTGCGCACCCGCGCACCGACCCGTGTGAGCTATACCCAACGCCTGCCCACCGAGCGGGCCTTCGAATTGCTGCTAGGCCCGCTCGACATCGCCTCCGGGTCGGAGCAGGACGAGGAAGCGGTGATGCTGTATTTCCGCGATCTCACCAATGCACACCGGATCGAGCGCATGCGCGTCGATTTCATCGCCAATGTCAGCCATGAATTGCGCACCCCGCTCTCCTCCGTGCTCGGCTTCATCGAGACGCTGGAAGGCCCGGCCCGTGATGATTCACAGGGGCGCGCGCGCTTTCTTGCCATCATGCGCGAACAGGCCCTGCGGATGACGCGGCTGATCGACGAACTGCTCTCGCTCTCGCGCATCGAGTTGCGCGCCCATCTGGCGCCGACGGAAGCGATCGACCTGATGTCGGTGATCCGCCAGATCCTCGACACGCTCGCGCCGCTGGCGAAAGACGAAGGCGTCACTTTCCACGAGGCCTTGCCTCACGGCCCGGCCATGGTTTGCGGTGATCGCGACGAGTTGCTGCGGCTCGTCGAGAACCTCGTCGAGAATGCGGTGAAATACGGCGGTTCCGGCGGACGCGTCGATATCGCCCTGACGCCCCCGGAAGCAGCAGGGCGGGCCTGGACCCTGAATATCCGTGATTACGGTCCCGGCATCGCACGCGACGACCTGCCGCGCCTCACCGAGCGCTTCTACCGGGCCGATATCGCGACGAGCCGCAAGAAGGGCGGCACGGGACTGGGCCTCGCCATCGTCAAACATATCGTGGCGCGCCATCGCGGGCGGCTGAGCATCGAGAGCGATCCGGGAGAAGGCGCAGTGTTTACCGTGACATTGCCGGATGCGGCGGCGGAGCGCGAGCCGATGCCGGCGCATTGATCACCGCTGGTATTGGATCACGATCGATTCCGGATGCCGATGGTCTTTGCACGCCTGACGAGTTGACCTTGCGGCTATGGCATTGTGTTTTGCGAATGCGCAAGTTTTCCTGCATGATGACAGCAGGAGTACCAAGCGATGCAACTCACCGGAATCCATCACCTCACCGCGATATCGGCGGATGCGCCGGGTAATCACGCCTTCTACACGCAAGTGCTCGGCATGCGCCTCGTGAAGAAGACCGTGAACCAGGACGACACTTCAGCTTATCACCTTTTCTACGGTGACGGGCGCGCCAGCCCGGGCAGTGACATCACTTTCTTCGAATGGCCCGTCCCGCGCGAGGAGCGCGGCACCCGTGCCATCACCCGCACCGCCTTGCGCGTCACCGGGCGCGCGGCGCTGGAATACTGGACCGGGCGCTTCGACGAGCACAATGTGCATCACGGCGGCATCATCAACCGCGACGGGCGCGAAAGCCTCGATTTCGAGGATCCGGAAGGCCAGCGCCTGAGCCTCGTCGATGACGGCGGCGCAGGAGACGGCGAAATCTGGGAGAAGAGCCCGGTACCGGCGGCGTTCCAGGTCCGCGGGCTCGGCCCGATCACCCTGAGCGTACCCGATCCGGCGCCGACGGATCTCGTGCTGACGCAGGTTCTGGAAATGCGCCCCGTGCGCGCATTCGAGGAGAACGGGCGCAAGGTGAAGGTCTATGAGATGGGCGCGGGCGGGCCGGATGCCGAGGTGCAACTCGTCACCGAACCCGGTCTGCCGCCGGCGCGGCAGGGGGCGGGCGGCGTGCATCACATCGCCTTCCGCACACCCGATCGCGCGCAATACGAGGCCTGGGCCCAGCGCCTCGCCGCGCTTCGGCTGCCCTCCAGCGGGCCTGTGGATCGCCATTACTTCCGCTCGCTGTATTTCCGCGAGCCGAACGGCATCCTCATCGAGATCGCGACAGATGGTCCCGGTTTCGATGTCGATGAACCGATGGAGACACTCGGCGAAAGCCTCGCCCTGCCACCCTTCCTGGAAGAGCGCCGGACGCAGATCGAGGCGGGGCTGAAGACTTTGTGACCAGTACCCGAATCGGCGCATCATTTTATCCGACAGTCGATACCCGCCTGTTGCAATGATACTCCAGGCCCCGGAGCGGCAAGCTTCCGGGGCGTTTTGCTTGTTGTCATGACGGCACTGCTTCGCGCGATACCGCAAAGCGCGATTTGAATTTTCAGGGCCTGGGAAATCTCTTCGCTTCAAGGCATAGGATAATGAATTCCTTGGAAACAAGGGCGTCGCGACGCTTGGAGGCGGACGCTCTGAGTTTGGGTTCAGTGAATTTACTATGGCAGAGCATGGCCATGATGGAAAATTTCAAGAGATTTTTATTTTAGTCCTCTTGATGAAAAATATTTTTTGACATACTTGTCGGAGCAACATGTCAATTCGCGCTGATTCAAGCCTTGTTTGACAGCGCAAAATCACCCATCGGTTGATAACCGGTAAATGAACATGGGTCTAACTTTGAAAGAGGTTCGTAACGATGAGTGAAACGGCGCAGGACAACGCCCATATCGAGCTGGCGGTCGAAATCGTATCTGCTTACGTCAGCAACAATTCTTTGCCCACGGCCGAGCTTCCGGGTCTGATCGAGGCCGTGCACAGCTCGCTGCAGAAAATCGCTACCGGTGCCCAGGAAGAGCAGGTCGAAGCGCCCGTTCCGGCCGTGCCGGTCAAGAAGTCCATCACGCCGGACTTCATCATCTGCCTCGAAGACGGCAAGAAGTTCAAGTCGCTCAAGCGCCATCTGCGCACGAAATACGACATGACGCCGGAAGAGTATCGTGCCAAATGGGGCCTGGCGGCGGATTATCCGATGGTTGCGCCAAATTACGCATCGGCCCGTTCCGAGCTGGCCAAGGCCATGGGTCTCGGTGCCCAGCGTCGCAAGGCACCGGAGGGCGAAACCGCCCCGCGCGGACGGCGTTCGCGCAAGGTTGCGTGAGTCGCGCAAGGCATACTGCCTGAATCGAAGAGGCCGCCCTGTCCGGGCGGCCTTTTTTGCAGGGTTTGTACCCGTTATGCGCTCAGCGATCCCACGGATCCTTGCGGCCGGGGTCGAAATGCTTTTTCAGCCCGTCCCAGCAATCGATGTAATTCTCCTGCAATTCCGGCAGATCCGCCGCATAGCGGGTGATCCGCTGGGGGAAGCGCGTCTCGAACATGAAGGCCATGGTGCCGGTTAGCTTGACGGGTTTCAACTCGCCGTTGGAGGCGCTTTCGAAGGCCTGCTCGTCGGGTCCGTGCGGCAGCATGCAATTGTGCAGGCTGAAGCCGCCCGGGGTGAAGCCTTCCGGCTTGGCATCGTAGACACCGTAGATCAGCCCCATGAATTCCGACATGATATTGCGGTGATACCAGGGCGGGCGGAAGGTGTTCTCCGCCACCATCCAGCGCTCGGGGAAGATGACGAAGTCGATATTGGCCGTACCCGGCGTCTCCGACGGCGCGGTCATCACCGTGAAGATCGACGGGTCGGGATGATCGAATGAGATCGCGCCCACCGGCGAGAAATGTCGCAGATCGTATTTGTAGGGCGCGTAATTGCCGTGCCAGGCCACCACATCGAGCGGGGACTGGCCGATTTCCGAGAGATACAGCTCGCCGCCCCATTTCACATAGAGCTTCGAGGGCACCTCGCGATCCTCATAGGCCGCGACGGGCGTGAGAAAGTCGCGCGGATTGGCGAGGCAATTGGCGCCGATCGGCCCGCGATCCGGCAGGGTGAAGGCGCCGCCGTAATTCTCACAAACGTAAGCCCGCGCCGGCCCATCGATGAGCTCGGTGCGGAAGATGACGCCGCGCGGGATGATGCAGATCTCGCCGGGCTCGATCTCGATCACGCCGAACTCCGTACAAAAGCGCAAGCGGTTCTCTTGCGCCACGATCAGCAATTCGCCATCGGCATTGAAGAAATACTCGTCTTGCATGGCCCGGGTGACAAAGAGCAGATGCGCGGCCATGCCGACCTGCGTATCCGCGTCGCCCGCCGTCGTCACCGTGCACAGACCTTCGACGAAACTGATCTTCTCGTCGGGCATCGGCACCGGGCTCCAGCGCATCTGGCCGATTGGCGTATCGGTATCCTCGCGACAGGGCGCGGTGCGCAGATGACGCTTGTCGACCTTGCGATAGCGCCCCGAATGCTTCACCGCCGGGCGGATGCGGTATAGCCAGGAGCGCTGGTTGGTCGCCTGGGGAGCAGTGAAGGGCGAGCCTGAAAGCTGCTCGGCATAGAGGCCGTAATTGCATTTCTGCGGTGAATTGCGCCCGATCGGCAGCGCATCCGGCAGGGCCTCGGTCTCGAAGCTGTTGCCGAATCCGGACATGTAGCGTGCTTCCATGATGGACCTCCCCTCGCGCCGGCCCGCGCTGGTGCCAGACAGAATTTGGTTGCTTGCGGAACGAATTGTGTGGCAGATTGGTTGCACTGTCAACGAACCCTGCGAGGGCGCATGTCGGTTTCCGCAGCGGCCAATGATAGCCGGACCTTGCTCAAGCTGGAAGAATTCCTGCCTTACCGGCTGGTCATTCTCTCGGCGCGCACATCGAATGCGCTGGCACGCATCTATGCCGAGCGCTTCCAGCTCACCATTCCGCAATGGCGGGTCATTGCCACGCTCGGCCAGTATCCGGTGCGCACCGCGCGCGACATCGCGCGGCACGGCATGATGCATAAATCGACGGTATCGCGCGCGGTCACAGCGCTGGTCGAGCGCGGACTTCTGCGCAAGGAGCCCAATGCCTTCGACATGCGCGAGGAGCATCTGCGCCTCACGGAGGAAGGCCGGGCCATCTACGAAGCCGTCGTGCCGCAGGCACGCAGCTTCGAGGAAGAGATCACTGCGGCTTTCGCACCGGGCGAGCGTGCGGAATTCATCCGGCTGATCGAGAAGCTCGACGCGCATACCCGCAACCTCGCACCCGATCCGGACCCCGACGCCTGAGCGCCGGGAACGCCATCATCAAGCCAGGAGGAACCAATGGGCCCCTTCCCCCACGATGCCCCGCCCCCGGAGATCTCCGAAGACAACCCCATGGGCACGGACGGGTTCGAGTTCGTCGAATTCTGCCATCCGGATCCGGGTGCGCTCGACCGCCTGTTCAAGGTGATGGGTTTCACGCCCGTGGCGCGTCACCGGTCGAAAAACGTCACGCTCTACCGCCAGGGCGACATCAATTTCATCCTCAACGCGGAGCCCGAGAGCTTCGCCGCGAAATTCGCCCAGAAGCACGGTCCCTCGGCGCCGGCCATGGCGTTTCGCGTCGTCGATGCCCGCCACGCCTATGAGCGCGCCCTGTCGCTCGGCGCCAAACCGGCACAGACGCAAGTCGGTCCGATGGAGCTCAACATCCCCGCCATCGAGGGGATCGGCGGCCTGCAGATCTATCTCGTCGATCGCTATGGCGCGAAGGGCTCGATCTACGATGTCGATTTCGAATGGCTGGGCGAACGCGACCCGCATCCCGAAGGTGTCGGCCTGCATTACATTGATCATCTGACGCATAACGTGCATCGCGGACGCATGAACGAATGGGCAGAGTTCTACGAGCGGCTCTTCAACTTCCGCCAGATCCGCTATTTCGACATTGCCGGCAAGCTCACCGGCCTGCATTCGCGCGCAATGACGAGCCCGGACAATAAAATCCGCATCCCGATCAACGAGGATGCGGGCGAGTCGGGCCAGATCCAGGAATATCTCGACCAGTACAAGGGCGAGGGCATCCAGCATGTGGCGCTGGGTTCGACCGATCTCTATCGCTCCATCGAGACGCTGATCGGGAACGGGCTCGAATTCATGCCCGCGCCCAACGAGATCTATTATGCGCGCATCGACAAGCGGCTGCCCAAGCACGGGGAATCGCTGGAGCGCCTGCAGAAGAACGGCATCCTCATCGATGGCGAGGGTGTGGTCGAGGGCGGCTATACGAAATGCCTGCTGCAGCGTTTCTCGAAGACCGTGGTCGGGCCGATCTTCTTCGAATTCATCCAGCGCAAGGGGGATGACGGTTTCGGCGAGGGCAATTTCAAGGCGTTGTTCGAATCGATCGAGGAAGACCAGATCCGGCGCGGTGTGATCAGGGAAGACGCGGGCTGATCAGCGCGCGAACCGGCGGTGCGGGGCTTCAGTCGCCCCCGCCGCAATCCCCGCCATCGGTACCGCCGCTGCCGTGGGCCCCGTGATCGCCCCCGCACCATGTCAGGTGCCATTGGCCGAGCAGACCGAACGCGTGCAGGATCACGAGGATACCCGCGCCCGTGCCTGTCGCGAGAAGCAAGTGGCTGTTTTCAAGCAGCATTGCGAAAAGCGCATCCATGCCGGTACCTCGCTGAGATCAATGACGAGACCCTATCTTCGCGCAACAGTGCTTGCCATTGCGTTACGCGCTTGGTGCGTATTCGCGCGAAGCGTTGACGAATTCGCCCTCACGATTCTTCGTCGGAACCGGGCTTCGTCCCTGGTTTTGCGGGCGACACCGGGCGCTGCGGCGTGGCCTCCCGTATCGGCGCCGCATCATCCCCATTCGGATTGCGCGCGGCCTGCCACAGGCGCCCGCCGAACACCTTGACGCCCTTGGCGACACCGCGCCCGGCGCGCCCCAGATTCTCGCCGAAACGCAGCCCTTGCGGGCTTTCCAGGCGCCGGCGATTGCGCTGCGTCATCAGGGCTTCGGTGAGCTGGCCGGCAATGGCATTTGTGAGTGTATCCAGATTCCATGAAGGCGCCCGCGCGCAGACGGGGATCGGCGGCATGTCGCCGAGCGGCCCGGCGAAATCGGCGCGCAGAGCCGCTGTCGCCTTGCGGATCACGGCCTGGGCCGCCTCGGGCAGGCAGTTTTCGGTATAGGGCCAATCCGGCAACAGCGCATCCGCCGCCGTCGCGATGGGGACGATCGGGGGAGCCCGGCGCCCCGCATCTTCGGCGAAATGCGCCGTCACCGCGTCACGCAGGGCGATATCGACGGCGCGGCCGGGGCGGTTGGCACGCAGCGCCCACAGCACCATGTCGGCCTCGCCGATTTCCCGGGCCAGCGTCTCTTGAACACGCGCCGAGCCGTCGAGCCCCATCGTATCGACGAGGCGGCAGGGAATACCATCGATCTCGATCTCGTGCGCCGTCAGCCGGTCGGTGGTGGGGGCGAGATCGGTCTCGGCCGGGCCGTCACCGGCCAGCGCGTTGATCAGGGTGGACTTGCCCGCTGAAATCTGCCCCACCACGATGATTCGCACCGGATCATCGGGCCGCGCGAGGCTGCTGCGATCACGCAATTCGGAGCCGAGCTGAATCTCGATCAGCTCGGCATCGGAGAATTTCAGGCGCCCCGAATAGAGATCGACCGCCGCCTGCGCGACCTCCTCCAGCAGGATCGCCTGCGCATCGCGCACCACCTGATCGCTGAGCCGATCCTGCAGGCCAGCGGTCGCGGCGCGCTCAATCTCGCGCAGCACGCCCACCGGCGGATTGAAGGCGAGGCGCAGGCCGCGATAGGCGAGATAGCCATATTTCCAGGCCGTGCGCGCCTGATCCTGCCGGCTCCAGAGCCAGTGCACCGCGCGCATCGAGAGCTGATCGGAGAACGGCACGTGGCTGCGCAGGAATTCCCGATAACGCAGTGCCACCCGATCGATCAGCAACAGCGCCTCCGGCAGGGTGAAATCGAGCGCGCCGCGCTTGCCGTCGGACATGCGCGCGGCGACGTCCTCGACCACGGCGACGGCCTGTTCGGGCAGGCTCTCCCACGCGACCGGTGCGGTCAGGCGCTCGGCAATGGCAGCGCGGGAAGCCTCGTAGATTGCGGTCTCGCGCGCGCTCCATTCCGGATCGATCGGGGGGTGGGCCAACCGCTCACGCAGGCTTGCGCCCGCATCATCGTCCGACGATGCGTCACGTGCTTCGCCCCGCGCACGCGCCTTGCGCCGATGCTGCCAGGCGAGCCCGAGCCGTCCGCTCCAGATCAGCGTGGCGAGGGCGACACAACCAAGCACGAACCAGAGCAGCATGCCCCGTTCATGCAGCCAGAGAAAGCCGAGGAGCGAGGTGGCGGCGAAGGGCAGGACGAGCAGCCCGGCGACGCCAAGGCGGCTCCAGCGCAGATAGGCCCGGCGCAGGCGCTCAGCCAGCTGCATCACGCGCCCTCGCGAAGGCTTCCTCATAGAGCCGGCGCAGATCCGCCGCGCTCGCCCGCTCACCGCGCGATTCGCGGTCGAGCCAGTAGGCCGCCGCACGCCCGAGCGCGAAGGTGGTGGCGAAGCTGATCGCCGCCGCACTCGCCGCGCCGAGTGTCTGGCCGACCACGGGGACGAGTTTCGCCACCTGGCGCGCCGCATGGGATCCGGCAAAGCGCATCAGCGCGCCCGAGCCGAGTGCCCCGGCGAAGGCACCGGCGCGTTGCGTCGTCCAGGGGACACCGTAGCGACCGGCCATGGCGTGGAGCATCGCGCCCTGAATCGCGGGGACGCCGACGGCGCCGATCACCGGGGCAACATCGCTCGCAGCCGCCGCACCGGCATACCACATCACCAGAGGCTTGATCTCGCCAAAGCGCGCGGATTCCGCGTCACGCGCGCCTTCGCGCATGATCAGCAGCGCCGCTTCCGGCAAGAGACCCGCCAGCGCCTCGCGCAGATCGTCGAGCCCCTCGGCTTGCGCGCCTTCCGGAGGAAGCGCGAGGGTCACGGCGGGCAACGCAGCGCCTGCAGCTTCTTCGAAACGCGTCTGCGTGACGGCCTGTGCGCGGGCGCGCTCGGCATCGCTCTCGGCGAGATCGGCGCCACTATGGG
>Ga0102934_1000791_pt1 | contig 21728 bp, 16 predicted proteins | sample SalPonR2_A_D1_MG_FD_78175 | JGI IMG/M metagenome (GOLD analysis project Ga0102934, IMG submission 78175) | Salt pond soil microbial communities from South San Francisco under conditions of wetland restoration - Salt Pond MetaG R2_A_D1_MG | ecosystem: Environmental > Aquatic > Marine > Intertidal... | reverse complement strand
GTCTGATTCGTGGTCTGATTCGTACCTATGGAAGGGGGGGGGGGGGGGGTTTTGTAGGACGGCCCTGTTGTTCCTTGTCCCTTCGGCGCCTTGACTTGCTTTCCCACCCCCTTCCCGCCTTTTTCCCCCTCTTCAACACAGATATTCGCCTCATCTCTGTCCAGGGTTGGGGAACGGATGTGGCCATTTATCTGTCTCGGAAAGACTTGCCGGAGGCCATTCCCGTCCGCGTCTTTGACTGAAGGCCTCGAGGCGGGAAAATGGAGACGGGAGCAAGCGGTGGTCGTAGTAATTTGTCGCGAATTTATATAAGGGCGATTGAATGAGGTGCTCTCTCTGGTAAGGAGGGAACGAAACAAGATGTGGTGTGACATATGCTAGTTGCCGTGCTGTAGATGTGCATCCTGTTTTCGGGGGGAAACGACGATGGAGGTGAGGAGGGTAAAATGTGTGTAGATATTCATACATTAAATGCATAGACATATAGTCATACATAGATTGAGGTGGAGGAGTGTCAGATGGTTGGATGCAGGGGTTGTGGTTTTTGAGGGTCTGGGGTTTCTACTCGAGCAGATATATAGCTTGAACAAGAGCCTGCGAATAGCCTTTTTTTTTTTTCGCCCATTGTGAAATAAAGAGATACCGTAGTGAGCGTGCCTCCACTATTTTCATTGGTGGGAATTTATCATGAAGAATTAGTTTGTACATAGATCGAGGCCCTTCTCGAGCCAAAACTTGTTTTCTTTCTCTTGCTTGCTTGAAGAGCTCGACGAACGTACGTCGCTGAAAACAAGTAAATGCGCACCAACTTCTTGTAACCTTCATTCTTCTTTCTTTATCACGCGTCGGAGATATACCACAATCCTTTAAAAAAGATGTATTATTCGTGTTACCATTTGGGTGTCTTTCCTGTGAAAGACAAGAGAGTGCAGGGGCCAGGAGAGGGTTATCGCCTCTAAATTTACTGCGCTAACATATCTCAACCTGCATGACCGAAGAGGGCATATTTTTGATTTTTCAGAACGTAAGGGCGATCATGCTTGTATTTACCCCCACACTCGTATCCGCTTGCGTGCTTTTGCTTTTTGGAGCACCTCAACACCTTTTATCTCCTAGAAGCAGAATAGATCGCCCGAAAATTTCCATCATTTGCAAACGCGGACAAATCAGCATATCTCATTTCGTTCCCACGTCCGCAGTATGACAGCGCCTTCCGCGTTTGACAAGCATAAAATTCTTATCACTCTTAATGTATGGCGCACACTTTCAGCGTAAACGATGATTCGAAAGACCCGACGACCAAACACTTGGTTTCGAGACCTCTCCCAATCGACAGCACGTGGCGAGCATCGTCTTCCTAACGGGCGAAGGACTTCGCACCACGTCCAACCAGGCTTTACCATTTTTATTTCCCGTCCTGGACCCACCGCCCAGGACGCAAGTACGAGAGATAGATTAATCATACATGCATGACTAGGATGTGTGGATTGAGTGTACATTCTCCTGTTATTGGCCAGGACAATTTTTCGGGGGGCCCTCCCCATAGCCCATGGAATCAGAAATTTCATTTTTGAAATCCTGAAGAGGTGCACCGCCTACCTCGAGGTCCGGCGCGGCCCCTGGCTTGTCCACGCGCTTCCGGCCTGTCTGAGGCGCAAACGGAATGTTTGGATGGGCATTGATGCCGTGGTGGTGCATGTGTGGCGCGGGACGTTTTTAACGCAAACCTGGCCTTTATTTTTGCGCCATGTGTACAGGACTGACCGTTGACCGAAGCGAGCAACTGTTCGCTGATGACCCAAATTTTGACATTCGTCTACACGTCCATATTATCTGGACACGAAAATCGCTCCTTGCTAATATTCACCCACTCACGCTGTCATATCAGACATACCATCATGTATACCGGTCAAGTGCTACCAGCTGCACCGCCTCAATCCTTGTCGTGTGCTTCAGATTCTACGATAAGCATCACTCCGGACGCAAATACCTATTCAAATCCAAATATCGATGCCTCAGACTGCAAAACCCATTCTCCTCCAGCGGCCGCAGCAGCCACGGCATGCGGTAAAACCACCGTTTCAAGCATGGGTTGCGACACGGGCGGTGTCAAAGCGGCCGCTTCCAGTCCTGCAGGGGCAGTGACCGGCACGAATACGACCTCTGTTGACATGCTGGCATCCGAATGGCTTTTATCCTTGGCTGCCGGTCCTGTGCACCAACACCCGCCCCAAAAATCACCCCGCACGTCCACGCTTGGCAGTGTAAGTCGCGACGGACGGCGATGTACAAGCTTTATTTCTTTTGTCAATAGGCCCGAACATCAGTTCCTAAAGTTTTGCCTTCCAAACTCTCATTTTTCCCTCCATTCCAAAACCCACAGCCTTCAGGTGTCCGTGCTGCTGCTTCCTCCGCCATTGGTTCAACGAGTGATAAGGCATCGTCCGGAGCACCTGGCCCAGTATCCTCGCCCACAGCACAGACAAAGTGTTCGCGCTTCCCCCTTTCGCCCTCAGGCGTGCACGGCCCCCTCTCTTCCGCATCTCCCTCGACAGTGCCGTCCTTGTGCTCCACGTCACCCATTTCTTCCTCCCCAAGCCTCCCGCAAGCTTCGACGACGATGGACGTCGGGGTAGAGAACGAGCCGTTAAAGTCCCTCCGTGCCTCGGGAGCCGCGAATACGGCGAGCCAACCCTCCTCCGATGGCCAGACAACCCGGGTCCGACGGACGCGAAAGTCGCGCACGTCACCCGATCGCATCGCTCTCCCTTCTCCAGGTACCTTGCCGGCATCTCCTCGGTCCCATCCAGGCCCCGGCCTTCCCTTGGCTCGACCCTCCCTCCCTTCCGACCCGATCGACCAGACGGACGCCTATGGCGCGACGACGACAAGGAAGGAGGCAACGGGAAGGGTGGCACCCGCAGTAGAAAGGAGCCATGGCGGATTCTCTCCTGTGCCTGTTCAAGAGAAAGAGCTGCAATTGCTCCAGAGCTTGCAAGGCCGGCGCCCCGGTTGCGGCGGGGGGGAGGGAGGTCGCGTCACCCCTCTACAATCTGTGGGACTGGTACGGCCCATCCAGCCGTTGAAAAGCCAACCTTCCCCTACCAGCCCTCCTGACGCCAAGTCACCGCGGCCATCCGCCTCCACCCTTGCGTCTGGAGGGTCCAGTCGGTCGTTGAAAAGCGTCAGCTTGGTGGAGCTCCGCCGGTACTTTGACCGACCCATCGAAGACGCGGCCCGCGCTCTCGGCATTTGCTCCACGCTCTTGAAAAAAATCTGCCGGCGGTACCATATCAAACGCTGGCCTTACCGGCAGGTGAAAAGCCTGGACAGGACGTTGGAGTGCCTGAAGGTGGCAATGACCACGGCGCGGGCCTCGGCAGGACAACCGGGCCACGACCCCAAGGAGGAAGCGAGGCTTTGTCAGCAAATCCGGGTATTGGAGGCGCGCAAGGTCGAGTTGATCGAGAGTTCCACGACCCTAGGCTCTGTCCCACTCGCCGTGGAGGGCGAAGACTCGACAGAGGGCAAGGGGCGAAGGACGGAGGGGGGGGCGGAGGATGGCCGGAGCTTCCAGCTCCCGAGTCCGGCTTTCCTCGCCTGGAGCGAGGGCCCCTCCCCTCCGCACGCGCCTCTCTCTGCCCCCAGCCCCATTGCCCCATGGACGCCGGTCGGTGCCACGACCACGGGCGGGCACAAGCGAAAATGCTCGGACGGCGTGGGGGACGGCGAAGGAAGCCGCCACAGGGACGCTACCCCCGACGAGAGCACCGACGATACGAATGACGTCAACAACAAGAGCAGCGGCGACTTCGGCCACGGCCTGGCCAGGGCCCCTTCTACCACCAGCATGTTACACTTGATGAGCATCAACTCCCCTACGTTCGAGAAACCTGCGTCTCCTGCCCTCTCCGTCCCTTCCTCCGTCCCGCCCTCCTTCCCTTCCTCCTTCACCACTGGCCCACCCGGCGGCTACACGGGAGCCTCTGGAGCCATCTCAGCGCCACTTCAGGACTCGCTCCCTCCGTCGATGCCATTCCACGTCTTTCTCCCACAAGCAACGGCAGCCCAGCAGGTGTCCACCCATCTACATCAGGGAGATGCAGCCGCTGCAGCGCCTGCCCCTCCCGCTGCTGCTGTCGCTTCCCTGGGAGCGGCGGCGGGGACAACCACATGCGGAATTGGCACTTCCTTTGCCCCTCCCTCCTTCCCTCCCTCATTTCCTCCCTCCTTCCCTCCCTCCTTCAACCCTTCGTGCTTTTATTCCATTCCGAATTTATACGGCGGCTTTAACGAAGGGTTTCCCGCATCCGCTGCAGTGACCCAAGCGGGGATCCAGGGCGGCGATAAAGCAGGCCTGTCCATGGATACTCTAAGAGCTGCATACATCCAGCACATGGCCCTTGCCCGAGCGCAAATGCGGAATATGTATCCTTCACCTTTGCCCTATGTCCCCTCCTCCCAGGCGACATCGAGTGGGACAGCAGGGGGCTTAGGTGGCCAGGCACCCTTCCTACATGAGCAGCAGACATTCCAGCTTCAGCAACAGCAACAGCTCTATCAGCAACAATATTACATGCTCTGGCTGCAACAAAAGCGACAACTCCCTATGCCCATGCCAGCGTTTGCTTTTCCTCAGACATTGACCACGGACTTGACAAGGCCGAAGACGGACACAGCTGCCATTGCGAAAGAGGAACCAGGGAGTACCGGTGCCCAATGTGAAACCGCAGTGAAGACCGAGAGGGGAAAAGAAGGTTTTGAAGAGAAGGCCAAGGCGGCCACAGACCCGGTGCCTGCCCGTCAGGCCCGTGCTCCGCCCCCCACGATCGCTGCAGCAGGCAAGGGGCTCGGCTCCCCGTGCACGCCACAGGGAGAAGGCGGCTCTAATTTAGGCAGGTCCACGACGGTGCACACCTCACCTCAGCCGGAGGATGACAAGGAGAGGGAGCAGGAGGAGGGAGAACGGCTCGTGTCTAAAGCCAAGCTGGACGCATGTCCTTGCCCCACAGACTTGGGATGGAAGGAAACTGGCAGCGCGGGGAAAGGGGTAGGGGAAGGGGTCACTGACAGCGCGGCCTTACCCTCGCAGCGGCAGTGACAGCATCGGCAGGGCGAGTCAACGAGAAAAGGGGTATGTGGAAAGCAGTAAATTTTTGTGCATACGCGACCTGATTTTTTTTACGCGCAAAAGAGAAGATACCTCGACAGAGAAAGAAAGCTTGTGAAAAAGGGGGGAAGGAAATGTCTAAGCAGGTAGGGATGCATAAAGTAGGATATTTGTCCGAGAACACGTGTATATTGCCTTTGAGGCTACATTAAGGGAGGAGGGGGAAGGAGAGCTGCCTGGAGACTGCTGGAGTAAAAGCTACGTGCGTCTGCGCCAGTAGAGTTGTTTGTATTCAGGAATGTGGAAGAAAGGGACGATAAATCATCTGAGGCTTCGATGAGCCTGAATGGGGATGACAGCACCTTTCTTTCGCCCATTTGGTCACCCAAGCCCAAGCATGCGTGCACTGTGGGCATTCAGGTTTGAAAACTCTCGTAATTAGATGTACATGTTGTAATGCATCCTTTAAGAAACATCTTGCGCGTGTCCTGCAAGTGCATTGGATTGTTCGTCCCCTAGTTGAGGCTTGTGCGGCATTAGGGTTACAACGGGCAGCAACACAGCGAGGGGGTTACGTTTGCATGGATTTGAACGAAGAATAAAGTCTAATTTCGCGCGATCAACGTCTTGTTTTTAAAATGTTGAGTCGGAGCCCTGCTCGTGTTAGTTGGGGGCGGAATCGGCATGGGAAAGCCATCTCACCGCAATTTCCAGGCTCGACACGGAATGCTGGAACGACATTGTCTCCCGTCGCGAGACGTTTTTGCTTCTTCAGTACGTTGTCCACTTTTGGACGCGCGTTCTCTCCCTCCCATCGTCATGGCTCTGCTCCTCGAGCATCACTTACACCGAAAATTTCTCCCGTCATCCCCATCGCCCGAAAAGTTCACCTTCTCCCTCAACTGTTCAAAATGCATTCAAACATTTCATCAGTGCTATCCTCTCGACCCTACTCCTTCCCCTTCATTTGTCAACTCTCCATCAGGCTTACTCCCGCATAAATTTACAGTGCGAGGTTCAGAGACCAGGCATTACCAGGCTTCCACACGTCCTTCCACACGTCCTTCCTAAAGCCTCAAGCGCGCCAGAGAGTACCCCAGCCGCCTTTTCGACTTTCCCGACCTATGTGTTTTATGTCACCCCACACTTGCCCCCCTACTGTCAAGGAAGAACTTGAAAGGAGGTGCCTTGCCTGCTGCTGCTACTACTGCTGCTGCTAGACTTGCCTGCACCTACTCCCACCATCTCCGCCACCGTCCCCACTCCCGCTCCCGTCTGCTGTTGCTGTTGCTGTTGCTGATGCTGCGGGGGCTGTTGCTGTTCTTGCTGTAGCATGCCTTCCTCCCGCCCCCGCACCAGGCCCTCCACCTTCTCCACAATATGCCTGGCGGCCAGTCCGGCCTGATCGTACTGATCGCTTTGCGGGCCTGCTTCGATAAACCGGTCGGGAAGGACCATCGACCGCAATCGGAGCTTGCCTCCATCCAACAGGCCTTCGTTAAGAAGGAATTGCTGTACAAACGACCCGAAACCCCCCACGCTGTTCTCCTCCACCGTAATCAAGACGTCGTGCTCCATGGCCAAAGACGAGACCATTTCCTTGTCCAGAGGTTTCACAAAACGCGCGTCCGCCACCGTCACACTTACACCGGGTAAATGTTTCTCTATTTCTTTGGCTGCGTGAACCGTGTCGAGCAGGCGGGTCCCGACCGACAATAGGGCAACGCGACATGTGCCTGGCGCAGCCGTGGCTGGGACGACAGTGGAACGACGGATGATTCGCCCCTTCCCGCGGGCAACCGCCTTTCCGCGTTTGGGCAACTCTTCCAACCCTTCGTAGCCCAGCTCAGATTTCAAAGTCTCCAATCCATAGCCCGCGCCCCGGGGATAGCGTACCACGGACGGCAGATCATTTGTCTCGTAGGCCGTCTCCAACAAATTCATCAGCTCCAGCTCGTCCGACGGGGCCATGATGACGATGTCCGGCAGGGCCCCCAGGTAGGACAGGTCAAAAGAGCCGTGGTGGGTTGGTCCATCATTCCCCACCAGACCCGCCCGGTCCAAGATCATCCGAACGGGCAGCTTTTGAATCACCACGTCATGGATCACTTGGTCGTAACCCCGCTGCATAAACGTGGAATAAATGCAGCAAAAAGGTTTCAACCCCTCAATCGCCATCCCCGCCGCGAAGGTCACGGCGTGTTGCTCCGCAATACCCACGTCGAATGTGCGTTTGGGAAAGCGTTTCCCGAAAATATCCATCCCCGTTCCGCCAGGCATGGCCGCCGTGATACCTACCACCGTCCTGTCCTCCGCCGCGATCTCACACAGGGCGTTGGCAAATGTCGTGGTCAAGGACAACGGAGCTCCCTTGTTCCCGCCCTTAAACTGCCTCCCGGTCGACACGTCGAATTTCGCCACCCCGTGGTACTTGTCAGAGGCCACCTCCGCCGGGGGGTATCCGTACCCCTTTTCGGTCTTCACATGCAGCAACACGGGTTTCGTGGAGGGCGAATCCCGCAAATTCTCTAAAATAGGCACCAGGTTGTCCAAGTCGTGGCCGTCCACGGGCCCGATGTAGTAGAAGCCGAGTTCTTCGAACAGGGTGCCCCCCTGGATCAAACCCCGGGCGTACTCGTCCAGCTTGGCGTTAATGTCCTGAATCTCCGACGGCATCAGCCGGTTCAACCCTTTGGCAAAGGATCGAAAGTCTTGGAAGGGCTTGGAAGAGAGCAAGCGGGAGGTGTAGGAAGAGAGGGCCCCGGCTGGGACGACACCCCCGGCGGAATGGGTGCCAGTCGGGAGGGAGACTTGGCCGTTGTCGTTCAATATCACCACCATGCGGGACCGAAGGTATCCAGCATTGTTCAACGCCTCAAAGGCCATCCCGCCTGTGATCGCCCCGTCCCCAATCACCGCCACGCAGTTGTTGACCCGTTTATTGGTCAGGAGCTTGCCCACGCTCATCCCCAACGCCGCCGATATGGACGTGGAGGAGTGCCCTGCCCCAAAGGCATCATACTCGCTCTCGCTCCGCTTGGCAAAGCCGGACAGCCCATTGGTCTGCCGGAGGCTGTGCATCCTGTCCCTCCGCCCGGTCAAAATTTTGTGCGGGTAGACCTGGTGGGAGACGTCCCAGACGATGCGGTCGTCGGGGGTGTTGAACACGTAGTGGAGGGCGACGGTGAGTTCGATCACGCCTAGGGAGGAGCCCAGGTGGCCCCCTGTTTTGGATACGTGGTGGAGGGTGTCCCACCGAAGTTCGTGCGCGAGTTGCTTCAAGTCCTTCAGGTCGAAGCGTTTCATGTCGTGCGGGTACCGGACCGAGTCCAGCAAGGGGAAGGAAGACGGGCCTTGGTAAGGACCCGTGCCTGGGGGGGGCACATTGCTAGTGCTGCTGCTCCCAGCCCCGGTTTCCAGGGGGGTCTCCATGACCACGGTGCGTCGAGGACGGGCTCTGATGGGCAGGGGCGACCTTGCACCGCCGCTGCTGGTGCGCGAGGAGGCTGGAAAAGTCATGTGTGCGGAGGATGTGATGGAAGTGGAAGGAGCGTGGAACGCGGTGACGGACGATGTCAGTGCAGTCAAGGTGGTGAGGAGGAGAACGGCCGTAGGGAGAGAACGGGCGGTGCTGGAGGAAGAGGGGAAGGAAGCAAAGGAAAGGGAGGAGGAGGAGGAGGCAGAGAAGACCCCCATGATGCGGTATTACAGGCTCTCCCACTCAGACGTAACACCTTGTCTTCGCTGTCGTGGACGCTGTGTTTGAGACAGGATATGCGAAAAGGGTCCAAAGTGAGGAAGTGTTCCGATTGGAGGGTAGTGTAGAGATGCGGGGATACAACGACACGTTTCTGAGACTTGAGGCAAAATTAAGCCCATTCACATGCTTCCACCCTGATTCCAAAGCATGTCAACGTGTGAGGTGCAGTGAAAAGTACATGTTTGGGAGATCTGGAACATTTCTGGATGCCATTTTTCAGGGAGGTCGCTCTGAAATACATGCGGCAAGCCTGAAGCAGTCATGACCAAGCACCATTGCCAAACACGACACTGAAGACAACCACACACAAATATCAAAGCTGTGACAATCCCAAAGTTGCCAAGAGAAGGGACACCACGGATCAGGCTCGAGAAACGAGCCTTCTGGAGTGGTGTCCTTGGGCGCACCGTCATCGCCTTCGGGGCATTTTCGTGCCGAACCACGTGTACAATCCACGTCACAAATTGCTCCAGCCCGAACATATATGTATAAAAACATGCAAAAATCCCATGCATGCCCGCGTGGAAAAAGGAAAACACCAGAGCCTCAAGATCTCACGCGGACACAAGGCTTCCCGGTCGTCCGGGAGGAGACGCTGGGCCCGAGCCAGTGTACGGAAAAGACAGAAATCTCGGGTTTGATGCCGCCTCAACAATACATGACGATACGCGTATAATTGATGGCCACGCTCGTGCAGCCTTGCTCCCCGTGCACCCGTCCGTCCCGAGGGTACAAGTCGACCACCGACGCTCGCCGTCCTTTCCTCCCTTCCGATCCCCGACTTGAGGACGTCGGCTCGCGCACGCGACACGGTTTGGGGTGTCGAGTGGCATTAACCGGCTCGAAAAGGCATGAGTCGCTGGCGGCAAGATATGGTATCCTCGGCGAGGGGGAGAGGAGGTTGGGCGGCCCATGCCGGCACGGTCGTGGGTTTGGCACGGGGCAGTGCCGGTATGTCTGATGCCTGCCCTCTTTTATATATAGAAATTTGTATTTATTGTTATGGTGGGCAGCGTTTTTTGGGGCGGGGTTTTCGGAGAATGTGATTGAAAGAAAAGAGTAAGGCGCCGGGACCACGCAGCTCGACATGTATATTTTGTTTACAATACAAAATACGCTTTCTTAAAATTCCAAAACACCTTCGATGGCCACAGTGGTTGATAATTACAGGTTTAAGGACGTCATAAAGAAGAAAATATATCCCTTTCTTTTGATAACAATAAAACATTTACGTGTCTTCTTCAATCCTTAAATACGTTCTCAACACGCATATAACGAGTCGTGCTCCGATTAACGAAGCATTGCCCAATCCATACTTTTTCTTGGTTATTGAAATTTGCGTGTATGAATCGCTTAGGTAGATCCTCCCCGACATGGTGATATATAATTGAAGAGTATCATGACAAGTAGAGGCAAGCATCATAATTGTATCAAAGGCGCATGGCCATCTTAATTCCATCTTAAAATACGTCATTGAATCCTTATCTAGACACAACATGCCAACATGTTTATTGAATGTACCAGATATTAAAGCTGAGATCCCATGCAGTAAATTTTGAACTCCTAGCGAAGACATGTACATTAATAGGCAAAAAAATGATTCCTGATCTTTGAAGGCTTTGATAATTGACAGTTCTGTCCACCACTTCACTGTGCCAGGATATGGGATGTATCTATGAGATTTTCTGAAATGGATACCATCTCAGAGGTCTAGCTCACAACTGCCGGCTACATTTGCACATAAATAGGATACGAATTCAAATATTTATATGTATTTATATTATATTATATTATATTACTCAGAGATGTCGTAGACGTATTGTACAAGACGTTTTAAGCTTACACTTACAAAAATGCATGGTAACAGCCTCATGTCTTTTTAGTCTTACCCATTTTTCTTATCCATTTTTATCGACCAGAATTTCGAAAACATCAACCAATTAAACCAGGACAAGACGTGGTTTGAAGTGCTACTTATGAAGGAGGGGGAGGACCAATCGTAAAGGCAGGAGTAGGGACCCTTGTGGGAGCAAACGTTGGAGCAACTGATGGAGCCGTCGTAGGTATTGCAGTGAGCAGTAGCGTAGGTGTGGCAGTAGGCGACGAGGTGGGCATGGAGGTCGGGGCAGCTGAAGGTGCTGCGGTAGGAACAGCGGTAGGAAGGGCGGTAGGATCCGTACTTGGTGACGCAAAGGGCAGGATGGTGGGAGCAGCTATAGGTAATGGGGAAGGAAAAGTGATCGGATTAGCAGTAGCAATTCCAGTGGGCAAGATGGTAGGGGCAGCAGTAGGGCCTTCGGTGGGGGCGGCAGTTGTTAACATTGTTAGAGGGGTAGGAGCCGTACTTGGGGCAATTGTTGGCTCTAACGCCGTGGGAGCTGCTGTGGGTATTGTGGGTGCGTCCAGAACAGCCTTAATGCGACATAGTCAGGCTCATAGATCAAGGTGCACGTTCCACCGCAACAAAACATTGCATTGTGGCCGTGTTTCAAGTTATAAAAAACGGTGCCGGCTCCCCTCCGTTCAATGAGCAGTACGTGTAGCAGTCGGAAGGCGTGGAGATCACAGGATTCAATCGTCGCCCACCCTCTAAAGCAAGCTCATCCATGTTTGCCGATGATGCCAACCGACGGTCCTCGAATGGTGCCAGTCGGCTAGCCTCCAAGCATCGCTGCCTCACGCCAAAGGGAATGAAAGATGTAGTAGGATTGATCGATGGCGCAGGTGTTGGAACACACGTTACCGGCGCTGGGAATAAGCCCTTACTGGGCTCTCTGAGATTCTGATATCGCACACGCAAGGTAGCAGGCTGGTCCAAAGTGCTCGCACAATAGGTCGTCAGGTCCGTCGTATTGATCAAATAAGCGAGGTTTGAAATAGACAGTTTCTCAGCAGGACAATCATCGACTATGACTTTGGCTTTGAAGACACGGTTGGGTCCTTTTTTTTAAACCAAATTCATTCTCAGCCAATACACCGCAGTAAAGCCATCAAGGTTCTGGACGACTCGCGGCGGCGTGACTGGTTTCGGGAGGGGGCGAGTTGCTGTTCTTATCAGAGATAATACGACAGGCAGCACCATCTTATAGTAAATATCATCGACGATGTCGTTAGAGCGGAGCCTGACGCTGATCTTCGCGAAACGCTTGCCGGCCAAAACGCTGCGCCTAGTACTGGGTTGCGCCTTTGCGCTGAGAGTAAAAGATGGACAATCTTGAGCCGCTTCAATGAGAACCAAACTTAAACCCAAAAATAGGGCTAGCGAAGAAATAAACCGAAGGCGCATGATTTTTGACGCGACAGAACCTCCTTTATTTCAACGACAGGTTGTAACGTCCAATCAGAAAGTGCACAGGGCTAACAAGGCGCTGTGTCCCGTGAGAAGGGTGATTATGAGAAGTATGGATATTAAAGGTACAGATATATCGTTGTAGTAAAGCGTATCTCGTGAAAGATTGTTAAAAAAGTTAACTAAAATCTCACCTAATCATACACTTAGCTTGTATCGGGGCTTGTATTCGGGGAAAATTACCATTTAATAGGTCCACAAAATAAATTGTTCCGTTGCTATCGTAAGAATTCTTGGTGCACTCAGTAGCTTGAACAAGTCTCCATATAGCACGAAATAAAGTGAGCTCTCACCGTTTTGACATGGGCTGTCGGTGATTTCAAGTTGTTCGTCGTCGTTCAGCTGCCGTTTAATTTCTCCGTTGGCGACATTTTTTTGACCCGCAACCAGTCGAAGCCCGAGGATTTCATTTAAGTCGTATCCTCCCCCGAGTAAGGATGGGAACCCCTGACTCTTTTTCTTATTTATCAGGGCATTCAAAAGGGTGTTTTAAGGCCCAATGCATGATACGTGAGTCAGACGACTGCGCAACGTTTCGGAGCAATGATTTATAGCGTCTCGAATACGAATACAGAGCCATCAGAAGTAATTACTTTTCTATTTGTTATCAATATAATGCGTTCTTACACACTGTATACATGGAAAAAATTGAAGAAAGAGAAGCATTCATTCTGTGCCTAATACTTCCAGGCCCCTCTTTCCCTGAAACTCATGGGTGTATCGCCTTTAAGTAGTTCTCTTGTTCAGCGAAACTCTCTGCCAAAAGTGGAATCCTATTTATTCTAGCACGCTTTAGTCAATTGCTCTTGTATTCGATACACGCGTACTGTGATGATCACGCGCATTCTATACGCAGCCATTCAACGCGAACGTGTCTCTCCTCTTCAACCTCCAGGCTTCCCAGAGATCGGCTTTGCAAAGCCTCACAACAATAAATGCGGCAGTGGTGGCTGGAAAGATACCATGGAGGGTCCCTCACTGCGCTGGAATAGTCGTTAGCATGAGTGATTGACATGGGTGAGGATGGATGCAGCGTAGTGGGCGTTTTTTTTGACAGCAATAATTTGCCTTTTCCGAGTCCGTACCGTCATTAAAAAGAAGGCTTGTCGAGTTCAGTGAAGCTGACGATTCGGAAATGATCCTGGCGCATCTGAAGAATTGTATCGTACGTGTTTCTGTCTAGATTTGAAATTGTCTGGTGCGTTATGTCTCCAACTGGTGAAATTGAAGCCGTACACTTTCGGGAAGCGCCTTTTGAATTCCGAGCAAGTCCTTGTTCACGAGCATGATTCCAAAGGCTTAGAATAATTTTGAACAGAAAAATGCCACAGACATTCGAATCTCTATTTTTGTACTTTACGGACAGCTGGAAACATGCAATCAGACATCCACCGTAGGTTGGAGGCGAGGACACCGCGATGTTGTAATGAGCAACATGGGCCCTACAACGCCATGAACTCGGCACTCGCCTGGCCGCAAGAGGACCACAAAAGCCTTCACCATACGCGTGCGAATGAGAGCACATGAACGTGCTGCGGCATATTTAGCTTGTTGTGCTTATTGTGCATTCCCAGAAAAACGTGCACGCTGTGGATACTCTGACATGGGATGGCACCTTGCCTGGAGTAGATCGCAGCGACGGCACAAAACGGAGAAGAAACCCGTGCAGCAGTTTTACAGTAAACATTTCATGTGAGTAAAGCCCAAGCAATTTTTTTGAACATATGCGTGAACAGCATTCTTTCTTTAAGCAAACGATTGATGGCTTTCCGTGCACCATTTTCCCCCCAACACTTCTTGCATTTGAGCGAGCACCCGCGCTGCGATCTTAAGAAGTTCGAGCGGTGTATTTAGATTTAATTGGCTATGAATCAGAAAATTCCAAGAAAACACCTAAATTGATTCCATGGAATTCGTTAGCATGTTCACTTTCAAAGATGAAACGGCCTGGGGGAAAACATTGCACATGTCCATCTTCTCGCCAGGTGGTCGGTAGCGCAGGCGAAGTTGATTCTTTGCCGCTGCTGCTATTAGGTGTCGCATTTTATCCTTGTTTTCTCACCGACCCGTGACAGCGCAGGCTGGCCATGTGGCGTGCATTGAACCATGTAAAAATCGATCTTTATTGCACGCAGTGTCGGTGTCTTGCACCATTTACGGAAAGACCAACCGAGTTCTAGATCGGGAGACGATTTCGTTGCAACCCTCCGGCTCTCCCGCATCCGGTTGCGATATACCCATATTCCGAGCTCTTGTTTGTTCAGAGGCAAGTGGTCATGCCGAGGGCAAGAGTTTGCCATGACGGCCGATCGGCGGGCACGAAAAGCGTTTTGTACGTGGTGTTCTGTCGGCATGTGCGTGTGCCATGGTCGTGTCTGGTGCAGTTTTGGATATTGCGGTAGTTAATGCGGCCGCCCCAGGCGGGAGGTACCCTCAGCTCGCTATTCTTTCCGTCTTTCTTGAGCGACTGCTTCGCGAGCTTAAGGATTTGTCTCGTTGGACGGCCTGTGAGCCTATTGGGTTAGCATACACGGAAATAAAAGGGCCAGTCCAAGGCAGCATGCAAAATCTTCCTTCTTGCTACTCTTTGATGATTTTTATTTCACCCTTTGTATCCCCGATCCCACTTAATTGGCCTCAGGCGGCGAAGCACTCAGCAAGAGGTTCTCCCTTTCTATGGAGTACTAGTTTGGATAAATCCAACATTGAGCACTTTCTGCGAAGGGTGCAAATTACCTCTTAAAGGGTGCACTCAAGCGAAACTAAATTCGCTCAGTAGGAAGGGCGTGTGCAGAGACATGGTCGCCATGGAGCGTGAAACTTGTCCTCACGCGCCGTCTCAGGGGAACTTGGAGAAGACCGTCACAGATATTCATCCAAGGCAACACATCGCAGCCTACGGTCGTTATTCTCACCAGGAGTCTTGCCAGGTTCGAGAAGGAGGGAATGTTCATGGTGATGCGCGCTTTGTCATGAGTGACGAGGACGGGAAAAGCTTGGATTGCAACGAGGAACTTGGGGACGCGCTGGAGACAACCTTGGGAGTTGAGGTAAGGTCCAAACTCGCCCACCATGTCGTTTTTGTTTTTTTCTTGCCAAAACTTCACAAAATGATTCATACTGCGGGCATTACCTAACTCGTTCCATCTCGCAATTATGTCCTTTTCGTCGGTGCAGAACCGCCCCCCTACTTTCTCAAACGACCGACCTGGCATCCGATCCGAGCCGCAAACTCATCCATTCCAGCACCTACAGCGGTTCCCACCTCAGCCCCAGCGCGTCTCTGACTGTATTCCGCCGCCACTGAACATGGCCAAGGTACCCAAGTTCTCGGAGCACTGTGGCCGGACCAGTGTTACCCGTATTACCTCAGGTCATCCTCCGCCCCCTCCCCCGCCGCCCCGCACGGCCTTTGGACGGACACAGAGCCTTCCTAGCCTCTCCAAGCCACCCCCTCCGCCCCCTCCCCACCTGCTTCGGCAGCGGTCGTACTCCTCCCTCTCCCGGCCCTACCGGTCACGAACGGGCCAATTCCTCTCCCAGCACTTGGACGCAGTGGACGAATCCGACCCGGAGGACGTGGCGGAGATGGTCTTGAACATGCACATCCAGGAACGGGACTATTACGCTCCTCCCTGGGCCTATTTCTGCCGCCTGGAGAAGGACCCGGTGCTTGCCTACTGGCGGCGCGGCGCGTTCCAATGGTTCTCGCGTGTCGTCCAACACATGCTGGGGAACCGGGAGATAATCCCAATGGCCACGAATTTCCTGGACCGGTATTTGGCGGCGTCGCTGTACCCACACTTGACGGGGCCGTACGCGGCTTCGCACCCGAGTCCCGTCGCTCCCTGGGCACCGATGTCGGGGGAGGGCCTCGAGACGGAGGGCGAGTGCTCGCCGGCTCTGGGCGTCGGGCATGGGTGGGAAGGGCAGGAGAACTTCGGCCGCGTCTTGTCCGCCGCCTCCCCCAGCCTGGGACAACTGGATGGAAGCGACGAGGTGCCCGTGCCGGCCGTCCTGGCGGACGAGCGCACCTTTGAGAAAGTGGCTGTCTGTGCGCTGATCCTTGCCTTGAAAATGCAACAGGGGGACAGCACGATGAATGTGGCGCGAAAGTTGACGAATCTGACCAGTGCCTGTCATCTGAGCCAGGGTGCCTTGTGTGCGATGGAGTTTCGGATGATGGGGGCGCTGGGACGGTACTTGAACCCGCCCACACCGGGCACGCTCATCCACCACCTCTTGCATTTCCTCCCCGCCCGAAGGGAGAACCGGGCCCTCTTTTTGGTTCTGGACGACCACGCCAACGATTTGGCGCTAATGGCTTTGGAAACACCGGAGCTGGTTCGTTTCCCGGTCTCGATCATCGCCGTGGCGGCCATCCTAGCCTCCTTCGGGTGGGTTCGGAGCTGCCTGAAAGGGGAGGGGGCCGGGGCGGTGGGCGGACCGATGGAGAGCGGCCACCATGGGGAAGAGGAAATGAGCCCGGGCATGGAGATGGAATGGTTGCAGACGCTGGACGCAAAGGACCTGAAAATTGACTGGGAGGAAGCCCATAATTGTTTGGAAGTGCTGGCTCGAGAGGCGAAGAAAGCAGCCGCGCTCCCCGACCGGGGGGAAGGCTGGGGGGGTAGCATCTACTTGCCTCAATTCCTGGCCCTGCCCCCCGCCCTTCTCTCTCAGTTGGGGGGAAGGCCGACGTGCGTGCCGCACACGCCGGCTCCCTGCGCGGAAGTGGAACCAGGGGTGCAAATGATCAGTCCCTCCGGCGTCGAGGACATAGGAGTCGTCGAGCAGGCATCTCTTTATCCCCCAGGTGCCCCCCTGGCCGCGATACCTGGTAGGCGGGGAAAAAGAGGACTGGGGGCACGCTCAGACCCGGGCCCCGTGCAACGTCTGGGTGGACAGCCTCAAGGGGGCTTCTATCACCCACCAGTGGGCTCCGGCGCCGCCTTCTCGAAGGAAAGTGCTGGGAAGGAGCCTGTCCTCCCCGCACCCCACGGCCTCCCCGTGCCGTGTCGACCCAGCTTCCACGTCCCGCATTTGCAACATGGGAAACATCCCAAGCAGGTGTATGCGCATTATTTTGGGAACCATCCGGCCCCGCCCCCGCCCGCGCAGGCGGCCTGCCTGGTGGAAGGGCGCATGCACGCCATGCCGCCCCCTCAAAACCGACTGGAGGCGTCTGTGAATTTGCAGCCGCAGAGTAAATACCAGCAATACCAACAGCAGCAACAACAGCAGCGTTGGCTGCAGCAGCAACAGCATTGGCAGCAACAACAGCAGCACTGGGTGCAGCAGCAACAGCGGCAACAATGGTCCTAGGAGCACCCTGACGGGCCACTGCGTGCATTTCGGGTGGGATAGGCGAGTGTGCGTGAGAGCTTTGAGCGCTTTCACTTGGAGAAATCCACTTGTTTTTGTCCGTCCACACTTATTATGTTTTCAACGCAAGGTGATGAGTAGCGTGCTGCAGCGGCTGACCATTTTCAAGCTTCATGAGAGCTACCGATTTCTGCAAGAAGAGTTGTAAGAGTCAAAAAACCCAGCAAGCGACCGAAGTCTGGAGTTGGCGGTCATAGAAGAAATTTTCGAAGGCACTTTTTTAATTTAGGATGAAATGTAGGGTTTGAGAGGAGAACTGTTCAAGATAGAATGTAAGAGAGCACCCATCAGAAAGGAAATGACAACGAAACGAAATCGAAGATGATAGCATGTTTTTTAAATCCGAGATAATATGAGAGAATGTACCATGTATGAGTAATTGGATGATCAGCACACTTCGAATTTTGCATTTAGGAGGAGACACGGGGGGGTGAACATGACGTCACCGTGGCGGAATGCGCGGTGCGTCGTGTCGTTCGTAATACTGACAGAGCATGACAACAAAAGAAGGTCGAATGCTGGCGCGAACGCAAGCAAGCATGAGGCGTGGAGAGCAGCACACAGGTGTGGTTGTGATAAGGAGGGAACCCGTAGACGCCTGTCGTAGGAGCCATGCCAGGTAGCACTGGATGTCCGAGGAGGCGTGTAGTCTTCCCGTAGTCCACGGAAAGCAGTAGAGGAGGTCGAAGGGATGGGTAATCCCCTGAGTTTTGGAAGAAGGTCGCAAAGACAGCAAGCAATTGCTGTAGCAGATGACGAGATACTATCTTGTGACGTGAAATGCATAGGATAATGCTTCACGTGGCGATATTTGGGTATCGGGGGGCGATGTGCGTTCGTGGGAAATGAGAATGAACAAAGTTGGAATAAGTGTAAGATCGGTGAGTGAAGTGAGACGCATGTGAGAAATTTTGGCGTTGGATGTAAGGGGAGATGAGAACATGACCTGGAAGAGAGTATGGGGAGGATGCGGCCTGAGATTGGATGTGATTATAGTAGTGTCAAAGTGCGTACAAAATCGATGCGGCCTTACTGCGGCCGAGCACCCACGTCGCAGGGAGGAGTCAAGAGATCGACGTGACAGCGGAGGGTAAATGAGGAGGACGCAGTGAAGAATATCGGATGGATCGACCCCGTCGTGCTTCTCAAATATCTCATTCCTTTGAAGTACTTTTCCCACACCGTCGGCTCGAGTCCGCGCGTGTACAATCGACCGCTCTGCCGCGAGTGTTGCCGACGCTTCGTCATGGTGTGCATGCAGGTCAAACACATAGTTTTTGTGAGACGGCAGCGATCTCCGAAGCCCAAGTCAAGGCATGCCCGCGGCTTCTCGTCGCAGTCGCTGCAAATGTTCCAAGAGGGACCTCAACCCCTGCGCGTAGTTCTCACGCCCGGAATCCCACCCGTCCTCCCCTCCTTCGACTTCCTCCCCGTCTCCTCCCTCCCGGACCTGGACATGGGCGAAATCGATCATCCGCACATCCAACGCCGCTGTTTCCTCCGGCGGCGCCCCCTCCTTTCTCGCACCCTGGCCCCGCGGCACCCAGGACACGGGACCCCGACCCCCGGCACGGTCCCAGGCCTGGTGATCGACAAATAAGAGGCTTGAAGACCAGAAGCAAAGGCAGGCTTGGCCTTGAAACCAGTCGAGTAAGGCCGCCACGCGGGCTATGAACCAGTCCAGGCGTCGCACCGCCCCCTCTTGCTCCCCTCTCTCCATCTCAGGCACCGCCCCCTCACCTTCAGGGCACGCCTCTCCTTTCCCTTTCGGCCTTTCAGACTCTCCTTCCTGCCGACCATCCTTTGCCTGCCTTGAACGCAAACTTCCCGGGCCTGGGTCGTTTCGCGCGTGCCCCCCGACCCCAAGGCTCCTACCCCGCCCCAAAAAGCGTGCCAAGGCAAACAAGACTTCCTCCGGCCTCAGATTCCGTCCGTACTCCTTTCCCTCCACGACGTAGCTCTTGGCGTCTGCGTCGTACACACGCATGCCCACAATCCGAAACCCGACAGCTTCTTGGTGCATGTATTTATCTCTCTCTCGCTTTTGCTTCTGCAATGTAGCCCAGGGAGCGTATGTCCGAAGACCAATTTTGATGTCCAAGATTGTCGGACAATGACAGAAGCCATCATTCACCCCCGGATTGGGAGGTGCTGATATATCTTCCAAAACAAGGTAGCGACGAGGATTGCCCGTCGGATCGGAACGTGTCAGGACGCCGTAATAACACGGGACAAAGGGACGTAGGGAGCGCCAAACATTTATTTCATCTTCCTTCAAACCATCCATGCCGTCCTGTCCGAAAAGCTTGTGATAGAAAGCTGCTTCTCGCGCTCCCTTGTCCCCTGCTTGGATCACTTTGAGAAGTCGAGGAGGCTGGGTCGCATCGTTTGAGGATGTGGAGGAAGGATTCGAGCAATGGGGTGCGACGCGTGGTTGCAGGCGCAACATGTAAGGAGGATCACTGGCATCTTTAGGCTTGTGCCCGCCCACTTGATAGGGCATGGGAAGCACATCGTAGGTGTTCCCCCCAGCACAACCAGGCAAGCGAGGATCATCTACTGACTGCATCGGTAACCTTGAGAGAATAACCATGCTTACGAGGAGGTACCGCGACTTGCATTGCTGAATTGTTGCGACTCATGAATGCTCAGGCTCAGGAAAAGATGACGACGCCGTTTGAATTTCCATAAGATGGTGTATGAGTCGGTGAAGTGCAAGAGTCAGAGAGACGCAACCTGGCTCCTGTGTGCGGCAGTATGACAGGAAATTGGACATGATTTCCGTAAGATGATATGACATGATTAAAGACTATCTTGTCATATGTGTTTCATCACTTCAGTGGTGAAATTATGAGAAAAAAGACGGTTTTGGAATAGCTCAACCTGTACTTGAGCCTCCCCGGTTACCCATCATACAATGATGCGTTTTGGCGGAAAGTATGCCCATATTCGCGCATGCCATGCATTTCACATGTTTTCATCAAAATGCACGACCATGACATGCAATAGGATGAGCAGCAGAAGGAGGAGACGCCTATTGCCCGTCAACTTGTATTCCCTGCTGCTTTTCCTGTTTACTACCTCGCTTCCTGTGGGGTACTCTTTTTTCACTCCTAGAGCAAATTCCATAAATTGTCAGCCGCCTTACTCTAAAAGCTCACCGTTGCAGCATCGCTACGGTCGCACTTTCCTGCAGAATATCAGAAAAAGTAGAATCTGCCTCGTGCAGGTACGACGGTGGATTTCTCATCCTCTTTTTGTGCTATATGTCCAACCTCCCCCAGCCCCGTTTCCGGACTACAAACCCGAGACGCAAGGCCTCATCTTCGTGCCCATACTTTCCCTAATAAATCATTCCTGGGAGAAAATCTCCAAACCTCGAAGCGTTTGATCCTCATTGTGGAAGCTGTATCTCTCTCTCCCCGTTCTAATCCAGATGTCTTTCCTGTCCTCCACCGCTGCCCCCGTTTCCGCCACCGCCCCCTCCCCGGTACATCAAGCACCTGCCCGACAATCGATCCTAGTGTTGGGTGCGGGTGCTGTGGGATCTCTGTACGGGGGGCGTTTATGCGAGGCTGGGCACGACGTCACGTTTTTGATGCGCCGAGAGTACGATGCTGTGGCTGCGACGGGACTGCGGATCAGCTCCCCCGACGGGGACATGTTTTTCCCACAACCATCCATCGCACGATCCATTGAGGAAGTTGCGGTATCGAGGGCAAGGCGGGCACGTAGGAAAGGGGCCGGAGAAGGAGGGGGTGGGGAAGGGAAAGGCGATCAAGCAGGAGGGATGGCGGGAGATGCGGAACGGCGGAAGGTCGTGGAGGAGACGAGGGATATAGAAGGAGCAGAAGGGGAGGCATACGTGCCCGTCGACTGGGTCATTGTCACCCTCAAGTCATCTTCCTTCCACGCCATCCCCAGCCTGCTCGAGGACCGCCGCGTGGTCGGAAATGCGACCCGGATTTTGGTGTTGATGAACGGTTACGGCTTGGAGGAGGATCTGGTCGGGCAGGGGATCGATGGAAAGAGGGTCTTCGGAGGCATGGCCTTCGTGTGCGCCAACCGCGGCCCGGTGGGCTCGGGGGAGGTGAGCGGGGAGTGGACCGAAGACGGAGGGGTGG
>Ga0102934_1000789_pt1 | contig 21747 bp, 19 predicted proteins | sample SalPonR2_A_D1_MG_FD_78175 | JGI IMG/M metagenome (GOLD analysis project Ga0102934, IMG submission 78175) | Salt pond soil microbial communities from South San Francisco under conditions of wetland restoration - Salt Pond MetaG R2_A_D1_MG | ecosystem: Environmental > Aquatic > Marine > Intertidal... | reverse complement strand
TCCCACGTGGCCTCCTCCCTGCCCCCTGCCCCCCCCCCGTTTCCGAAATCACCCATGCCTACCCCTTGCTGCCGGTAATCCTCTGCCTCTCCGTTGCTGTCTGCGTCCCCCACGTATGCAGGAGAGCCTGCATTGCCATTGCGATGATCGGCGAATAAAAGCAGAAAGCACATGAACAAGCCCATCTGAAACACTCTTGACCGGTGTCTCCGCGCTTGCTCCTCGTCCATGATGCCCCCCCCGCCCGGCGCTTGTCTAGCAAGCCAACTGTCGTTCGTTGGGAGAGCGTGCGTGTGAACGGTATGCGGAAGCAACGTGCTATGTAACGCACAGGAGGGATCGGGAGTTATCTTTACTTGACGTCAAGATGCCCTGCCTCGAATCTCTAACACACAAGTTGTAAGCCAACACGCTGAAAAATAAAGGCAGAGCTCTTTTATTTGACATGTTGAGAACTGTGATGGTTTCGGAGGGGCAAAGACGGGACATGCAATGTAAAAAATCGAGTGTCAAGAAGGCGGTCTACCTTCGTGTCCTTGCTCGAACCCTCTGGGCGAGGGGAGGAGACGGTGTGTCTTCACGCTCTGGCGTCAGCATGCTGCTGCTGATTCCTATGCTCCACTAAGCTGATGCTTTCGTTCCTCCCAGATGCATCGGCGCAAGACCCGTGCGTGAGTACGGGTGAGACGAGATTTGCCCGAAAGACGCCTGGAGGGGAACATTATGATAGAAATGTCATCCATAAGGGTGTGGACTGTATCTGCAGGGTAATGCGACAGCAGTGCTTGAACTCAGGCGCACACAAAACCTTAGTCCCCGTGATCATGGCAACCCCGGCAGCAGCGGTCTCATGCTGTGAACTAGCGTGAGATAAATATCACCGGCACCGGGGGGGAAAAGGGCTCGCTGCTTGCTCCGCGTCTCCACCTGACCCCGCCGCCTTGATTGCCATTTCATGGTGCACCCACACGCGTGAAGCTCTCATCATGCTTCTACAATACCTTTCCATGTGATTTTACAGGCATCAGTGCTTCTTCCAGGTCGTTTTCACCATTGGATCTCGGCCTTTGAGTCGTGCTCAAGCTGCTAGGAACGTTGCAGTGAATCGCCTGCTCTTCCACTGTTGCTTACGAAAAGCACGACCGAAAGACGTGTGAAAAGGCCGCCCTGAAGAACGCATACCTGATTTCTCTATCATGAGGGGCACCTACATGGATCCCGAGACCAACATCCGATACGACACGAATAATGCGGATTTCGAAGGTACGTAGACACGCCGGCCGAGGGGCCTGACCCCCTGTTGATCTCTTATGAGTACGCTACAATTTCGCCCTTCACACTGCAAACAGGATGGTTGACCAAGCAAAGCAGCTGGCTAAAGGAATGGAGAAGACGTTACTTCATTTTGAAAGGCAGCAAGCTATTTTTTGCCAAGGTAGGGGAGTGAGAGTATTGGGCGTCCGGGTGCTCACGGGGCCCCGTGGCGGAAATGTTGAGCTTTCGACTCTGGAAAGGGGCCATCGCAATGTTGCCCCCGTCATTAGAAGGCGCTACAGCGCTACATCCCGAGGGGCGCGTGGCATAAGGCATGCGCCATGTCTGCATGATGACGGTCTGCATGCTTCCTTTGCCCCGTGTTCGATCCTGCCTTCATCGACTCAGACCGTGTCCATCCATTGCATTTCCCGCTTTGGCGCCCCCCCTATTCTTAGAATGAAATGTGCTCCCCGCACGGCATGATAGACCTGTCGTCGTGCATGACAGTCAAGTCGGCGGAGCTTAAGGCTCAGAAGCGGAATGCTCTGGAGGTCTCCACGCCCGAGACGACCTTTTTGATGTACGCGGACACGGAGAAAGAGAAGGACGACTGGATCGGGGCGGTGGGTCGGGCAATCGTGCGAAGCTCCACCACCTACACGCAGGAGGTGGGGGAGGCGGGGGACGAGGATGACGACGGGAGTGACTACGAGGATTAAGGTGAAGTCTTGTACAGGCGAGAGGGGGGGCTTGCGCCACGGTAGAGCGAAGTGAAAGAAACAAAAGGCGGTTGCCACGTTTGCGACTTGTTTCTTTGCGTGCGTGAGTCCAGGCTCCTCAGGTCGTGAGTGCCGCCTCGAGCATGAACCGCGAGGACCGAGGATCGACTGTCGCCACCTCCACCGGCACCGCCTTGCCCATGGTGGAGGTGAGAAAGACACCCTTGAAATACTTCCCCTTGGCCCCCTCCGGCTTTGCGTTGCCTAGCGCCACCATCAATACCCGGATGTTCTCCAAGAGGGCCTCTGGCTCGAACGAGACCTTGCCCACCCCCACGTGCACCATCCCGAATCGATCCGCCTTGAACTGGGCCTGCCCCGCCATGGCCGACTTGACAGCCGCGCCCACGTCCTTGGTGACGGTGCCCATCTTTGGGTTGGGCATGAGGCCGCGCGGGCCCAGGACCCGCGCCACCCGACTCACCAGCGGCATCACCTCGGGCGTCGCCACGCACCGGTCGAACGCCAGCTCTCCGTCTTGGATGGCCTTCACTAAATCCTCCGCGCCCACCACAGCGGCGCCCGCGGCCTTGGCGGCTTCTGCGTCCTGTTATGTGCATGAGCGTGAGCGAATGCGTCCATGGAGGTACCCAAGAAACTTCTCGGCATCCTCCTCCTCCCTTGCAGCATTCCCATTCTCCTCCTGTACGTACGTCTCCGCGGGCGAACACAGCCACCCGAACAGATTTACCAGTGCCATTGGGCAATGTTTGTACGCCTCGCACGCTTTGATTGGGCTTCCGAGGATCTACTCCCAACTGAATGGCAAGATCGACAGTCTCGGTAAAATTTCTCCGTTTTTCCTCCTTTGCATACTGAAGCACTGCTGCCAAAGCATCTCTTATTGGCAACGCCTCTGTGACCTGTGTGCCCGCCATGCATAATTCTTTTTATTAGCTACAATACGGTCGTAAAAGTTTACGCGCTCACAGTTAAGGTATGTCGGCGAGATGGACGAGAGCAAAGACATCAACGTAAAGAAGAAGGGGGAAGAAAGGTGCGGGACGCGCTTGTATGCGTGTATTACCCTGGACGACGAAGGAGCAGAAGGTGAGGATTGCAACAGTGAATGGGAGGAGGTGACCGGACTCGAGCTTCGCTGGCTTGCCCGGGCAGAATTTAGGGACGCGACTGCCTTGCCAACAGTAGTGGACGGCGGCCTTCGTTTTCGGACAGTCTCGGCTGTGAAGCCCCTGAGGGAGCCCAAAAGAGCTGTCGAAACTCTATATTCCTGATGACGAATTCTCCGAAGCATCGGGTTTGACTCTAAGCTGTGTGCAGTGAGTGCGGATTAAATGATAAATCCATTGAGCTGCGTTCTTATCCGAGGGCAAGACGCGCCTCCAAACCGGGATGCGACAACATGCTACCGGCAAAATGACGTTCATCGCGCGAACCAGAAGATGCACAAAAAATGGTCGTTGGATCCCTCCCATCTCCCCATGCTTTGCACTGAAGAGGTAGGGATGGTGGTCGACATGGGCAGGGCGATGGCAAGGAATGGAGCAACCGGGGGGTGTCTCGCTGAGCAACGAGGGGAGAGGAGGTTATCAGCCAGGCGAAAAAGTCAACATCTCATAGCTGCCGGGCTATTTATGGCGGATTCTTCAAAGAAGTGTATTAAATACTGTAAATTATCAGGTCTGCTCCCAATACTCGTTGCGAGATCGAGCACAGAAAGCGACGGGTAGGGCTGCTTAAAGTGACTGCGAGCTGTCTTGGACTAACAGAAAGGGTTTGGCAGACTATTCTCTCGAATTCCTTTAAGAAGGCCGACGGCACACTAAAGAAATATATATATCCAATATATATATTATAAATATACATATATGTATTTTGGTTATAAAATTTCGCAACATTCATTGCTTGTTATCCCTGAGGTGCCACAAGCCCCACTTTATTCGTCATATCCTAAGAACGCTGCTATTTGTGCTTTAATAAGCGCATTATTTTTTTTAAAATAGTTGTGATCAATCTGGTACCCCTATGGCGGAAATCATGGAGATAATATTCCATCCACTAACGCTCTTGGTCAGTGATTTTAATGTTCAAAAAATTAAACAAAAAACTTTTGTGGTAGCGCCACTACTCATCCAGGTATTGGGTAGAACAGGAAAACCTAGTGGGAAACGGATGAGCTCATTCGATCATCGATCCCATGGGCTTCATCGATCCCATGGGCTTAAAAACTAAGACTAGGAAAACTTTGGACCGCACTTCCAGTTAAAACTAAGCAGCGGTAGTTGTATCATCGGAGGTGTGCTTTCAGTCGCTACGTTTTTGTATGGAACCAGGAGCGCGTTGTTGATTTGACGACTGTATTAAGAGTGTGTGATGTACCGTTTATACTCGCCCGAGCATCTTGGAGGGCCCCTCTTTTGGCCAACATGTGAAGAAATCATGCTCTGGTCGCACTGTGCCAACTCTACGCCCGCAAAGTATTGCTTTGTTCTTTGAATGAAAGTATTTCAAAACACCCTGTATTTGAACCTGGAAAAAACTTCGCTTTCAACCGTATCTTATCGGTAATCTCTACGTCATTTCGGGCTAAATAACTTTGTAGACCATTTTGCAAAGAATATTGGCTGTCGGAGGTGGAGTGAGTCATTGTCATGCAACGTCGAAGCTCGCCTAGCTAGGTTGCGAGCTGCGGCTACTTTCTTTACCCTGGTAAATCCATATTTTTGTTAGTGGACCTGGCGGTCTAAGAACGTCGCCCACGATCTAGTGATGGAAGAGTCGAACATTTGTGAAGGCCATCGCCATACCGTAGTTGTTGCAGCACTCAGTAACCTGCGTATCTTGGACTGAGCCTCCTGGCTGGACAACGTACGTCACCCCATACTTGGAGGCGTGGTCGATGGAGTCCCGAAACGGGAAAAATGCGTCCGAGGACAAGCTCACCCCTTTCAGCGTTCCCATGAAAGCCGCCTTCTCATCTTCTGTGAGGGGCGACGGCACGTCCTCGAAGTTTGCCTCCCAGAGTGGACGCTCCGCCGCGGTGATGTCGCCTTCGATGTAGCGCACGCGGGCATTGACGCGGTCCTGACGCTTCACAGTGGGCTTAAAGGCCAAGGAGCGCACCTTCGGGTGCTGTCGCAGCCACCAGATTTCCACCTTTCGCCCCGCTAGTTTCACACAGTCCACTCGACTTTGCTGACCTGCCCCCACGCCGATTACCTGCCCATTCAAGGCGTAGCCAACCGAATTGGATTGAGTGTACTTGATGGCGATGGAGGCAATGATCAGATCCCGCACCGCCTCCTCAGGAAGCTGAGCGGTTGTCACCACTTTGCTCAGATCCGATGGGGAGAGGAAGGCGTCGTTGCGGCGCTGCTTGAAGGCTGCACCGTAGACCTCCCGATACTCCACAGGGGGAGGCGTGAAATCTGCTGTGGCCTGCAGGACAATGAACTTCCCCTGCTTCTTGGAGGCCAGGATCTGCAACGCCGCGGGCTCGTAGCCCGGGGCAATGATTCCGTCACTCACCTCCCTCTGTAGGACCTTCGCTGTCGCCTCGTCTACCACGTCGCTCACGGCCACAAAGTCCCCGAAAGAGCACATGGGATCCGCACCGCGCGCGCGAATGTAGGCGAGGGCAACGGGAGTCAAGGCCCCCGGTTCTCCGACCTCGTAGGCCTGGGCCTCCTCCGCGGTCAGTGGCACGGCCACCCCGGCCCCCGCGGGCGACACGTGCTTGAACGAGGCTGCTGCCGCCAAGCCCAGAGCCGCGCGAAGCTCCCGCACGAGCTGGTAAGCGTTGAGTGCGTCTAGCAGGTTGATGTAGCCGGGCGTGCCGTTCAGGACCTGGAAAGGCAGGGGGGTGCCGAGGATGGAGAGGATGCCCGCGGGCGCCTGATGGGGGTTGCAGCCATACTTGAGGGGGAATTGCGGCGTGTAGACGCGCGTCACGACAGGCGCGGCCTCACCGAGCTGGCCATTGATCCATCCGGCGATAGCCGAGTCGTAGGCCGCCGAGGTGGCAAAGGCGCGCGCGGCGAAGCGCTTTCGCAGGGCCAAGGATGTGCTTCCGCCATGAGCCTTCATCTCGGCCATGAGTTCACCGTACTGAGAGGGCGAGGTGGCAATAACGACGTACTTGTGGTTCTTGGCCGAGGAGCGCAGCATGGACGGCCCGCCAATGTCAATGTTCTCGATGCATGTGGCGAAGTCCCCGCCCTTCTGTACAGTGTGCTCGAAGGCGTACAGGTTCAGCACCACAACGTCGATGTTCGAGATTCCGTTCTCCGCCATTTGTGAGTCATGCGTGGGGTTTCCTCGCACCCCCAACAGACCGCCATGGACCTTGGGGTGGAGTGTCTTGACGCGCCCGTCCAAGATCTCGGGGGCGCCGGTGTACTCCGACACGTCCTTGACCGGCAGTCCCGCCTCTCGTATCACTTTGGCAGTCCCCCCCGTGGACAAAAGCTCCACGCCCTGCTCCACCAGAAACGTGGCGAGCTCTAGCAAGCCCGTCTTGTCCGAGACCGAAAGGAGAGCACGCTTTACCTTCCAGAGGTCCGCTTGAGTGCCTTCGACGGCAGTGATCTGAGGGCGAGTATGAGAAAGTAAATAGTGAGCGAGAAAACAAGCTGTAATTGTTATGGAGTATCGCAAGGGTTTGTATCGAAACCCATGGCTGGACGAATGGGACTTAGGGCGCAAATGAATAGAAAAGGCATGTGAAGATTCGGCAGTCGCGCACGCTGTACCAAGAACGCCAACACGAAGGAGAAGATATTCAAGAAGAGAACTCGAAAATATATGAGCTGCAAAAGGAATACTCTTATGGCAAAGAAAGAAAAAGATGTTGTTCATACGTATCCAAAAGCTCCTTGTCGGGACAGTATTGTGATAGGGCGGGGTTTATATCAGGCATTTCTGCGCCACGTAGAAAGAAATAAAGGAACAAAAGACCATAAGAAGACACTACCCTTGTCCATAAAAACGTACCACATGTGCCATGTGCTTTCCTGGCAATACAAATGTTCCTTGATGATGGGACAGCAAAGAGACGGCCTGGAACGCTGCCGGGCCACTCAAAACAATGAGAGGAAGCAGGAGAAACGCGGAGAAGTACACAACGACCGACACGCACACTTGATGAATTTTGAACTGTGTGCTTTTTGAAAGTGTGAAAATGGTAGGCTTGATCGTCGTGTCCGTCGACATGCTTACGAGATTTCTTGGAATAATGCCGCAAGGGAGCTTCAACACTTCAAGCATGAGGAGTAGCACTCACACCGTCATACCGCATTTATTCACACAACTCGGAACTTGGAAAATCTAACTTTCCTGACCGTATACGGACTGCTATTCCGACTTGTAATTCAGCCAACCCGCGTCTCGAGAGCCCGTCAATCCTTGCACACGCCGGCGGGTCACAGCGGACGAGACGGTCTCGCGGGCTCGTGGGAGGCCCCGTGCGGTTCACAGTCTGCGGAGTAAAACGCCACCCCAGCCCGGGCTATTGCCTCGAAACAAACCACGTACCCAAGTGCGTGACGAAGCGCAATGCCAAAGTCACGCTTCCCTCCTTTTCAAACACTGTGAATCTTTGCGTGTTATTGATTCAGGCATTGCTGGGCCTGGTGATTTGCACGATTGCGGCGGTCTGCGTCGGCCGGCAAGCAAGCCTTGGGCCACGCACGCGCGAGGAGAGCGCAACACAATTCTACGCCTGCCTACGAGCGACCACAGCTCAGTGACCGGGCTTTCAAAACACACCGCCGCACTTGCTATTTCTTCGGTATACCCACAACGAGCAACCTGTCACACTCTCCTCTACAGACACAGCTTTGTTGGACATAGCACCGATTTATTTCGACTGAGGTGGCCTGTGAAAGTGAGAGCACTGACTCGTATTCCGCGCATTCTTGCCTCGCACCGCCGGCTTCCTTGTAACATACTGCTCGTGGCCATACACCGGCAGTCAACTAAGTAGAAGTATGGTCACACGACAACTATTATGCACCAGAAGCACAAAAAGCGGCCAAGGGCGCGACGAGAGGAAATACAAGGCGGGCGATCGCATGTCAAGCACTGGCCACGTCTTGACCTGGGGCTCCTGCTTCTTGTTAACAGGAAGCTTGCTGCTCGCCACGACTGCGGAGGCCTTCTTCTTCCGCTCGTCGTGTTCGAGGACTCCCTCTCTATCAGCTTTTTCGAAAGGGGGGCGCGGCCGGACGGCGGCATCCCCTATCGTCCTCCCCACCCTACCCGTGTCCAGGGTTAATGCAGGACTGACGGTGCGTCAGAGCACGGGGTCCTCAAGCACCAGCAGCGGCAATACCATGAAGAGCAGCAATCCCAACAGTAACAGCATGGAGGGCCAGAAGTCCACGCGCTTGGACGCGGCTGCCACCATGGACCCTCCTACGACAGGTTCGGGACTCCGGCGCCGCATTCGGCCCGAGATCCAGCTACCCGCGCCGCACGTGAACGACAAGCCGGATGTCAAGCTCGGCGTATTACTTTTGCAACTAGGAGGTCCGGAGCGAATGGAGGACGTGGAGGGCTTCCTGTATAACTTGTTCGCGGACCCGGACATCATTCGCCTTCCCGGCCTGATCAGTGGCCTGCAGAAGCCCTTGGCATACGTCATCTCCAAACGCCGCGCCCCAAAGTCCAAGGCGGCCTACGAGTCTATCGGCGGCGGTTCTCCCATCGTGCGTTACACGCAAGCACAGGCGGAAGGCGTGGAGCGCGTCCTCCAGGAGATGGGGCTCGACGCGAAGTGCTACGTGGCCATGCGGTACTGGCACCCCTTCACGGACGAGGCGATGGAACAAATGATTAAGGATGGCGTTAATAGCCTAGTGATTGTGCCGCTCTATCCGCAATTTTCCATCTCCACGAGTGGGAGCTCGTTGCGGGTGTTGCAGGACTTGTTTTTCAAGGACTCCCCGCGCTGGAACCAAGTCAGCCACACGGTGGTGCCAGCCTGGTACGACCGTCCGGGCTATGTACAGGCCATGGGCCGCCTTATTTCCAAGGAACTTGCGCAGTTCACCCAGGAGCAGCGGGCAGAGGGTGGTCTGCACGTGCTCTTCTCGGCCCACGGGGTCCCTCAGCGGTACATTGAGATGGGGGACCCGTACCAGCAGCAGATTCAACAGTGCGTGGATTTGATCGCGCAAGAGTACGCGGCGCCGGATGTGACGACGCACCTCTCGTACCAGAGTCGAGTTGGCCCTATCGAGTGGCTGAGGCCCTACACGGACGACACGCTAGAGGAGCTGGGGGCGGCGGGGGTGAAGAACCTGGTGGTGGTGCCGATCAGCTTCGTCTCGGAGCATATCGAGACGCTGGAGGAGATCGACATCGAGTACCGGGAGTTAGCGCACGAGAATGGGATCACAAACTGGCGGCGCGTGCCGGCGTTGAACACGGAGCCTGGCTTCATCGAGGACTTGGCGCACATGGTGGTCGAGGCCCTTCAGGAGCCCGCCATCTCGGTGACAGAGGCCTGCGCTCTGAACAACCTGGACATCATGCCCATGGGTGGAGACAAGGACGGGGGCGAGGATGGCAAGGGCTTGGATGGGAGACTAGCGGTCCTGGGTCTGGCGTCGGGGGTGGTGCTGGACTTGTTCAGTGGCCGGGGTGGTCTCGCCCATCTACTGCACTGAACGAAATGACGCAGTCATATCTTTTCTTGGCGAGTGCGTTAAGGGAGTTCGCACTATGATTATGCCAGACATGTGTCTTTCATTTCAAACAGTTTCTCTCTGTGATGTAAAGCAGGCGAGATTTCTTCGTCAGACGTGCAGGAAAGCAGATGGGCAAAGAAGAAGGAGACATGAAGAAGGATGATGCCTCTATGGAAAGGATGTCGGAAACTCTACGATTCTCAGCCTTTGAAGTGCATAAGGCTTCCGGTTGATGTACATAGTATATTAAAGAGGGTTGACGTACCATGGGAATTTAGTGATGAGGAAGGAGAGAGGCGACTAGTCAAGACCGGAGGGTAGCAGTTGAGGCCGTGGAAGCGACCTTTGAAGTTTAAAGTGTGTAGAGAAAGGATAGAGTGACTCATTCAAAGACCCGGACGAGAAAGAGCGGAGGTAACAGGTGCCTACACACCTCAGACTGCCGGAAGGTGTGCGAGTGAGCGGGTGCCAGCGAACATTCCTGCCTCGCAGCGTTGCGTCAAATCTGCGCTTCGAGGGTCTGTACCGCTAGCAACGATGGTGATGAACATATCAATGTAAGATACTCAGGGCTCAGACACTAGTTACAACGTCTTGGCCTTTGGGCAAGAGCTGGCTCGACGGCAGTTTTTGGTCCTATAGCTTGTCATTTTCACTATCGTTGAATTATCACACGAGGAGGACTTCAAATGGCAAGCAAAACAGGAAACTTCATTGGAAAGCAAATTTATTCAGATTTACGACGCGGTTGTCTCTGACCATCCAATGACGAGGGTAAGCGCGTGAGGAAAAAGGAATATCCAGGAAGAGCAGGGAGCGGTGCTGAGGCGAAGCGACTGTGCAAGCAGCGTAGATACTAAGGCATAGGTCTCCCGTGTCGTCTCTCGGAAAGTTAAAGAATCGAAACAAAATTGAGCATTGATTTTGAGGTACCGTGTTGTCCGTTTGCCGGTCGATTATAGCTTTATCACCCACTCCTTCATATCAATCCAGTACTTTACGTTATTTTCGCCGTCAAGATTTCTCAGTGTAACCTTTCATATCCTTTTGAATTTCCCCAAGTCCCCTACTTCCAAATGCATGAAACTGTCGCGGTCTCACTGCCCGCTCCTCATAAACATGATCCTCAGTATCTCAGTAGATTCCGGGCAGAAAGAGCCACTTAACCTCTTTTTTGTATTTTTGCCAGTCTGCGCCATATTTCAGGGAACACAAATGATCGTCGCGGGCCGCTCGATGCACAAGCAGAATCCCAAAGTAAATGGCATAGAAATAGGGTAGCACGTGCGTCGGTCCACAAAGCCCGCACCATGCCAAGGCCATCAGCCAGTCCCCCGTGTAGTTGATCTTGCGCGCCCATCCCCACCAGCCCGAAACCATGAGCTTGGTCCCTCGGATTGTGTCCATATAACGGACATGCGGAACGCTTGTGGGGTCGCGGCGGAAAGCGTCCTTGGTCGAGTTCGCCTGCCGGAAGATCCAGTAGCCCACCAGGTGCATGGCCGAGAGGCCCGCCAACGCGTAGGTGGAGAGGGAGACAGGGCGGCCGACCAGGTAGCGCGCTTGCAAAGAGTAGGTGAACGGCACCCAGGCAAGGTCGCCGAAGGCCAGCATGAAGCCGAAGCCGTCCGTGGTGATGTCCATGGTGGTTAGAATGGCACGCTCGTTCAGGAGGGCGTCTAGGACGTACCACCCCTGGAAGACGTTCACCAGCACCAGGGGCCAGCTGGGAGGCTCCCCCGTGACGGCCTGAAGCTGCTGCTGTTTCATCAGCATTCCCATATTCAATGCCACCCATCCAATGAGCCCAGGGCGCAGCTCACAGAAATACTTCCAGTCAAAGCTGCCCAGACGAGGGTTCAGTTCGCGGCCCATGTAGAAATCGTACATGACATTCCCGCTCCGTCCCCCGTCGGCTAGCCGAGCACCCTTTCGAAAAGAGGCTAGGTAGAGGAGCAGGGACAGGCCGAAAGAAAAGACCACGGCCGCGAAGGCGAACTGAGGGAAGTGGTCGTAGAGCTTTTCAAGAGGAAAGGGACCGAAACCAGTTAGTTCACCGAGCACGGGGATAGCGCCGTTAGCGGCCTGTCCGGCGTGCTGCAACACTGCGTCTCCTGCGGCCGAGGCCGTGTACACAAATTGCTCATCCCCTTCATCTCCAACGATTGTGGGCAGGATTCCCTCGTCCTCCACTGGCACCGCGAACCGCGGACAGCCGTGAACTAGCAGCAAAAGAGAGATCCAGAACGCCAAGTGCCCGTTCAACTTGTACGGAAGACGCAGCCCTTCTGCTCCTAACAGGGGCACACCCAAAGCTACCTCACCGGGGAGCAAGCGCTCCAAAACGACCTGAAAGCAGAACCAGGCGACTATGCAGGCAAAGGCCAGGGGGTCCCAGAGCTCGTTTTGTACGAGGGCTACGAGCGCCGAACCCCGGGCCTTGAGGGCGCCGGGGATGTGTTGAATGATTGCCATGAAGGCACTTGCCGTGTTGTGCGGTGAGCGCCTGGCTTGCGAAGCGAAGGTGGAGAAGGTGCTCGGCAGCGCTCGGAGGAGGGCAGGCAGCGTTGAGGTCAGAAAATGGGCCATGTCAGTCCAACGCAGGCATGCCAGGGGAGAAGTGGAGGATCTGAAGGAGAGAGGGTGCTTCGACGACGATGATGACGGGGACGCCGAAGACATAAAGTTTGGACAAAAATAGTACAGCCCCATCACGACTACAGGCAGGCCGACCACGATCCCCAGGGCACCCCAAGGCCCGCCAAACTCGTACTTAAAAGACGAGGCCACAGCTTCCGGTGGATGAGAAGGTGCTGAGGCTGATAGTGCTTTCGACATCGGTTTTTTCCTCGTGGCTTTCGGGCGAGTGGGCGCATTATCCTCCTCTGATAGGGGTGAGTCAATAGAACGTGATTTTGGCGCCTTTTTTCGAGGAGGGCTTCCAAGAATCTTGGAGGTTGGGGTCAACGGGATGTTATCCGTGCCACTAGACGTCACAGCAGCCACAGTACGCCGCCTAACAGTTCTAATTTCAGGAGCTGTCGCAGCATTTTCCTTTTTGCTCCCAGGCGAGCGCCTTCTCCTAGTGCTTACCATGGTTGCGAAGTCGCTTCACTTCGTAGCGCGCGAGACGGCTATGGTAAGTATGAATGTGAAAGTGTGCATGAGGAAAAAATAGTGTAAGTCCCGGTGACCCACATTTTGGGCCGCCACTTTGATGCCTCGTGACAGCTTCCCAGCACAAGGTGGAGGCAGCACTCATCCGTCTGCGTCTAAACCACGATTGCGGCGTGCAGGGCGCGAACATTTGTCTCCCTCGTCGGCGAGGCGGCGATGGTCTCGAAGAGGACGTTCAGAGGTAGCCCCTGCCGGTGCACAACTAGCGCGACCGGGGAATGTCGCGCTCACGTAGGCCGAGTGGAGGCCTGGCGTCGAGTGCAGGGCGTCCGAATGCCGAGTACGCTTAAATCAATCTCAAATCAATTTGAGGGCGTGTAAGATCCACAAGAGGATCCTGGTGTATTCATAAAGGTAAAAGCAGAGTGAGGGAGAGCCCCTGCCGGTCCACAACTAGCGAGACGAGACCGGCAGGCCCGTCCCTTTAAGCCGTAGCTACGAGAACCTGGGGCAACCGCGAACAAAAAGCAGACCATTGCTGCTTTTTTCTTGTGTTGGAGTTAGAGCTGATGTGGTATGCTTGTCGCATTTTGTCTTGAGCGGCTGAGGTACATATGCGTGCTCAGCTTTTTTGATGACGCAACGCCGCTCTCCAAGCACAGTGCTCATGTACGCGCTGGAATGCTCTCACCAATGTCCTCTTCAAACGCATTTAGCAAGCTTACGAAGGAACACACAAAATTACAGCTTTTTCAATCATGCTCGGTGTTGTTCGCGGAATCGCGGCCCGCGTCAAGCCTGCCAAGAACCAGGCGCAGCTCATTTCCAGGTAGAAGATGCTTTTGTCAAAGATTATGGAATGGGCCTGATTTCTGGAGGAGGACGCATGATCTGCATATCTAAAGAGAAGATGAAGATGGGATATTGTGTTGTATACATTTGCGAGATGATCGATGTGTACACTTGCGAGATGATCGAAGTGGCTCGCCTGGGATGAGCTTTGCACTACTTGTCAGCTGGTGACCTTTCTCTGTTCCCTCAACAGGCGCATGATGGGAGGCGACGGTGGTCACCATCCCCACTACGTTTTTGAACCCCCTTTCAACAAAACGTTTGTGGCCGTGCTCGTGGGCGGCGGTGTCACTCTCGGTACTGGCCTCGTTGTGTAAGTGAAGGCAAAACGCACCAGACATGACCGATGAAGGGCGAGAGCCGGAACTTCAAAACACTAACCCTCTTCCACATGGACATGACGGGGCCAACATATGTCAAAACAGGGCTTCATGGAAATTTCAGAACAAGAAACAGGTGCGTGCGATGCAATATAGTGGCTCTTGTCCGTTCTCTTCGTGTCTCCGTGCGTTTTATCGCGAGATATTCACAGCTCTTGTGTTCCCATCTTTTTTTCCGGCAGGGTTTCACCAAGTGATCCATCGCTGCCATGCCTGAGAAGGTACACGCACAGCTCTGGGCGCGTCTCGTTGATCGGGGGCCATCGCCTTTTTTGTCCTTTATCGTCGGAGGGAACGGGTTGGAGGATCTCGAAGGGAGCCATAGCTTTTAGAGCGCGATCGGCTGGACTGGCCCGCTCGTCGGGATGAAGAAAGCCGGTGCACTCTTTGTAAAGAAAGAAAAGGCGCCCAGGTGACGGACAACACTGTAGCGGCTCGTCTTTGCTTTATGGATGTTCTATTTGATTCGCGCGTGGAAGCTTGTCCAATCCCTCGCCGTGGACGGCTGCCAAAAAAACAAGGCAAACAACTACATCGTTTTTGAAAGCAAAAACATGTAGAGATTGTGAAAAGATGTTTCATAATGATTTATTTTTAAATGTCTAGCGCGTCGGCTACGACATTGGCCCTTCATTGCCCCCCCACTCCCGCCGCGATGGCCTGTCGGCGTGCTTCTTCCTCCCGCTGCTGCTGCTTCTTGCTCCACAACTCCAGCTTGCGCCTCTGGTCCTCTTCCGCCTCCTTCAAGTAATCCTGGTACCGCTGCCAGAGCTTGCCCTTCTTGACCGGCCCGGGCGGGGGGGGGGGAGTCTGGTGGGGCTGGTCGGGCACCGCCGCTGCCGCCGCCACGGTGGCGTTTGGCTGTGCGCTTTCCCCCATCGGCTCCCCCACAATGTCCTTGGCCGAGAGGCGGGTGGGCGCCGCGGGCGAGCGGGCAGCGTTCCCGGGCAAGCCGTGGCCCATGCTCTGAAAGGCCCTCCCCGACCGCAAGAGTCCGCCCAGACCCCTCTGCTGCTTCTCTATCTCCCGGACTTGGGCCCGTCGCAGCATACTGGCGTAGGCGTCCCCGATCTGCTCCGCGTCCAGGCCTTGGAACTGGCGGAGAACGGCGGGGATGTCGTCGGCGACGCCCTCCATGACCAGGGCTAGCAGGAAGCCCCGGAGCTTCTCGAGCGAGCGATCCGCCTTGTCCTTGGCATTGCGGAAAGGCTTAATGCGGATCCCATTCTCGGGCTGGAACTGGAAGGCCTCGGGGTCGTCGTCCACAATCACCACCTTGCGCAGGTCCCGGTTCAACTTACTCAGGTCCTTGACGTGCTTGCCCTGGTGAAAGCGCGTCGAGTCCTTGTAGAGCCGGTGCATGATCAGGCCCTGTTTATCCAGGGTCCAGGTGATGGGGTCGACCACCCCGAAGTTGCTGGGCGAGAAGAGCACGATCTCGTAGTACTTGCTCAGGTCCTGCAGGAGGCGGTCCACGCCAGGACGTTTGGCATACCTCCAGCCGTACTTCGGGTCCCAGGTCGCGTGAACCAGGGTATCCTCTAGGTCGAGTACGAGCGTCGGGGGGCAGGGCGCGTCCGGTGGGATGTTGGGAATACTGTGCCAGTCGGGCAGGAGCTTTTCGCGGGAGGGATTGACGAAGGGTGAGAAGACTGCGTCGTAAAGCCACGCGTAAGGGCGACCCAGGGGGGAGGCGCGGAGGACGTCGTCGGTACTTTTGTCGCCAGCCGAAGTTTCGTAAACCACGTATGCAACACCTGCCGCTCCACCGGTGGCCAGGAGTTTGATCGCGGCGGAGGCTGCATGGCTGGGAGCGGCGCCCGAGGAGGCAGGGCCAGCAGCCATCGCCGCGGAATCACCCTCCGAGCTGCCTGCCTGCTCCAACAACGATATGCGTGTATTTTTGAAAGCAAAAATAAATCAATCATGAAGGAAAGTTGCACCCGCAAACATGCGCTTGCAATGTGCTCCGCCAATTCCATGCCCTGCCAATCGTGTGACCCCCGACACTTCGTAAGCCTACCTTTGATCCTACAGCGGACGCCTCTTGAGCCGCCGCTTTCTCTTTCAACCACTTTTGACGCCTTGCTTCCCTCGAAGTAATCGCAATGCCAGTAGCGTTCGCATTTGATGCGCCCGTCCCTCCAGCTTGCCCTTCTGCAGCACAAAACGATCGTTGTGGTGGAAAGCGCGATCTGAAAAAATGTCTCTTACACACACGCCGGCATAGAGACGCAGAGGCCGATATCGCACAGCTGGCCATGAAATTCACGTGCACCGTGTGTGGTTGATTCAATGCGACCTGTTGAGTGGAATGGGCAGCATTAAACAAGAGTATCCCGGCGGAGGTGCTCGTCGCCAAAAGGCGGCCACAAGCCACGGGAGGGAGGGAGGAGGTCGGGGAAGTATAGAGTTCACTCTTGCGTCATTCCTGCTCGTCTACTCGCACAGGGACATTGTGATGACGGGGAGGGATGATTATCAAAGTGGAAGTGGAGGCTGTGGTGAAATACTGCGCAGTGGCTTTGGGAAAAACGGAGGAAATTGCGAGCAAAACGTAGCACATCGACCCGTCCCCCCACCGACCTCAACGTCGTTAGCCACTCCGGAGGAGATGCACAAGGAGCAACAACATTTGTTAGAGGTGGTTACTGCCTTCTTGGAGTATAGCAAATTTGCTGGAATGGAGTTGGAGCGGCGATGGGTCCATTTAGGCCGTCTTCCGGAGCACTACGCTAAATTGCTTCCTCCTCACTCGTTGGCACCCGCCCTGCGGGAGCACCGCAAGGCCATTGTTGACAACCAAGCCTTCTTAAATGCGGTGGTAAGAGGTGTCCATGAAATTGCACCTGCTGAGGGCATACTGGACCAAGCTCAAAAACAGCTAGCGCGACAAGCAACGTTAGCTCCAAGACAAATTCTAACAAGCCCAGCGAATATGACCAAAATTTATGCCACCCTCCACAGTTGCATGCGAGAATGGTCCGAGGAGGGGGCCGGTGAGCGTGCTGCATGTTTTGATGTTATTCTGGACGCTTTAGTTGAGTTTTTGCCCGTGGATGACTCGAATCGAGGTCGGCAGAGAGTACTGGTGCCGGGCGCGGGCCTTGGGCGCTTACCATTAGAAGTTGTCGGCCGCGGTTACGCCTGCCAAGGAAATGAATTTTCCTATTTCATGCTTTTGACCTCGAACTTTCTCTTGAACCACGGAGAAAGTGCGAAAAGTCTCCGCCTGTTCCCGTTCGCGGAGCAGAGTTGCAACCTCGTCAGGCTCGGCGACAACGTGAGGCCGGTGCTGGTTCCAGATGTGTCTCCCGCTGAGATGTTGCGAGAGCGTGAGGTGGAAGAGGGGCCCACCGAAGAGGAAAGATCGGCCAATGCGAAGGCAAGAGACGGAAGGAAACGAGAGGCACCACGCGGGAGGGGGCCTGAGATGAAGCTGGAAGTGGGGGGGGAGAAGGGGGAGGACCGGGACGAGGGAGACGGGTATGGAGAGCAGGAATGCCATGATGCGGCCCATCTTCCTCGGAAATGTCTTACACCAGACTTCAGCATGACGGCGGGGGAGTTCCTGGAGGTCTACGGGGAGCAACGGGGCTGCTGGGACGCCCTGGTCACCTGCTTCTTCCTGGATACGGCGCCCGTGGTGTTCGAATACATGGAGACCATTCATCGGCTCCTTCGACCAGGGGGTATTTGGATTAATTTTGGACCCCTCCTCTACCATTGGAAGGGCGGAGGGCCCATGGGCGTGGGGGAGGAGGAGGATGAGCGTTTCAGACGGTCGGTCGAGCTTTCCTGGGAGGAGATCAGGCATGTCATGACGGGACAGGAGGGGGAAGGGGGGGAGGCTTTCCGTTTCGATATGAAAAGGGAAGACTTTTGCGGGCCCGTTACCTACGCGGCGGATCCCACGTCGATGATGCGAACAGTATACGACTGTGTCTTCTTCGTTGCCGCGAAGAAGGGGGGGGAGGGCGATCGAGGAGACGCGGAGTGGTTGGCGTCACAGGCGCCCGTGCAGGGTAATGTAAAAAGAGCATTAAACATTTAGTCTCGATAACAAGTGGGAAGTGAATTTTGGGTAGAGAACTCTGCGGACTGCGGAGTTCGCGTGCTCCAAAATATCAAGTAATGTAGCGCGGTGTGTGGACGAGACGAGAAAAGCGACATGAAATAGTTACTTTGATGCCAAACCTATTCAGTACCCACGAAAGCCTTACAGAGTGTTCGTCTCTCTTGTCGACCCTTCTGAGCAGGCACTGAGATCCTAACACCCCCACTCATCCTCTCACCACACCTCCAAAGATGCCCCCGCCTCCGCATATGCCCCCTTATGCTTATCGAACAGCTCCAGCAGGGCTTTGACGTACACCTGATGGTACCTCTCCACGTCCTTTTGGCCGGGGTTCTCTATCTTGGGGAGCTGCACTGGACTGCCTATCACGGTGATTAACGGCTGGTCCCAGCCCGGCACCAGGAAGAGCTTGCCCACGAAGGCCACGGCCGGCATGCGATATTTGTTAACCCACAGCCTGACAGCGGTCAACCACGCCCAGTCGGGCAGTAGGGAGTAGTAGCACTTCTCCTCCCCGAACACGAAAGCAGGGTAGACGCGGTAGCCGTAGCGAAGCGCGTAGGCGATAAATCCAGTCCGTTTCCGGATGTAAATTCGGTAAGCGTTGCGTTGGTAAAGCGAGGCCTCTTCGAAACCCCCAGGAAGCAGGGCTAAGTTGGCACCTCTACTCATCCGAGCCTGCATGTAGGCTTTGCTGGCGTGCGCGCAGCCATTCCATGAGAGGAAATCGCTGCCAAGGGTGCGGAGGCAAAAGGTGGAGGGAAGAATGGAGGGGAAGGAGATATCCCCATTGTTCGGCATATGTGGGGATTAACCAAAGGGGCTGGACGGATTCCACTGGGTCAGAGTATCGCTTACCTGATGAAGGGAAGCCGTAGCAAGGCCTCGGTCACCAACCACTTGACGTGCGCGTGGCTCATGGTCGGGCTGGTGCTGGTCAGTGCCCACCCCACGGTCAGAATTCCGTGAGGATGCATGCAGATCAAGGACCTGGAACCCGGATCAATCCTCTCGAAGCCATCGAATACCACCTCTTGCGGGTGGAAGTACCGGTTGCCCGCACGGTAGATGTCGCGAACAAAAGCCCATTCCTTGGTGGGGAAGACAAAGCGATAGGCGTAGTATACCAGCAGTACCAGGACCAGGGTATGATCACCCTGGTACATGTCAAATGAGTCAATGCGGGAAAATCAGCGTGAAGAGTCAATCGTGTGTGTCGGCGCAAAACAAGAATTAACAAGGCTCAGAGGGAGAAATAACGCGGAGGTACGACAGAGCATTTGCGTTTCCCAACTACACCAACCATCGAGATATTTGCGACTTAAACCGCTTACCCTTGCTAACACTAAATAAATCGCCAGAGGTATAACGATGACACCGAATAGCCAGACATAAACGAGAGAGGCCAATAGGAGGCCCCCGATTAGCCGCTCCTTGAAGCCTGGCTACGGTGTAGGTGAGGTGGAAGGGGCAACGGAGTCAAACGTACCAGCAAAAGGATAGAGTGTTAGTCAGAGACTATGTTAATCGCCTTCTTAAAGAACGAAAGCCTCTTGCATGAATACATGGTGGCGAAAAACGTAGCTGAGGCTCGGGGATCATGTCGACAATGGGCCACTACCCTCGGGGCTTGACATTAGATGCACTTACCGGAGGACGACTGGAGACCCGAGCCCTGGAAACCATCAACACAAGTGTAGCTTTGTACTTCGCCTGAAGAAAGGTAAACAAATCTTCGTGGAAACTTATCTTTTGCAAACTGCCCCATGTACCTGGGGAGTATTTGGCTGGAGGAGGCGGGAGGTCGGCGAGGGCCCCTAATCAAACCCTTCTCACATGTTTCACGGGGACTTAAGCAATGATCGAACCCCCATCAAAGATCAATCGTCCATTCAATGATAAAACCCTGTTGTAGGACTCGTGTGCACCCTGCTTGCCCGGATTTGGGGACACACTGCGGGCCTTAATTATTAGGAATCGTATCCATCCAGGTTGGCCCCAGTAACTTGACTGGTCCCCATACATATCCCATTTTTCAACGACAATGCTGGATCCCTCACCGTTCTTGTATATGGAATGCATATCATGGCGTCAGATGTTTCATCACCGGGCTGGAAAGCTCAAGCAGCAAAACAAGAAGCACAAAGCGCGTCGACACCTTGCGTCAAAGCGTGCGGTTAAGCGCGATGAGGGCGGCAAGGTCACTGCTGTCAGCAGCCATGTCTCCGTCGCCTCGTCTGCGACATCACAACAGCGCCAAGGAAACAAACAACGTACCTTTGAGAACGATTTCAAGCGAGATCGCCTGAATCGTGCCCGGCAGGTGAAGGAACAAAAGCGGCAAGAGCAGTTTTTGCAGCGGCGCACAGGCTCCGCCCTCGGTCCTCCCTCGCTTGTGGCCCTCCTGCCTCTTTCTCCGTACTGTGACTTACATGCCGTACAAGAGGCTCTGTTTAAGACTCGCGAGCCTCAGCAAACAGCAGGAGAAGACGTTACCGTGTCGAGCCCAGGGGTTCTGACAGCGGCTTTCAAGAATTTGAAGCAACGGTTTACCTTTTTGCTCCCCCACTTCGGGCTGCACGAGGCCTTGGAGGCAGCGCGAGTGGCAGACATGGTACTCTTCATCCTGGATGTGAGCAGGGGCGCGGAAGGGGCCGTGGCGCAGGAGGGTGACCTGGCGCTCTCAGCCTTGCGGGCCCAAGGTCTGCCCACGACCGCCGGCATCATCCACGGGCTCGAGCACCACAAAGGACGCAAGAGCGAGCCCGAGCTACGGCGGTACGGGCATCGCTTCTTCGAGACGGAGTTTGGGGACAAAGTGAAGGTGGGAGAGAGCAGCAACCTGGCGCAGTTGCTGCGCGTCCTGTCCACGCCCGGCGTGCCCAGCGTGCAGTGGCGGCAGGCGCGGTCCTTCATCGTGGCCGACGCCGTGAGCTGGTCCCCGGCGCCAGGGAAGAGACGGGAGGGGGGTGCGCACGAGCGAGGTCTGGGGGAAAAGGGAGGAGGGGGAGGGTCTGAGGAGGACGAGGGCGTGCTGCGCGTGCGGGGCTATGTGCGTGGGAAGCCTCTGGGCGTCAATCAACTTGTGCATGTCCCGGGTTTGGGCACCTACGCCATGGATCGTATCCTCAGTAGCCGGGGGGAAGAGCCTTGCCCCTTGCGAGGCGCATCCTCGTCCTCGTCACACATGCAAGTCGCGCTTTCTATGGAGGATGCTGGAAGCCATCAAGAGGAGGTTATGGCGGTGGCAGCGCCAGGACCGGCGCGGGAGGAATCTTTGAAGATGTGGGCGGACGTGGACGAACTTGCAGGCGAGCAGACCTGGCCAATGGCGGAAGAAGGGGGGGGGGAGTGGCCTGACGACAATGAGGAGGGGGGGGAGAAGAAGAAGAAGGCTGCGAAGGAGAAGCTGTTGAAAAACATGTCGGAGTATCAGGCGTCCTGGTTCGAGGGGGAGGAGGAGGAAGGGCAAAATGACGAGGGTGGGGAGGAAGAGAGAGGTGGTGAAAAAGAGGGAGGGAAAGGGGGGTGGGGGGGGGGGGGGGGGGGGGGAGGAGGGGCAAAGGGGGGGGGGGGGGGGGGGGGAGGGGGGGGAGGAGGAGGAGGAGGGGGAGGAGGAGGAGGAGGAGGAG
>Ga0102934_1000786_pt1 | contig 21823 bp, 20 predicted proteins | sample SalPonR2_A_D1_MG_FD_78175 | JGI IMG/M metagenome (GOLD analysis project Ga0102934, IMG submission 78175) | Salt pond soil microbial communities from South San Francisco under conditions of wetland restoration - Salt Pond MetaG R2_A_D1_MG | ecosystem: Environmental > Aquatic > Marine > Intertidal... | reverse complement strand
TCTTCGACGGATCGCTCGAGGGTCTCGGCCCGGTCGAGGAGATCCCGTTCTTTGCCCGCCAGGACCGTCTGACCTTCGCCCGCGTGGGGCGGATCGATCCGCTGGACCTTGCCGATTACGAGGCCCATGGCGGGCTTGTGGGCCTTCGCCGCGCGCTCGGCATGGACGCCGCCGCCGTGGTCGAGGAGGTGAAAGACAGCGGTCTGCGCGGCCGCGGCGGCGCAGGCTTTCCCACCGGCATCAAGTGGGAGACGGTGCGCACGGCGCCCAGCCCCCGCAAATACATCGTCTGCAACGCCGACGAGGGCGACAGCGGCACCTTCGCCGACCGTATGCTGATGGAGGGCGATCCCTTCACGCTGATCGAGGGGATGGCCATCGCGGGCATCGCCGTCGGGGCGGAGCAGGGCTATGTCTACCTGCGCTCGGAATACCCCGATGCCATCGAGGTGATGCAGCGCGCCGTCGAGATCGCACGCGGCGCCGGTGTGCTGGGTGATGTTCTGGGTTCGGGCCGCACCTTCGACATGGAGGTTCGCGTGGGTGCGGGGGCCTATGTCTGCGGCGAGGAGACCTCGCTTCTGAACTCGCTCGAGGGCAAGCGCGGCGTCGTGCGGGCGAAACCGCCGCTGCCCGCGCTCGAGGGGTTCCTTGGCCGCCCGACCGTGGTCAACAACGTGATTTCGCTCGCCACCGTGCCGGTGATCTTCGAGAAGGGCGCCGCCCATTACGCGGCGTTCGGGCAAGGCCGGTCGCGCGGGACCATGCCGTTCCAGATTGCGGGCAACGTGAAACATGGCGGGCTTTTCGAAACGGCCTTCGGCATGTCGCTGGGGCAGCTGGTCGAGGACGTCTGCGGCGGAACCGCGAGCGGACGCCCCGTGAAGGCGGTGCAGGTGGGCGGGCCGCTGGGCGCCTATTTCGGGACCGCGAAATTCGACACCGCGCTGGGGTACGAGGAATTCGACGGGGCGGGCGGGCTGATCGGTCATGCCGGCGTCGTGATCTTCGACGACACCGCGGACATGCTGGGATTGGCGCGCTTCGCGATGGAGTTCTGCGCCATCGAGAGCTGTGGAAAATGCACGCCCTGCCGTATCGGCGCGGTGCGTGGCGTCGAGACGCTCGACCGGATCCGCGCGGGCGACGGCGCGGCAACGGAACTTCTGATCGATCTGTGCGACACGATGAAGGACGGATCGCTCTGCGCGCTGGGCGGCTTTACCCCTTATCCTGTGATGAGCGCGCTGCGCCAGTTTCCCGAGGAATTCGCGCCTGCGCGGGAGGCGGCGGAATGAACCGTTTTTCGTTAGAAAAACGGACGGAAAACGTGCGTTTTCCGGCGCCGTCGGCGCTTGCGTATTTTTGGAAAGATGAAGATGAGATGACAACCGGGGGGCCCCGATCATGAGGGATTTCGTCATTCCCACCGATGACCGCGACATGGGCACGCCCGCCAAGGTCGGCGCGCCCGTCACGCTCAGCATCGACGGCATCGACGTGACCGTGCCCGAGGGCACCTCGGTGATGCGCGCGGCCGCCGAGGCCGGAATCCAGGTGCCCAAGCTTTGCGCCACCGACAGCGTGGAGGCCTTCGGCTCCTGCCGCCTTTGCGTGGTCGAGATCGAGGGACGGCGCGGCACGCCGGCCTCCTGCACGACGCCGGTGGCCGAGGGGATGGTCGTTCATACCCAGGCCGAGAAGGTGAAGAAGGTCCGCAAGGGCGTCATGGAGCTTTATATCTCCGACCACCCGCTCGACTGCCTGACCTGTGCCGCCAACGGCGATTGCGAGTTGCAGGACATGGCCGGTGTCGTGGGCCTGCGCGATGTGCGCTACGAGGCGCCGCCCGAGACCGGGCTCGCCAACCATTTCCGGGCGCGCGATACCTCGGGTCAGGCGAACCCGGAATGGATCGCGAAGGACGACAGCAACCCCTATTTCACCTACGACCCGTCGAAATGCATCGTCTGCAGCCGTTGCGTGCGCGCTTGCGAGGAGGTGCAGGGCACCTTCGCGCTGACGATCGAGGGCCGTGGGTTCGACAGCCGGGTGAGCGCGGGTGGGCCGGGCGACGATTTCCTGTCCTCCGATTGCGTCAGCTGCGGCGCCTGCGTGCAGGCCTGCCCGACCGCGACGTTGCAGGAGAAGTCGGTGATCGAGCTCGGCACGCCCACGCGCTCGGTCGTGACCACCTGTGCCTATTGCGGCGTGGGCTGTTCCTTCAAGGCCGAGCTCAATGGCGACGAGTTGGTGCGCATGGTGCCCTACAAGCACGGCAAGGCGAACCGGGGCCATTCCTGCGTGAAGGGCCGCTTCGCCTGGGGCTACGCCAACCACGCCGAGCGCATCCTGAACCCGATGATCCGCGACACCATCGACGAACCGTGGCGCGAGGTCACCTGGGAGGAGGCGATGGATTTCGCCGCAGGCCGCCTCAAGCGCATCCAGGACCGCCACGGGCGCAAGTCGGTCGGTGTCATCACCTCGAGCCGTTGCACCAACGAAGAGACCTACCTCGTCCAGAAGCTGACGCGCGCCGTGTTCCGAAACAACAACACCGACACCTGCGCGCGGGTCTGCCATTCACCGACGGGCTATGGCCTCGGTCAGACCTTCGGCACCTCGGCGGGCACGCAGGATTTCGACAGCGTGATGGAGGCCGACGTGGTCGTGGTGATCGGCGCCAACCCGACCGATGGCCATCCCGTCTTCGCCTCCCGCCTCAAGAAACGCCTGCGGGCGGGCGCGAAGCTGATCGTGATCGACCCGCGCCGGATCGACCTGGTGAAATCGGCGCATGTGGCGGCGGCCCATCACCTGACGTTGCGGCCCGGAACGAACGTGGCCGTCGTCACGGCGCTCGCCCATGTGATCGTGACCGAGAAGCTTTATGACGAGGCCTTCCTCCGCGAGCGCTGCGACTGGGACGAGTTCGAGGAATACGCCGAATTCGTCTCGGACGTGCGCCACTCCCCCGAGATGACCGAGATGCAGACCGGCGTTTCCGCGGAAGAGCTCCGCGCGGCGGCGCGGCTTTACGCGACCGGTGGCAATGGCGCGATCTACTACGGGCTTGGCGTGACGGAGCACAGCCAGGGCTCCACCACCGTCATGGGCATCGCCAACCTCGCCATGCTGACCGGCAATATCGGACGCGACGGGGTGGGGGTGAACCCGCTCCGCGGGCAGAACAACGTGCAGGGCTCCTGCGACATGGGGAGCTTTCCCCATGAGCTGCCGGGCTATCGCCACGTCAAGAACGCCGATGTGCGCGCGATCTTCGAGAACGCCTGGGGCGTGGAAATCGACCCCGAGCCGGGGCTGCGCATTCCCAACATGCTCGATGCCGCTGTGGGCGGGCAGTTCAAGGGACTCTACTGCCAGGGCGAGGATATCCTGCAGTCCGATCCCGACACGAAACACGTGGCGGCCGGCCTCGCGGCGATGGAGTGCGTGATCGTCCACGACCTCTTCCTGAACGAGACCGCGAATTACGCGCATGTGTTCCTGCCGGGCTCCACCTTTCTCGAAAAGGACGGGACCTTCACCAATGCCGAGCGGCGGATCAACCGCGTGCGCAAGGTCATGGCGCCGAAAAACGGCTATGCCGACTGGGAGATCACCCAGATGCTCGCCCGCGCCATGGGGGCCGATTGGCATTACACGCATCCCGCGCAGATCATGGAGGAGATCGCCGCCACCACGCCCTCCTTCGCCGGTGTGACTTACGATCTTCTGGAAGAAGTCGGCTCCGTCCAGTGGCCCTGCAACGACGCGACGCCCGAGGGCTCGCCCATCATGCATGTGGACGGGTTCGTGCGTGGCAAGGGCCGTCTGATGATCACCGAATACGTGGCCACGGACGAGCGCACCGGCCCGCGCTTTCCGCTGCTGCTGACCACCGGGCGCATCCTCAGCCAGTACAACGTGGGCGCGCAGACGCGGCGCACCGAGAACACCGTGTGGCATCAGGAGGACGTGCTCGAGGTCCATCCCCATGACGCGGAGGTGCGCGGCATCAAGGAGGGCGATTGGGTCAGGCTCGCCTCGCGTTCGGGCGAGACCGCGCTGCGCGCGACGCTGACGGACCGGGTGAGCCCGGGCGTGGTCTACACCACGTTCCACCATCCCGGCACGCAGGCCAATGTCATCACCACGGATTACTCGGACTGGGCGACGAACTGCCCGGAATACAAGGTGACGGCGGTGCAGGTTTCGCTCTCGAACGGGCCCACGGACTGGCAGAAGGACTACGCCGCGCAGGCGGAACGCGCGCGGCGGGTGCTTCCGGCGGCGGAATGACCGGGCGGGCGGATATCGCGCGGGTGGCCACCGGCGCCCGGGGGCTGGCCCATCTGGGCGCCGAACGGCGGGAGATCACGCGCGCGCTTCCCGAGGAGACGCCGGTCGCCATCACCGTGAACGGCTCCACGCAAGCCGTCATGATGGCCAGTCCGGCCGATATCGAGGATTTCGCGGTGGGTTTCGCGTTGAGCGAGGGGATCGTGGAACGCCTCGCCGAGATCGAGAGCGTCGAGGCGCTCGAGATCGAGGGAGGGATCGAGGCGCGGCTCTGGGTTTCGGACACGCTGGCGGAGGCGCTTGGCGATCGTCGGCGCGCGATGCTGGGCCCCGTGGGCTGCGGGCTCTGCGGGATCGACAGCCTTGCGCAAGCGATGCGTCCCTTGCCCGAGGTGCCGGAGGGCGCACGCTTCGACGTGGCCGAGATCGCCGGGGCGGGCGACGGCTTGCGCGCCCATCAGCCGATGCATGACCTGACGCGCGCAGTCCACGCGGCGGGTTTCCTTCAACCGGGGCAGGGGATCACCCACGCGCGGGAGGATGTTGGCCGGCACAACGCGCTCGACAAGTTGATCGGGGCGCTGGCACGCGATGCTGTCGCCGCGACCGGTGGCGCCTTCGTCATGACCAGCCGTGTTTCCGTGGACATCGTCCAGAAGGCAGCGATGGCGGGCGTGGGAACCATCGTCTCGGTCTCCGCGCCCACCGCGCATGCGCTGCGGCTGGCCGAGCAGGCGGGCATCACGCTGGCCGCCTTCGCGCGCGGCGCGCAGGTCGAGGTTTTCTGTCACCCCCACAGGATCATGGAGAGCGAAAGCGATGTCGCCTGAGAAACTCGTGCGCATGGCCAACCAGATCGCCACGTTCTTCGCCAGCCAGCCGGGAACGGATCAGGCCGAGCGCGTGGCGGCGCATCTCAAGGATTTCTGGGGCCCGGAGATGCGGACGGAGCTGAAGAGCCATGTCGCGGCCGGTCACGATGACGATGTCGACGAGCTCGTTGTCCGGGCGCTGCCGCTGATCTGAAAAGCAGGACACTTCTAAAGGTCTTGTTCAGCATTCTCAAAACGCGCTGCGGTCCACGATCGTCACCCCGTCAGCGACGGTGTCGCTGGGATGGGTCACTATCCGCACGCCGTCCTCCAGCCCGTCGAGGATCTGCGCCCGTCGCGCGGCGCGCTCGCCCAGCGTGACGGTGCGCTCGCGCGCCACGCCGTCCTCGGCCACGAAGACCGCCCAATCCTCGCCCCGCCGGAACAGCGCGCCCAGCGGCACCTGAAGCGCGTCGTCGCTTTCCCATTCCACGATGCGCAGGAACACCGCGAAACCGTGGCCGAGCCCCTGCCTTTCCCCGGGCGGGGTCTCGATCTCGAAGATCGCATCGACGCGCTGTTCCTCGATGCCCAGCGCAGAAACCCGCGTGATCGCCGCCGGTTCGATCCGGGTCAGCACGGCCTGAAGCGGATCGGGCCCGCCCCAGCGCTCGACGATGGCGCGCGTGCCCGGACCGATGCGTACGGCGTCCGAGGACAAAAGATCGGCCACGATCTCGAGGTCTGCCGGATCGCCCACGGTCACCAGCGGCGCGCCGGCCTGCACCGGGTGCTCGGAGATGGTCGCGATGGACAGAACGACCCCGTCGCTGGGCGCGCGAAGCTCGACGCAGCAATCCTCGGTCTGCGCCGCGCCGCCGTCCGGCTGCACAAGCGTGGCTTCGGCGCGCTCGAGCGCGCCCTCGGACATCGCCACGCGCGACTGTGCGGCGGCCACGGCGGCCTCGGCCACCGCTAGGCTCTGGGATGCGGTCTCCATCTGCGTGACGGTGGTGACGCCACGATCCATCAGCGTCCGGGTGCGGTCGAACTGGAGGCGGGCGAAGGTCTCTTCTTCCTCGGCCCGGCGCAGTTCGGAGCGCGCCACGTCGAGGGCGGCGCGCGCCTCGGCCACGCTGGCCCGGGCCTGCGCCCGGCTGCGCGCGTCCAGCAGCGATGGGCTGAGCGGCTCTACCCGCGCCACGACGGTCTCTCCCGCGACCACCGGGTCGCCGATGGAAACGGGCGCGCGGCGCGCGGTGCCGGCGATGGGGCTGGCAACCTCGTAGATCTCGCGGATCCGCGTCTGACCGTCGGCGTCTATGGTGACACGCAGGGGACCGCGCTCCACCGTGACAAGGTCCACCGGCACCGGATCGTCACGGAAGCCGACATAGGCAAGCCCCCCGATCAGCGCGACGCCGGCCAGCGCCAGACCCACGGTCCGTGTGTTCCAAACCATCGAACTCACTCCCTCGTTTTCATGACGGCGACCAGATCCATCCGGTCGATCCGGCGCCGCACCAGCAGGACCGAGACAAGGCTCGTGGCCAGGACGATGAGGCTCGCGCGTGCGAAGATCCCGGGCTCCAGCACCAGCGGGATCGCGTAGAGATCCGACGAAAAGCTGTTCGACAGGGCGGTGGCGATCCACGCGCCCATCACCCAGCCCATCGGCTGAGCGAGAATCGCAAGCAGCATCGTCTCGCCCAGCAGCACCGAGGACACCTCGGCCCGGCTGAAGCCGAGGATGCGCAGGCTCGCCAGTTCGCGCGCCCGTTCGCTCAGCTGGATGCGCGCGCCGTTATAGGCCACGCCGATCGTGATCAGGATGGCGATCGCGGCATAGATCCCGTTCACCACCACGATGTTCTGGCTGATCGTGTCCTCGAAGGCGCGCCGGTTCTCCGTCATCATGATCAGACCCGACAGCGCCGGCGTGTCCTGCAGGGCCGCGTGCAGGTCGGGCAGCGCATCGGGGTCGATCAGGACATTGACCACCGACATCTGCGGCACGCGCCGGAACTGCCGGTCGAGAAAGTCGATATCGGCATAGGCGCCGAGGCCGAGATACTGTTCCACGAGGCCGGTGACGGTCAGCGCGTGGGTCTCGCGCCTTCCGGTCATGAACTCCACCTCCACCGTGTCGCCCACGCCCAGCTCCAGATCCCCGGCAAGGCGCTCGGACAGCAGGATACCGCCGGGCGGGGCCGTGATGGCCGACCCGTCGGCGCCGATCACGCGGCTGAGCGTGGCGTCGGGCGGCCGCGCCTCGAGCGAGACGCGTTTCTCGCGCGGGCCGTTGCGCAGAATTGCGGCGTGGAACTGCTGCGGTTCCACCTGGATAACGCCGGGCAGGCGCGCGATCTCGGGCAACGCATCGCGCGGCATGTCCTGGGAAAAGAGGATCATCGCATCGCCCCGGTAGGACTGGTTGAAGGCGAGGTCGATGATGTGGTTGAGCGAGCCGTTCATGAACCCCGCCGCGATGATCGACGAGGTCGCCGCCCCCAGCCCCGCCGCCGTCAGGACACTGCGGACGGGCCAGCGGATCAGGCTGCGCAGCACCATGATCGTGGTCTGTCGCAGCCGCAGTGCCGCCATCAGCCGGTCGATCGCGGTGCGACGGAACATGGGCGGGGCGGGCGGCTGCATCGCGACGGCCGGCGCAAGACGCGCGGCCATCAGCGCGGCCCGCGCCGCGCCCAGCATCGTCGTCAGGAGCGCCGCGAGCCCCGAGACCGCGTAGACCCAGGTCGGCACGCGGAAGATCAGGTAGGGGAAATCGAAGAACCGCGCGTATTGCCACGCCATCGTGCGCGCAAGGATCGTGCCCATTCCGCATCCGATCGCCACGCCGAGGACCGCGATCATCGCGGCGAGCAGCAGGTAGTGCAGGCAGACCTCGACATCGGAATATCCCAGCGCCTTCAGCAGCCCGATCTCGGATCGGTCGAGCGCCACGATCCGGCTCATGACCATGCCCACGAGGAAGGCCGAGATGGCGAAGAAGATCGGCGGCACGACCGTCGCCATGCCCTGCAACTGCTCGATCTCGGCGCTCACGAAACTGTCCGACACCTGCGAGGACCGGTCATAGGCGCCGAGCCCGCCATAGGGGTCGAGCAGCGTATCAAGCGCGTCCATCACGTTTTCGGGCACCGCGTCGGCGCTGATCGCGAGTGACAGGTGATTGAACGCGCCCTCCATGTCGAAGGCGGCGGCGACGCTGGCCTCGGTCATCCACAGGATGCCATAGCCCTCGTTGTCGGGCATCAGCGCGCCGGGACCGATCGTGTAGATGAACTCGGGGCTCATCGCCGTGCCGGTGATCGTCAGCGCGCGGCGCTGACCGTTGATATTGGCGTGGAACACGTCGCCGACGACGAAGCCGTTGGCCTCGGCGAAGGCGGTCGTGACCATCACGTCATCGTCGCCAGCGGGATAGGTCCCGGTCCGGAGCACCGGCACGTTCAGAAGCGGGTCGTTGCTGGCGGGCCAGGACAGGATCTGGCCCATGGCCACCTCGACCCGGTCCGGCAGGTCGAGGATGGCCGAGCCCTGCACGCGCGGCTCGGCGGCATAGACGCCCGGGATCTCCAGGATATCGGGCAGAAGCGTCAGCGGCGCGCGGCTTGTGTCGGTGAAGATATCCGCGAACCTGTTACGCTCGTAATAGGCGTCGCGCGTGTCGGTCAGCGCGGCGTTCATCCCGAAGGCGGTCAGCAGGATCGCGACGCCGCAGGCCAGCACCACGGCGATGGCCAGGCCCTGAACCCAGAGCCTGCCGAAATCGCGCATGAGTTTCTTGTCGAGCGCCTGCATCAGGGATCACCACGAGATTTCATGCGGGGCGACGCGGGTCTCGTTGACCTCGACGCCCTCGATGCCGCCATCGGCGAAGAAGATAACACGATGCGCCATGGCCCGGATGCCCGCGTTATGGGTGATCACGACGGTGGAGGTGCCGAGCGTGTCGTTGATCTCCTTCAGCACCTCGAGAACCTGCACGCCGGTCTTGCTGTCGAGCGCGCCCGTGGGCTCGTCGCACAGCAATACCTCGGGACGTTTCGCGATGGCCCGCGCGATGGCGACGCGCTGCTGCTCGCCCCCCGACAGCTCGGCCGGAAAATGGTCCACGCGGTGGCTCAGCCCGACCATCTCCAGCGCCTCCTCCGGGGGCATCGGGTCGGCTGCCACGTCGGTCACCAGCTGCACGTTCTCGCGCGCGCTCAGAGACGGCACGAGGTTGTAGAACTGGAAGACGAAGCCCACATGGTCGCGCCGGTAGCGTGTCAGCGCCCGGTCGCCCAGGTCGGTGAGTTCCAGGTCGCGAAACCACACGCGCCCGGCGCTGGCATGGTCGAGCCCGCCGAGTATGTTCAGAAGCGTCGATTTGCCCGAACCCGACGCGCCAAGCAGCACCGCAAGCTCGCCGCCGTAAAGCTCAAGGTCCACGCCCGACAGCGCATGGACCTGCACCCCGCCGGTGTCGTAGGTCTTGCGCAGGTCCTCGGTGCGGAACACGAACTGAACCATTGCGTTCTCCTCCGGATGCCGATGTCGCAGATTCCGCACGGGCGCGGATTGATCTGGCTCAACAGCATCGCACGCCGGGCGGCGCAATGGGGCCGTTCTCCGCGGGAAAACGTTCGGGAAATCGTGCGATTTCCGCGCCCTTGAGACCCGTCGCGAAATCCTGTTTGCTCGACCCCGTGCGGTCGGCCGGGGAGGCACGGCCCGCGCCCCACGAAAGGCCCCGTTCCAATGTCCAGAGACACCCGCGCCAATCGCCGCTATCGCAGCCAGGAATGGTTCGACAATCCCAATAACCCGGGCATGACCGCGCTCTATCTCGAGCGCTACCAGAACCAGAGCTTTACCCAAGGGGAACTGCAGGCCGAGCGCTCGATCATCGGCATCGCGCAGACGGGCTCGGACCTGGTGCCGTGCAACAAGATCCATGTCTTCCTGATGGACCGCATCAAGGCGGGCATTCGCGACGCGGGTGGCATCCCGATGGAGTTTCCTGTCCACCCGATCCAGGAGACGGGCAAGCGGCCCACCGCGGCGCTCGACCGGAACCTGCAATACCTGAGCCTCGTCGAGGTGCTGCACGGCTACCCCATCGACGGCGTCGTGCTGACGACGGGCTGCGACAAGACCACGCCCGCGATGTTGATGGGGGCGGCGACGGTCGATCTGCCGGCGCTGGCGCTCAACGGCGGGCCGATGCTCGACGGCTGGTACAAGGGCAGGCGCGCGGGCTCGGGCACCACGATCTGGGAGGGGCGGCGCATGCTCGCCCGGGGCGAGATCGGCTACGAGGAGTTCATGGAGCTTGCCTGCGCCTCCTCGCCGTCGCTGGGCCATTGCAACACGATGGGCACGGCCTCGACCATGAACGCGCTGGCCGAAGCGCTGGGAATGGCGCTGCCGGGGGCGGCCGCGATCCCGGCGCCGTTCCGCGAGCGCATGGAGATGGCGTATCTCACGGGTCGGCGTATCGTGGGCATGGTGGAGGAGGACCTGAAACCCTCCGACATCCTCACCCGCGCGGCCTTCCTGAACGCGATCAAGGTCAATACGGCGATCGGCGGCTCCACCAACGCGCCGCCGCACCTGCAGGCGATCGCGCGGCATGTGGGCGTGGCGCTCGACGTCACCGACTGGCAGACCCATGGCCACGACCTGCCGCTTCTGGTGAACCTGCAGCCGGCGGGCGAATACCTTGGCGAAAGCTTTTTCCGCGCGGGCGGGGTGCCGGCCGTGATGGGAGAACTTCTGGCGGCGGGGCAGCTCGACGGCGCGGCACTGACGGCGACGGGGCAGCCGATGCAGGAGGCCATCGGCGGCGCGCGCAGCAAGGACAGGGATGTGATCCGGCCCTTCGACGACCCGTTGCGCGCAGAGGCGGGGTTTCTCGTGCTGTCCGGAAATCTCTTCGACAGCGCGCTGATGAAGACCTCCGTCATCTCGGCGGAGTTTCGCACGCGGTTCCTCAAGGACGACATCTGCGAGGGGCGTGCCGTGGTCTTCGAAGGACCCGAGGATTACCACGCGCGTGTCAACGACCCGGCGCTCGGGATCGACGAGAGAAGCTTCCTCTTCATCCGCAACGTGGGCTGCGTGGGCTATCCGGGCTCGGCCGAGGTGGTGAACATGCAGCCGCCCGATGACCTGATCCGCGCGGGCGTGACCCATCTGCCGACCGTGGGCGACGGGCGCCAGTCGGGCACGTCGGAAAGCCCCTCGATCCTGAACGCCTCGCCCGAGGCTGTCGTGGGCGGAGGGCTCGCATTCCTGCGGACCGGCGATCCCGTGCGGCTCGACCTGAAGGCAGCGCGTCTCGATGCGCTGGTCGACGACGCGGAGTGGGCGGCGCGGCGCAAGGACTGGACATCGCCGGAGCTGGACCACCAGACACCGTGGCAGGAGATCTACCGGACGCATGTGGGCCAGCTGGCCGATGGCGGGTGTCTGGAGCTTGCCACGGCCTATCAGCGTATCGCGAAGGTCCTACCGCGGGACAATCACTGAACGGGGAAGCGCCGGGGCGGGGCCGCAAGCCCCGCCCCGGCGCTGGCGCTTCCGGCGGGAGTTTTTCGCCAGGATGAAGGGGCGGGACGGTTCCCGGCTTTCATCCTGGCTGAAAACTCTCGGGGGAGTGCAGAGGGGGCAGACAGCCCCCTTTGCCCTGCGCACGGCCTGTCATGGGGCGCGGAGGCCTTGGCGGCTCAGAGCTGCGTCAGCGCGGCTTCCAGATCTCCGTAGCCGGTGAATCGCCGCTCGAAGGCGAGGCCGAGGAAGTCGGCGCAGGCGCGGGCCTTTTCGGTCAGCTCGGGGTCGTCGGTCTGGGCCTGGTAGACCAGTGTCTCGTAATTGCCGAAATACATGTCGCGCAGATCGGGGTGGCGGTCGAGGCCGAGGGGTTTCGTCACGAAGGCGTCGAACTGCCGGACGAGGAAGTCGGTAAGGTAGAAGGCCGTCATCTCGTCGCGCGCGGCGAAGGCGGCGTTGCCTTCGAAGAAGCTGTAGCAATGGGGGCCTTCCAGCATCTCGACCCTTAGTGCCGCGCAGCGCGCCTGCAAGAGGCCCCCCGTTCCGCAATCGGCATAGAGCACGAACACCCGGTCATAGGCGTCGCGTGCCTCGGACACGGCGCGTTCCACGGCGTCGGGGATCTTTTCGGGGTGGTTGTGCAGGATCGCGGGTAGGCATTGCAGGTCCATGTGCGACCAGCCGTTCATGTCCTTCAGCGCAAGCACCTCGCGCGCCAGCGCCCCGCAGGCAATCAGCAGGATGCGCCCCTGGCCTGCCGCTTGCAGGCCTTCGGTCACAAGTCCCTGGTCGTCGATCCGGTCCATACATCCGCCTCCTGACACATGCCCAATATGGCCGCGACCTGCCGTCCTGCACAGGCCCGGTTGCGTCATTGTCGCCGTCGTCTTCCGCCCAGAACCGACAGGGCCAGCCCAGCGAGGACCACCAGCGCCGCGATGGCCTCGCCCGTCGTCACCGTCTCGCCCAGAACGATGGCAGCGACGCTCAGGCCGACCACGGGGATCAGGAGCGCGAAGGGCGTGATCGTCGCCGCCGGGTGCCGCGACAGGAGCGCGCCCCAGATCGAGAAGCCCAGCACCGTCGAGATGAAGGCGACATAGGCCACCGCGAGCCAGCCCTGCAACGAGAGCGCGCCGACGGTCTCCCACGGGGCGGCGCCTTCGCTGGCCAGCGAGAGCGCCAGCATCGGCAGGGGCGGCACGAGGCTTGCCCAGATGAAGAGCGCGGTCATGTTCACGCCGCCAAGCTTGCGCAGCACGAGGTTGCCGCAGGCCCAGGAGAGCGCGCCCGTCAGCACCAGCACAAGGCCGAGGGCCGTGACGTTGCCGCCACCCGCCACACCGAAAAGCGCAAGGCCCGCGCAGGCCAGCGCGATGCCCATCCCCTGCAGGAGCCGCACGCGTTCGCCGTAGACGAGGGCGGCCAGAACGATGGTGATCGGCGCCTGGCTTTGCAGGATGAGCGAGGCGAGGCCCGCCGTCACATCGGCCTCCATCGCGCTGAAGAGAAACGCGAATTGGCCGGTGTTGATGAAGGCGCCGATGGCAAGGATCGGCAGCCATCCGGCGGGGCGTGGAAAGAAGACGATGAGAGGGATCAGGATCGTGAAGCGAAGGCCGACGAAGAGAAACGGGGGAAGCTCTTCCAGCCCGATCTTCATCGCGCTGAAATTCGACCCCCAGGCCAGTACGACCAGGAGCACGAGCGCCAGATCGCGGCCGCCGATCAGCTGAGCCTCGCGACGTGCTGCCGGCCCGATTGGGTCAGAATCCAGGCGTCGCGCCCCTCGATGGCCACCGCCGAAACCGGGCCGTCCCAGCCCGCGCCGGTGTCGATGGCCAGACGGTTGCCGTGATGCTCCACTGTCGTGACCGGCGTGTGGCCATGGACGACCAGCGCCCCGTGCTCGCGCGTATCGAAAAGGAACGCGTCGCGGATCCACATCAGGTCGGCGGGGGTCTGATCCTCAAGAGGCACGCCCGGCTGGATGCCCGCATGCACGAAGAGGCATTCGCCCGCGCGATGGTGAAGGGGGAGCGCATCGAGGAACGCGCGGTGTTCTTCCGGCACCGCGCCCTGCGCCTTGTCGTGCAGCACGCGGGCCGATGCGGTCGCGGGCAGGCCGTAGGAGGCGAGCGTCGCGCGCCCGCCGATATTGGGGTGCAGATAGCGGCTTTCGGACCACCGGCCGGGGCGAGTCCTGAGGAATTCCAGCAACATGGAATCGTGGTTGCCCCTGAGGACCACGATTGCAGGGTCCTGAAGCGCGAGATCCCGCAGATAACCCACAACGGCCGCGCTGTCGGGGCCACGATCCACCAGATCGCCCACATGCACCAACGCTGCGTCGCGCGTCCCTTCGCGGGCACGGTCGGCCTCCACCAGCTCATGCGCGCCTTGCAGCTTGTCGAGATGTCCGTGAATGTCGCCGATGGCATAGATCGTCATGGCCACACCAAGGCGCGGAGCCGGGGGGGCGTCAATCCCCGAATTCGGCGTGTCTAGCGGGTGTCCGGGCCGAGATGCCGGTCGATCAGCGCGTCACAGATGTCGAGGACCGTGCGCCGCGCCGTTTCGCGATCGACCTCGGCGATATCGAACAGCGCGATCATCGCCTCCGTCCCGGTCGCGGCGGACAGCGACAGCACGAGTTGTGTCCGGGTCTCGGCAGGGATGGTGGCCTCATGGCTGTCGAGAGCGCGGCCGAACATCTGGACGCGCCGCGCGCCTCGGCGGGTTCGGGGCCGGGGATCGGCCAACCACGCGTCGAGGTTGCGGGCGAGAAACTGCCGGAATCCGGCTTCGTGAACGACCGACAGGTCAAAGATATAGGCGGAGATGGCGCGCAGTTTCTGGCGTACCGTCTGGGCATCCGCGACGATCGCTTCGTAGGGCAGGACCGCCACGGCGAGACCGGCCTCGGCCACCAGTTCGGCGGGATCGGAGAAATAGCGGTAGGCCGTGGCCTTGGATATGCCGGCGCGCGTGGCGGCGCTCGTGACCGTGGGGGCGCTTCCCTCGGCGAGGATTTCGCGCGCCGCAGCGAGCAGGGCCTCGCGTGTGCGGGCCTTCTGGGCGGTGCGTTCGTTCGGTTTCCGATCTTTCATGAGACAACAGTCTTGTTAAGAGGCGAGGGTTGTTTTATGAGACTTGTGTCTCATACCCGCTTCTCGCAATCAAGGACAGGAGGATTCCCGATGGCTGAGCGGCCCCGCACCTATAACGTGCTCAATATCCTGATGAAGTTTCATGCCTTCCCGTCGGAGGTCATGGACAAATACTGTCTCGTCGAAGCGCTTGTCCCGGTGGGCGCCGGTGCCCCGCCCAACCACCACGCAGGCGAGACGGAGGCGTTTTACGTCCTCGACGGCCAGATCGGGTTCCATGTCGACGGCCGGGACTTCGTGGCGGGCGCTGGCGATTACGTCGCCATCCCGGACGGCGCAATCCATGCTTTCCGGGCGATTGGGGAGACGCCGGCGCGGGTCCTGATCTTCAACGCGCCTGGCGCAATGCACGACGCGTTCTTCAGCGGAATCGGAGAGGCTCTGCCGGAAGGCACAATGGATCTTCCCGAGCCCAAGGCGCCCGATCTTGCCGCCGTCATGGCCAGGGCGCGGGAAACAGGCATGCACATCGTTGCGCCGGCAGGGGCGTGATCCGAAACGCAGAGGGCCACCTCGCGAGTGGCCCTTTGCGGTTTCCGCCGGTGCCGCGCCTCAGGCCTGCGCGGCCATCTGGTTGTGCTTGCGCAGGACAAATTCCTTGGCCGTTTCCACCGCGACGGCGGCATCCCGGCAATAGGCGTCGGCGCCGATGGCCTTGCCGAATTCCTCGTTCAGGGGCGCGCCGCCCACCAGAACGATGTAGTCATCGCGAATGCCCTTTTCCTTCAGCGTGTCGATGACGACCTTCATGTACGGCATCGTCGTGGTCAGCAGCGCCGACATGCCGAGGATGTCGGGCCCTTCGGCCTCGAGCGCCTCGAGATAGGCATCAACGGCGTTGTTGATGCCAAGATCGACCACCTCGAAGCCCGCGCCCTCCATCATCATGGAGACGAGGTTCTTGCCGATGTCGTGGATATCGCCCTTCACGGTGCCGATCACCATCTTGCCGATGCGCGGCGCGCCGGTCTCGACCAGAAGCGGCTTGAGAATCGCCATGCCGCCCTTCATCGCGTTGGCGGCCATCAGCACCTCGGGCACAAAGAGAATGCCGTCGCGGAAATCGTTGCCGACGATGGTCATGCCGCCGACAAGCGCCTTGGTGAGGATGTCGTAGGGCGTCCAGCCGCGTTCGAGCAGGATGTTGACCCCTTCCTCGATCTCTTCCTTCATACCGTCATAGAGGTCGTCGAACATCTGGCTGACCAGTTCTTCGTCGTCGAGCTCCGAGAGGACGATGTCGTCTTCTTCCTCGGACATGGGCGCGTCTCCTTCTGATGCGGCTTTCGCCGTTTCTGAATTCCTAGTCTCATTGAGCCTGCCGGCATGCCATTTTTGCGACATCGAACCCTCGTCACGCGACCAAAGCTTGCCGATGTTCTCAATTCGTTCTATCTTCAGGCATGTCGATCTCTCACCGGGCATGCACCAAGGCTCCAAGGGCGCGGGCGGCGCTTTCGAACAGGGCAGGGCGGTTCGAACGTCACGACCGCGTGGCGGAGACCGATGGATGGGATCCCTCGGAGGATCTGCCGCCGCTGCGCACCGAGGTGACGGAGGAACGCCCCCGTTCGGCGATCACGCGCAACCGCTCGCCCGATATCGGCTTCGACCGGTCGATCAACCCCTATCGCGGCTGCGAGCATGGCTGCATCTACTGTTTCGCGCGCCCCAGCCACGCGTGGCTGGGGCTGTCGCCGGGGCTCGATTTCGAAACGCAACTGATCGCGCGCCCCGGCATCGCCGAGGTGCTGGAGGCGGAGCTGCGCAAACCCCGCTACCAGCCCGCCACCATCGCAATCGGCACCAACACCGACCCCTATCAGCCGATCGAGGCGGAGCGGCGCATCATGCGCGACGTGCTGGAGGTTCTGCAGGCCTTTCGCCATCCCGTCGCGGTGACGACGAAGGGCACGCTGGTGGAACGCGACGCCGATATCCTGGGCGAAATGGGGCAGGCGGGGCTGGCGCGGGTGGGCCTTTCGGTCACGACACTCGACGCAGCGCTGGCGCGGCGGATGGAACCGCGCTGTCCGTCGCCCGCGCGCCGTCTGCGCGCCATCGAACGGTTGAGCCGGACGGGCTGTCCGGTGCGGGTCATGGTCTCGCCGATCGTGCCGGGCCTCACCGACCATGAGCTTGAGGGCATCCTGACCGCCGCGCGCGACGCCGGCGCGGTGGCGGCGAGCATGATCCCCCTGCGCCTGCCGCTGGAGGTCTCCGAGCTCTGGCAGGCGTGGCTGGCGGAACATTACCCGGAGCGGCAGGGCCGCGTCATGACCAAGGTCCGCGACATGCATGGCGGGCGCGACTACGACCCCCAGTGTGGCAAGCGCATGACCGGCGAGGGGCTGTGGGCCGACCTTATGCAAAAGCGATTCAGCCGCGCTGTCAGGGCCTTTGGGCTCGATGTTCATCTGCCAGAACTGCGTACGGATCTCTTCGCGCCGCCGCCGCGCGCGGGCGATCAACTGTCGCTGTTCTGACGGTCCGTTCCGGTCTAGGGTCACCCGCAGATCGCAAGAACGGAGGCCGGCATGAACTGGGATGTGCGTTACGCCCGAGAGGGTTACCTGTTCGGAAAGGAGCCAGCCGCGTTCCTGTCGCGTGAGGCGGCGCGTATTCCCCAGGGAGCCCGCGTTCTCAGCGTCGCCGATGGCGAGGGCCGCAATTCCGTCTATCTCGCAACCCTCGGCCATGACGTGCGCGCCTTCGACCTCAGCCACAACGCGGTGGCCAAGGCCCGCAGTCTTGCCGCCGAGGCGGGCGTCGAGGTGGCGTTCAACCTCTCCGGCATCGAGGAGTGGGACTGGACGCAGCCTGTCGACGTCATCGTCGCGATCTTCATCCAGTTTCAGGGCCCCGAGGCGCGCGCCGCGACATTCGCGCGTTTCCGCGAAGGCCTTGCGCCCGGCGGTCTCCTGCTGCTTCACGGCTATGCGCCGAGGCAGGTCGAATACGGCACCGGCGGCCCGCCCCATGCCGAGAACATGTACACCCTGCCTATGCTGCGGGACGCCTTCGGGGGCTGGGAGGTGCTGCATGAGGCCGATTACGACGCCCTGATCGAAGAGGGGAGCGGGCATTCCGGCCAGTCGGGCCTGATCGATTTCGTGGCGCGCAAGCCTGCCGGCTGAGGCCGTGCGGGCGGGCCGGGCCATCAGGTCCGGGCGCGCCGCCGTCCGCGACGTTCGCGCGTCGGGGCGCCGCCCTCCTCGGTGCCGTCAGAGCCGGAGGAAAACCCGCCCAGTTCAGCTGCGATAACCTCGAGCGTGGGGGCGTCGCCGCGCGGCGTTTGCTCCAGCGCGGCGCGCATGTGGCGCAGGTGCTCGGGCTGGGTGCCGCAGCAGCCGCCGATGATCCGCGCGCCCGCGTCGCGCGCCAGGACGGCATAGCGCGCCATCAATTCGGGCGTGCCGTCGTAATGGATGTGCCCGTCCACGTATTTCGGGATACCCGCGTTGCCCTTGGCGATGATGGGCCGTTCCGAGCCCGCCGCACGGAAGCCCAGGACGGTGCGCAAGAGGTCCGAGGCGCCCACGCCGCAATTGGCGCCATAGGCGATGGGCGGCGGGTCGAGCTTTTCGACCAGCGCCGACATATCGGCCGAGGTGAAGCCCATCATGGTCCGGCCCGCGGTGTCGAAGCTCATGGTGCCGCACCAGGGCATGCCGGCCAGCCGCGCGGCCTCGGCGGCGGCCTTGTATTCCTCATGCGCCGAGATCGTCTCGACCCAGAGCACATCGGCGCCGCCCGCTTTCAGCCCCTCTGCCTGTTCGTGGAACATCTCCACAGCGATTTCGTGGGTCAGCGCGCCCATGGGCGCCATGATCTCACCCGTGGGGCCCATTGAGCCCGCCACGACAACCGTGCGCGTCTGCGCGTCGGCAACCTCGCGCCCGATCTCGGCGGCGAGGCGATTGAGCTCGAACACCCTGTCCTGCGCATCGTGCAGCTTCAGCCGCGCGGCGGTGCCGCCGAAGGAATTGGTCAGGAACAGGTCCGAACCTGCATCGACCGCGCCGCGATAAAGCGTGGCGATGCGGTCGGGATGGTCCACGTTCCACAGCTCTGGCGCGTCGCCCGACTGCAGCCCCATGTTGAACAGCGTCGTGCCGGTCGCCCCGTCGGCGAGGATCCAGTCACGCTGCGCAAGCAGTGTGGAGAGTTTGTCTGACATGGGCGCGGGCTCCGGAGTTCGATCTGCGGGCGGCATGCCACGGGCCGCGACTTGACGCAAATGCAAGTTACTCATGTTTTTCATGAGTCATATATGCAAACGCGTCCCGATACCTATCGGGACGCGTCAGCGTTTCGGCGCGGGATGCGGTGGGGGCCTCAGGTCTCGTCCATCAGCTGGCCCTTGGCCACGGCCAGAAGCTCGTCGTATTTCTTGCGCACCTCGGCTTCGGCCACGCGCCCGTCGAGATCGCCCAGGACCTTGCGCATGACGTCCTCGTGGCCGGCCTCCTCGAAATCGGCCTTCACGACCGCCTTGGCATATTCGGCCGCGTCCTCGGCGGACTTGCCGAGAATGTCGGCGACCCAGAGGCCCATGAGCTTGTTGCGCCGCGCCTCGGCCCGGAACTGCATGTCCTGGTCATGGGCGAACTTGTTCTCAAAGGCGTTTTCGCGATCGTCGAAGGTGGTCATCGGGGTCTCCGCTGTCGAATATCTGCCGGTCGGGGGCGAGTTTAGGCCCGCGCGCAGGGGCGCCGCAAGGCGCGATCGACGGCGCGCCTTGCGACACAGCGCGCTTTGGCCTATAGCCGCTCGCACCCCAACCGCAGCGCAATCGCGCGCGGAGGTCCCTGTTTCCGGAGCACGCATGGCACGCCGCAAGAAGGTCTACGAGGGCAAGGCCAAGATCCTGTATGAAGGCCCCGAACCCGGCACGTTGGTGCAGTATTTCAAGGATGACGCGACCGCGTTCAACGCCGAGAAACGCGCCACGATCGAAGGCAAGGGCGTGCTCAACAACCGGTTGAGCGAATTCTTCATGACCGGCCTGAACCACGTTGGCGTGCCGACCCATTTCATCCGCCGCATCAACATGCGCGAGCAGCTGATCCGCGCGGTCGAGATCATCCCCCTGGAGGTTGTCGTGCGCAACGTGGCGGCGGGCTCCATCTCCAAGCGGCTCGGCATCGAGGAGGGCACGGCCCTGCCGCGGCCGATCGTGGAGTTCTACTTCAAGAACGACGATCTGGGCGATCCGCTGGTGTCCGAGGAGCACATCCTGGCCTTTGGCTGGGCCACGCAGCAGGATCTCGACGACATGGTCAGCCTGGCGCTCAGGGTGAACGATTTCCTCTCGGGGCTGTTTCTGGGCGTCGGCATCCGGCTGGTTGATTTCAAGATCGAGATCGGACGGATCTGGGACGGCGATTTCATGCGCCTGATCGTGGCCGACGAGATCAGCCCCGATTCGTGCCGGCTTTGGGACATGGAAACGGGCAAGAAGCTCGACAAGGACGTGTTCCGCCGCGACCTCGGCGATCTGGCCGATGCCTATACCGAGGTCGCACGACGTCTCGGCGTGATGCCGCAGGGCCCGACGGGGGTGACCAAGCCCACGCTGATCAACTAGATCAGGTGGCGGGTGTGCGTATTTTCGGAAAGATGAAGGGTGGGTCGCCCTGGAGACGAACATGAAAGCAACCGTGACCGTGATGCTGAAACAGGGCGTGCTGGACCCGCAGGGCGCGGCCGTGAAATCGGCGCTGGGCGCGCTGGGTTTCGACGGGGTCGAGGATGTGCGCCAGGGTAAGGTGATCGAGCTCGACCTCGCGCCCGGCACGACCGAAGCGCAGGTGACCGAGATGTGCGAGAAGCTGCTCGCCAACACGGTGATCGAGAGCTACCGGGTGGAGATCGGCTGATGCGGGCCGCCCGGCTGACGGGCTGGCGCGCGGCCCTCGAGATCGGCACCGTGCCCGAGCCCGATTGTCCCAAGGACGGCGTGGTGCTCGAGGTGCTGGCCTGTGGCGTCTGCCGCTCGGACTGGCATGTCTGGACCGGCGCCGATCCGGTGGCGCTGCCCCATGTGCCGGGCCACGAATATTGCGGCCTCGTCGTCGAGGCCGGCCCCGAGGTTCGCGGCTGGCGCCTGGGCGACCGGGTGATCGCGCCCTTCATCCTGGCCTGCGGGGGCTGCGGCGATTGCCGGGCGGGGAACCAGACCATCTGTGCCGCGCAGGTCCTTCCGGGGTTCACCTGCGACGGGGCGTTCGCCGAGCGCGTGGCCGTGGCCCATGCGGATGCCAATCTGACGCGCCTGCCCGAGGGTATGGACCCGGCCCTTGCGGCGGCTTTGGGATGCCGCGTGACCACGGCGTGGCATGCGCTGACCGGGCGTGCGGCCCTGAAGCCCGGGGAATGGCTGGGCATCTGGGGTGGCGGCGGCGTGGGCGTGGCGGCGCTGATGCTGGGCCGGGCGATGGGCGCACGCGTGGCGCTGGCCGATGTGGTGGCCGAAAAGCTCGACCAGGCGCGCGTGCTGGGCGCGGATGCGGTGATCGACGCCTCGGACCCGCACGCGGCGGAGGCCATGCGGGAGGCCACGGGCGGTGGCGTGGATGTTGCGATCGAGGCGCTAGGTCTGCCCGTGACGACCGCCAACGCACTCAGGTCGCTGAGGAAACTCGGCCGCATGGTGCAGGTGGGCATGCCTGCCGGCGACCACGTCAAGATGACGCTGCCATGGGACGCGGTCTATGGCGGGCAGCTTGCCGTTTATGGCACGCGGGGCATGCCCGCCCATCGCTACCCGTCGCTGCTCGATTTCCTTGCGGCCACACGCCTCGACCTGTCGCCGATGATCGCGCGGCGCGTGGGGCTGTCGGATGCCTCGGTCGAGCTTGCCCGTTTCGACGCGCCGGCCCCGCCCGGCATAGCCGTCATCACCGATTTCGCTGCCTGAGCGCCAAGAGAATCCCGGAGGACCCGACCCCATGAAAGCCGCCGTACTCGTTT
>Ga0102934_1000783_pt1 | contig 21840 bp, 18 predicted proteins | sample SalPonR2_A_D1_MG_FD_78175 | JGI IMG/M metagenome (GOLD analysis project Ga0102934, IMG submission 78175) | Salt pond soil microbial communities from South San Francisco under conditions of wetland restoration - Salt Pond MetaG R2_A_D1_MG | ecosystem: Environmental > Aquatic > Marine > Intertidal... | reverse complement strand
GTGACGGTCACGAACGAGATGATCAAGGGCACTGATCTGGAGAACGCGTCCCTGGAGGAGATTGTGAAAGCGGCCAAAGGTAGAAAAAGGGAAGATGAGGTGTTGCGCAAGCAAGAAGTAGAAAGGCATGCGAGTTACAAGTTGGCGCGTGTCTTACGCTGCCATGTAGCTTGGATTCCAAGAAATCACTTTATTCCTTTTCTTTCTTGAACAGGCAAGAATCAAGGATTGTTCAACAATGCGGCGCAGGTCTGGAACCATAACTTCTACTGGAACTGCATCAAGCCCAACGGGGGGGGGAAACCCACGGGGAAGGTGGCGGCCTTGATCGACCGCGACCTGGGCGGATTCGAGGCTTTCAGGAAGCAGTTCGCTGCGGACTCGAACGGGAACTTTGGTAGCGGCTGGACTTGGCTGGCCATGGACGGGGACAAGCTGAAGATTGTGAAGACAAGCAACGCGGACTTGCCTCTCACGCAGGGGATGGTGAGTGGGGAGGGAAGCGAGGCGATGAATGATAGCATTAATGTATGAGATGAAGACAAGAAATTGATGAGAGTGCGTTGGTGGGAGGGAAACTAACATGATGCCTTTCTTTTGGGACCCGACAGACGCCGTTGCTCGTGATCGATGTGTGGGAGCACGCGTACTATCTCGATGTGCAGAACGTGCGTGCGCAGTACGTGGACAACTTCCTGGACAAACTGGTCAACTGGGACTTTGTGAATGCTAATCTGGCCTGAGCCTGTGACGGTGTTTTGTAAGTCTATCTTCCTATCGAGTCTGTCACGATTCTGGGATCAGGCGGAGCCTCGATAAATCGGAGCAATGGCATGAGAGATGCTCTTCTTATGAAGAGTCATTAGGCACAAACCTTTAGGAAGGGCTTAGAAGTTTGCACGCGCAAAGAGACGCGTGGGATCGTGATGGCACGAAATCGTTAATGAAGGCTGTGAGAAGGTGAATGATTGATTGACTTTTTGCATAGCATGCTGATCACATGAAGGGAATGAAACAAATTGATGACAAGAAAGAGTTTGCAAGAGCAAATATCGCGGATTGCGTTTCTTCACAGCTTTTCATATCGTCTTACTGTTTGCATTTACGCAAATTCCGGGGAAGTAACGCGTACTCTACAAGTGTTTCAAAATGAAACTTTTTGCACGGTGGTATCATCTTTCACGTCTGCCACAGCCTTGCCCCACAACTCCACAATCAGACTTGGAAATCCCCTGAGGAATAGATTGGAGAGGGGGTTAGGCCCCGAAGACAGCATTCACGACAAGTTGGGTGGGAACGAAAGATTCAATTGTCGGTCTTGGAGAGGCGATCGAGGCGTCAATGGCGCGCGAAATATGTTTCTTTGTAGCGTTGCTGAGGCAGCACTGGATGAGATGGTGCGTATTGTCCCTGGGTACTTCAAGTCCCCTGCGACGTCCGGGATGGCGCAATAATCGAGTTCCTCAAATATCTCAAGGCAGGGATAGATAAGGTCAAATCCAACCCCTCCTTCCGCTTCCAGATGGATTTCAAATGATGCAACAGGGAGGATCTGGTGACGAGGAAAGTCAAGCTAAAGCTTGAATCAAACCAAAGAGCCACGTTATCCAGATGGTGTGGGGTGTACAGATGGACATACAATGAGTGTATATATTGACGGTATCCACAGGGAGAAGAAAGGCACAGAGACATACCAAATAGGAAAAACTATGACTACACCTTCTTCCCCGAGGGAAAGTCTGTACCCCCCCAGGTGCATCCCGCCGGGGGGTACTGCGGCTCGGCTCGGCCTCGCACATGGGCCGAAGTGCGGTAACTGCATACACGGGAAAACGCACTGGACTCGTAGTTCTCAGGCTCAAATTCATTTAATAAAGCTCATTTAGGTTTCGTCTGAGCCTCGTATACTCGCATCAAACGCGTCTCTAAGCGGCAGGCTCCGATTTCGACGCAAACCCATCGTCAATTTTTCGATGCTTTTAATTTCTCACTTCTTTTTCCAAGAGTCGTCTATGACAAAGGTAGAAAGTTGTCATTTCTTCTTCACCTGCACCCAACATTTTGTGAAGTGGGTCAAAGAAGTTCGGTGACTTGTTTTGCTTTTATCATCGGTGGTCCGCATTGGTGAGAGAGCATTCGAAGAGATGCATTTATCAGCTTCACTTTGATAACCTTATATATCTTGATAGAGATGACTTCGCAGAATGACCTATTGCATGAAATCAATGATATCGTACGAAGCAGTGTGGAGGCCATACTGGGCACCTCCATGTATTCGTCAAACAAGGTATGCTAGGGGCGTCATTGTAGGGTTGTATCCAAACCCACAAGTCCTGACACGAAAAGTTTACATTTGTTGCCGCTTCAGGTCAATGACTGGGTTCAAACAATACTGGACACCTGTCTACGAGAATTTGTGGCGCTTAATCGACCTTGCAAGTATTTGCTCACCTCTGTGCTATCTCAAAAAAATGGAGCGGGCTTTAGGTCGATCTCATCGGAATTTTGGGATGATCGGTCGGATTGCAGCTATGTTGTGCACTGGGAAAACGAGCATATGCATTGCATTGTTACAATATATGTCATTGCTTTGGATATAAATGGGCCAATCCTGAGTGGTGACAGTGCGACAGCTGCTGGAGCAACGGCCAAACAACTATCGCAAGCCGTAGAGAGATGCAGTACTGTCTATTTAGACGATGAAAAAGACCAAACTGAAGATACAGCCGGAGTGTGATAGTAAATGACATTTTTTTGCATGTGCTGTCGTACAAATTTATGTAAAAGAAACTTCATGGACATCAAGTTTTGTCTTCCAAATGCATCTGTCAATTGCGTCCTCGAAAGTTTATGGCCTACTTTGCGACTTTTTGTTGGTCTTTTGTACCACATTGATAAGAAGTTTTGTCCTGTGAAGCAAGATAGCCATACATGGACTATAATCTCTATGATCTCCATCATATATGCGTCTCAGGGCGCTTTACTCGCTTTAAAGACCTCCCCCCTTGTTCCTTTCAATGCGCCTGGTAACAAGCAAATAGATACATAAATGAATGTCACCACACAATTCTTGGCTCTTCTGCGAGTGTAATGTCTTTATTTCCGTCTCGCTAGCTTAATGCATGACGTTCAATTACTTGCTATAGAGTTGACGAATGCACTTCGTCCAGCTTACGCTTCGATTTGCTTTCAAAAATGCATGCTTCAAGCATTCTTTGTTTTTCCATTTGAAAAGTACGAGCTTGACTTCGTGAATCTTTATCGATGTGGGCATCTTTGGACGAGAGAAGCTTGGGCAGGTAGTCCAATTTTCTAGATTGAAGATATCTACAAACCTCCTGCAGACCTGAGTTAAAAGACCCGCATGCTTCTCGCCTCAAAATGTTTGCCATTTCTATCCCAGTTTTCATAATATGTAAAAGTCCAACGAATATAAATATTGATGCAGTGTTTCCCCCAATGTAGACTCATATTTTTTCCAGCGAATATTCCTGGTCCGACTGACATTCCTTACAGGTCTTTTGGTGTTCGTCAATGGTCATGCTCCATTCTTATTAGGCAGGAGTCGGTAATATTTACATTCTTGTCCTTCCACCCCTTCTTTACCAGAGCATGCCCATCATACTAGACACCCAGCTAGAAGCGCGACCCATGGCACTAGAGGCCCGGTCTATTGCGTTGTTGAGTGGAATAGAGATTTTCTCATCAAGTAGCTGGTGTAATTTGCTGATTCTATACGAAATATCTTCCGACGTTTGCGAATGCCATTTGTACAGCATGTAGTATGGTTCTATCTCGAAATAGTCCATGATGCCTTCCACGCCTTCTTTCAAAATAAGGCCCATTACATAAGGAACGATGAAAATATCTCTTCCAGTAAAATACACATATTGTACCCAAGTTCGCGTAGGATATACATCCTCGATTGATCGTATAGGACGCATCATTTTATCGCTTGTGAGGTGATGTGCGAAAGCTATGTAAATGAAGGCATTTATATCGGAGAATGAAATACTTTAAAAGTTTTCGAATATTTAATTTGATATCATAAAAGTATTTTACGCACAATCAGCATACGCTCAAGAAGAAGAGAAAAGGTCTGTCAAAAAAAGTACCCCACATGTTTTTTGTTTCGTGCCAGGGGACAGCGTGGCCTTACATGCATATCAGCATGAGTCACAATTCGCCACCTAATCGTCATCGAAAAACGTATAGAAAGGACAGATTAGTACCATCGTTATCGATGATCAGAAAGATGGAATCAACGGGGAAAAAACTCCAAAGATAATAACAGCAAACCAACGGCCGGGTACCGACCGTTGGCTTTTCGCTGAAAATTTTTAAAAAGGCTTGAAGGGTTTCAACACTGAATACGTTTCGTCTTGTAGGTATCCGTAAGGACTGAGCTAACTTTAAAAGAGCAATTATCGACGAAGAAGGCCTGTCTGTGCCATTGATGACCTCTATCGGAATTGGTGACGGAAGTCATGATCCGAAAGTATGGAGAGAACTGCGGGAGGAGGCTATCACCCAGGGAATAGAAAAAAAAAAATAAGCTGTACGAGTCATTAGGCCCAAAAATATGATTGAGATGCAAATTGCGGTAAAATGGCGAAATCTTTACACTTAGCATTACGCAAAGCAAATTTTTTGTTCATGTTTTCATTTTTTACAAATTGTACATGATAGAATTTGACCGTCCATAAAGTCAAACCGCCCTTCGTCTCCGTGACCGAGAAATTAGTACTGTGGTCCTATATATTCACACACACATACATATGTATAAATTAATGGTCGCGAACCATGTCTTCGACCAAAAGAAATGGTTCTGTGCTGTTTTGCACAAATTCCTTGACAGAGAGTCCGCCCGCCTCCATCCTGTCATCCAGGAAAGTCCTTCGATATTCTGCAACCCGAATAGTGCTCCGTTTCAAAGCTGCAGTGACTGTTGTTGTGTCCTTTGAAAATGTTCCCAATGCCAATAAACATTCGTAGTCTCTTAACTCCACACAAACCCTCCCGAAGACCGCGAGGCACTCCTCGGGTGTGCAGCTCCATTTTTTTCCACTAAATGCGCCAGTGGCCGACGTTGAAGGCGTGCTTGTTAAGAACTGCTCACAGATTGCTAGAAAGGTGTCCAGAACTATATCCTTAGGGGCCTCGAATCGGGCCCAAGGCCATAGTGAGGAAGAAGTCGCATGTTGTTGCCATTTGCTCGAGCCTTCCCCACCTTCCTTATGGCGCGCGTTGTATCCTGTACTCATGCTGCTTTCTGCCTTCATCCAAGGCTGAAGAGTGGGAAACGGCACCTGACGAGGATCCCCGCCCCCAAGGAGAAGTAGGGCATCTACAAGTTCGCGGAGGCGGAGTGTCGCCAAACACATGGAGGCGAAGAGAGTGAGGACCTCAACCCCTGAATCTGCATGCTGTAACACGTCGAAATCAGCCATAGCAGAGTGCGGTCCTGCCGCTTCCTCGTCCGGCTCATACATCCACGCATAGGCTCCTTCGCCTCGTGTGGCTGGTACAGAGGGCATGGTGCGAGGTAAATGCAACAGGTATGCATTCGGCGGGGTAGTTGTTGGCTGGCCGTTTCTCTCAGACCAGGGAGAAGGCGGTACCGCCCCATCTCCCACCCGACCGGCACTCTCCATAACCTTTGGTTGTGGAACACTACCGCCACGACCGGCTCCGGAGGGTGCGCCAAGCATCCCAAAAGTAGCCCGGTACAAAGCTCCGAACAGGAGCCCGTTTCCCGTGTCATTTCTCAAGTCGTCTGCACCGCTTCCATTCCCGCTGACCAACCCACTATTACCTCCACCTTGGCTCAGGACGTCTGCCTCTTGCGCGTAGAGAGTCATGGCCTCCTCTCTTTTCTGGATGAAACGCCAGAGCTGCTTGAGCATACGCCATTCTTGTCCCCCACGCCGCAAAACCGCCCACAGAAGCTCTAGAGCAAGACGGTGTACACGCTGTACATCTTCCACTTCCTCTTTGTTTGCCAGCAGGCGAGTCCGCCGGTCACTAGAAGGAGTAAGCGGCCCAACGTCCTCTGACATCCTTTGCGGGGGGTCGATCAAGGGCAAATACAGCAAGGCCGTGTGCAGTTTCTTCGTCCTCAGACATTTATGGAACAGCGTCACAGGGGTATCTCCGAAACCTTGTCCATTTAGATCTGGCAATGGAAACATGTATTTAAGGCGAGACGGTTCAATCTTGCGGGCAACTCGGACGATGACCTCGTAAAACAGTCCGAGGCCCGCTTCCCGCTGACAAAGCGCCAGCGCTTCCTTGACCTGCTCGGTGCTGGTCAACAGGGATGTGAAATAAGAAGCAGGCATGGGCGCTTCACGGTCCGCGCCTCTCTCAGAACTAGGTGACTGGGAGGATAGTTTGGCCCGAGTCTGCTTCTGGAGCCGAGACTGAGCCTTCCCGACCGCCTCGATGCAGGAACGAAGAAGGAAGTCTAAGGCGTCTGCCAGCTGAATTCGGGTGGCTGGCTGCGAATACAATTCGTCGAAGATACCTGCCACGACCTTGGCCACCGCATCGGCCGCTGATCCGCTCCCCGCGCTGACATCCATGCAGGTGTTGTTCAAGGACGTCGTTTTCGTCCCCATACTGCTGCCGGCCTGCAAGCCTGAGGGAGCACTGGAGGCGCTTGCTCGACTCCGCGCTTCCTCGAGGGAACTTTCATCAGAACTTGCGCCGCATTCCGACAGAGATTTCTTCTCCGCCTTCAGCATACTGTGCAGGAAGAGTAGAAAACGGAATGCTACTTGATAGCACGGCCGACGCTGCAGACCCACCTGGAAGCGAGGGGGAATATCCACCCTATCTGCGGATGATGAATGTTCCGAAGAGCTTTGCGGCTGGGTGCATGACTGCGTCAAAAAGATCAAAGAGGAGGTAGGACCGTGGATACCCATGATCACGCCTTCAACATCAGGATTGAATGTCGGGTCAAGAAAAGGCTCTTGGCAAGCCTCCCGCGTCAATTGCAGGGCTTTTTTATGAGAAAATGAGGGAAGCCAAAGGGAGAATCCGCGGTCGCCACAATAAAGAACATAGCAAGGTCGCATAGATGCCTCACCGGTTGGAAGACTTAGCTCCCAAAGATTCGATACGCCGGTAGCCACACAGAAAGTTGCAGCATCCTGCACCTGTATCTGGTACAGGGTGTCTGTGGAAGACAAAAGAGCCACGGAGAGAGGCGAGACCTCAGGCAAAAGGACAATGCGCCGCGCTGTCTCCCCATCACCCAATGTCTGCATCGGCTTCATACTGTGAGCGCTGTTAGACGCACGACTCGAAGGTTCCACATCGCTGACAGCCGTTACACCAATTCCGTCACTATGCAAAGCGTTCGGATCATCGGCAGTGGCCTCCGCGTCGCGGCCTCTGCCCTCATTCGAAGGAATCTCCAGGTGGCCAGACAGAGCAATGGAGACACCCCTCGGACTGTGATCTCGCGCCAACCGATAAAACAACAATTTGTGGACATCGCCCACCATCAGGACGGCGGAGTCCGTCCAGTACACCCCATCTAGAGTCGCCCCGTCCACTCCTCTGCCACGCCCTGTCCCTAGGCTGCCACTGCCCGGCCGCCGCGACGCCTTGCTCCGACTTCGACTGCGAAACACCGTGTCGTGCCGGTCCTTGACGCACTCTAAAAACAACGGACGCGTCCCTGGGGGGAGAGGCACCGGGTCGCAGAGCAGGGAGGAGTTGTCAAGGTGGTGCCGGGAATACACTAGCATGTCACAGCCGGCCCGACTCCAGAGTTTGGCGACTACGACGACGGCGTCTTCGCCCCACCAGGTCATCCCGGCCACTTCCAGCTCCCTCTCTTGGTGAACATTCCCAAAAAGCCGCCAGCGTCGCTGTGGGCGACTGTAGAGAGCCAGTCCCCGTTTTCCTGCCACGGCGAGCTGCTGGCCCGAGGGGCTTTGCGCCACGAGCGTGACAGGTAGGTTCACACTGTACGCGGGGGGGACGGTGACATGGGCCCAGGATAAAAGACGCGGGTTCCACGGCCGCTGCTCGAGGAAGGCCAGGGTGTTGACGCCCTGGAGGCACAAGGCCGTGTGGGCGAAGGCGGCATGTCGGGCCCACCGCAGCATTTCGTAACGCACGATGCAGGCACTTGCGCGGGCCCGCCGGTACGATCGCCCCTCCCTTGTTCTTCTCATCTGCTCCGCGTGTGCATGAGTATCTCTCCAGGGCTCTTTTTCCTCTTTTTCCGCATGCACCATAATCTCCTCCTCTCGCACCTGGTTGTGCGCAACCAAAAGCCGATAGCCCTCCTGGATCCACAGCAAGCAGGACACGGCCGCTTTGACGCGTGTGGCTGGCGTCTCCGGACCGCGGGGAAAGGTGGTCATGGGCCGGCACCATTGGCAGGTGTCCCAGACGTTCAGAGAACAACTCCACCGATGGGCGACGGCGAGGGAGCTGCCATCCGGGCTGTACTCGACGTGCATGACCGCCCCTACCTGGCGCGTGTCCAGGCCCAAGGAGGCCAGGGAGAGGCGCCGAAAGAAAACGATCGAGATCTCGCTAGCGTTGGCGGCGGGGTAAGCGGGTCCGGGGAGGGAGGGATGGGAGGCAGAAGACGTGGGCTTTGCCCTGGAGGGGCTGGCTCCGACGGGACTCTGGGACCGCGCCCGGCGGGGACTGCACCCGTGGCTCGTAGAGAGGATGCGGAATACAGCCACTGAGCCGTCATCGTAGCCGACGGCAAGGACGGCATCGACGGGGCTGAAAGCCAGGGCCTCGACCACGCCCGGGGGGTCGCGTGATTCGTGCGAGGCGGGGAGGGTCTGTACGGAGAAGCGCGGGCCGGGGAGGTTGGAGAGCAGGACTCGGCCGTCCGCAAGTACGGCGCCTAGCATGTGAGAGACGTCGCTGTAGCAGATCTGGAGTAGTATTGCGGGTGGGGAAGGAAGTTGGGTAGGCAGAATGGGGGGATCTGTGCTCCTGGTCCCGGCGTTCGTCGCACTGGCAGTAGCTTCCCCGTCGGCTTCTGCTTGAATCACCAGCGAATACTCGTTCTGCACATGCCCGTTCCAGGACACGTCCAAAATGGCTGTTTCTTTGTCCTTTCCCAGGAGCAAATGCTGGCGCCACAGTCCCGCCGAAAGACAAGTGGCACGCTGGCCCTTACCCAAGTACAGGCGTCGCAGAGGCAATACGTCTACCGCGTGAGGCACGTCCAGCATGGAGGACACGCCCTCTCCCGGCGCCAAATCCATCCACTCGGGCAGCGGGATACTGTCAATATGGGGACTGTGGCTGAGATAGTGCACCTGGAAATACGCTACTGCGCCATCCAACCGCAACGCGCAAATTTCTTGCCCTCCACGGCTCCACATGACCCCGGGCTTGACATAAACTTCTTCGTCTTCCTGCAGCAGCACTTCCTCATCTCCATCATCAATCGTGGTGGCCCACCCTAGCAAGAGTTGATGGTGCCCTGCACTCCATATTTGGAGATCGTGCCGTGTTAAAATGGCAATGTAGTGGCCCGTCGGGTCAGCAGCCATGCTTAGGATGCTGGTGGTACGGCGGGCGCTTGCCCCTTGCCGCACTGCCAGCAGCTGCGGGCAGCCCACCGCAAACCCTGGCATACCCGTCCTTTCCCTGTAACGATCGACGGTGAGTGAGTTGAAGGGCTCTGGTAAAGCGCCCGAGGCACTTTACAGAACGCATCGCTCAGCTGTCTTGGCGACAGGGACGCGTCAGATGATGATGGGGGGACGCGCCTGGGTCGCCGGGGCATGCCATAGTAACCTTTTTTGTGGGATAAAGGTTACAAACATGACGCTACTGCACTCGCCTTGTGTTTTCCGTGACTCCTCTGTGATTTCATGAGTCTGACATTATGAAGCGACACGATGCTGACTCGATTTTTTCTGTCTCGTCAAGGAGCAGCTCGTGGCCATGGCGACATGTTATCCTACGACCCGTCGGCCCGATTTTTTGATCTTATGGCAGGCTAGTGCCCTTCTCCTCCTGGCGTCCTTCATTCACACCAGCCAAGGCTTCGTTTTGGTGCCGCAACGACCTGCTGCCGCGCCACGAGGTAGGACGCACATTTTTGTTGGGCCTCGGCGTGGCTGGTATGCACCCCGGCACAGACCACTTCAGTTGTGGATGCAAGCTCGTCCGCGCATTTCCCCTTTTTTTCTCTCTGAATATAGCGCTAAAATACTTTTGGGGGCCCTTTGTTGGTAATCAAGAAAAATCTCTTCGTTTTCTTGTCACGATCTTCAATTCGGACCCCGTGACATAACGTTTTCTCACCGAAGTCACCACCGACTTGACAGCTCTTCGACCCCAGTACGCCATTAGGGTGTCGCGCGTGACCAATCCCGCCGAGGCTGAGGGAATAAGCGAATTTTTTGTGTCCTCGTTTTGGGACACGCCCATTACCAAGCCTAGACAAAGGAAGCAGCTGAAGAGCGAAGTCTATCGCGACCTGACCGCGCGGTACATTTCCGGTGCTGGTAAAAGCGGCGCGTCATCGCCAGCAGGGTCCAGGATGGGAGCTGCTCGAGGCAAATCGGCGCTATTGGTGGCCAAAGAAGGAGGAAAAGTGGTGGGTTGCGGAGGACTGGAGACACGCGTGATTCGAGAGGGTCTGGTGACCAAATACGAGGTGGTGAAGAGGGGAGACCCCCCCGGCACCTCCTTAGGCCCTGTGCTGGCAAACCTGGCGGTGGACCGGACCTTGCGGCGAAAGGGCGTCGGGAAGAAGATCCTGATGGAATGCGAGCGCGTGGTGAAAGGCTGGGGCTTCCAGGTAGGGGCCGGGGAGAAGGAAAGGAGGTTGAATGGGACAGGGAGGAGGGCCGTCGAGGTGGAAAATTGAAAGCTACCGAAGCCTAAGGCGTCGGGATTTTGGGCCTCACCCCTCTCCCTGGCTACCTGTACTCAGCTTTGAGTGACCCCTTCAAGCTCTTTCCTTCCTCTTCCTTCCCCCAGGAAGTGTGGCTTGTGGTGGACGAGAAGAACAAGCCAGCTCGGGCGCTGTACGAGAAAAATGGGTACGAGCTGATGGCGCGAGATCCTCGTGGGATGAAGGTGGTACCGACGGAGTGGCAACTCAAGGAGATGCCCGTCACGAATTTGTGCATGCGCAAAGATTTGCGGAAAGGGAAAGGGGGGGGAGGGGCGGGATTGGGTGAGTTCTTTGCAGGGCTTCTGGGAGGGCAAAGGTGAGTCAGACTTAAAGTGTGGAAACTGAAGAACAAAGTAAGAAGATTTCAAGGTGGTGGCACCGTGCCCGATTCTGTCCGGGCTACAGGCTTTGAATTCTTTCCTGTACTACACCAGCCCAGGCCGCACAGGCTTTTAGAGGAGCTAGGGGGGGGATGGGGAGGAGGAGGAGGCGCGAGCAGCGGGAGCTGTGGTAGTGGAGGAAGGGGTAGCTAAGGAGGACTGACCGATGCTGCCCCCCGGGTGGTTGTCCAAGAACTGGGCCATGGTCAGGGAGGTAGCTTGGGCGATCGCGGAGATGATCGCGTTGCTCACCGCCTCCTGGACGACGATGGAGCGGGCGGGCACCTTGCCCAGAGGCTCGGCGCTCTTGGCATGCAGGTGCACGTCCGCAAGCTGGGCCAAGGGAGAGGCCGCGTTCGCCGTCATCGCAATCACGTCCACGCCCTTGGCTCGGACCCGCCGGGTGACGTCGATGAGCTCGCTCGTCCTCCCACTCGTGCTCAGGCAGACCAGGACGTCGCCTCGCGACAGGCTGCCCAAGTCCCCGTGGACGAACTCGGTGGCGGGCACGTGACTGCTCCGGATGGAAATGGAGCGCAAGGAGGAGGCCAGACGGGCCGCTACCAGGCCGCTCTTGCCGATCCCGCTCGTGTAGATGTGCGTCTTTTTCGAGGTGGTGGTGTGGGCGGCCGCCAGCAGTTCGACGACGCGTGCGATCGTGTCCTCCTTCTCGTGCAAGGCAAGGCCGGCGCTCAACGTCCTCAGGGCCCGCACGTCCTCCTCCAGGCTTCGCGCGTAGGCTTGAACGCTGGGAGACCGTTGCTTGACCCCTGCCACAAGGGCCGCCGCGGCCTCGGACAGGGTGGAATCGGGAGATGGACTCACGCCCATGTCTAGCAAAGCCGCCGCGTCCGCCAGAGGCTGGGCTTCTGGGGCCAACTGCAGGACACGCGCGACGCTCTTTTGGGGGTGGGGCAATGCCCCTTTCACCTCCACGCACGCAGCACCTGCAGCCGCCGCCACTTTCCCCATGGACAGAAGGCCGTCGGCAGTCTCCGGAAAGCCTTGGGTGTGCAAACTTGCCACCATTGCACCAAAAGCCGCGTCGCCCGCCCCCGTAAAGTCGACCAAGGAGATGCCTTTAAGCCCCGGCACCAATACGGGATGCACAGCCTTCCTTCTATCCCCGGATCCTGAGGTTTGATCCTGGGCCTTCCTCCAGCCCAAGGCCAGCGCGAGACCTCGGCTCCCATCCGTCACCACGCACAAGCGCGCATGCAAAGCCTCCGCCAATTGCTGGGCCAGCCCTTCCAAGCTTCGCTCTGTCTGTCCGTTCAGCTTAGGGTTTACCAAGCCTAACACCTCTTCTGCAGCTTCCGCGGTCAGCTTGACCATGGATGCGGAGGTGACGCATTCTATCAGCTCTGCCGACGAGCCCAATTGCGCGGGCCCGAGGGCGACTTCCGGACTGATGTCCACGTCCAACAAGGATGGAAAGCCCGCGTCCCGCGCAGCGTGCAGCAAGAAGAGCACACCTGAGAGGGGCACTTGAGAGATCTCGGTTGTGATCATGCTCGCGCGGCGCCGGATGACCGAGCCAAATTCGAGCTCCATTGTCTTCGCGTCTAAATTTGCAGTGGATGCGGGGGCCATCAAGATCGTCCGTTCGGCCCCTGGAGAAGGGAAGATGTGGCTTAAGCTGGTAGAAAACTTCTCACTGACCCTTATGGCGCTTGTGTCCACACCTACGTCGTCCAACGTCTGCCTGATCGCCACACCATTCTCATCCGTTCCCTGTAGGGCCAACAATCCAGTGGGCGTGCCCAAGGCACGAGCCCAAACGAGGTGATTCAGTGTGACACCTCCCACGACCCGGGCGCTACAGATACTTTCGTCCAAAAAGTAGCCTTTCGTCCCTTCCTTGGGCCACCTACGAATCGGATAGAATTTGTCTACTACATTTGATCCACACCCTAGCACTAGCTTGCTCGTAGGCCCGCGAGGCTGCAATGCAGCAGCGGCGCGGGACGCCGCCATGTCCAAAGTCACGAAATAGTTTCCCTGTTATGTACAGTGAGAGATTCAATTCTTCCGTGCTGTCGTTTTGGGCGGCAATTTGATACACGACATGGCAAAGATTTGGCCACGACCAACACTTATGATGCATGCAGGGCTGTGCGCAAGGCCAAAGCCATACTCCCGGGAAAAATGCAGCACTGTGCAAATATGAAGGGCTTTAATTAAGCTGTGCTGCTCTGTAGCTGGTCCCGTCTTACGAGCCAGCCATTCCTCCATTTCTCCCCCTTTTAGAAAAATGAATATCCGCAACGGACCTTTCATCACCGTGAGACGGCTTGAGCTCTCTGCTTGGAGCGAGAACAAGAAGTAGCTGGCTCCCTGGACTCACACAACTCGGTTGCAAAACACACAATCATAGGCTACCAAGTATAGAGAACCGGCGGGCCATGGTAGAGCTACAGGCGCTGCCTACCCTGAAAGTGAGTCAATGTTTGATGTAGAGAGCATAAGGCCCGACCTCCCCTTCCTTCGGCCCTTCTGCCCCTCAAGTAAATCTCTTTCCCAATGTGTCTTCGAACAAACGTAGATATTGCTGCATACTGCTAAGTACCCCCATGCCGAGGTCTGTGGCCTCTTGCTGGGACCGGTGAATGTAAGTTTGTTATGATGCTTTCCCGGCACTCTATCTATCTATGTTGCAATTTTGGGGCATAGTAACTCACAGCGTCCCCGGCTCCCTCAATCCTTTTGTTATCCATTGTAGGATGTGCCTATCATTGAAGACGCTGTACCACTTTTTCATCACATCACTGTTGGTGCTTTGATGGAGACGGCTTTCCTGATGGTGGAGCAGTATGCCAACAGCGAGGGGAAGCGTCTTGCCGGTTTCTACCATGCTGCGGCGCAAGCCAATGAGCCGGAAACGCATCCTTTAATGGTGACCTTGGTAGGCAAAGAACTAGCATCTCACCGCCCGGACGCGATACTGCTCCGTGTGAAGAATGAGGCGCTTTCCAGTCGCGCTGCTGTTCCGTTCGAGGTTCTCCCTCTCCCTGGTGTGGAAGGCGCACCGAAAGTAGTGCCGGTGACAGTTTCTCCGCGAGGCATTCAGGCTTTTGATCAAGTCAGTGGGAACGGGAAGTTTGCTGCGTGTCGGAGCCTGGTGGATATGGACGAACATTTCGACGACGCGAGGCGTGACTTCAGAAATCGCCACGTCGGCGACTATTTGTAGCACAAGGAGGAAGACTCGAAGCCATGTCCACATGTAGCAAGGTATGCTGCCAATACGATGAGAAAGGGCCATGACATGCTGAAAGTAGCATAGTACAAATAGAACGCGACGCTTTGCCCAAACTGTTTTGTATTCTTTCTTTCCCTCCCTGTATTATTTAACTCTTTTTGCCCCTGCTGATGGTGGCCCACGCCCTTTTGCCGTAGCTTTAGTCTTAATTGAAGGATTGGCAGGGGCCTGGGAGTCTTTTTTATCGCTTGGTGCGCCGGTGGACGGCTTTTTGACTGCTTTTTTTCCTGTCGCTTTTGGCGAAGTCGGATTGGGGTTGCCGGCAGTGTCTTTTTTGTTTGTGTTCACCACATTTGAATCTTTTGCATGGCTTTTTCGTACCGCCGCCTGTGTATTCTTCTGCTTCCTCTTCTGTGCGTACTTGCTGACAGCCTTTCCTATCTTGTGGGCCGCCTCAAGCTGGTTTTTGACCCGTAGGACTTCCTTTGCTTTCTCCTCCTCTCGGCGAGCCCGTAATGCTTCCAGCCTCGCCATCTCATCGTCAACTTCTTCCCGTCGACGTGCCCGTAACACCTCGAGCTCGGAGGCGTACACATCGCGAGCAGTCTTGATTTCTTCTGTTTCCAAGTCCAAGGCCTTCAAATCTTTCTCTGCCTTGGTTGTCCAAAGGTCGACTTGACCCTGCAGCTCGCTTTGCTTTTTGTTCATCAAGTCTACGAGGTCCTGATGGCTTTGCTTTTGCAATTGTTGCTGGGCAACGAGGCGGCTCTGGGTTTGTTCCATTTCTTTCTCCTCCTGCTTGAAGACCCGCTCGACTTCCTTCACCTTAGCCTGGGCGTCCCGCCTGGCGTATTTGAATTTCACTTCGCGTTCATACTTCAAGGAGTCCAAGCCTTGCCTCAATTTAGCAATGGTCGAATGAAGGTCAGACATACGCTCTCGATGTGATATCGATGCTGCATGTAATGCGTGTTCCAGCTCAGAAATTGTTGCCGCGGCATTTTTTTCAAGACCCGAAATCTGTGTGATTTGATCTTGCACCCTTCGGCCTTCCTCTACGGCAGTCTTTAGCTCCATGTACGTGCCTGACATTTTCAACTCGTTTATTGTTGTATCCAGTAATCGACGAAACTCTTTCAATTCTCGATTAACTTTAAGATCGAAACCGCTCACGCGAGGGTGCTTCCGTAGCAATTGCAACAGGAGACCTGCGTTGTGTGTCAACGCTTGACCTACATGAGCAATTTGAGCATGAAGAGTGTTGCTTTGTGAAGCGGCCTCGTTGCCCAGGTCAATACTGCCGTCCTCTGCTCGGGTCACCACAAGATCATGCCATTGCAAGGTGAGATGAGCGTGTCGAGCTTGCAGTTGATTGTGTTCGGTCAAATGACGATCGAATTCGTCGTGCACAAATTTTGATAACTCAATAGTACAGTGTGTATTTATAGATTTAGTAGTAGATTGAGCATTCAGGCTAAAAGGAGCTGATAGTGTAGCTAGTAGAGCCATTTTTTGGGCCAAGTCTTGGAGTACAGCAAGCGATCTCTGAACTTCGAGAGGAGTCAAGGCCTCCTTAGACCACATTTTGGAGTCATCACGCTCCATTATTCTAGTCAATGCGTGATCTTCCAAATGTTTTGCCTAAAGGTTTGATAAATTCATAACATTAGCAGATGAACACAAACAGTGTGTCTGTCTCACGAGCTCAAAAGGAGCGAAAAATCGTTTTAAAAAAAGGGTGTGGGGAGGTTTTATGTAACGGCTGCAAGGCGACGCGGTTGCTCACTTGCTGCCGCCTGGGGAGGTTATACCTAGAACATTACATCCAATTTGGTCTCTCTTGCACTCACACACACACTTATATGTCATTTTATTCCCTATACCTCCAACATATAACAGGGTAGCATGCGCCGTTGTTTGTCATGGTATCAAGATTAACAACAGCCGGTCGCCACTGAGTTGCTCTGCTAAATGCCATGGCCCTTGCACGCATCCAACGACGTACAGTAATTATTGTGTTCGCTTTTGGTACACGAGGTGACGTGCAACCAGTTGCATTATTAGCAGAATCCTTGTCCAGTGTTTATGATGATGTATTTTTCGTCTCTCATGGCCAGCTGGAGAAGACATTAAAAGAGCTCTGGGAAAGCACCGCGTGCATCAAATTTATCGCAAGCCCCAGTCCTCCACATGCTGCAGACGCAGGATTCGGTCCAGAAGTAGATATAGCAGCTATATTACGTCCAAGAAAACACTTACAGGTGTGTATAGATGCGGTGAAGCAAGCTCTTGTTGGATCGCCTCTATCCCCAAAGCATCCCCCGTCGGTCCTTCTCATCTGCAACCTCTTCGCTCTTGAAGCCGTTCACCTTGCCGAGGCCTGGGGCCTTCCACTTATCATTGTACACCCGTATACTGCACCATCAACGCTGTCACGCAAGTTTAATGCTCTCTTTCGTCGGACAGATCCTTTGCAGTATAACATTTTGAAAAAGGAAAGCTGGAGCACGGAGGACAGTGAACGCTCAACGAGTCATACGCAAATAAAATGGGCAGATATAGAGCATTACTTGTGGCCTGTTTTTCATGATTCCTGGAAGCCCTTTCGGCGCATGCTCTTCGGAGTTGAGAACGACAAAATTGATGGCACAAATCTGCCGTGGCTGGCCGGCCGCCCATCAATTCCGCTGCTGTATTTGTACAGCGAGAGCATTTTCCCCCGACCGCACCATTTACCTCATGCCGTACACGTGGTAGGCTTCATTTTTGAGGAGAAGAATGCCGGGTCTTTCAAGCCTCCGCCGATTTTGACGGCTTTCCTCTCAGGGGCAACAGGGCGAGCAGTAGAAAAACGCGAGTCTCCCTGCGTTCCTCCCCAGGAAACTACGTGGCGCCTCGTGCCTGACATCACCACGAAAGTCGAAAATGCTTCTAGCCAAGTGGGTCAAAAAGAGTTTTGTCCTGAAGTGGGTCCTGTCTATGTGAGCTTTGGGACCATGGTCTCGCTCGGCGCCTTGGGTGACCTGGATCGCGCCGCCCGCGCTCTTATCCAGGCTCTTCTATCGCCCTCTCTGTCATCCGAGGTATCCTCTACTTCTATCCCGATCCGGTGTGTGGTCGATGCTGCTCATTCCCCACGATGGGTGACGGCCTTGCAGCTGGCCGTGGCGACATGCCAAGTCAGGGAACGAGTCCTCATTCTCGAGGAGTCAGTGCCTCATTCGTGGCTTCTACCGCAGTGCAGTGCAATCGTGCATCACGGGGGAAGCGGCACGACTGCCGCCGCCTTGCGAGCGGGTATTGCACAGGTTGTGGTACCGGGCATGATGGATCAGTTCCTCTGGGCGGAGCGAGTGGCCTCGCTGGGCTTGGGGCCTTCCCCCCCGGGCATTGCGGAGGTTTTCCCGGAGGGCCCGGCCGAGAACACCGGTGGGGCAACCCCTTGCCAAGTTCTCTCGGTCGCAATCGCGCAAGCGATGCATCCTTTTGTCCGGCTACGGGCTGCAGCAATGGGCCGTCGCCTCCGGGCCGAGCCCTCAGGATTGCAACGGTGTGCGACACTCATTGCTCATTACCTTGAGGAGTGGCAAAGGCTTCCTTCCCCGCCACCCGCTCGACCTCCCCTACCTTTCTCCTTGCCGTTGGGCTGCGAGCTCGTTGATTTAGAGGTGCTTGACGACATGGGAAGCAGCACTCATTGCGATGTAGGGGGCCAGTGCGATGCTTCCCGTGCGACGTTCTCGGCCCTGACCGTGGCCGTCTTGGAAGGGAGTGAATCGGAGGTGGCCTTCATTCACCAAGAGATTTTCCCCCCCGGTGTGCAGACGCATGGGTGGGGTTATCTTAGACACGGGGTACATGTAAAGGCAGATGACATCGTTTTGGATGTGGGCGCCAATATCGGACTTTTTGCGTTGTATCTCGATCTTCACGTCATGGACCAGCCCGAGCGTGTCTCCATTCTGGCAGTGGAACCCGGCCCCCGCACGTTCCAAGCCCTTCAATACAATTTGGCAGCTTATGGGGTCAAGCAAATAGCGTGTCTGCAACAAGCTGTTGGCGCCGAGGTAAATCGTGTCGAGGGGATGGGGGATGCGGCGGACGAGGAGGCGAAACCCGAAGGAGGACACCACCTCCTACGCTTTTATCCACACGCTCCAGGTAATAGCACTCTCCTGACTCAGGGACTGAGCCATCTGCAGGGTAAGAGTGCCTTCAAAGGGGTCAATGCCAAGCTGCGTGCCCACTTGACAGAAGGGGCAGAGGACTTTCCTGTGAGAGTCACGACTGTCTCGGCCCTGGTGCGAGACTACGCCCTCCCTCGCGTCAATTTGCTCAAAATCGACGTTGAAGGGCATGAGGAGGCTGTGCTTCACGGCATCGACGGGAAAACCTGGGACGTCATCGAGCAAGTCGCCATGGAGGTGCACGATGTGGATGGCCGCCTGGCCCGCATCGAGTGCCTTTTACACCGGCAGGGTTTCGGGTCGGTCGTCTCAGAGACACCTGTCTGGGCACAGGGTGGATGTAATGGGGAAGCTCTGGACAACCGAATGGTATACGCACATCGAAACAGGCATCCCTCATGAAGCAAAAGACATCTGTCAATAGAACTGAAGATCTTCTGACGGAAGCGAAGCGAATACGATAAAAATAAGCACGTCCGTATCGAATGCTTCATTTCTGCAAATTTTCTTGACCTTTTCTAATTTAATGTTCGCTGTGTACTTTGCATTTCTCAGAAGAGATGTCTCCTCCAGTTTTCGTCACGGGAGTACGACGGGCACGTCATTCCTTGTCCCCACCAGCAAAACCCACTCCCCCTCTTGATCTGCCGGCGCGATATCTGGGAAGTACGGCCGGTAGGCCGCCATGACATCCTCGGCTTGCTCTTCCAATAATCCCGCTAGCGCCACCTTACCACCCTCCAGCTTTGTCAGGCTCGAAATTTGCTTCGAGAGCTCTATAAGCGGTCGCTTCAAGATGTTAGCCAGCATCACGTCTGTAGGTGCGATCTGTACCTCTTCGTCCTCCTCGTCCACGCTGCCATCCGGCTGTACCAGTTGATACGTCACGCATGCAATTCCACCTTCGGTGCCCTCAGTTCTAGTCTCCACTGGCTGCACAAATGCCATCTGCAGCCCGTTCATCTCCGCGTTACGATAGGCGCTCTGTATCGCAAACACATCGATCTCCACGCCAAAAGCCGTGCCCGCCCCGAACAGCAACGCTGCCATAGCCAAGATCCCACTACCTGCCCCATAGTCACACACACTGAGTCCTTCCCCTCCATCGGTTCCCGCTTTGGCGGACTCTGCTGCCAGATGACTCTGCAACCAGGCGCAGCACATGGCCGTCGTTGGGTGTTCGCCACTCCCAAAGGCCGCGCCACCTTCCAATGCCAGCACTTTCACGTCCTCCACAGCCGTGCGGGAGGCCAAGAGGGCCTTCACGTCCTTCTCCTCGTGCCACGTGAACTTGACCAGCAGCCGGTCTCCCAGCAAGAGCGGCTTCCAACTCTCTTGCACCTCCTTCTGCCAGTCCCGGTCCACAATTCTCTTCAGGCGGTACCGCACAGGGTAAGATGCACCGAGTTGAAACGCCTCCTTGATCAACGACTTTTTGTTCGTGGGATCAGGATGAAAAGACTTTATGAGTGTGCTTGGCAACCATCCTCATAATATCAATCATCGCCAGTGGGACTACCCGAGTCAAAGGCGCAACAAGCCCGACGACGACGCCAAGAGGGGTCCAAACCGAATGTCTCTCCGCGTCCCGATTTACAACACATGCAGCGGTCCAAGATCACGATTGGCCTCGTGTCCTCTGCCCCCCACCATGCCTCGCGTCACGTACCAGCACGGACCCTACGTCCACATCAAGGCCATAGTCCGCCATGACCAGGCTGCGGTTCCAGATTTTCTCGCTGCAGGCAGGCTCCCCGTGCTCCCCAAAGATAGGCGTCTCGTCCCTCGTGTCCTTGGCGGCGTCCTCAATCTGACTGCTGTACGCGCCGGTCTCGAGTAAAAGCTCGGAGAGGAGCCAGGGGTCGATGAGCATCCTGTCTTTTTCGTAGCAGTCGAAAATGATGCGGACCAGGTCATTGCTTTCGGCACCCGTCCACGGCTCTGTCCATTCGTTGTTGGCCTGAATGGTTGCTGAGGCTTCGTCTTCCTTAAAGCTATGTCCTTGAAGGCGCTTACTGCGCGAGAGATGGACACAGCCGCAGGATAAAGGCAAGGGCGCTGACTGGGGCTCATTTCGCGCCCGTCTAATATCGATCCTTGTCGTGCGGAAATATGGGCGCGTAAAGCTATGCGCGCATGTCATCGTTAAAAGCGCACAGCCAGCATGGCGGAGTCGCATTGTACGCATATTCCAAGTCCTCCCGTCCTGGTATCCTTGTTGTTGCTTGCTAAAACCAGGTCCAAATTTCCCTTTGCAGTACCCTGTGTATGTGCCGTGGCAACGATAGGCAAAAACTGGGCAAGGTTGGGTGAGTGTCGATGGGTACGATGGTATATGGGCAGGTTCAAGTAATTATGTTGCAGACTGGCTGGTGGTGAAAGCGAGCGAGGACAGCGACGTTGTCAGATCCCATGGCCACTCCTTCCCCGGCGCGATGGGTTGGAAACACCTCATCGTCGTGTCCCTCCCTTCTCCAACATCGAAAATTACAGGCGTTTGCCACCGAACGTTTGTCGTCGCAGGTGCGTATAGGGACAGCGGACGGGAGGCATGCAGACATTCGAGGCCAGTGCTTCCAGCAATGCCGTGGGTGGCGACTCCAAGCCTCCTGGAAATGTGCCACCACCATCAATGCTTCAGTCTCCACCAGTCGAAGAAGACGTCGAACAGGGTGGCGATCACGAGGCTTGCAAAAGGGACAGGAGCAGCAGTGTGGAGAGCGTGGATAGCTTGGGGCGTATCAAACGGCGGCGTACTTGGGGGGGCAGGCAGAGCGACGGCAGTGACGAAGACAATACGGACTTGAACAGCTGGGAAACTTCACCGACGAACGGCAACAGGCGGAGCAAGGGGAGCCTAAGTGGCAGCCGGAGCCGGAGCCGCAGCACCGGACGCGGCGGGGACGCAGAGCGGGCTAAGACTCCACTGAATGGAGACGTGCCTGCCCCTCTCCGTGCAAACAAGGCGGAAGACGACGAGCCAGAGGCAGGGGCCACTATACCGGCACCCCTACCCCCGATCGTGCCTGACACTCGTGCTCATGTCAAGATCCTGGCCGATGCCCCTCCCTCGGTCCTTGATCTTGCCCCCCCCCCCCTCCCCGCCCCCCCCCCCCCCCCCCCCACCCCCCTCCCCCCCCCCCCCCCCCCACCCCCCCCCCCCCCACC
>Ga0102934_1000782_pt1 | contig 21868 bp, 15 predicted proteins | sample SalPonR2_A_D1_MG_FD_78175 | JGI IMG/M metagenome (GOLD analysis project Ga0102934, IMG submission 78175) | Salt pond soil microbial communities from South San Francisco under conditions of wetland restoration - Salt Pond MetaG R2_A_D1_MG | ecosystem: Environmental > Aquatic > Marine > Intertidal... | reverse complement strand
TCCCCCTTCCCTCCCTCCCTCCCTCCCTCCCTCCCTCTCTCCCTGCCTTCCTCCTTCTCGACCTTCCCAGGCCCCCTCCCTCCTTCCTTCCCTCCCCCTCTCCCTCCTCCCCCTCCTCAGCGGCCGAGTTCCTTGCCTACCGCCTCCTCCACGCCCTCTACTTGGGTCACCCTGCGCAAATCCGACGGTTGCTCCTCCAAGCGTTAGGGCGAGCCGCAACCAAGCACGACGCTGCCGTTGTCCACGTACGTGGGAAGGAGGGAGGGAGGAAGGGAGGGAGGGAGGGAGGGAGGGAGGAAGGGAGAGAGGGAGGGTGACAAGGCGGGCAGCGGAAGAAGGGAGAGGAGGAGGAAGGGGGGAAGAGGAAGGGCGTAGGGGGATTGTTGGCCAGAGAAAAAAAACGGGAAGAGGGAGGGAGGGAGGGAGGGAGAGCGGGAGGAAGGAGGGGAAAGAAAGAGGGGGAGGAAGCTGAAAGGGTCTCTCTTTACAACATCCACAGGCTCGGGACGTGGTGCGTGCCTATGCCCAAGGCAACTACCACAGGTTCTTCCTCCTGTATAGAGAGGCGCCGCACATGTCTGCTTATTTGATGGATTTCCTCCTCTTGTGAGGCCCTCCTCCCTCCCTCCCTCCCTTCCGCCTCTCTCCCTCCCTTTGCTCCCCTCCCCCTTCTTCTCCCCTTTCCTTCTCCCACCTTTCCCCCTCCTCGGTACCCTTCTTTCATATCTATGTATCTACCTTTCCTCCCTTTTCGCTCCTCTTCCTCCTGTCGTCCGCCCCTCCATCCCTTCGTTCCGCTTTGACCAGATGCCACCCTTCCCTCCCTCCCTCCCTCCCTCCCTCCCTCCCTCCCTCCTTCCCTCCTTCCCTCCATCCTTCCTTCCTGCCCTACCAAGGCGCATGCGACGCCTCGCCCTCTCTCGCATCCTGGCTGCCTATGGGCCCTTCCCTCTTTCCCTCCTATTCCTTTCCCACGCACTGGGTTTTGATGACGACGACGAGTGTCTCGCGTTTCTAGAAAAGGAAGGTTGGGTGATGGGGAGGGAGGGAAGGAGGAAGGGGGGACAGACCGTGGACCTGCAGGCGACTCGAGCGCAGGGGCGACGGGGTCGGAAGGAGGGAGGGATAGGGGGAGGCAGGGAGGGAAGGAGGGAGGGAGAGGAGGGAGAGAGGGAGGGAGGGAGGGAGAGAGAGGAAGGAGGAGGAGGGCCGGAAGGGGGAGGGAAAGGCAGCAGCAAGAAGAAGAGAAAAGAAAAGGAAAAAGAGACAAAACAGGCGGCCAAAAAAAAGCGAAATCAAAAAGAAGGGAGAAAGGAGAAGACAAAGAACGGGTTCGGAAAGAGAGCCGCCAGAGGAGGAAGAGAAGGAGGAAGAGGAGGGCGATCCTAACGGGCAGCCCTAGGAAAGAACAACATTCGTCCCGTCAACCATAGCTTGCCTCTGTTGCATTGACTTCGACGTCTTTTCGAAACTTTTGAACTCACTTCCCCTTCCTTCCTCCCTTCTTCCCTTTCCCCTCCTCCCCTTGCTTACGTGTCTCCTTTCCCTCCTCAAACACCACCCCCTCGCCTCCAGCCGCCATTTCCCTCCCTCCCTCCCTCCCTCCCTCCCTTCCTCCTCAGCTACACAAAGACGCCCGCCCAGAGCGTCAGGAAGAGGGTGCCACAGCCGAGGAGGAGGGAGGACAGGGTGGCCATGAAAAGCTCCTTGACCAGGGAGCGCCTCTTGTGGTCGTGCGAGACCTGTGGCAAGAGAATACGAGGAAAAGAGAAGAAAGTGAACTGTGAGAGGCCACTCACCAGGGCGGGCAAGCGGGCGGAGTATGCGAGGCGAGAGGGCTCTTCCGGATTCCCCTAGAATCCGATGAGGACCGGACCGTCGCACTCCCTCGCGTTGCTTACCTTCATCTCGTACACAAAAAATAAGGCCATGAAGGACAAACCAGACCCGATCAGAATCAAGGCTAGCGTGCCGAAAGCCGCTGGATTAACGGGGCTATAGTACGGGGTCTGGGGAAGGGGGGGGGAGGAAGGATGATCGAGGAGGAAGTCAGAAGGAACGCTCAAGGTCGCTGCGCGAAGAAGGAGGACACGGAAATATGTGCCTCGCGCCATTTATTATACATGCGTGTAAAGCAAGAAAAAAACTTTCGTGGTGCTGTGTTTACCTGGGAGGACATGGTGGTGGAACGTGGGGAAAGGAACGTCTGGCGTCGAAAAGCTCCGTCCTGTATCAGATGAGGACAGGTGGGGGGGAAGTCAATCACTGCGCACAGAGTAGTCCATAGCAACGAGTACATCAAGTTGCGATGACACTGTATACTCAAAGCTGGTCATGGGCATGGATAATTCCGTTCACGGGGACGGAGCGAGACATAGGAGTGGGCGTTCAATTCCTCAGCGAGTCGAGCGAGGGGTGTAGTAGACACACCGAAGCACTTACACTTTATACACAGGGAGAGGGAAAAAGAGAAACCCCTCTCGTAAAAAAGAAGGCTTTACACCATTCTTGTGCTCTGGATTGCCTCCGCACGGCCAGCATTGTCGTTGTAGACATCACATTCACGTGCGCATCGATTCCCACCCCCTGGCCTCCGACAGTCACCGCATCGGGGGGAAGTGGATGCACATAAGGATGAAGACCTCTGGTGGCACAAATCCAGCAGTAGGAGGCGGGAGCCAGTCCTTTGGGGACTGGTACACGCAATACGCGGCTCAACAACGGCAAGAAGAAGGTATGGTTGCAGGACAGATAGGAGAGGGTGTCTAAATGGTACTGGTTCGAGTATGAGAGATCTGAGGCGCGGCATTAGACCTCTCCCGTCGTCCTCGGTGTCCCCACACGCACGAATGATGAAAAAGAAAAGACCCACCTATCGATTCAAACATCGACATGGTCCGTCGGTCCGTCTCCCTGCGCGCTCCTGTCTCCCCTCTTAGCCTTCCGATGCGTGAAACTGACTTCCTCTCCCCCATTCCCACTATCGACACACAGGAAACGGCGACATCGAATCTGGCCTGCTTGGCAACGTGGGCCGTTTTTTCCGTGACAGGGGCCTGGGGGATGCCCACGACCAAGTCTCTGGCTTTGCCGACCGGTTTATCACCAGCATCCGTGGGGACGGGGAGGGAAACGGAGGCCTCGTAGGAGGGGCGAAGGCCACTGTGGAGAGCACCTTGAACTACGGTGCACGTCTGCGGGGTTTCGTGGCATTGCTGCTGGTGGGCATTTTGTTCTACCTCCTGGCCTTCTTCGTGGGCCTTCCTGTCATCGTCTTCCGACCCGCCAAATTTGCACTGAGTGCAACCTTGGGCAGCCTGTGTACCATGGGAAGTTTCTCGGTCCTGGTCGGCCCCCGCGTCCATTTGCAATCCTTGTTGGTATGGGAACGCCTCCCGTTCGCCGTCGCTTACCTGGGCTCTTTGGTTCTCACCTTGTACGCCTCCTTGATCTTGCGGAGCTACCTTTGGGTGGTCGCTTCCACGGGATTTCAAATTGGGGCTTTTGTGTGGTACCTGCTCGCTTTCCTGCCGGGGGGACCGGCAGGCTTGAGGGTGTTAGGCGGCGTGATGGTGAGAGGGGTGATGGGGTGCGGGAAGACCTTGACCTGGTGTCTGTCAAGCCTAGTGTCATGAGATAAGGCAGGGAGGCCAATGTCGGGAGGGGGAAGAAAGAGGCCCTCGGGGGGAATGTAAGTGAGCGGTGTAAATAACAAAGCAAAGAATGCCAAGACCTGTCTCCGATCCATGTGTAGCAAGGTAACATGAGGGTAGAAGGGCGACGCGCCCGGTGGTACTTCCTTCTCTTCAAAGAGCCCCCCCAAATCCCAGGGATTCATTCCTTCCGCGCGCCACGTCGCTCCCAGGGGGCAAGCGCAGAGCGTCCCGGCACCCTGCGTCTTAGTATCCTGAAACGTTTTGCTACACGCTCAGATTCCTGCCCCTTCTGTGCAGAAGTCTGTGCGTGACCTGCCCCGTGTATCTCTCTCCTGCCTCCCCCCCCTTTCCCCTCCCCCTTTCACAACGAGCCGCATGTCTTCAAAGCATTTCGCGCCCTTCATCGGACAATCACCGTTCATCTTTGTACCTCTACAAGCTACATTATAAAGCACATATATATATATTTATGCACATATTATCGCCCCAGTCTCATGAATGGACGGCCGCCCCATGTCGTGTTGAGCTGCCTTTGTCCTCCCGCCGAGGGTATCCCATTCCCAACCGCACCAACATCAAGCCCTTCCGATCTTTCCACCGATCCCTCCACCCTCTGGCTGTCTACCCTCCTTTTTTACATGTAGGGCGCCAACCCTACGTACTGCCGCATCAGCACGTTCGGATCCGTAGCCAGGTCTATCAGCACCTCCACTTGCTCTGCCACTGTCAGCATGTCCATTTCCCTCCGCTTCCCTCTTTCTCCTCCTTTTCCTTTCTCCCCTCGACTTGGACACCACCGGGTCCGTGCCCTCCCCAGCTGTCCCTCCACTGCCTGTCGAATGCCATCGAAGCTCCCGTATCGGACCACGTGGGGATTCGTTTCCACATCGTGCAGTAGCACCTGCCTGGGGTTGGCCCCTTGCAATTTTGCCCTGGCCAGCCCTACTTTTCGAAATGCTTCTTTTTGGGTGGTACTGCTTCCTGTGAGGTTTTTCCTCCTATCCCCTGCGGACAAGGGAGCAATCTCCTTGTCCGCGCCCTGCCCGCCCGCCGCGCCCGCCCAGTCCCAAATGGGGTCTCGAACGAAGAGCTCCATGGTGGGGAGGAGAAGGTCTTCGCCCCGCCGAAGGGCGTGAAGCACTTTTTGCATGGCAATTTGCAGGAGTCCCTGTGGGGGCGTAGTTCAAAGTTGGGGGAGAAACAAGGTCAGGTACGGATCATTGTGGCCGCAAGGGGCATGAAAGGGCGCGTTTTCCCCCTGAATCACAGACCTGCCCCCTACCTACCTCGCTATCCAACGGCCGCAGGACATTCAACATCTGCCGCGTCAGACGAAAAGGAATCAGCTCGGGCACTGGCAACGCGGACGCCCCTATCCCAAAGGCGACTCCGAAATCGATTCCCACGACACACGCCGAACGGGTGTCCAGCAAGAAATTCTCCAGGTGCCTGTCGCCTACGCCCACGACGTAGGAACAGATGGAAAAAGCAGCGAGGCTCTTGGCGAAAGTGCTGCGCAAGGTCAAAAAGACCTCGGGGCTGGGAGCGAGCAGGAGCAAGTACTGACGGAGGCCGTTCCAGGGAACCCGGGCATGGAACGCGGCAAGTTTCTCGCCCGCCTTGCTCGGAGACAGGGTTCGATACCCGGTGTGATAATCCATCACAGATGGGTAGAGCTGTGCATAGTCTTGCGCCAGGACCTCAAAGGAATCTTCTTTCTCTTCCTTGAACCTTTCCGAGGTCCGAGGCGGATGCCCCCGCTTTCCCCTATGGTCGTGTTCAGAGACCGCGAGCTGAGCACCCCGACGGCGACTCCCCTTTTCGATGGCCAACCTTAGAACAATCGTATTCGAGCACCATTCGATCAACCCCAGGCTCGGGGAGAGGGGAATTATCTTATACGTCTGACACTCCAACCCGTTCTGAGCACAAGCGGTGTCGGCGGCCATGAGCCCGTTCATGGATTCGAACAACCGCTCGATCCTTTCGTCGTTCCGACAGTCTTCCCCACCTTTCACCAGGAAAGGGTAGCTCTTTTCATTGTCCGCGTGCAACACAATCTTCCTCGGCAGTTGTTTGGAGGTACGCGTCTCTACCAAGGGATCGATGCTCACCAGATGAACGTGCAGGTCGGGCCTGGGTGGGCTCTCCCATCGCCCGTACTTTCGATCGTACTGTCCTGGGATCTCGATTTTATGATCGCCGTCGCCACATTCCATACGATACCGTGCGAGCCAGAGACTGTATCTCTCAATGCGCTCCTGCGTATGCTTCGGCGTGCCCTGGACGTTCAATGCCAAGTCGCTGGCCACTTCCTTAAGGGTCTGTCGATTTAAATGCTCACCCCTACGACCCAATTTGGGATCCAACCGCTTGGCTACCTCATTTTTCATCCAGCCGCACGTGTATAGTCCCCGATCTTCCGCAGGACTCTCCGTTAAGGTCTCCCTCCACGCGGCATACACATGCTGTACTTCCTCCTGCGGGACATCTCCCACCTGCAGCAGGGAGCGGATCCGGCCTAAAATAGCTCGCCAGGCGACCGGAAAAGACACCAGCATGGCCACATTTTCCACAAAACGCTCCAAAGCAGGGAGCTGAAGAAGACGATCCAGTTCTTGGGCATACGCCATGGAAGAGAAGCCAGGTTTTGCGACGCGGTAGGGGTAAAAGAGGGCCTGTGGGTAGGCCTGAGCAAGCCGCAGGAGCACCGGCAAGACTGCCTCAGCTTCTGGCGCGTCCAACCCAGCCAAGAGCTGGGAGGCTGCTGGCAGAAAGATCCAAGCCGGTACCGAACCGGCGCATTTCTGCAGGACCTCGCGGGCGACCCGGGCATTGGTTTGTGGCTCGTAGGGGTCGTGGGATTCGCGAATCATGTCGACAAGGCGGGGTAAGGCTGCCGGGGCTTCGGCAGGACACCATGTCAGAGCTTCCAAGTATCGCGCCATGGCCTGTGCTGTCAGCGCGGCGGGCGAGAAAAGGTGCTCGCTTTCTCCTCCCTGCTTTCCTTCCTGTGCCATGTCCTCCCTCCGCTCTCTCACAAGCCTGTCACAGAAGCGTGCGAATTTTGCAGCCCTCCGTGCCACGGTCCGGGTGCCTCTTCCCCATCGCCTCCTTCCCTCCTTCTCTTCAGTCATGACCGCCCTGTATGCTTGGTACGTCTCATGTAGCCAGTCCTGGCGCAGGCTTGCTACATTAAAACCTGCAATCTCATCCTGAGTTTCTTGCCCTCTCCACACCTTCCAATAGCTCTTTGCGATCGAACAAAGAAAAGCATCTCTTTCCCTCTCCTGACCGACTTCCCATTTTATCCGCTTGGTCACGAATCCGGAGGCCATCTCGAACCATTCTGCTTTGAGTTGCATGACTTCCATCCATGCGCGCCGGCTTTGCGACCCGCTTTCTCGACCTTCCAAACTCACCAATCTTTGTCGTATCGCCTTCGCTGCCCGGCCCCACAGCACTCTTTCCACGACAGCGGCGCCTCCTCTCCCTCCCTCATCCACCGCCTGCCTCAATTTCCACTTGTCCAACTCGACAAACAATCGAATCTGCGCGGCCCATACGTTGGAGAGCATGGCTCCCACCAGGGTCTCGATCCTTTCGCCGTCCTCTTCTTCCTCTGCATCGACCAGGACCTTCCAATTGCGGAAGGCTACCTTCGCTTTCTCCCAGCATTTCATCGCCACTCCCCCCTCGCCCCATTCTTTGACGGCAGCCCTGGCGGCACGTTGCCAAAAGGATAAATGATGCCAATACCTCTCCCGTCGAAAGTCTCGCATATCCTGCTCCTCGTCTACATTTTGACTTGGGGCATGGCCGTCTCTTTCCCGAGGGATGGACAAAGACCATTCGCGTAACATGCCAATATCCGCCCAGACCAAGGGCGGGTCCTTTTCCATCACAGGCGCAGGGGCTAGCTGCCAGCCCCGCAACAGACGCTTCCCCTCCCACGAAGAAAGGGACCGGGTAAGAGAGGAGGAAGGGAAAGAGGACAAGGAAGGAGGGAGCGTGCGAGAAATGCGCAGGGCATCCTCCATTTCCACCAAGTACTCCAACCCCTCCAATTGAGCTCGGCGCGCCGCCCCAGCTAAGGGATCCAAGCCTTTCCAAGACCGCATGAATGTGCGGTACGCCTGCTCAACGTATGCTTGGGCATGTACCTGATCCCTGAGGAAGAAATGGAGGGAGGCCAGGAGGGAAGGATGGGCCGAAGCCAGCCACTGGCGACGCGCGGCGTCTGCGTCATCGGCCACAAGGAGCAGGGCTTCTTGGAGGTTGAGGGCGCTGGAGGTTCCTCCCCTTGCTTTCTCCTGTTCCTCTTGACCTAGACATGCGGCAGAGAAGCGATGCACCAAGCTTTCGATCCACATCGCGAGCACGTCTCCCCCTCCAGCCCCACCTCCCTCCCTCCCTCCTTGCCAGACCTCTTCCAGAGACCAAAGCTTGTCGTATATCCCATTTATTGACATGGCTTCGATAGAATAGCCAGCTCCCGATGAATGCTGCTTGGCTGGCTGTACAGCAGCCTCGATTTCATCCTGAAGCTGTGTCCATTCTCCCAGCCGGCGGAGGCACTCCCTTCGACGCGAATGCCACAAAGCCACTACTTCCTTGTCTTGCCCCCCCCCCTCTTTCCCTCCTTCCGGCTTCTCCGATAATTCCAAGAGCTTCGCGTATTGCTCCAGCGCCTTTTCCCAATGTCCTTCTGACTCACTGGCCACCGCCAGTCGCGTCCTGGTCATCGCACTTTTCTCACCTCCCTCCTTCCCGCCTTCCTTCTCGCCCTCCTCCTCGACAACCCTCTCCACCAGCCCACGCACCACATCGCCCTCCCCCAATGCCCGATAAAGCCGCATCAGTTCTACCCATATTTCCAACGTCGAGGACGATCCTTCTTTCTTCCTTCCCGTGCCCGTCATCTCTCCTTCACCCCTCCTCCCCCTGCCAGCCACCCTCTCCATGCCTTCCCTTCGAACGACCTCCTCCTCAAGCACTAGAATCGCCGCTTGGAAATTCAAGGATTGCAAGCCCGATTCTGCAGTCAGGTGCACCGGTAACACACCTTCTCCATCCTTCTTCCTGTCTTCCTTCTCTTCGACCCCCTCCTCCGCCTCCACCTCCATCCCTTCCCCTCTCTCGTCCCCTCCCTCCCTCCCTTCCATGTCCATGGCCGCCCTATAGGCCGCTAACACACCTGCTACCAAGTCCGTCTCCCTCATCGACCCTTCCAGTGCCCGCTTCATCGCCTGTACCATGGCCGCCTTCCCTCCTCCCCTTCCCTTCCGCCCTCCTTCCCATCCTCCTCCCGAGGCCTGCGCGTAGAGGGGCGGGAAAAGCGCCGCGAAAAGCGTCCGAGCCATGGCTGCGTCGCGGAGGCACAATAATTGCAAGGGTCGGATGATGTCTGACGCGGGAATTTGAATGTCTGGAAGTTCTCCCTCCCGATACCGCCGGTACAGCACCACCGGCCTCCCTCCTTCCTTCCCCTCTTCCTCCTCCTCCTCCTCCCTGGCACCGTCTCCCCGCCCTCCCTCCTCCCCTCCTTCCAGCCCCGCCCGCATTTTGTCCTCCCAGGTCAATCCTTTCGACTTCCTGGGCGGCGGTGGAGGCATCAAACCCCTTCCTTCCTGTGTCCCTCCCTCTTTCCCTCCCACCCTCTCTCCCCCCGTTACACCCGCCTTTCGAACCATCAAGGCACTTTCCTTGGACCCTGCTTGGGATGCAACACCTGAAACCGTCGTAAATTGATGCCCTCCCTCCCGCCCTCTCCCGCTCCCTCCTCGTCCGCCGCCTCTATTTCCTGCCCTTTCCTCTCCTCCCTCTTGTGTCAGAGCCCATGCTCCCTGGCTGTCCCCCTGAGTGGCCCGTATCCATCCGGTCACACCGCCCGATGCCGTTTTCCCTCTCTCTGTTCCCCTTCCCCTTCCTTCTCTCTGGGTGGCTTGCGACAAGAGGGCCGAAGTGCGCCGGAAGGAGAACAGGGGGGACATGGTGGAAATGGCGGAAGGGAGGGAGGAAGGGAGGGAGAAAGGGAGGGAGGGTCGGAAGGAAAGGGGCAGGTCGGTGAACTTGACATTCGCCAACGGTTGCGGGAAGAGGAGGGAGGACGCAGCGGGGGAAGCGAGGGAGAGGGAGAGTAAGAGGTAAGTGGTCGTTGGCAGGAAAGCGCTGGGATTACTCGGGTGGTGGAGGTTGCGGAGGAGGAACTGCAACTTGGTCACAGGGGACGTGGGAGGAAGAGAGGATGGGGCGGAGGACAAAGAACCCCAAAAAGCGATAAGGCGGCGCCGGATTCCTTTTTGGGCAGGCACCACCCCTTCCTCCTTCCCTCCTTCCCTTGCGACCTCGGTCCCCTCCTCCTCCCCTGCCTCGAGCCCTCGGTCATCGGGATCGGAGAGGCCTCTGATCAGACAGAGTGAGAGGCGTCTCTGAACCTCCTCTTGTAAGGGGGACAACCCCTTCCCTTCCTTGCCCTCCTGTCCTGGTGATGAGGCTCGATGATGCGTGGGGGGAGGGGCGGAGGGAGGGACGGAGGGAGGGGAGGAGGAGAAGAAACGATGAAGGTCCATCAGGAGACCAAACACTTCCTCACGGACCTCCAGGTCGGTTATTTGGGGATTAACGGCTAAGGTGATGAGGCTGGACGGAGGGAGGAGAGGAGAACGGAAACCGGGTTGGGGTGGGAAAGGGGGCGAAGAAGAGGGATGGTTTCAGCGACCACATAGAAGGGAACAACGCAGTGGAATAGGAGGTGGGGGGATGAGATCCCAGGATGGAGGCGACAATGACACATACTGAGGGGTCGAGAGAGGGGAGAGGGGAAAAGAACGGCTTTGAATGTGGCTCATACCTGTGTGGTACCTCGCCTCTTTCGTCCAAGAGGCCTCCTACCAGCAGGATGCGCGCCACTTGCTCCTGCCTCCCTCCCCGCCCCTCCTCCGTCCCCTCTTCCACTCCCTCCCTCCCTCCTTCCATCATTTTCCTCAGCCCCCGCCTCAGAAGACAAATGCCTCCGTATTGTACGCCAGGGCGCCATGCTCCTCGCAAGAACGCTCGACTCGTGTCTACCAAACAGGGAGGAAGGAAGGGCAGTACCTCCTCTAGGAGTGTCAAGTCATGGGGTGCGTCGGATTCGGCCAGTGCCTCCAAAAGATTCGCCATGGTTTTGGGAGGAATGCGTTGCACCTTCCTTAACATCGCCACGACCGCCAGCCAAAAACGTCGACTTTCCCGCCCTTGTCGCCCGTCCAACAGCTCCTTAAACCCCCCCCTCCCCCGACCTACCAAGGCAACCACGGACCGCGGCCCCGGCTCCCCTTTCTTGGCGTCAACATCTCCGGTGCTCAGTATGCGAGTCAGCAGCAGGTCACGAACTTGCCGGGGCAGATCCTGCGCGCACGGATCCACGTTGGGGACAAGAGGGTGCGGCCGTTGTTCCTCATGATATCCGCCCGCCCTGGCTTTGCCCTCCCCCCCAACCTCTTCCTCGCCTTCAGGGGAAAGCGGATAGAGAAAGCGGAGGAGGAGCCCCGCGACTTCGGCGGCTACTTCGTAGACCAGAATGCTCTCCGCTTGCATGGCTTGGAGGAGGAGCCGATGGAGGGATTGGGCGAGGGCAGGGTGGCGGGCTGGAAGGACGTTGATGCGTCCCGCCGTCACCAGCAAGGCGAGGGCGTTCACTGCGGTGATACGACGTCGCACAGCCTGGATTCCTTCGCTTCCTTTCGCCCGGGCTTTTCCGCCTCCTTTCTCGGCCTGAGTAGAGAGAAGGTGCAGGAGGGTCCCAAAAGGCCCGAGGGGGGAGGAGGAGGAGGAGGGAGGGAGGGAGGGAGGGAGGGAGGCTGGCTCTGCGAAAAGGGCGTCTTCGAATACTCGTCGAAGAGCATGGTGATGGCGCCGCTGGAGGAGGAGGGAGGAGGAGGGGATGGACGAGGGCGTGGAGGAGGGAGTGATAGAAGGAGGAGCTATCCATAAGGAGAGAAGGGAAGAAAGGTAGTACAGATTGCGGCGAGTCACCAGAGAAGAGAGGTCGTCGTGGGCGTGCGCCAGGAAGTAGCAGAGCACAGCGGTACAGCGGTCCAATGCGGTGGGCGCGAAAGAGTCCGGTGACGAGGGAGGGGCAGGACGGTATTGGTGCCAAGCAGACAAGAAGGTGTCAGCAACGTCGCACAGCAAGTAGTGGCAGGCGCTAGGTGACGGACCGGGGGAGGAAGGGGAAGAGGGAGAGTACACGAGCAGGTCGGTGACGGCAACCAGGACCTTATTGCCCAAGCCTTCGTTGACGAAGGGAGCGAGAATGGAGGCGGTAGGCTCATTCAGACATGCCTGCAAGACAAAGAGGCGAGCATTTCGGTGTAATCCCTCTCCTGCTCTTCCTCCTCCTCCTCCTCCTCCTCCTTCCCTTCCTCCCCCCCTGCCTCCTTCATCCCCATCCGCCAGTGCCGTCTCTAAGGCCAAGATCCAGGCAGGCTTCTCGCGTTGCTGCTCATTCTCGGAAAGCTGCGGCGATTGCGCTTGTTGCTGACGCTGGACAGATTTGGCGCCTAAAGTGTCTAAAACGGCCATAAAGGAGGGCATGCAGGTCTCGCGGTTCAAGTCCCGGAGTCGTCGCAACGCCGGGGAAAAAGTGGCCCGGGAAGAGGAGGAGGAAGGAGCGGAGGAAGGGGAAGAGGACAGGTCCCATGCGTCCTCTGACCTTTGGGAGGATGTCTCTTCTGGTGTTTCGTCCTCCTCCCCGTTTTGCGGCTCTTCCTCCATGTCATCTCCTTGCCCTCCGCCTCCCGCTTCAAGTACCTTTAATTGACTCTGTAATGTGAGCGATCCCCTCCATTTCTCCTTCTTTCCTATCTTTATCCTTCCCTCCTTTTGTAGACCTCCCGCTCCCTTTGCCTCGACTTCTCCCTCCTCTTCCTCGAGACTTAAGGTAGGCGCAAGGGAAGAGAGGGAGAGCATTGAGGCACCTGCTTGCGAATAGCCACCCAAAGCAAGTGTCGACGTCCCTCCATAAGCGAGGGTGCTCCCAATCATGGGCATGAAAGAGGAAGAGGGAGGAGGAGAGGAAGAAGGAGAGGAGGAAGAGGGAAGGAGACGGTTGGTGCCTTTTTCCCAGGGCCTAAAGGTGTAATTTCTGCCAGGATCGATAATCTTGCAAGAAAAAGAGGAAGGAAAGGTGGAAATTATGAGGAGGAAATGAAGGATATGAGCGCCAAAGCGAAGACGAGCAACGCAGATTTTCCTTCCGATCCTGCTTCCCTGCCCCTGTCCATTCCTCCCTCCCTCCTGCCCCCTTCCCTCCTTTACCCCCCCTCCCCCGACCTGGTTCAAATACCCTAGTCCATGGCACCACTGAAGGGATTTTTGGTCGGCTTCAATGCATAACGCGGCAACCACGTGCGCTTTGCTTTGCGTCTTCAGGGCAAATGCCACCACGCATTCATAGGCAGCGACCGCCGCTCGTCGGCGCATCGCGGCTGTTGACGCCAAACCCTCCCTCCCTTCGACCTTCATTTGCTCGTTCTCTCCCTCTGTGCCCTCCTCCCTCTCGTCTGCTCCAGTAAGAGGGAGGCGGAAGGCGGGCGGCACCGTTTTGGCCACGATTCGATTGAGCACCGAGGAGGAGGAGGAGGAGGAGGAGATGAGGTTCGATGGAATCAGAGGATCGAGGGAGGATTTGATGGTGCCGGGAGAAAGTCTATCGTAGATTACCCTCAGAAGGGAATAGGCACAGATTCGAGGGAGGAGAAGCGCATTCTCGTCATCCTTTCGCACCCTTCTCCCGCCTTCTTTTGCCCCTTGCGTCGCAGAGACCAGGGGTTGGCCGATTATCTCCACTATGCTCTGCAACAGGTTGCTTGGTCCTGGTGATGTCCTTCCTTTCTGCCCATCTTCCCGCCTTCCCTCCCCTCCTCCCTCCCCTCCTCCCTGAGACCGTGGGGGAGCCTGCAAAAATTCAAGGAGCCCGCCCTGGACAGGCATTTGCTGGCAGAGGGGAAGCAAGAGGGTGTCCAGCACCAGCAATTTCTTCACGCAGCCCATGGTACCGTGCAACAAGGTCTCCCACACGAATACTGCCACTTCCACTGGAGGGGGGGATTGTGGGCACTTTCCTTCTTCCTCACCGGTCGCCTCCTTGGCTTCCCTCCCGCCCTCCCTATCCTTCGCGCTCTGCCACAGCACGGAGGACTCCGTGCGCTTTCTCAAGGGTGATTGAAATTGGACGAGTTTCTTCACCATCTGATGGAGAGCCGCTCTTAACAAGGAATAAAACCGATGCCCTCTACCTTCCTGAAAATGCTGGACAGCGACGATGGCCAAACCGTAATTCGCTGCGGCCCCTACTGCGCGCAAAAGCGCGCGAAGAAGCAGCAGGTAGTTGGCGTCTCGCCTTCTACTGTCTTTCCCTCCTTCGCTTCCTCCATCCCGCCCTGGAGCCCATTCCCAGGAGGATACGACGGGGAAAAACCGCCCGGCCGTTATTCCCTCCTCCACCGCCTCCATGAACGCGCCTTCCCCGCCATCGACGTTTCCGTCTTTGCTCCCGCCCTTTTCCTCTCGTTTCCCAACTCCACAGGACAGAACGTATGGAAGAAGTTCGAGGGCCGCACATTTGACGTTAACCTCTCCTTCCTCGCTGCCCAGAAGGTGGAGGAGGAGGGAGCGGAGCCGGGGGTCGTGCCCAAGGTCGGGCCGAAGGGAGGGAGGGAGGGAGGCCTCTAAGCGGAAAAGGCGATGGAGGAGTGCAAGATGGTTCATGGCAGCAGCTGTGGAAAACCTTGAAGGATTGGAAGAGGAGGGGAGGGGAGGAAGGAGGAAAGGGGCGCGGAGGCAGAGGCGGAGGACGACAGCGGCTTCCTTGTCAAGGAGGGCAGGCCGGCTCAAGAGCCACTCAATCACCTCGACAAATAAAGAGTGAAGGCGGCTTTTGATTACCTCCGTCATTCCTTCGCTCCCTCCAAGCGCTCTCTCCTTGTCTTTTTGGGTCTCTCCTTCGTCAGGATGCGAGCTGTCGACTTCCCCCCCCCACGATTCGCTGCGGGTCGCATAGTTCAACAGCAAGGCTAAACAATCTCTCCCTGATTGAGCCACAGCCAAGGTTTCAGCGATCTCGGGCGCGAAATGCCGTTGAAAAAGCGCCCCACGCGACAAATCATCGTCCCTCCTTCCCCGACGGACGTCGAGCAGGACATCAGTCAAGCTGCGGGAGGAGGGAGGGGAAGGAATTGATGATGCGGGGGGAGGCGGAGACAGGGGAAGTCCCAGAGTGACGGCGAGAAGGAAAAGAGAGCCCGCGACATGCCTCGACCTCGGCGAAAGGTGGACGGGGAAGGAAGGATCGCTCAACTGGTCAAACAAATTGCAAGCCAGAGACACCGTGGCCCTTCCTCCGACATTGCGCTCGCCACTGCCCTCCTCCTTCTCGCTCAGAACGCCCTCCAGCATACCAAGCGCGTGCAAGGTGGCGATGGCGCGTAAGGCCCATCCTTTCTCTTCCAAATCGCAGGAGGAAAGGTCCAGGGGGAGCGTGGCCGGATGCGGTAGAGTGGAGGAGGATGGAGTAGAAGAGGAGGGCGGGGACGAGGGAAGCATACCGCGGAGTGTATGAACGATGGAGGGAGAAAGGGAGGAAGAAATGGCATCAGGCAGGGTGGATGCTGCTGCCGCTTGATCCAAAAGACGCCAATGCCGAAGAAAGCGTCGGACCGCTCCGGGTAGCTCTTGAGCGACCGTCGCGTCCTCTTCGGGTCGATTGAACACGGCCGTGCCAAGACCTTCCTCGGACGAGGAATGCCTTTTCCAAGGGTGAAAAAGGCACCATGCCAGCAACCGCTGCATTGGGATGCTCCACAATCCTGCCCTGACCAGCAGCTGGGCTCGCTCCAAGGAGCGGGCAGGTCCAATGTCGGTGGTCTCTTCATCCCTTCCTTTCTCGGGCGCTTCAGCCCCTTTGCCCTTTTGAGCTCGCGTTGCCGCTTTGCCCTTCGTTTCCTCCTGCGTCTCCTCCTCTTCTTTCTCCCTAATCTTTTCCTCTCCTTCCAAAAGAAGGGACAGGAAATTCAATGTGTGGACGAGGGATTCGACGCTCGTTCGTCGTAAGGCAACGGTTGTTTCCACGGACTGGCTATCAGATGCCTCGATTCCTCTCTCAGTCTCTCCTCCACCCTCCTTTTCATCCTCCCCCCCTTGTGTCCAGACATGGAGTAGGATGGTGTGAATGCAGGCCAAGAGATTGGAAGCCGAGGGTACGGGGGGGGAAGGAGTGAGATCCGAGTCATCGACCCGCTTTCGTTTCTCCTTCCCCATAGAAGCCGCCTTGTCCTCCACAACCTCCGCCTCCTCCCCCTGCACGCCCTTCCCTCTCCGTGCGCCTCGACCCGGACTCAGAGGCAGGGATGCAGACGGAGGAGGAGACCGACGAGGGTGGGTAGTAGAGGGCTGGGGAGCAGACGAACGAGAGGGGAGAAAAGATGCAGTGGACGCAGGCCCAGAGGCCTCATTGCCCCCGAAAAATGCCGAGATTGGAAAAATACCCCGAGAGAACAGCCACGTATAAGTGTCCACGGCTGCTTGTAGCGTCTCCAGACTTCGCATGACCGCTTCTGGTGATTCGCCCTCGCCGAGGCTCTCCTTCCACCCCCTCGCCTTTGACCCTTCCCCTCCCTCCTGTCTTGTCCCCTCGTCTTTGCCCTTCGGGGTTCCACTTTGAATTCTCCGCAATTTGGAGGCACGTAGCCCCTGTCGTTGCTTCGTCTCCGTCCAATCCTCCTCGAAATCATCTGTCGCCCGGCTCTGACTCTCCTGCTCCTCCTTGGCCATACGACTCGGTTTGTGCTTTCCTTCCTCCTTCTCCCCTTCCTGATAATGCAGCACATCATCCGCAACCGCCCCTTCGACGACGTGCAGAACCTCTGTGGGTCCACGGGCCCAAATCCATCGGCGGAGTTTTTGTTCCTTCCATACGCGAGAATTACGCGTTGAGGACGACAACGAAAGAGAAGAAGCCACCCTGGTGGACTGAAGAGAAGGCTGAGTAGGCTCCCCCCCCGGAGGGTCTGGCAAGAGGGTAAGCAATGTCGTCAAGGCTTCGTGACATTTTTGGCGAAAAATGGGCTCCCTGGCAGCTGCATGTGACCATATCCAATCCACCAACTCCCACAAGGATGCTGGTCCTCCCCCCTCCTCCTCCCTCGCCCTCACCCTCCCCAGTAATTCGGCATTGTCCATCCCTCTGCGCAAATACCGAGGAATCACGGCCAAGCATACGTCCACCAATTTTTTAAATTCCTCCTTCTCTTCCTCGTCCTCTTTTTCCTCCTCCGCTGCCCGCCTCCCGACCCGCAGCCCCTCCAAGCCCCCCTGCAAGAGTCGCAAGGCGTATAAGCGTACCAAAGTTGTTTCCTCCCGTAAGTATCTGACCGACAAACGCAAAGCCAACGCGCCCCCTATCCTGAAGCTTCTTCTAGGATGACGTGCCATGCGTTCCAAGCGGGCCATCAAAGATGCCACACCTACAGGAGAGGTAGTCATCTTCTTGTTGCTCTGTTTAATCGCATACCGTACAAATTCAGCCACGCCCCTGGCACATAAGCGCCGCACCGGTCCATTTCCGCTCTTTCCCACCCGATCTTCCTCATAATTTCCCCTCTTCCCTCCACCAGCCAAGCCAGTCGTGAGGGAATCCAACAGGGCGGGAATTTCGGGGTGCTCAGACTGGACCCGGGAGTACCAATGGATCAGTTGGAAAATGAGCGTGGAGAATAAAGCACGAATCACCCCGTTCAAGTCTACAGCCAGATGAATGAGTGTGGGAAAGAGCGAGCGAAGGAGAAAAGCCGTAGAGGAGGAGACGGCGGAGGGCGGGAGGGAAGACGCGGGAGAAGTGGCGCCCCGGCCCACTAGGTAGAGGACTAAGGCATGGATGCTTTCTGATGCGAGAACTTTGGTTTGTGCCTCTCCCTTCTGCTCGGCGAGGCTGAGCAACCGAGGTAGCACGACAGATACGTCCAGTTCCACCACTGACACCGCGCGGTCCTCAAATGGAAGCGCCACGTGGACCGAGCCTCGCTCCACCCCGCCATCCATGTCCTCCTGCTCACCCATCTCTTCTTCCATTGAAGCGATAATTCCCTGATTTTTACCTCCTAAATGCCCAAGAAATCGTAATATGCGCTTTTGGAAGGTAATTTGCTCCATTCTAGGAGCCGCCTCCCTTCCTGTTCCTCCCCGCAAATACCGATCAAACAGAGGTAAAATACGGGGGAGGCCGGCATCAAACGCAGCAACCAGCCCTCCGTCGCTTCCTTCCTCGTCACCACGTCGATACGCTTCCTCCGCCGCTGCTTCCTGCCACTCTTCGAGCACCAGCATTGCTGCATGGGCCGTGGGGGTATGGGCCGTCCCGATGACAAGCGCGAGGTGGAGGGCGGTAAGCAGGCGGGGAAAGGGCAGGAGAAGGAGGGGTGCAGCAAGGAGCATGCCGAGGGCTGAGAGCAAAAGTTCATCTTGAAACGTGTCTAGACGCCGGAGGACGCGAAGAAGGTAGCTAGAAAGAAGCCGATGGAGGGCCTGAATGTCTGGTGCGGCCAAGAGGGAGGAAGTGAATGGAGGAGGAAGGCGCGAGCGGGGACAAGCAGCATCTTCCTGCAAATCCGTCCCCTCCCCTCGCTTATCCTGCTCTCCTCTGCTTACGGAGTCCCACCCTTGCAAAGCCTGCGTCGCCTTCAGGGCCCGCAAGAGGAGACCTAGGAGCCGATAGAGGCAGGACACCGCGGGACGGGCCAAGGAAAGGCGGACAAGGAGGGGTGCCACCAGGGGAATGTGCGAGACTAGGAGAGGGGCGTGGAAGGCGTGCGCTAAAAGGCTTTCCCAAAAAGCAGTCAGGGACAGGAGGATTTCTTGGTCCATGAGCATGGACGGGATCAATTTTTCCTCCTCCTCCACCTCTCTCCCTTCCTCCGCATCCTCCTTGGCTGGCACAATCATCAGTGTGTAGCGCAAGTCTAATCGCTCTACCATCTTCAACATTCCTTCTTCAACGAGCCCCCGTAGTACCAATGCACCCACGGCTTCTTGCCCCTTGTCCGCCTCTTCCGCTGTAAGACCGCAAGCAACAATGATTTCGCGCCATAATCCCGCGTAGACTTCCGCTTCCTCCTGCCTAGTTGTCTCGTTCATGACATCCTCTCTTGATACCACCCGCAGCATTCCCACAGGGAGCACTGCTTTCAAAAACACCCTCAATGGCCCTTCCTCCCTCCTACCCTCCATTTCTTCCGTTTCCTCGCGTTGCATGTCGCCCAACGCTTTTAATATCGCTGTCAAGGCCCGACGAGTCCCGGAACGTTCTCGAGGAAACTTCCAGTAGCTCCCAACCACCGCTGCGGCCATGGAAATGCACCAGTCCAATGAGGCTCGGTGCGCTGCCCCCAGGAAATCGATCCGTCCCTTCCCTTTCTTTTTGCCCTCCCTTTGTTTGACGCCAGCCACGAGTATTCTCGCCGTAGCCTCCAATAACGTCGAGCGCAATTGCACTGCAAACGACATACGTAGGAGAACATACCGTCCCGCGCCTTCTTCTCTACTTTCCTCCTCCGCACCTTTGTCCAACTGTGAGAGCACCCGTTCCCCCAAGGTGGCTAAATCAAGGAGCAAGGAACCTAGTCCTCCAACACCCCTCTCTCCATCCCTCCCTCCCTCCTTCCCTTCCTTTGTCGGCGCCACCGCCCACAGTGGTGCCAGGATGCCGATTCCACGAGCGGTTGCAAGCGCTTCGGCCCATGTCCCCGGGGCGTCAAGAAGCCGGCGTTGAAAGTGGGAGAGGAAAGGGATGACGTCAGGATGGAGGGATGGGTGGAGGGAGGGAGGGAGGGAGCGTTGACGCTCCTCACATTCCATCACGAGGACAGTGACGACGGCCTCCCAAGCGGGTAGGGCGTGTTTTTCGATGGTGGAAGAGGAGGACTTGACCTGAGCAAGTGGTGGAAAATAGGATGCGGAAATTATAAGGGGGCGACGCTAGGTATTGTACCAGCCAGGATACAACGAGTGACAAGATCGTGTACTTCGGCGTACCTGCTGGGCTCTCTGATACACGCCAGAGATCCATTCCAACGTCTGCATCAAGCCTCCTCCTCCCTTTGTCTCGTTCTCGTTTGTTAGACATGCCCGGAAGAAGATGGCGTGGTGCTCCATAAGCCGGAGGATCTTAGCCACTGGAGCGTACCGACTTAGTTTCCCTCGCACAAAGTCGTCCACAATGGCCCGCATCCGTGTGAATAAGAATTCCCTCCCTCCCTCCCTCCCCCCCTCCCTCCCGTCCTCCCTTCTTCCATTTTCAAACGGTCCCGAGGAGATATTAAGGAGCCGATCGATTGCTCCAAATATACCGGCGGCTATGTCTGGCTGAGGGGGCTCTCTCTTACTCAACAACGCTTGGCAATGCTCCATTACTAAGTGACTTTCGTTTAAGACCATCTTCGACCCTCCGTCCGCCCCTCTGTCCTCCTCGACCATCACTTGCTCCCAGATCAACGCCAAAACTAGTGCCACAGTCTTCAATTCCTGTCCGTACATCCGGGTGGCTTTTGCCTGGCCCTTGACACCTCGTCTCTGGCGGCGGAAGACCCGCAGCATTTGATAGCCGGCTGGGATCTCTCGTCGTCTTTCCGTATGCACTGCCATGTGCGAAGGACCGTGTCCTCCCCCAGCCTTTGTGCCCCATGTCCCCACAAACTTTGTTGTCTCTGCTTCCTCTTCGCCTTCGCTCTCCTCTTCGCTCTGTGACGTGACCTCCTCCTCCTCCCCTTCCTCCTCCTCCTCTTCCTCCATCCCCACCTCTTTTTGCTCGTATCGCCGGGCACCTTCTTCCCTCAAGAAGTAATTCGAAGCTTCATCTTCCCTTTCCATTTGTACCTGCTCATTTATGAGCTCAGGATACAAACGAACGAGTAAAGCCACCACTCTTAGGTCGCGATACAGGACTTCGGAAATGCCTCTGACCTTCCCTGCAGACCGACGGTAGACGCCCCAGGCGGCATGGAAAATGAGACCTTCATACCCTTGAAGTAGTTTTGATGCATGGTGTATCTTGATAAGGCCATATATGAAATTAAGGGCCTGTTCCTTGCTCTTTCGAAGGCTCTCAGCCGCTTCCCTGCCCTCGTCTTGGGAACTTATTCCTCCCCCACTTAAAAACGTCAATAAATCCGGCGGTTCCGTGGAGTCAAATAATAGCGCCACTATTGTCATTTTCTCATCATTCCAAATCCTTGGATTTGACAGCGATACTCGACTCTGGTGGGTTATCTGATGAACGATTGTGAGCACATCGGCTCTACTGCCCCCTCTGGTCCCCCGCCCGATCAGCCGTACGGTGGCAGCCAGACTGAAAAGTAAGGAACGCAATCGCTCCGTCGTCGGAGACAGAGGAGTCATGAGAAGAGACAGTCTGTGTTACCAGACAGATATATTTCTGTGCTAATTTTGTAAGGCGAAAGAGGGGAACATCCACATTAGGTTGTGATCTTCTCCGACAGGAATATGGGATTTTTGGGGCCCGCTATATAAGACATTTCTTACCCAATACGATCATGAATCAAACTTCATAAGCAAAGAATTAAGCTTCACAATAATCAACCGACTTTCGAATTGATCAAATTGATCAAATTGATTGAATACAGGTCCATGGGATGTTCGCAAGTAGAGGGGATGAGGGGCGGCTTTGTGGTTGAAGCATCGCCAACCCGAAATTTTGGTACGAATTGCCAAAATCTGTGCTCCATAATTTCTTGACTGCCGTGTCCGCTGCCGATTAAATTACTCCTAATGAAGTGATGAGCTCTCACGCTGTTTGAGTCGACCAGAAGGTATTTATAAGCTGCCAAAAGTGCTGAGGCCCTCAGCTCAAGCACAGGACGAGGAGGTTCAAGCAGTCAGCGTGTCGGGAACATATAACCCAAAAGCCATCAGCCCCGTTTGCCAAGGGCGTCGCAAAGCCTTCAGACAGAAGCAACCAAAAGCATTGTCTGATAGCGGGGTGGAGAGTTTCTTGGTTTTGGTGCTGCGTCTAATCGCTTTACCGATACTTTGTTGGGCACTGAAAATAGCTTTCTGCATAAATATCTGCGTTTCCCAAAGTTTTGTCAAAACCAGTGGTATCGATTGTGGGATATGCCGCATGCCACTTTGGTGCTCACTTTCCCGCCTCATGTTTG
>Ga0102934_1000781_pt1 | contig 21872 bp, 18 predicted proteins | sample SalPonR2_A_D1_MG_FD_78175 | JGI IMG/M metagenome (GOLD analysis project Ga0102934, IMG submission 78175) | Salt pond soil microbial communities from South San Francisco under conditions of wetland restoration - Salt Pond MetaG R2_A_D1_MG | ecosystem: Environmental > Aquatic > Marine > Intertidal... | reverse complement strand
TATAGATGCGAACAACATAATATCTATTGTTCTTATCAATATATTACTTTAAAACCTTAACCAATTACGGTTTTAAAGTTCTGCCACCCGAGCTCCCTTATTCTATAATAACTCAACTTACCAGAGCGGTGAATTCTGGTCAACTATTTTATGAAATAATCTCAGAGCAGGGCAGTTTTTCTTGGGTTAGGTTAGAGGACTTTAGCGATTTTACCAGTCACAATAGACTCGATTACGGCAAAAGTGGTCCTCGTCGTATTAGCGATAGAAGAAAAAGGTATGGGATTTGATCCGCCGGCGATGATAGCATCTCTGAAAGCCACTATTTCTGACCTGAATCCCTTCTCTTGTGAGAATCGGCTTTTCACTTTTGTTTTCTTTCTGGATTTTATAATTTCAGTTTTTTTGAAGTTATCACAAATCGCAGTGCCGCCTCCGCAGAATACTTCGATTCTCTCCTTGGGTACCGACCTGCTTCCGTTCGCAAGATAGTTGATAGTCGCCCGCGCGCCATTTGTAAATTTTAGTATAATACTCACATTGTCCCGTTTGTAATTACCGGGCGTACTCAGTTCAGACGCGAAGACCTCTTCTACTTCTGAATCGGCAATAAACGATGCTACGTCAATAAAATGACAAACCTCCCCGATAATCCTGCCACCCCCAATTTCAAAATCCTGTATCCAGGCATCTTTTGGAATAAACCCGGCATTAATTCTGTAGTTAATAACGGGACGCTCTTCTGTAGAATCAACAAAATCCCTTATCCGTACGATATGTTCTGAAAATCTTCTGTTAAAACCGATCATTAGAACAGGTTTTTCTTCCAATCCCTCGTATAGTTCTATCAAGCTATCAAGTTCTTTGATTTTTATGGTTAAGGGCTTTTCGCAATAGACATGCTTGCCGGCAAGAAGTGAATCTGTGATCATTTTATAATGAAGATTGTGCCTTGTCGTTATAAAAACTGTGTTTATCGAATCGTCCTTCAGCATCTCCCTGTAATCGGAATATAAACGGGTAAACCCATATTTCTCTGCCGAGCCGCTGCTGCTTGCGCCGGTTGCTGTTACAAGGTCTTTGAGCTGAATGTTATCTACTTTTTTAACTTCCGGCAGAAGCACGCCTTTAGCAAAATTGCCGGCCCCAATAAATCCGGCGGCAATTTTCTTCGACTTGACAGTTCCGGAAGGCGCTATTTCAACAAAGGAGTCAATCTCTTTTCCCGTGTCGTAATTAAGCACAATACCTATATACTTTTCATCCGATTTTGAAGTTAAGAGCCCGTAACTATCCAAAGCATCTTCAAAATCAAATCTATGAGTAACAATTTTCCCTGGAGTAACTTTCCCCTCCTCGACAAATTCCAGAAAAGCTCTCATATTTCTCTGTTCTGTCCATCTGACAAAGGGATAAGGATAATCGATCCCCTTTTCTTCATATTCAGGATCGTACCTTCCGGGCCCGTATGCCATAGACAATCTCAAATCAAGTTCCTTTTCATAATATTGATTTCTGGGGATATTCATCCCAATCATACCAAGCGCGACGACCTTCCCCTTGTGGCGGCATACATCAGGAGCCATCTCTATCGGCTGATTGCTCTTTGTTGAAGCCGTAATAATCATAGAATCAAGGCCGTAACCATCTGTAAAGTTTTGGGAGGCAGAAATAAAACTTTCGTTAAGAACCGCGCCGTCCGCGCCCAACTCTTCAGCTATCTTTAATTTATCAGGATCAATGTCAGTGCCTATAACCTTACAGCCGGAAGCCTTCAATATCTGGACAGTCAGAAGACCGATCAAACCAAGCCCTAAAACCCCAACCCTCTCTCCTGGCCGTGTCTCCGCCTGTCTGACTCCCTGAAGAGCGATAGTTCCTATCGTTACAAAGGCGGCATCTTCAAAAGAAAGATCCCCCGGAATTTTTGCCACAAGGTTCCTTGGAACATAATTAACCTCAGCGTGATTAGCATATCCTGCCCCCGCGCAGGCCACTCTGTCTCCAACAGAGAATTCTGTCACCTTACTGCCCACTTCGATGACTCTTCCGGCGCAACTGTAACCAAGAGGCATGGGGCTGTCGAGCTTTGTAAAGACTTTCTGCAGGGTCTGGATTACCCCCTCCTGTTTCATCTTCCCTATTACCTGCTTTACCAGATCGGGCCTAGCCCTGCTTTTGCCGAGAAGGGATTTCTTGGCCAGATCAACCATGAGTTTATCCGTACCCGCGGAGACAACAGAGGCCTCCGTGCGAACTACAACTCCCTCATCTTTACACAGAGGTTTAGGCACCTCGCCAAGTATCATTTCACCGGTTTTGTATGACTGAATAAGCTCTTTCATAAGACTCTCCAACTATAAATCGCACTATAAAATAATTAAATTGTGATCTCTGTAGTTATATTAATCGTATCTTTAAATTCACCATTTACAATCACTGTATCCTGATATTCTTTCTTATACATTTCAGGGTAAAACTCTGTTTTTATCAAGGTAAAACTATTATAAAAACTAATAATTACAGAATCGTTAATAATAATACCATCATCTTTCCGTTTAACAGAAGATCCCGGATGAAGATGAAAATACTGCTTAAAAGAATGTGCCCCCTTAGCCGTAATTCCATCATTTAAGATTATTCCATTTTCAGTCTTTTTGATAGTTCTAAAATGTTTATATTTTTTGTGTTTGAACACAGAAGAGATTTGATTTGAATCCGCCGCCTGTCTTTCTACTTTCCCGCGGTATCCAGCACGGAAAGCAGCCCAGAACTCGGCCTGCTCAAGGTCATCAACCTGAATGCTGTTATGCGCCTCCGCAGAGCGCGAATAGTCCCTCTCGTCGCTTTCCTGATAACAATAATTCCCCGTATCCGTTAAGATCGGCTTATCTTTATCCCACAGCAAAACAGATAATTTATCGCCGTGAGAATGCGCCGGGTTGTAGCTCGGGGAAAATGGAGAATTAATCATCATTATCTCCAGATTACCCGCTTTTAGGGTAAGGAACGTATCCTGCCTGCGGGAACTGTATTTAAGACCTGCTCTTTCAGCATACCCTTTTAATTCATTAAAATCAGGACAATCTTGATAGTTTACATCTCCAACGGAGATATACCCTCCGGCATTCAGATATTCAGCAACCGAAAGCCCCTTTTCAGCGATATTTTTTAATTTCTTTGTTATCCCTTTACTATCTCCAACAATATTATTCTCTAATAGATTGTAGCAGCCTATAATATCATTTATAGCAAGAGCGTGATAGGTAGGTGAATATTCGTAGTGCAGCCCGCTCGAAGTAAATTGCTCACTTAGTTGGGAAGCTAAATTCTTTAGAGCCCAATTAATGACTCTTTTATCTGAAAAACAGTATCCCCAGAATAACAAAGCAACAATATCCTTTAAGAAATGATTAGCAAGAAGATGAATTTCGCGCTGCCTGTAAAGCCATTTCCCTTGAAGATAAAGGGAGTTCTTAATATCCTTATCGGGGATAATATCATTTCGGACAAAGAAAAAGATCCAGTTAACAATCCGTAATGCTATTGGATACGGTTCCCATCCGTCATTATTGATATCAGCGGGGTTTTCCTCTATCCATTCTCTTATTATCCGCTTTCCATCGTCTGCGGAACAATTATTCAAGAAGTCAAAATAATGTAAGTGGTATTTTTTTAACTTGTCAATATCATCAGACCAAGGGATATTTCTCAGATTAATCTTTTCGTTAAAGAGCAAATAATCCTTTGAAGGTGATTTGACACCATCCGGCAAAATGAGCTTGGGGAGTTGAAAAGAGAAATCAGGAATATTTATTGAAGTTTTTGATAATAAAAAGCGCTTTAAATTAAATAAAGGAAGGCCTATGATTTGAATAGGCTTCAGGCGATAAATTGTTCTTATATATCTTCCAGCTTTCATAATTGTTTACTTCGGTTCAGTAAGGATTTTCCCAAGTATCACGGCAATGAATACTATCTAGTTTTATTTCAACCCACCTCCCCTTCTGACCATAAATTCCCAATAAAATGACAATAGCCTTGCCACATAAGGATACCAGAGCATCAGTGTTCAGTCAATAACCGTAGCAACTATGCATTGGGAATAGGAATAGACAAGGTGATCCCCCCTTTGTTTAGAGAAGATTCTTTGCTTGGGGAGGAGGTGTGGGAGGGGCTCTCCGGGGGACAATAGAATCTTTGAAGAGAGGTGGGGAAAAAACAAACAAGCCAAGGGATTAATCGGAACTTCGAAAACACGTTATGGACTTGAGAAAATACTCTATTTTATCCCATATGGATAAGAGGCTTCGTTCAAGATGGGGATTAGCCCGAGCCGGGCGGTTACGAGTATGACATATAAACACCGAAAAAAGGAAAGTTAGAGCAAAAAAATAAACATTTATATATAAGTGTATTTTTACTAAATTGGCAATCTCTTGCACACTGGAGCAGGTATTTAAAAAATCCTAACTCTCCTATTTTTAATCTTTGCATTAATTGTTTTATACTTATTTTTACACTTTTAATTTTAATTTTCCAGCTTTACTTCGAATTGGTGAACTCAATATTTTGAATTCATAAGCAATATTCAAATTGCTTAAATCAAAGTAGTTTTCTATATATTCAATATTATTATCTTTTAATGTTATATAAAAAATAACTAAATCATTTTTCTTTTGTTCAACTTGAATAAAATCAGCAACATCAAAAATTTTATGATGACGCCCAAAAATCAGTGCAGTTAAAGGGATTTTTTTTCCTGACTTATCAACTATATAGTCTCCTCCTCGTCCTTTACTTACTGAAAAGCTTTCTAACAAACTGTTATTTTTATATTTAGGCACTACTAAGTCGCCAGTATCATATCTAATAAGTGGCATATCAAAATTATTATATGAAGTTCCTATAAGTTTATTCTCAAAAACTTCAGTATACCCATAAGTCATAAATGGTTTATAATCATTGGTCTTAAATTCATCATAAGCTAATATTGCCATTTCACTATGACCATACCATGATATATAATCTAAATTCCAAACTTCATTTAAATATTTTGTCATATTTGGCATTGGAAATTCCGAACCAAAAAAACATGATCTAATATTTTTTTGTATTAAATATTTCTCTTCAAGACTAATTAATTTTTCCAATTCTTTGAAAAATTCATATATAGCAGATGGATATCCATGAACATATTTAATTTTATAATTCTTAAAAAGATTTATTAATTCTTCTTTAAATAAAGCTAAGCTTTTATATGTATTTATTATAAATTCATTGTTAACTGGATTATAAACTATATTTTTGTCTCCTAAATTCTTACCTCTAAGTGTAATCTTAATATCAGTTTTCTTGTATCCTTTTAATTCCCATATCGTATGAATATGTGCCCATTCTCTAGCAAAAGCATTTTTATCTATATAAAAACTAAAAGGTTCTCCAGAAGTTCCACCAGTATTAATTTTCATAACCCCTTTGAAAGTATCTACATGATTTCTTATTTTTTCTTTTGTAAGAATAGGAAGTTTCTCAAAATCTTCTAATGTTCTAATCTCTTTATTTAACAAACCATAATCACCATAAAACTTTTGATAAAAACTAAAATTTGATGTGGCATGATTAACTACTTTATTTAATCTTTCTAATATATAACTCAATTTCTCATCTTCACTAATATTATCAAAAAAATGAATCTTTTCTTTTGATTTTGTATATTCTTTTCCAAGTCTATATTTGAAGGGCACATACGTAAAGTACTTACCCAACGAATAAGGTGCCTCAGAAATAATATTTTTCAAAAATACTTTTCCTTTCATCTTTTTACTCCAACTTTTACTAAAATATTTATGAATTTTTGTCTCAATAACACTAATTGATCATTAAAAGTATTTTCAAAATTAGAGTGAATATCTTTATAAACAGGTGAGTCTTTATTTTTAATACGATATTTCTTAAACCACTTGATATATTCTTCTCTTGGCATATTATTAAATGCAGATAATTTTTCAAAATTTCACTATCATATAGATTTCCTGTTTTAGTTATAATTAATTCTTCATTATTTTTTGATATACGTCCAGTATAAAGTTATTTGATCTATCTCTTTATTTAGATCAATACATAATCCATTTTTTGCATTTTCATTATATTTCATTTCATAGCCGCTATATTTTGCATCTGGAAAATAAAAATTGCCAAGAGAGTAAAATATTGGTTTATTTTTATATATTTCATATCCTTGGACAATATGTGGATGATGTCCAATAATAGCATCAACACCTAAATCTATTAATTCAAAAGCCAACTGTCTGTGAGCTGGATGCGGATAAAGTTCAAAGTCATAATCCCAATGAAATACACAAATCAATTTCTTATTAGGATAATTATCTAAAAATTATTTAACCTGCAAAACAACATTTTCATAAATTAAGGGATTAACTCCTTTGTGATTTTGCGTTGCACCTATACAGCTTATTATTTCCCATCCAAAAGATATCACACCATACTCTATATTGTTTTCAGAATATAGGTATGCTTCTTTAGCCACTTCAATACTATCACCAGCTCCAAAGCTAGATATTCCATTTTTCTTTAAAAATTCTTTTTGCTTATTTATTGATGTATCAAAGTCTGTGATATGATTATTAGCTTGTGATACTGACACTACATTTAAATTATCTAAAAAACTTACTATATCTTATGAAGAATGCAGAGCTGTACACAACTAGTAGTCTTACTATAACTTTCTAATTCAATTGAGCTCTCAAGATTAACTATCTTTTCTTTTTTTAAAAATTCTTGATCACAATTAGCTAAAACTTTATCATTATAGTTGTTTGGAAATACCGTATCACCACAAAAAATCATTTTTTTTATCTTCTTCCATTTTTAGTTCATAATACTTCACACTTGTAGGTAATACCATCACAAATGCATGCATCAAAAAATATATAAATCCGGCTCTTCCGTCTAAAAACCCAAGCCTAAAAAAATACCTATAAAAAAAATAAAAAAATGGTCTAAAAAGTGGATGCATAAACTTATTCCAAATATTTTCCCTTATCCATCGTTTACGCTGAGGGGAGGTCCCAAAAAACTTTGCATATTCATCAACTTCACCACTTTTTACTCTATTATCAAAATCAAGTAATTCTTGTGCTTCTAATGAAGAATAACGATTATGTTTTTCTATCCAGTCAAATACAGCCTTGTGATTCTCGTCAACAAAATCATATTTAAGCTCTCCAACTTTTCCATCAACTATGACCTTTTCATTTATATCTCGTTCTACTCTACCTTTGTCTTTTTTAAAAAGCCTTAAGATTTTAATCGGATAATATCCACCATGCTTTATCCATTGTCCCATAAAGTAGAATCTTCTTTTTAAATAAAAGCCATCTTTATCTGTATCTTGCAATATTTGAGCAATTTCATCTTTCAACTCATCTGTCAAATATTCATCTGCATCTAAAAATAACATCCATTCCGTTTCTATTGGCAATTCTTGGATAGAATAGTTTCTTTGTTTTGCATAGGTGTCAAACTTTCTATAAAATATTTTTGCACCTAGTTGTTCTGCTATTTGAATAGTATTATCTTCAGAACCACTATCAAGTACTATAGTATCTTTTGCCCATCCAATTACATTTGATACAGAGTGAGGAATATTAATTTCTTCGTTTAAAGTCAATATTACAACTGTAACATCTGCATTCTTTTTCATTTAATACCTCTTTATATTTTTCTATAAAATGATTTTTGTTATTTCTAATATCAAATTGGCTGTTTACAAGTTTACAATTATATTGGCAATTTTATTTCTTAACATTTTTTTTCTCTTCTAAAATTTGTGAATACATTTTCTCATATTCCTTGCCAAGAGTATCTGATGAAAAGTTTTTTGCCAGTGCAACGGCATTTTCAGACATTTTTTCTTTCTCTATTTCATCTAAATCAAGATATTTCTCAATTGCAATTTTTAATGCATTTTCATTCTTTTCAATCCAATATCCACAATTGTATTCTTCAAGTTGTTTCCATGGGGTGTTTCTTGTTGAAATTACAGGTGTTCCCTGGGCAAGTGATTCAACAACAACCATCCCGAAATTCTCAGAATGAGAAGGTAAAACAAAAAGTTCGGCATTTTTGTACAAAGCAAGCTTTTCATCTCCTTCGACTCTCTTTTCTGTGAAAATAACCTTGTTTTCAATATTCAATTTCCTCATTAGATTTTTTAATACTGTAAAATATTTGAAATCTTCATTTATATCACCAGCAATTATAAGATCAACATTCTTATTTTCAACAATCTCCCCATATGCTTTTATCAACATTTCTATATTTTTTATTGGAGAAATTCTTCCCATAAAAAGAATATATCTATTATCAGTGGAACTCATCTTTTTTTCTAAATTTGAAAACATGGAATTGTCAATAATATTGGGAAGAAAAGTTATTCGATCTTTAAAATCCAAAATGTCCCCAAAATAGTTAATTAAAAAATTTTTTAGCCAGTTTTCTTCTATTTCACCAGTAACATGGAAAAATGTATTCTTAAAATTGTTCTTCACTAAAGGTAATTTCAAAAAGATCTTTTTTTTAAAAGCCTTGGAATTAATTGCATTTCCAGAAAGTTCTCCACGAGGTGACCAAACATAAGGAACATTGTTTTTTATTGCCAACAAAGCACAATAATGAGATAAAGGCGTGAAGAATGCAGTAAGGTGAATAACATCAATATATTTAATAATAGAATAAAAAAGCTTTTTAAAATTATGCGGAATGGATTTATTGAAAAAAGGCATTTTTCTTTTACCGTAGAACACTTTTATACCTTCAATATCATTCCATTCTCCAATATTGACTTTATGGTTATCAGTAATTCCATAATCAGTTGTTAACACATAAATTTCGTGACCCTTTTTAGCAAGAGCTTTTGTTATTGCGAAAACAGAATTGTTTGGACCACCTAGTTGAGCAGGATAGAAAGTGCCTATTGGAAAAAGTATTTTCATGTTAATCATTCAACCCCACTAAATATTTAATTCTAAAAAAAGGCATTAATAATGCAAACCAAATAAGTGTACCGGATCCATTAGTAGAAAAAAATACCATTTCACCCATATTACATAAAAACGCAGTTAAAAACAAAACCATAAACCCAACATTCGTGCTTTTAATTATTTTAAGAAAAACAGCACCAATAAATAATATGAAAAGGAATAAACCTATCAGACCTGTTTCCTCAAGGAGTGCTATAAAAAGATTTCCTTTCTCTATAGATGCACTTATCGGGACATCTACAAATGTATTTATATCTGCATACCCTCTGTTTGAGGGTATACCAAACCCTATTCCTGTTAAGGGTTCTTGATAAAAATTATTTAAAGAATTAATAACTAAACCTTTTCTCGATAATACAATTTTCTCAAATCCGCTTTCCTTATAAGAATCAATCCGAACCTTGGTTACTTCTTTATATGCCATCTCCTTTATTTCACTGATTATTGTACTATAATTTATCAGGAAGGCTAATATTACTAATAAGACAAGAAAAATACCGCGCTCTGAAAACATTCTTTTAAAAAAAGAATTATTTCTTAATTTTCCTTTTCCAATTAAAAACAACAGAAAAACTACCATAAAAGACAAAAATAAAGAAAAAATTCCAGTTCTTGCGTGAGTCATAAAAAGATGAAAAAAACCAACAGAAATAATTCCCGTCCAAAAAAGGCTTTTCGTCTTTTTAATATTACTATTTGAAAACAGAGAAACAGTTATGAAAGACAATAGTATGGATAAAAAAACACCGTAGGCCTGCGGATGATTTGTTATTCCCTGAAAAGACCATCCGTTTCTTGCCATCCCAATACTTTTAAAGAAAAATAACGGGGTTGAAACAATTATAAAAAAAAGTGCTACATTAAAAATAAAATTTTCCCAATTATATTCCATAGTTAAAGAAAGGGAAAAATATATAGAAAAAAAGCCTATTGAAAATCCTATTATTTTAAATAGGGATACCATCCAATAGGGACTTTTGATGGCTGACACGATTAAGACATAACAAACAAAGGTTACCAAAAAAAGAATGAATTTATCAATTTTTATTCTTTCTCTATAAAACAATTTAAGTGATTTGACAAAAGATATTAAAACTATACTCCAACTGAATATTATCGTCAAACTCCCATCTAAAGGAAAAAGTACAGGATTCGCGAAACGAACGAAAAGAGCATATAAAACGCCCTTAACAAGCCACTCCCTTTTTTTTAACATAAAAAACACAATGATGGTAAAAGATATAATAAGGCCAGAGTTGCCTAAAATCAGTAAACCAAAAATACTTGCAAGCGTAGTAATTTCTATAAAATCAGTTTTTACTTCAAAGTTATATTTCGTTAACTCTTTCACTAATATCTCTCAACCATTCTTGACAATTTTCTCGAACAAATAGTTCTTATATGAATTCTGCCAAAACACAATGATAAGTATTACAATATAAGCAACAACAGCTAGAGCATTTATTACTAGGAATAAATTAAAACTACTTAAAAATATCAATATTACTGTTAGGATTACAAACAAACTTTGTGTAATATAAAAAAACCTACTGTTTTCAATAGAAATCAAGTCCCTAATATTAAGAGAATTTTCTTTAAAATAAATCCATAAAACTGTAATTCCACTTAAAGCTGTTGCAAACGCAAATCCAGCAACCACCCCTATTCCACCGAAATAAAAACCTAAACTACTTCCCAGAACAAGATTCGTTACCGCTAAAACAATATTACTTACAACATTTGCCTTTAGATTTCCCGTTCCCATATTAACTTGAAAAGCTGGCATCGAAATTGTACTGAATAAAACAGATCCTGCTAAAATAGCAGCAAATAATACAAAATAATTGTTTATTTCTCCAATCCACAATTTTGAAATGATAGGTGAAGATAAAACTATCAGAGGGAAAACAGAAAAAGAAAAAAGAAAAATAATATCATTAGATCTTTTATATATTCTTTTAATAAGCTCAGGAGTTTTTTCAATATATTCTGCTACGGCCGGAACAATCGCACCATTTGCAAAAACAACAAGTAATCGCGCATGCGCTGACATCTTATAAGCCATTTCATAATATGTCACAAGGTTTAACCCGCCAAATCTCGAAAGAAATGCCTTTGTTATTGGATCCGTTAAAACTTGACAGACAGATATAAACTGGAATTTAATTCCATACAAATATGCTTCTGAAAACAACTCTCTTTTCCATTTTCTCGGGAAAAGGTTTATATCTTTATATTTTAATTTGATACAAATAACAGATACAACAAAAACAACTACATATTGTAATAATTGTGCAAAAAGTACACCTTTTATTCCATACTCAGGAACCATAATAATTGTTGAAACAAAGAAAACAATAACGGAAGAAATAACTATTATACCCCTTATATCCATTCTTTGAAGTCCATCAAGCGATGACTGAAAAATAGCGGCAATATTCCTTATAAAGAACATTATAATAACCCACACAAGAATATCTCTCGCAACAAGAATCTCTTTACCTTTAATAATAAAATCCAACAAATAATAAAGTACAGGGTAGGCAATCAAACAAACTACTCCGATTATAATAGCAAGAGATATAAATACGGTTTGAATCAAGTTTGAAATTGAAGTAAAATCATCCTTCGCTTTGTATTTTGCCACATATTTGACAAGACTTCTCGTAAAACCAAATTGCGCTACACTGAACATTGATGTAGCTGCTGTAGTTAAAGACCAAACACCTACTAAGTTTTCTCCGAGTTTTGAGATCAGATACCGATATAGGAAAAAAAGGACAAAAATATTAACAAGGGCTTGTAAAACTGAGAGAGTAGAATTCCTTACTATCTGCACCGGCTGATCATTATTCATATAATTGACCTATCAAGTATTTATACAACTCTGCAGTTCCTTGCCCAGACTTAGATTTTACAATATTCCTGTTTATTTCTCCATGTTTTCTAAATTTTTCCGGATGATCTATATATTCCTGAATAGAATCTAAAAATTCCCGTTTATTAAGAGAGCAGATATAACCACTTTCACCCTCAAACAAGTTTGTGGTACCTTTAATTTTATTACTTATAACAATGCCCATTCCGGAAGCCATAGCTTCCAATATTGTAAAATTGCCATTACTGAATTTCGCAGGAAAAAGCAAAATATCTGAATTTTTATAAACAAGAGGCAATTCATCCCACGATTTTATATTATCTAAAAATTTTACTTTTTCTTCTAAATTAAGCTTTTTTATTAATTCCTTGCAGTCGTCAAAGAGTCTACCCTGTCTATTCAATTTCAATTTTGATTCCGGGTATTTCTTCACTACTTTCTCTTCTATAGGAAAATGGGTTAGTTGTATGATTTTTGATCAGCGAGAATCATTTTCCGGGACCCCGTTGCCTCATGAAATAATAGTTGACTCTAGACAAATTTTCTTTTTTCAACAAAATAGGAAACATATAAGCTGACAATCAAAGAAATCAAAAAAGCTATTATTATTATTTTTCCCCTCTTCGGCTTACTCTTCCATTCCGGCCTCGTAGCCTCGTCAATCACCTGAATAGTAGGCACATCTTTCATTTCCTTTATCTTTGCCTGTTCATATTGAGGTCCGAGATATTCTAAAACCTTTGTAAAATAAACTGCCTTCCTCTTAAGTCTCGAGTATTTCTTCTGAATATCGGGTACATCGTCTAAACTAATAAAAGCTCCGGCCGAACCGGAATTCTGAAATAATTCATCGTATTTATCCTTCAGGATCTTTAAATCAACCTCTGAATTGGCGATTGCCCCGCCGGAAGTCGATCTTGCCTTCATCATACTGAGCTCGACCTCTTTCGCCATAATCTCAGCCTTCATTTCAGCCGCTTTCTCTACCTGGGCCGTTAATTGACCTTCCATCGCAACTATGCTGTTATTTTCCATAAAATCGCTTATTTTGTTTTCAACCCCTCTCAAGCTGTCGCGTACAGTCTCCATTCTGTTTTCAATAAATATTCTGTTGCTCTTCCCTTTACTTGAAGAAAGAGCGATATTTAAACTGTCAAGACAATGCACAACATAATTTACCATATCTGCTACAAGATCATGGTCTTTATCGAGAAGTGAAATTTTTATTTGGGATTCCTCACCAAGATTAACTTTCAGATTTGATTTTATTTCTTCATAGGTTTGGAATTTAAACTTTGTTTCCCACTTACTCTGCAAATCAAACCTCTCATCCAACGCCCTCAATACCGCTTTGCTTTTCAGTATTGTCAACAGTCTAAAAAGGCTTTCACTTCCGCCCATCATACCGTCAAGGCCTCCAACCGCCACTTTTTTTCCGGCTATTGTGCTTAAACTGTTCTCTTCTCCAGTCGGAGGCATGATAACAGCAGTCGCCCTGTACCATTTAGGCAGAATAAGACTGATAACAAGCGCCAGGAGGGTAACAACTGTAATGAAAATTACAATGAACTTTCTATGCTTCCAGATTATATTCCAGTACTCAAGCAGGTTAATCTCTTTCTCTTCCACATCAGCCTTTCTTTTTATCAGCGGTTCTTTATTTAGATATCTGATATATTATATAGGTGCTTGTGACAATTGTGCCTACTACTGAGAAGACATCGTTTAAATCCCTCCAGAGAGTGCTCGGCTTCTTCAGTTCCTTAGGTATAATTATATAATCGCCGCTTTCAATAGCTACATCCCCTAAGTCTTCTGAATATACAAGACCGTTGTATTTTAGTATCGCCATCTTATCGTCGTCGGCATTTTCATTCATGCCGCCCGCTGATTTGATATAATATTTATAATCTTCTCCCTTTTTAACTTTATAAGTCCCGTTTCTTGGTACAGCGCCAAGTACAAAGACCTCGTCTGTTTTCTCGGGGACATTTATTATATCAGCATCCTTAAGGGTTACTTCACGCTCATCAGCTAAGACTTCCTCGAAATCGACATTTATCCTATGAAAATTTATCTCGTTGAATTTCACAACGCTGTACTTTTTGGCGAATTCTACAACCGTACTTGAGGTATCCTGCTCCATTTCATAGGCATTATTGATAATGCCTCTAATCTCTTCGTCTGAAAAGTTCCTCCTTAGAGAAGGGCGAAGAAGCATAATACCCTTTTCAAAAGCCCTGTCTGTAAAACCTCCCGCTCTTTCAATCAGTTTAAAAATATTATCTTCACCGGTAATCAGGGAATAACTCCCTGGGTATTAACCTCTCCTTGTATTGTTACGCCTTCCTGCAACCTGAATTCCGGCTGTTCTCTAACATATACCCTGTCAAACTTCTCGAGAGCAAATTGGGTGCTTCTCTCCTCTTCTAAATCGATTTTAAAGACATTCCAGAGGGTATCGCTCACCGGGGTTACCTCCTTTAATCTGGAAATTTCAACCCAGGTGGAATCAGCAGAGTATTTAAACCCGCCGCCGTTTGTAATAAGATCTTCGAGGTTCATATCTTCTGTGAATAAATATTTACCAGGTTTCCTGACCGCTCCGGTGATTGAGACGGTAAACCTGTCTCTGAAATCCCACACGGAATAGATAGTTACTTCGTCAAGTTCTTTGAGTTCAAACTCGGTCTTTTTCTTCAGAATCTCGGCTAAATTTACATCGTAGATTTCTTTTGTGCCGTCGGGATAGGTTCTTAAGATGTCACATCTCTCTCTGTAGGCGTCTTCAAAGATACCGCCTGCTTTGTTTATTAATTCATATAAGCTCAGGGGAGACTTGATTGAATATGTGCCCGGTTTAAATACAGCTCCCCTTATTTTTACATAATTATTGATCAGATCGGAGACTTGAAATACGGTTACAACATCTGAATTCTGAAGCATAAAATCTGAATTGTTCTTTTTAAGATCGGAATAGTCAACATTTATTATTTCTCTCTCAGGCATACCTGTTTTTCGCTCTTCGGCCTTTATGATTCTGTCGATCTGGATCCTTCCAGGATCGGCATCCGCTGTGAATCCGCCTGAGAATTCAATCAGCTCTTTTAAACCCTCGTTATCTTTCAATTCATATACGGCGTTTCTTTTTACATTCCCGAGAATTGCGACTTTCTTTTCAGCCATCGGGATGAAAATTACATCGTTCGGCGACAGGATCCTGTTTTCCCACTCTCCGGATAACAGAAACGGATAGATATCTATACTGATTACCTTCCTGTTTCTTACAAGCTGAATATTTCTCATAGAGCCCTTGGGGCTTATCCCGCCCGCGTAAGAAATCGCCTGGATACTATTCGAGACAGGGGGAAGATTAAACTGCCCAGGGTTATTTGCTTCTCCGTTAACTGAAAGATATATCAGTTTTGGATTTGAAAGTGATAGGTAAACGTTAGAGCCCGGGTAGGTTCTGCTGATTTTATCCCTGAGTAATTTTTTTGAGTCAGAAAGAGTCCTTCCGCTGAGATTAACAGCGCCTATCCTGGGAATAAACACATTTCCTTCGTAGTTTATCTTAAGTTTGAAAGATTCTTCCTTTTTCCCCCAGATATTGAGGGTTATCTTATCGCCGGGACCGAGGATATAATCTTCGGGAACAGAAAAGGAACCTGCGTTTGAAAAACTGCCGGAACCCTTCCTGAAAACATCATTCCCGAAGACGGGCAGCCTGGAAAAAACCTCTCCTATATCGGTATAATAGCCGTATTTTTCAAAGTCTGCCTTCAGGGGCGCCTGATCCGGCGAATCGTTACCTTTCTGTTCAGGTTGACCTTTACCCTTCTGTTCTTCTATTAACAGCTGCCTCTTATCTTTCGGCAGTTCCTTGAATTTCTGTTTGACGCTTTCGGGGATATTTTCCGGATTAACAGGCTCCTGAGCGTTCAGGCTGAGGCCCGTAAAAAGAAATAATATAATTGGTATAAAATAAAATGCCTTCTTCATCAATGCTCCTTACACTTTATCAGAATTTGCACGATTATGATCACTTTTAAACTTCTGTATTATTATTCTATTATTGCCCAATAAGCTATCATACCTGTTGAGTTACAGTCAATATAATAAACCTTAAAATGGCGTTCTCTTCTTTGATTTTTGATTTAGATCGAATAGAAAGAAATCTTGGACAACTTCCGGTTGGTTGATTCTGCCCGAATCGGCCTTGACAGAATGCTCAGCTTAGCTAGAATTAAATTGATCAGGACATTATAATCCTGGTTGGGATTAAGTTTTGATGAATTCTAAGGGGCGAAAAATGGAAAAGAATAAATCCGGCGGATACCTTTGTTTATTTATCATGATATTGTCGACCCTGACAGGATGTTATACGGTGCTCGATAAACACAAAGCACATTCCCCTCAGCCTGTTTCGCCGCCCGGGGATCCTGTAGAATCAGAGGTCCCGGATTCATTGGTTGATCTCTCTCTTTCTGTAACCCGCCGTTCGGTCAGCCGCTCATATCCGATAGAGGTTAGAGTCAGTGTAACCAACCTATCTGATCGGCCTGTCAGACTGGGAAACGGGCATTGTCCCGTATTTTTTCTAGTCTCAGGGAATCAGGGTGAATATAGAGCCTATATCTGGGGGCTGGCTCGCCGTCTGGATACTAACGCCAGACCCTATTATCTGGAGCCGAAAGAAAGCTGCAGCAGGAAATGGTCATGGAAGGCATTGGTAAGGCAGAAGGGAGAAAGTTCATACCGGTCCCTGGAGCCCGGTGATTACATGCTGATAGGAACGGCCTTTCGTTATCGGAGTTCTCCCGTACCTATCAGGGTTGTTGATGAATAAAGAGTTAACTCTAGAAATATTTGCAAGCTTTGATCATTGTTTCAGCCAAATGCCATATAATCCGTCCCCGCCCGACCCCAAAACAAGAAGCTTCCTTAGCACAGGAAGGGGGCCATGATCTCTCTTCCTATTCCCGCCAAAAAGCGTTATCCGCATTGACATACAAGGGTTTTTATGTTAGAATAAAATAGATCTATGTGTAGTTGCCGGGTTGTCCAGTACATAAAATATACATAGTCCTCACAAAAAATTTTGCAGCGAAGGTATGGCATTTATTATGAGAAGAACCCTATCAGTTATAATTTCTACTCTAAGTTTACTCTTTATTATTACGGCCCACATCAGTGGTCAATGCATAATAGCAAATCCAAGTTTTGAAATATCCGGCTCCGCAGGAGAGGTGTTCGGCGGATGGAATCAAACCGGTTCAGTTGGATCTGCATCCAATGCCCCGCACGGATTTATGGCGGCTAAGGTTACCGGGCCGAATCTCGGAGGCTGGGATGTGTCAGGTTATTGGCAGCAGTTCGATGCCTCTCCCGGGGAAAGATGGGAAGCTTCAGTAAGAGGCTGGCATACTTCCACCAACCCTCTCACCGGCCAGTGTTCGGCGATTCTTAATATAGAATGGCGCGATTCCGGCGACAATCTTATCTCATACGAATCTCACCAGGTTGCTACCGCTTCAACGCCTGTTGATGAAATACAGGAGTTTACAGTTGTCAGCGGACAGGCTCCGTCTGGAACGGCAAAGGCAAGGCTGCTGCTGGGAGTGCTTCAGAGCCCGACCGATCCGCCTCCGGATGTCTATTACGATCTGGCCGATTTCAATAAAGTCGGCCCTCCATCCATAGATGATATCCAATGGAACGATTTCCCAGGAGGAAGAACAATAGATTTCGCCGGCAGAAGCTGGCGCGTAAAGGGACCCGGATACTACGGCCCCGGCCCCAACCTGTTCTGCGACGGTCCAGGGTGCGTGTGGGTCGACGGTGAAGGGCAGCTTCATGTCACAGTGACAGAATCGGGTGGAGCATGGTACAGCACCGAGGTCGTGCTTGAAGAAGCCCTTGGCTACGGCGATTATATATTTACCACGGTGGGAAGGCTAGACCAGCTGGACCCGAATGTTGTTCTCGGAATCTTTCTGTGGCAGTACGGGCCGTGCTGGGATCCCTCATACCTCTGGTGGAATCCTTACAACGAGATAGATATTGAATTCAGCCGCTGGGGAGATCCGGGAAAGGGTATAGGCCAGTTTGTTGCCCAGCCGTACGATTACCCCGGAAATATTAACCGCTTCGACGCTTCATTCACTGAAGGAGAGCTTACCAGCCATGCTTTCAGCTGGCACAGCGATCACGTTGAATACAGGAGCTGGCGGGGAAGCCTAAGCGATGAAGAACCGGCTAACATGATAAATGAATGGACCTATACGGGACCTCATATTCCCAGGCCTGAACAGCCGAGGGTACACATCAATCTCTGGAGACTGAACGAATCAATGGTCACAGAGCAGGAGGTTGTACTTAGAGATTTCCGGTTCTATCCGGAGGGAACTGTGGTGGCGGACCGTGATTACACCGCTTCACCTACCTGCCTTCACTCAGCGGTACCTAATCCCTTTAATCCTGTGACCACAATAGGATTCACACTGGATAGGGAAAGCTACACGACCATATCTGTTTACGATGTTTCCGGGCGGCATATACGGGATCTTGTAAGCGGAATAATTACTAAGGGTTATCATGAAGTTACCTGGAACGGGCGAAATTCAGATGGCCGTTTGGAAGCATCGGGTGTATATTTCTGCCGTTTAAAAACAGCGAACGCGGTTGAAACAAGAAAGATGGTGTTACTGAGATAAAATAAATTGGAAATCATTAAACTTAACCGGGGAAGAAGGGCATTTGGGAATGAAGGGGGGGATTAAAATTACGCTGTTTACCCTATCATGCCCGTCACTTAAAATCCCTCACAGTCTTTGAAGGGAGGTAATAAAAAGATAACTGCTTAAGTATTAATTGTTCTAATTCAAAAATCCCCTTGGGGGATAAAACAAAGGAGACAAGAAAATGTCGAAGAAGATAATTGTTTGTGTAATCACCTTGCTCATGGTTACGGCGGTATCTGTATCTGCCCAGAACCTGTTGTTAAATCCGGGTTTTGAGAATGGTCCCGCCGGCGGAGTCAGCCCGACGGACTGGACCGCATTCGGGAATGCCTATCAGGAAGGCTCATATGATCCTTTCTACCCTCATTCCGGCACCCAGCTTTGCTCAATGTACGGAAACTGGTCCGGACCGTACAACGTAAGTGGGATATTCCAGGAATTTACATGCTCCGAAGGCGATGAATATGAGATGGCCTGCTGGGCACGTTATTCGTCAAATGACCCCATGATTGGAAGCCAGGCTGAAGGAGGCAACTGGATGGTTCAGAAAATAGCCTTTTTCGACGCCGGGAATAACGAAATCCACGCGGTCGAATCAATCATCCTGGATGGCAGCTTTACCGCGGATACCTGGCATTATTCCGGAGGAATAAATGCTACCGCCCCTGCGAATACTGTGAAGGTCCAGGCCCTGGTTCTCTACATACAGCCAGATGCCGACGGCGGAGCGGGCCATGTGGACGATGTTGCCTTCGGGGAAGCCGGAACAGTCCCTACTGAAAAGACAAGCTGGGGTAAAATTAAGTCGATGGTAAAGTAATTGATTAACGGAAGGCGACCTTAATTAGAAGAACAAACTGAACAAGCAATCGAGCGGGTTGTCTTCAATATAAGAGTGCCGGATAGCAGGAGGAATATTATTCTTGCGGGAGCCCCGTATTTAATCGCGGGGTTCCCGCCCAACGGCTTTCAGGAGGTTTAAAGAGTACCTGCTTACCGTGCTGCTCGCACAGAGGGAGGATTTAAAATGAAGCGCCCACGCTCATTACTGCTGTTTTTAATAACCTTATTTTTCCTTACGGTAATAAGCTCTGAAGGTTTCGCCCAGTCAAATATGCTTGTCAACTCCGGGTTCGAAGCTAATGGAGGCTCTTACGACGGGTGGTTCACTTTTGGTTCGGGCCCCCAGCTGTCAACCGCGGATACCGATAATATTGCCCGAACTGACTCAACCGCGGCAAAGATATACGGAGAGTTTACAGGTTGTCCCGGTTCACCGCAATTCGATGTAGGAGGGTTCGGCCAGATAATCACGCCGGTTGCAGGTATGGATTACGAACTTAATGGATATTCTTATGTATCCAGCCTGGATTCAATCAGTGGAACAAATACATGCGATTATAACCGGACAGTAGCCAAACTCGCTTTCTTCGATGCCGCATCGGGGGGATCCGAGATTTCTGTTAACGAAGTAGTAATAGGTGACGGCAATTCGGTTCTGGACCAGTGGAACCATTTCTCGATCTCAGCCCCCTGCCCGGCAGGAGCGCAGAGACTGGAAGTTCTGGTCCTCTTCCTTCAGCCCGCATGTGATACAGGTTCCGTATTCGTGGATGACCTTTCACTCTATGAAACTGAACCATCTTCGTTTCCGGGAACAAATCTCCTGGCAAACCCGAGTTTTACGTCCGGCCTTACCGGATGGACAACATTCGGTAACGTTTACGCCGATTCAAGAGCGTTCGCTCTTAGAACGATAACCGGAAGCGCGAAACTTTTCGGACCGTTCGCGGCCCCCGGCGATGCCTCCGGAATGTTTCAGACGTTCCCAATCACGGGGGACACGGACTGGGTATTCAATGTATACTCTATGACAACATGCCAAGAAAGTCCGATCAACGAGACTAATGATAATTACGGGACTGCAAAAATAGTATATCTCGATTCGGGCGGTAACGAGCTGGATTTCGATGAAATTGTGATTCTGGATAACAATTCACCTCTGGGCAAATGGGAAAACCACTCGGTTTACGGAACAGCTCCAGCGGACGCCGATTCAATCAAGGCGTATATCCTATTTGTACAGCCAACTTCATCCGGCGGTGCTTTCTGGGTTGATGACGCATGGCTGAGTGATGTCACAACAACTGACGCGGAGGATATTCCTGCACCAGCTTCAAAGCTCTATCAGAACAGTCCGAACCCGTTTAATCCAACAACACGTATCAATTATTATCTGGCGAAAGCGGGAAATATAGAGATTAATGTGTATGATGTTCTGGGCCGTAAAGTTGTAAATCTCTTCAGCGGTTACAGGGAGGCCGGAACTCACGATCTCCTATGGAACGGAAAATCCGCAAGCGGAGCTGACGCGGCTAGTGGAGTCTATTACTGCGCCCTTAAAGCTGACGGGATGACATTAACCAGGAAGATGGTTCTGCTCAGATAGTAAGTATAATTCTGTCTTTCTGGGGCGGAATCTCTTTAAAAACCAAACCGGCTGTATAGTTTTCAACAAACCGTACAGCCGGTTTCTTATTTCCTCTATCTGATTAGTCACTGAATTAATAGCGAAAAAGATTTTTCCTTGGAATGCCAACATCTATTCTGTAAATATTGCGTTTTCTACCGAAGATATCTCTGCTTTGAAGCGGGCTCAGCGAATTCCCGGCTTCCTCTGATTCGGCTCCCTCTTTACCGCTTACTTTAATCCACGGATCATTTTCCGTAAAATGATAAACGACCGGCACCTGGCAAAAAGTGAAACCTAGAGACCCGCCGGGGAGCTGGATCGAACCCGGTGAACCGGCAAGATCATAATAATCGAATTGGGCTTCTTCCTCTAGAACTTCATTTTCCGCGAGTATGACAGGGTTGAATACAACAACACCATCGCTGACCTCTACCCCCAACTCGCCGAACCTGGTAATGATCTCTTCCTTAACCTGCCCGGTCATACCTGGCTGCTTCGCGCCGGAATCCCGCGGTGTATGAGAATAAGGATCACAGGGAAACGCTCCATATTCAACAACCGATTTCTCAAACCCGAGTCCAGATCGCACCCTGTAATATAATTCGGTTAAGGACCTGATAATCTCCGCGGAACTTTCTCCTCTTATAGAATCGAGAGTGATCTCCTGAATGGCAAGCAACAGCTTGGAAACCATATGCCAATATATACATCCT
>Ga0102934_1000776_pt1 | contig 21893 bp, 15 predicted proteins | sample SalPonR2_A_D1_MG_FD_78175 | JGI IMG/M metagenome (GOLD analysis project Ga0102934, IMG submission 78175) | Salt pond soil microbial communities from South San Francisco under conditions of wetland restoration - Salt Pond MetaG R2_A_D1_MG | ecosystem: Environmental > Aquatic > Marine > Intertidal... | reverse complement strand
CGGAATGTGAACAGTTCCCTCGAGCGGCTGGCGGTGTACCAGCTCTACCATAATTTCTTTAAGCCCTACCGGGTTGACGATATTGAGCTGAGGGAAAGCAGCCATGCCGAGATAGCGGGAATCCGGGGAGCGCGACTGCAACAGGGCCTTGAAAATATTTTCTCGATGCGAAAGTTCTTCACTCATGTGCGACTGAACTGGTCCCAAATGCTGGTGTGGGCGCGGATGGTGGGAACCCTCAGCAAAAACGACGGGGTCTTTTGGCCGAAATATGTGTGGATGTGAGGGACGGCAAATTCTCGCTGTAGGCGAGTGAGTTTTCTTTCCCACAGGATTTGAACCAGTAGATAAATTTTACCAAATTTTCTTTCTTATAAAAGTCTGATTACGGTCGGGGCCAACAGAAATAATACCGACCTTCGTTCCGGTAAACTCTTCGATAAAATCAATGTAAGTGCGGCAGTTTTCCGGTAATTCCTCATACCCGCCGGCATCTGATATTGTTTCTTTCCACCCTGAGAATTTTTTCAATACCGGTTCAGCCTTTTCAAGCATCCGCGGTGAAGAGGGGAAAGAAGTAGTCTCTTTTCCGTTTATCTTATACGCTACGCACACGGAAATTTCGTCAAAGGTATCGTACACATCCGGGTGTGTGAGAACTAGAGAATCTATAGAATTTGTCCTGCAGGCATAACGGAGCGCTACCAGATCTAAATAACCGCATCGACGGGGCCTTCCGGTGGTAACACCGTATTCATGACCAATTTCTCTGATGGTATCGCCCAAATCTCCATCCCGTTCTACCGTAAATTCGGAGGGAAAGGGACCATTTCCAACACGGGTGGTATACGCCTTGAATACTCCAAGGACCTGATCAATACTTCTAGGGCCTACCGCGCCGCCGAGGGCGGCACCGGCGGCGGCGGAACAACCGGATGAAACATAGGGATAACTCCCCAAATCTATATCAAGAAGCACCCCTTGAGCACCCTCAAAAAGCACCTTTTGACCCTCGTAAGATTCCATAAATTCGGCAAGATTTACACTCATTGAGCGGAGGCGATCAATAAATTGATCGAGAAACGTATGTTCATTGGGACGCAGGGTTTCAAGAAACTCGTCGTCATTGAGATCAGCTATACGAATACCGTCTCGGTTTGACTTTTGGGCGTAGGCAATACCTATACCGCGGCCGGTGGTACCGATAGGATTTCGGCGCTTTCCGTCCATCTCTTTATCGGTTGTTTTGTGTTCGGGTAATACCACATGCGCCCTATCGGAGATAAACACCCTGCCCTGCCATTTGATGCCTTGTTCTTCAAGGGTGGCAAGTTCATTAAAAAGGCTTTCCGGATCTATGACCATACCTGAACCAAGTACAACCTTTTTATCGGAATAAACTACTCCCGATGGAACTAAGTGTAATTTGTACGTTGTGTCCCCAAGGACTACTGTATGACCGGCATTTGCGCCGCCTGAAAAGCGTACAACTAGATCGGATTGTTCGGCAAGAAAATCTACTATCTTACCCTTACCTTCATCACCCCACTGGGCACCTACAACAACTACCTTCATATTTCGCCTCCCCATGGGGCTATGTTTACAGAAAGAGAAAGAATTGTCAATTTAGTCGGGTAAAAAGGAGGTAAAAAGGAGATAAAAAGGTGGAAAAATACCGGATCAAAATATAGCATACAAGTATGAGCACAACAGGAACTTCTCAACTTCTGCAAGAGGCCCTAGAGTTGGGACGTAGACGCAATTACAGGCAGGCAGTACAAAAACTTCTCTATCTTATCAGTACGGACGACAGCATGGATGAGGCCTTTCTTTATCTGGGGCGGAGTTTTCATGCCCTTGGAGAATACTCGAGGGCGATTGACTCGCTGCGGACTTTTGTAGCACGACGTTCCGATTCCGCGGCGGGCCATTTTTTTCTTGGAAGGGCCTTTTTGGCGATGGAAATATTCCCCCATGCAGCTGTTCATCTAAGGGAAGCAGTTGCTATTAGACCGGAATTTTTTCAAGCTGCGATGCTTTTGGGATATACTCTGTTAAAGCTTCATAAACCGGATGAAGCTGTTGATATACTGGGGAGCCTGGTAGAGGGAAACCCGGAAAATACAAATCTTTATTCAGGATATTTGAATGCACTGTTAATTAGCGGCATAAAACATTTCAGAGCCGGCAACCTTGATTATTCAAGGGAAGTGTTCGAGTTTTTAAAGGCAAAGGGTAAAGAGAATATTGTTATTAGCTTATATCTAGGAATACTCTACCGCCAGGCTGGAGAATATGAGGCGGCGGTAGAGGCGTATGAGACGGTATTTGCGGCTTCCCCCACTGATGAAATGATTTTATACCGTACGGCGATTCTCAATATTCAGGCAGGCAATGAAACCCGGGGCAGAGAACTACTCGGATTATTGGCTCGAAATTATCCCGACTCACCTCTGCTGCACAGTAGTGAAGCTGATCATGCCTTGGCTTTCCGGTATCTACAGCGGGAGGAGTATCAGAAAGCTTTAGATCACGGTTTGCAGATCCTAAAACAAAATAGCAGAGATATACCGATACGCCTGTTAATTGCAGAATCTTATCGTGCCCTTGGTCGTAAAGAGCGGGCGGTCAATCATTTTACCCGTGCCGTAGAGAGGGAACGTTCAAACCTTCATGCCCATCTGGGTTTAAGTATGATTTGGTGGGAGGCGGGGGAATATCAAAAGATGCTCCACCACATTGATACGATACTTCATTATCACCCGGATAACGATTCCGCCCGATACTATCGGGTTGTGTGTAGAAGCCGTTTACCAATTGATCCTCGGACCCTATTATCTGAACTCTTCTCAGCTCTAAAGGAATTCGGTCCCGATTCAGTCCTAATAAAAGCAATCGGTGATACCTATGCGAAAAACAACCAATTCGAGTCGGCGGTAAAGTGGTTTCGTAAATGCATAAAAATAGCACCCGAAGATGGAGAAGCCTATCGAAGAATTATTGATGTGCGGGAGGAGGTCGATTTAAAGGATTTCACTAGGCTATGTACAAAGTATCTAAAACTGGAACCGAAGGATATTGAGGTGAGAACGGCGTTTATTCATTTTCTGTATAGGAATGAAAACTACAAAACTGCTTTACGACAGATTGAGCAGGTACTACCATATGTAGAGGATTCTCGCTATCTTAACCGAATAAGAGCAATCTGTTATCGTAAATTAGAAGATTTCAATCAGGCGGCGGTTATTTATCGAAAATTGCTCCAACAGGAGCCGGAAAAGGAGGAGTATCTTCGTCCATTGGTGTTTTGCCTTTCCAAAACCGGTCGATCGGATCAAGCACTTTCGTTACTTTCGGCGGCGATTGGATATTTCTCATCTCCGTCCCTCAATTTGTACTTAATTTACGGGGTAATGCAGTATAAGGCCGGGAACTACTCCTCCGCACTTGATGCATTTCGAAATGCCCAGGAGCGTGCTCCCAACGACTGGAGGGCCTACTATAATGTGGCGGAGGTGTATCGTGTACGGGGGATGGAGGAGTTTGCCCAGCGTTTCTACGACCATGCCGATAGGTTGAAATCAGCGTCACCCTAGGGCACAGCGTTTTTGGGAGTTCTGATATAAAGGCCTTAGTGCTTTCAAAAATCTTCGATTTTTGAAAGCACCTCAATTGTCAAGTCAAATTTACTGGGCGGTTTTTAAAGGTTTTTTAAAGGTTTTTAAAAATGCATAAAAATAAAAACTGATGGATTGATTTCCCAATTCTTGATACTATAATTAGTACTAAAGAAAGGAGCTGAAAATGGCACCAAAAGCACTAGATCTGTTTCAAGCCTATTCCCAGGGAAAGTTACCAAAAGAAGAGGGAGGATATATTGTATCTTCTTTTTTCCAACAAACCTCCGCCTATGCTATTTACGAAGTTGTAGCATACAACAACGTAAAAAACCTATATCTGTCTGGAGATGGACTAACTTTTGAAACAGACGGCAGCAAGCTGTTTGTACTGGTTGAACCCGCGACCTTTCCCCAAAAGTACATAGAACCGTTTCGCCGGGACCGAGGCCTCAAAATCCCCCATCGATTTTCAGAACTGGATGTGTTTACCTCAAAAAACCAAATACGGGTCATGGTAAGTAAGGAACCTATTATCTCATACTCGTCCTTTACCATTTTACGTCCAACCGGGGTAAATTTTTCTTTAATTTTCTATCACACCGATGAAGTGCTGGATACTTTAAACTATTTTTTCCAGGAAACACTGAACAAAGAAGCACAAATTCCCCGTTCCGATGCACGGAAGGGGGCGGAATTAGTTATTAAGGGAATAAATAAGTTCGGCGTGTGGTAAGTTACTGCCACGTTACATGAAATTAGTTAAAATAGGCGCATGAGGTGTCGTCGGGGTGCTTAAACTTCAATTTTTATAGCGTTAAAGCATCCCCGATGAATTCCCCCTCCCCTCGTATTATTCTAAGGGTACAAGTTCTTGGGCAACCGCAAGCAGTGCAATTGGGACTGAATATACTGAGCAGGACACATAATCTAAACCTGCATCTATACAGAAACTGATATTTTCCGGAATAGCACCATGCTCACCACAAAGCCCTGTTGATAACCCGGGTTTTGTCATTTTACCCCGTCTGACGGCAGTACTGATGAGTTCCTGTACATATGGATCAAGTTCTTTAAATGGGTTGCCTGTAATAATGTCGAAGAGCGTATAATCCGGCATGAAAGACGTATAGTCGTCCCGTGAGAGCCCGATTGTGGTCTGGGTGAGGTCATTAGTCCCGAAAGAGAAAAAGTCCGCGTATCGGGCGATGTCGCCGGCGGCAAGAGCTGCGACGGGTAACTCAATCATTGTACCGAAGTGGTGTTCCATCTTTGTTTTCTCTTTTAGCTTCTTCCGGACCTCCTCTTCTATACCCTTCAATCCCTTATAATTTTTACCTTCTATTTTTTTACCAAAAATAATCAGTTTAAGTTCGTCGGAGTTCATGATCAGTGGAATCATAATTTCGGGGTATACTTTGATTCCTTCCTTTCTTGCTTTAAAGGCTGCTTCAAAGATTGCTTCAACCTGCATTTCGTAGATTTCGGGATACGAGACGGCGATTCGACAACCGCGGTGTCCAAGCATCGGGTTAAACTCCTGAAGGCTTTCAGATAATTCTTCGATTTGTTTTTCCGTAATCGTTGTAGTGCCGGCTTCCTTATGTAAGAACTGAACAAAAGCCTTTGTCTGGTTCTTATTATGGGGGAGAAATTCGTGAAGAGGTGCATCCAAGAGCCGCAGGGTAACTTCTTTTCCATTCATCGCCTTGAAAATTTGATAGAAATCATCCTTTTGCATCTTTTTCAGTTTAGTAAGTACTTTTCGCCGGTCGGTTTCATTTTCAGAGAGAATCATTTGGCGAAACACATTTATACGCTCTTCCTTAAAGAACATATGTTCTGTACGGCATAACCCTATCCCCTCGGCCCCGAAGGTAACCGCAAGTTGAGAGTCCCGGGCTGTGTCGGCATTGACCCTCACATGAAACCCTTTTACATGTTTTTTGATAAGTTCAACAAAATCCAGCAAACCCGAGTCTTTAGGATCAGGCTCAATTAAGTCTGCTTCGCCCAGGTAAATGTGGGGTTCTCCATAATGGGGAACCTGTAATGTAATCAACTGGCCCTCTTTTAAGGTATGGGTATCTATTTTTACCGTCTTATTTGTAAACTTGAGGTCTTTGTGTACCAGGGACACCTTTCCGTATTGTCGTGAAACTACGGAGGCGTGGGCGGAGTATCCACCCTCCGATGAAAGTACACCTGTAGCCACCTCAATTGCTTTTACGTCGTCGGCGAAGGTAGAGGGCATACACAAAATCATTCGGGTATCTTCCCCCTGTTGCAGCGCATTCCTGTACGCATCCAAAAGTGAGTCTGTGGTAAAATACACCCGACCGATGGCGGCCCCCGGGGCCCCGGCTATTCCCCCTTTAATATCTTTAAAATTCTTAACAGAATCGGGATGGATAACGGGGTGAAGTATTTCATTCAACTGTTCCGGTTTGATCGCATGAATAAGAAAAGCATCGTCTATCTTTTTACGCTTATGTAGATCTAAAAGCAATTGAATGTCCGCTTGGGTTGATTTAGTAACCAGCGGTCGCTGGTCGACAAACCAAAGTTTTTTGTTTTCTATTGTAAAACGGATAGATCGAATTTCCATGAAATGATCTTCCACCGTTCGGGCTGTCTTCTGTAGTTCCTTTACGTATTTTGGTTCAAGGGAGGTAACGTCCTGTCCTTTTCGGTCTTCCGAGTTAAAAGTGTCCGGAACATACCACCCGTATATTGTATTTTCCCCGCTTACAGGATTACGGGTAGTATACTCTCCACTGCCGCTGTCGCTGCCGTAATTGCCGTATACCATAGGCTGCACAATCAATGCTGCATCTTCGTTATCAAGTTCGTCCAAACTTAATAAGGTGCTGATCCTTCGCAGGCAGTACTCCAGCTGGGAATAGGCATTTGAGAAAAAATCATCCGGTAAGGAGGCCCTCAACTCATCAAAGAGCTTTTTCATCTTGCTGATAGAAGCGTTATTATTTATTACCGCTTCAAGTGAAGCGATTTTTTTTGTATAAAGTTGAATATTTTTTTTGTCTTCCTGTAGTTCGGCAATCTTTTTTTCAATCTGAAACACACCGTGGATTAAAAAAAGTATTTCGTGGTATCCGAAATCTTCCCCCACATAATCGGCAAAACCGGAGAGGGTCTCATCGGTAAGGCCGAAATTATGAAGTGTTGGATAATTAACAATAGCTAGATTAGGGCTAATCACTACCTTCAGTAGCAGTGGATTTTTCGAATCATTGAATGTTTTGCCGGTTTCCTTTTCAAACTGTCCAATTAACTCCGGTAATTCCGCCGCAAGTTCAAATTTGTCAAGATGAGCGGCAATTTGTGAATCAAGAATAAAACCGGGTACAATCGGCAGGTTTAATGCTGCAAACTCCATAGCTTGTTTCCCACGAATACCAAAACGTCTCCATACATTGGTATCCTTTACGTATTTATCACGACTAAAGAAGTGCACTGCTGTATCCATAAGATCCCCCTAGAATAAATTCAGAATGGTGTTGACTGGATAGTGAAGAAAGGCCTCAAATTGAGGACTGGCTCCCTGGCGGAGGTAGCGCTGCAGCTTAGCCACATCCTGAATATCTTCCCCTGCTACAGCCACAAGGATTGCACTCCCGTGTTTTACCTTGCCCCATTTAAATAAAGAATGGATGTCATGAATCCTCTCACCATCGTAATAAATATAGACATCAAGGTCGGGATGTTTCGCCTTATAGCTTTGGATCACTTTTTTCCAGGCTTCCACGTTACCGTTGTGAAAAAGTTCATTTGTTACAGGAATAGAGTAGAAAGGTGTCATTCTTCTTTTAACCTTTCCACTTTCCTCTGTTTTTGACGGTTTTTCAGCGAGGGTTTCTTTTTCCGTTGTTTCTTCTATAACTTCTTCCTCTTCTTCAACAGGTTCGGGCTCAATTGTTTTAGCTTTAAATTTACCCTTTAGTAAGAGGTCGGGAGATTTAACTTTTGATCCGTTAAAAAGCTTAACCAGGGTCTGGAGAGTTTTTTGCTCTTTTTTATCAGCCTCTTTGCTGTCACCGGCGCTACAGTACATTGTAAGAAGTTCGTTCTCTTTTAAGACATTCAACGCCGCAAAATGATCTTCATTTTTAGGGTTAATTGCCTGGGCACCAAGGTCGGGATGAAAATACAATATTACAATATCAACCGATTTCCAGCGGGGGACTTCTTTTAAGATATAAGAGAAGTCATCGAGGCTTTTTTCCATTGTGTGGGAACGAAAACGATACCCGTATTTATCATGCAGAAGCACGTATACAATCGGAACAATTTGTTGCTGGCTGATCTCTTTTTCATCAAGCAGATAATTCAGCACATCCGCCGGATTGTATCCGTCGTCAATATAGTCAATGATTTCAGATACACTTCTAAAGTGTTCCAGGGCCGTATTAAAGCCGCTTCGTGTTGAAAGGTGTTCGAATTGATGTTGAACTTCCATACCTTTTCCTTTTTTCTTTTTTTAAAACATGTAAAAAAACATGCACCAAACAAAATTTTTCATAAATAGCAACGCCCCCTTGCGGGGGCGTCTGAGATACTTTTCGTTACACCGACTTTAATCCGTCGTCTTTCTTTTTCTTAGGCCGTCCCCGTTTTTTACCGGTGCCGCTGCTTTTACTGCTCGTTGTTTTACTGGAGCTGCTTTTTCCGCGGCCGGAGGTACTTTTTTTTGATCCTCCGCTTTCCTTCACCACAGTTTCGTTGCCCGAAGATCCGGCGCTTTCCGAGGAAGAGTTGAGCATATCAAGATACCCTTTACCCTTTGCCGAAGTTTCAGCCCCCTCTTCTTCCTCGAGGGCGTTCATATCGGTTGAAAAGTGCTGGTCAATATCCTCGCGAACAGTTGATCTGCGTCGAGAGAAGGAAGCGAATGCGGCATCCTGAAAACCCTTGGATATTCCATGGAGGAATTCGTTCAGTACGTTTGCCATACCATCGAGGGTTGCTTTCTTACGCTTGATGGAGGTGATATCTACATCAAGCAGCAGGCCCGGTTGGATGTGGTACGGGTTAATAAGATAATCAAACTTGTTGAACTCTTGCTGCAGAAACTGGAGCCGTTCTTCAATTACCCGGCGCTGTACCGGATAACGATAGCCGTACATATTTTGCAGCTTATCCTGCATAAGGGCCAGTTTTTTGCCGAGTTTGTCCTTATCGAACACATAGGTGCGGTTCATCTTTTCTACCTGTGTTTCCGCAGGGTTTACGAAGGAGATTTCGTCCCACACTTTGTCGATATCTTCATACAGGGGATCCCCGGTTTTATCTTTGATTTTTCGTCGGATCTTGCTTTTATAGATTTTTGCCAAATCGTTGTAGTCGGTAATTCGTTTGAAGAGCTTTTTGTCTTCATATACCATTTCGAGTACGTCCCAAAGATGCTGCACTTCAACCTCAAAAGATTTGACCTGAACATCGTAGGCTTTGCGTTCTTCGATCAGTTGAGCGTTGTCGAAATATTTCAGCTTAATTTGGTATCGTTCGTCGGGCAGCTCACGGTAGTTGGTATCTTCATATTCACGAATAAGAAGCTCGCGAGCGTTTTTGAGGTTTTCAATGTACTGATACCCCATTTTTGATGTGTCGAGGATACTGGTAATACTGTTGATTGCCGTATTGAACCCGCGGTTTCTAATATTTTCAAGGTCAATTATTTTCTTCAGGTTTTCGCGGATGTTCAGAGAATCAAACTCTTCGGGATCAATTTCCGCTCGAAGTCCTTCCACCCGATCCATCAGTCGTTTACTCATTATCTGATAGCGTTTAGAGTTAGGATCCTCGCTGTCATCGGAGGTATGATTCTCAACTCGGCGCATTTTCTCAAAGATGATTTCGCTGTCGCTCATCTCTTCTTTGCCCTGCTCTATCTGTTCGTCCTTTACCTGTTCAATTTCTTTATCAATTTCGTCCATGATATGCTTGGACAGCAGGTCTTTTATGATGAACTCTACAGTTGCCTGATAATGAAAGATGGGGCTGATCAATTCAGAATCGAGAATATTGACCGAGAGCTTTACATCGCTGACGGTTTTTGGCTTGTAGATGTTGTCCTTAAAGGAACACTTCACTACCGAATATGCGTTTTCTCCGCGGATAAAAGCACCTACATCAGTTTTCTGTCGCAGCAGAGAATTGGTCAGGTTCTCGAGATCGTTTATACCACGCTGAATGTGACCTTGCAGGTGGCCGTACATATTCACAATTGATTTCTCAATTTCACCGGTATTGAACCGGTCCATGCCGCCAACCTCATCCAGCAGAGCTGAGATTTCTTTCGGAGTGTAGCGGGCGGTAACTTTCATTTCCTCCCGATCTACAAAGTTTCGAACTTTCTTCAGCATTTCATCTTCAGAAGTCACAATATATCGGTTAAACATATTCTGATAGTTCTGGTTGAAATAATTGTACAGCTTCTCTTTTAAGCCGCCCATTACATCAAGGCGTTCGAGCACGTCTTTGGGAAGTTTAGTAGCTACGTGGTTAAATACCTTATCTACTTCTTCTTCCAGAAGACGATCTACTTCAGCCTGTTGATCTCTGCTTTCTTGTGCCAACGAGTTTCGAGAACCAACTGCACTACGTTTAGTTGGATGAAACACCATTGGGCTTTTTGGTAAATCTATGCTTCCCATTGTACTCTCCTTATAAATCGCTTTCTGCTAACTATAATAATAGATTATCAATATGTTCTGCAAAATGTAAAGCACGTTTTTTTTTTTAAACAATTTTTCTCCTTCTTTTAGTTGTATAATCATGATAGGATAATTGTGATGAAAATGCAAACGTACTCCAAATCATTAATCTCTATAATCTCCATTGTAATTTTTCTTGGCGCGTCTGTACAATTTGTTCATTCGGACACCCGTAATGGCAATATCGGCATATATCTGCTGATAGACCGTTCCCTCTCAATGGAGCAGGAAATCAGCTCTGTCAAAGATTATTTACAACAGACCCTATGTAATAACATACTGCAGTCTGATGATTTTGTCTACGCAATGGCCTTTTTTGGTGAAACTCAACAGCTTTTTAAGGGGCACATCGGCAAGGATTTTTCTATTGAAGAACTGAAGGATAAATTTGCTGCGTTAGAAGCCGACCGCCACTATACCGATATAGGTTCGGCTTTAGATATGCTTGACCGGGATATAGAGGCATCCGCCGCGTCCCCCTTTTCTCACACTTATATACTTTTACTTTCTGATAATATTCACGAAGGGCCTCCGGACAGTCCGTACCCCGGTAAAACAAGGGACCTTGATCATCATTTGTTGGTACCGAGAAAAGAAATTCCTAGGGAGGGTTGGAAAATTTCTATTCTTGGTATTACAGTTGAAGAAAAAGCACGCCGTTTAGCAACCGAAATTACGGCTGCGTGGAATCAACGTAATTGAGAGAGGTACCATGGGAGGCTTCGACAACCTTACTCGTTTTATAGAAACTCATCAGAAGTTTATCCTGACTGCACATGAAACTCCGGATGGCGACGCAATCGGCAGTGAATGTGCCATGTTTCTTGCCCTACAATCATTGGGAAAAGAGGTGAAGCTGTTTAATAGCGACCCTTCTCCTAATAAGTACTCCTATTTATCTTGTGCCGGTTTGATTACTACTTTGAATAGGGAAGAACAACTACCTGAAGATGTGTCGGAGCACGTACTGCTTATCCTCGATACAAATGATGTTCATAACATAGGTTTGGTCTCTGACTTCGTACTCCCAAGGGTGAAGGATTACTTTATTGTTGATCACCATGAATCCGACGAAAATATAATCGAAGAGAACCATATTGAGGAATCCGCCTCATCTACCTGTGAAATTCTTTTTGAGCTTTTTAAGTCATTAAATATCACTATTACCCTGGAAATAGCACAAGCCTTGTTTACGGGTATTGTATACGATACGGGATCATTTATTTATCCAAAAACCTCCTCTCATACTTTTATGATTGCGTACACTCTAACCGAGGCTGGTGTTGATCCAAACATGATTTACCAGAAGATTTATGAGAGCAATTCGGTTTCCGCCCTTCGCTTGCAATCCAGGGTCCTCTCTACCCTTGAGTTATTTTACCATCAGCATGTAGCTGCCCAGATCATGACAAAAGAGATGATCGCCGAATGCGGTGCGATGTACGAGGAGGCGGATACCCTGATAAATATTCCCCTGAAGAGCGAGAGCATAAGGGTTTCTCTCTTTTTCAAAGAAAATGAGGCGGGGATACTGCGATGTTCTCTCCGTTCGAAGGGAAATATAAATGTTGCCGAGATAGCCCAATCCTACGGCGGCGGTGGACACAAAACTGCGGCTGGATTTAAAAGTATTTGGCCCCTTGAAACTATAAAACAAAAGGTGTTAGATAAGTTATTAATATATTTCCCGGAAGAAAAATAGGATTATGAAACTACATTATATAGCACCTCTTTTACTTTTAATTCTCATGTTTTCCAACTTATTAATTGGCTGTGAACCAGGCCCAAATAAAGAAACCTCCTCTTATCTTCAGGAACCAAAAAAAATAAATCTTGATTCCAATAAGCAACAGTCCTTAGACAGTGACGATAGCGAAAACGATGAATATCAGGATGAAACCATTCAATTTGCTCGAGTTCAGTTGCCTCCAGGATACAAAATACTGCAAATGGTGGATGTGAATCTTGATTTAGACCGTTATGAAGAACAGGTACTGGTTGCGCAGGATGCCCTGTCGGAGGAAAACACTATTTCACTTTTTGTAGCCGATTACGATACTATTCGTGATAAATATGTTACTACATGGAAGTCGGAAACCGTAGCCCAACAAAGAAAGGGTTTGCAAGTAACTGTCATCGATAGTACCGGCGATCATAATCTGGAAATAGTATGTAACGGAATTAATGCCGATGGGCTTCAGACTATAGATATTTTTCGGCGAACCACCTCCCCTGACGAATACGGCCTGTTTTTTGACAGGATACTATCATTAGAAGTAGAGGGAACTATTGAGCTTCAGGAGAGTAAACGCAGTCAGTCGTATCAAAACGGTATTACCAACGGAGAAAGCTACCCGGTTGTAACAAGCAGTAAAGATACTGAGTCTGAACGCTTAAGCGACATAATAAAGCGAACTTACATATGGCGAAACGATTCTGCTTCCTACGAAATGGTACTAAAGAAAAAGGTATCCGGAGAGGAAATAGAGGATCGTCGGCTGAAGGAGCTGTATGAAAGCGGCAGTGAGGCTTTTGAGAAATTTCTAAGCGGACCCTGGTTGTACTCAAAAACTTCCGGTGAGAACTCTCCCCACAGCCAGAGGGCGCTGATTCACTTTAACCCCATTGAAAAAACTATTACCTTATACAGTGGAAATGTACAGGAGATATATACCTGGAACAGTTCCCATCGATTTCTGGCAAATAGTCTCGCCATTCGCGGTGAAAATGAAATCGTTCCATTTATGAGGATTTATATATCCGCATATGTGGAGGACCTAAATAATATTCGATTGTTGATTTACGATATCAATTCCCACAATGGTCAGCGAAACACCAACACTTCATGGTCGGGGATGTATCAAAAAATTGGAGAATCCTTGCAGAAGACTTTTCTCTCTTCCTACGGGGCATCTGTAAATGATAAGGAATTTCTTCCTAAGCTTAAGGGGGTATATCAAAGTGATGTTGGTGACGAGCTTACCTTTGATCCTCCTTACTTCACTTTGGAGGAAGATGGAGAACTGTATAAAGGCGGGTTCTCTGTATATTCCATGGGTAGTGATATTCTCGAGTTAAAAATAATGAATACCCACGGAATTGTAGTTGAACGCAGATGTTACTCCTTTGATTATTTTGAAGAGAAAAAGAGTAACGAGATTGTTCGCCGCCTTATAGTGCTGCCGGGTAAAATCGGTGTAAGCGGCTACACTCCCACAGCAAAACAACCAATTCGTTATGAACAGGTCGAAAAAATCGAAGAACAGTAGAGGTAGAGGATTAAGAGGCCGGTTTAGTAGATTGGATACCCTTCAAAACCCTTCTCTTTTAACTGCAGGACAAGCTCTTCTTCCGTGGAGCCGTAGGCAATAGGAACTAACACACGGTAATACGTGTTTCCCTGAACTTCCGCGTGAACAACCATTGCGGTAAAGCCCTGGTTTTCAAGCTCCTGCTGCATATAATGGGCGTTTTCGGCGTCCTGGAAAGATCCGGTTTGTATGGCCCGGCTCTTGGTGCTTTCTTCCTCCGGCTTATTGCCATGAACGTTAGTATTATTCTCGGCCTCTACACCGGTGTCCTTCTTCACATCAGCCTTCACATCGGCAGATTGTTCTGTGTCTTTGGTGGGACTGTTCCCATAGGGTAAGGCTGAACTTATTCCCAAAGCAATGTCCGCCGTGACCCTTCTCTCGATATTTTGCTGCAGTAAGCCGTATTCGGGTGATTCCGGATAACGCGCTTTCAGTTCCTGTTCAAGGTTATCCAACTTTTTATGTTTCTGAGACCGCTTATCATCCGAGGTAGTGAGATCATACACCTTCGAATACAGGGCATACATGCCGTATAAGAGTTCAGCGGAAAAATTTTCTATATCCTTGTACAGTTCGTCAAGAGTTCTTATTGTTTCCGCAATTTTATCTTGTCGATAGAGGATACGGGCCTCCTGGAGCAGCGCCGAATTTTTCATGGGCAAAGAACTGCTTTCCCGGGCAATATGACGGCACTGCAGCAGGGCTTGTTCGTAATGTCCAAAATCTATGAGCAGTAGTGCTGATTGATAGAGGGCCTCAAAATCTGGGGACCCGCCGGCGGCAAAGGCGGCCGACTGATAATGAAGCTGCGCACTTTGGAGCTTTCCCTGCTGCTCTTCAAGATGGGCCATATCCATAAGAAGGGTGTATCGGTTAGTACCCGGTTCAACTACGGGCAGAAACTTTCTAATCAGAGAAATCGCTTCCTGGGGAGAGTCCTTCGAACGGTACTCCCGCTGCAGTGAATCAAAAAAGTTTGGGGTACCTAGTAGAGTGGAAAGATCGGTATCTTGAGAATAAAGGAATGAAGTAAAAAGAAAAAAGATAATATGTATAAAAAAAAATGCCTTTATAATCTTGTTCATAATGAATTATCTATCAAGGGTCCCCTTTAATGTATTACCCGTCAAGGTTTCTATTTTTACATGAGCAAACTGTCCGATAAGATCAGGAGTTCCTGGAAAAATAACCATATGGTCCCGCTCGCTCCTTCCAAGAAGCTCATTTTCATTCTTCCTAGAAACTGATTCAACTAGTACCTGTTCTACTTGCCCCACCCGCTCTTTTTTTCTTTTATGGGTAATCTCTTTTTGAAGAGCAATTATTTCCGAGAGCCGTTCAAGTTTTACATGATGTTCAATCTGCTTATCAAAGCGTGCGGCGGGTGTGCCCTCCCGCGGATTAAAATAATACATAAAAGCATCATCGAACTCTACCTCTTTCATAAGATCCAGGGTATCCTGAAAATCTTTTTCGGTTTCCCCCGGGAAGCCGATCATAATATCGGTGCTTATGGCCGGTGTATCGATAGCTGTACGAATATGCTCTATAACATCCATATACTCTTCTCTTGTATATTTTCGGTTCATTCTCTGTAAGACTGAACTTGAACCGTGCTGGACTGGAAGGTGGATATGATTACATACACGTGAATTGGCCCCTATCATTTCGATTAAAGATGAAGGGACGTCCTTAGGATGGGATGTAAGGAATCTGACCCATTTAATATTATCTATATGCTTCAGCACATGAGCTAGAATATCGGTAAAATAGTAGGGCTCTCCCCCCTTTTTATAAAAATAGGAGTTTACATTCTGTCCAAGAAGCGTTATCTCCTTCACCCCGTGGGTTTCTAAATGCTGCAACTCTTTAACTATCTCCTCCGGCGGGCGAGAGACTTCTCTGCCCCGTACATGAGGCACTATACAGTAGGTACAGAAGTTGTTGCACCCATGCATAATCGGCACAAATGCATGAAAATCATTTTCCCTCTGGTGATACTCCTGAAAGGAAAAGGCTTTTTCCCCGTTAAGTTCAAGGGATGTATCGGGGCTGTAATTTCCAGTACCGCCGGTGAAAACCCCTTCAAGTAGTTTCGGAATCTGCTCTTTTTCATAGTTGCCCACTACAAAATCTACTGCAGGCTCTTGGTTCTGGAGTTCGCTTTTCAGCCGTTCCGCCATGCACCCCATTACGATAAGGACTGATGCTTTGTTGCTCTGTTTCAGGTGCTTAAAAAAGCCTATTCGGCCCCATATACGGTTTTCTGCGGTCTGGCGAACGGAACATGTATGCAAAATAACTGCATCAGCCTCTTCGGGTGTTTCAGCGGGTTTCCACCCCCGATCCTTCAAACTAATTTCTAGAGCATATCCTTCTGCAAAATTCATTTGACATCCGTATATCTCAAGCCAGTACTTCTTGGCCACTATTCCTGCTCCTGTTGTATTATTGAGTATAAAGTTGCTGGTACACATAACTGGGAATGAGGTCCCAATTGTTCTGCTTCGGCAACAGAATCCAGGCACCCTTATAAAAATCTTCACCGACTTCTTCCTCAGTTAGTCCGGAAAGATAGTAGTTACTGTAAGTTGTGTAAAGAATATTATCGGTGGATAAGCTCTTTTTCGGCTGTAATGTTGAATCGTGATATTTTAAATAAAATTGTGCCGATTCATATGCTGAAAAATCAGTATCAACATAGTTGTATAATACCTTAAAAAGCTTGTAAACCTCTTGCAGTTTTCCCGCATGGAGGGTGTGCAATCTATTGAACAGCGCTTTAATAATCAACTGCTGACGGTAGGACCGATCGAAATCGTCGGAGGTATGACGGGAACGGGCTATTCGCAACGCCTCTATACCGGATAAATGGTGGCTTCCCGCCTCAAAGTAAAGTGTTTTCCATTCTCCATTTTCCCTTACTTTGTAGGTAGGATCGATTAAGGGGGCATCCAGGTGTACTTTAATTCCATCTAAAATATTTATTACATCGATAAATGCGTACATATCTATTGTTACATGACCGTCAAACTCTATACCCGTTATTTCTTCCAAAACGGAGCGCAATTTTTCTATACCGTACAATCTGTAATAGGTACTTATTTTTCTGTTCTTATAATAGATATCCCTGGGAATACTGAGAAGTTTTATGCCCCCCTTCTCCGATAGGCGTGCGATTATCATTGTATCTGCATTATTTTCATGGGTACCGCACAACAACATGACCGTATCTTTGCTGCTGCCTGCTTTTGAAATGGAAGATGGGGGCGGCAGGGACTCAGGTGTATCAATTGTATCTGGGCTGACGGAGAATTGATTGTTAATTTTAGAAGTGGTAAAAAGATTTTTAGTGTTGATTGTCTCCAGTGCAGAAATTACCACATCTTCATGATCGGTTAAATAGATCTTTCCGTGTTTTTTTAATACCGCGAAAGCTCCATAGTGGGTGTCGTTATCGTTTTTATAGATATCAAAATAGTAATAATCTCCATCTTTTCTCGGAGTCGAGTCCATAGATAAGTTGTTTTTTGTTAGTAATGCCTGAAACGCTTTATCTTTGGAAAGTGTTTCTATTCTTTCTAAAGCACGGGCTACACTTTTTTGTTGCGGGGTTCTGCTGTCTATTTTGGAAATGCCTTTTTTGAACTCTTCTTGAAAATCTGAATAGTCCTTAAAAGTTTGTTGCGCTACAAAGTAGTGTGCATCCTGAAAACGCACTCCCGCACTGAAAAATCTTTCCCCCCTTGCCTCTGATGTGTTCGTAGAGGACACCTGCCACATTGCAGTTTCCATACCTGGGTGGGCTACATTTTCAGGGGAGAGCAGTTTCAGCTTTTTTTCAGCGAATATTTCCGTATTCGACTGTTTTTGTAAAAAGTCATCGCACTTCGCCACTTTTGAAGTAAAAACCTTATAATGTTCTTCTGTTGTAGTAAGTTCTTCTTCAATAAACTGAAGTGCCCTCTGAATTGAGGAACCCTCAGATGTGTTTTCAGAAATATCTATTGTTTTTTCATTTTGGAGGACCGAGCTTATACGGGCCTGGGTTTTATCGGGGGTATACAGCGCATCTATAATAAATAAGGTTTCACCGTTCCTCAAAAGGGAATAACGACGCTTGTTCACCCCTTGTAATTGCAGTTCAAATGAAAGAATTTTTTCTTGAAAAGAAGAATCCTTGATAAACCGGGAAAATTCTCGTTGCAACTGTTCAAAACGATAATGTTCGTCAAAATAACGAACCCCCTCAAAAAAGAGCTGATCAGTTTCACCTGGGAGCTGAGTCTGTGTTTCATTTTCGGTTCTATCCTGTACAGGAATTGAATTGGCCGTGGGCAGCTGCAGGGCCTCCCGGTTTTCGTTGAGATTTTCAAATAAAATACTCTGGTTTAAAGTGATTTTCTTGAGTGTTGACTGGTGTTCTTCTACTTCACTGCTTACGGTATCGTTGAATGTACTGATAGTGTGTCTTAGTTTTTGAATTTGCAAATGCAGCGATAACCAGCCTCCACCAATTATCAGGGTAAGTACAATCGCAGAGGTTATGCTAAGTAAGAATTTCTTGTTTATTTTCATAAATCAGGATTCCAATTTAGTGACGGAAGGACCTTTCACCTGTAAACACCATCGTAGATCCATATTCATTGCACGCTTCAATAGATTCAAAATCCCGTACCGAACCCCCGGGCTGTACAACCGCGGTTACCCCCGCCTCAAGCCCTACTTCTATACCGTCTCGAAAGGGAAAAAAGCCGTCGGAAACCATTACTCCCTTCCTGATGTCCCCTTTTTCCTCTTGAACGTACTGATCTACTCTATTTTTATCAGTCAAATCCAAATCCGTATAGTTTTGACCGAAGGTTGTGAGTGCATATCTTTGGGCACATTTGGAAAAAGCCTTGTCCCGGGCAATTTCAGCACAGCCTACACGGTCTTGTTCTCCGGTACCTATTCCGATGGTAGTGCGATTTTTCACATACAGCACGGAGTTACTGCTTACTCCGCTTTCGACATGCCACCCGAATAAAAGGTCCTGCAGCTCATCATGGGTGGGGGCTCTAGTTACTTTATAAGTAGTGCCCTTATATTCAGTTTCTGCAGGTAAGAAATCGTCGACGGAAAGAATTTGTGTTTGATATGACCATTGGACCACCATTCCGCCGTCGATGAGAGAGTGAAAATCTATATAAGGTGAAGCTGTGAGCTCCTGCAATCTTTCTATGTTTTGAATTTCCATAATACGTAAATTCTTTTTCTGCTCGAAAAGGTCCATTGCAGCGTTGGTATAAGAGGGGGCCACAATTACTTCGGTGTAATGCTGCAAGATTTCTTTGGCGGTTGCCCCGTCTACTTCCCTGTTTAGGGCCACTACCCCGCCAAATGCGGCGATGGGATCGGCCATGAAGGCGGAAACATAGCTTTCCGCCAGGTCTGACCGCTGAGCTACACCACAGGGATTATTGTGTTTGATAATAACGGTGGCCGGCTCATCGGGGAGATAACGGAGTATATGTAACGCACTGTCTACGTCGGTAATGTTGATCATACCAGGATGTTTTCCCGATTTCTTCAACTGAGCGGCAGAAACTAAAGGAGAATTGGGCGTCACAGCCTCAACCTCCCCTAATACAAGATTACCGTTGACCAGGCGATACAAGGCCGCTTTCTGGTGGGGGTTTTCACCATATCGCAGCCCCTTTTCCTGTTCCTCTATATTCCATGTTACTTTCTCAAAACGGAGTTTTTGGGAAAAGGAGTCCTCCCCAAAACTGATCTCCATACATTTGGGAAAATTATCTTCTTGAAGCTGTCTATACTGCTGTTTGAGATTTTTACTACTCACAAAGAGGCCTCCAGGGTATGATCGACGCTTATACTATCATAGCAGCCGAATTATGAGAACAGCAATTCGCAGTGTGAAAATTTCTATAAAATTTTCACATTGCGAATGCTCACCTTTTGTTTAAGATAAGTAATTTATCTTAAAGATGGTGTGGGTATTCTCATTTTGGAAGTCATAAGACTTCCAAAATGAGACTACCTGTTATGAGAAGTATTCGGGATATTACCCCTTCATGTGGTTTTTCGCAGATTCAAGCGTATTATACAGAAGCATTGTGATGGTCATCGGACCCACCCCTCCCGGGACAGGAGTTATTTTAGAGGCCTTTTCCGAAACTGCATCGAATTCTACGTCACCTACCAGGCGATACCCCTTTTTCTTGGTAGCATCTTCAACCCGGTTTACACCAACGTCAATAACAACAGCCCCGGGTTTAACCATGTCGCTGCTAATCATCTCCGGTTTGCCCGCAGCCGCTATTAGAATATCCGCCTGTCGCGTAATAGAGGGCATATCCTTGGTGGCCGAGTGGCATACTGTAACGGTAGCATTTCTTCCCTCCGCTTTTTGAAGCAGCATATTGGCAAGTGGTTTTCCTACAATATTGCTTCTTCCCACTATGACCGCATGGGCACCCTTTGTAGCCGCCCCTGAACGAAGAAGCATTTGAATTATACCATGGGGGGTGCATGGTAAAAATGAGGGTTGCCCCAGCATCATCCGCCCCACATTGAAGGGATGAAAACCGTCTACGTCCTTTTCCGGCTTAATTCTCAATAAGACCTTTTCTTCATCAATATGATCAGGCAGGGGCAATTGAACCAAAATACCGTGGATCTTTGGGTCATCGTTCATTCGGTCAATTATTTTTAATAGTTCCTCTTCGCTTGTTCCAGTCGGCAGGCGATTATCATCGGAGTAAATGCCGGCTTTCTCACAGGCCCTTTCCTTTGCCTTTACATAAGAATTACTCGCCGGGTCCTCCCCGACCAGGATAACTCCTAAACCCGGAATAACCCCTTGGGAACCAAGTTTTTTTACTTCTTCAGCTATTTCGGCCCGCATTTCCTTTGCTAATTCTTTTCCGTCAATTATTTCAGCAGACATAAAAAAACTCCTTTTACGTGTGTAGATATATGATTATTATAATATACAAAAAAAATTTATGATATATGTGCCCGACGATTTCTTTTGCTGTTGCTGGTATTCTCATTTTGAAAGCCATAAGGCTTCCAAAATGAGAATACCCACACCATCTTTAAGATAAAATACTTATTTTATACAAAAGGTGAGCATTCGCAATGTGAAAATTTCCCAAAAATTTTCACATTGCGAATTGCTATTGCTGTTGCGGTCCTGTTGATAAAAGGGGTCTGTAGTGTTACTATCATTGACAATATACCAATTTAGAGTTCAAGGAAGATTGAGGATATATGTTAAGAACACGCAATTTTATTAATTTACTGATGATATCGTTGATATTTTGCTTTGTCTCCTTTGCCGTACATGCTCAGGACGGACAAAACCCCACCGACCAGGACCCTTCCGAACAGGAACCTGAGGAAGGTTTTCAGGAAAGGCCTGAAGAGAAAGATCCTCCCGCTGAAGGGGCTCCGGAGGATGAACAGTTTCTTGAGGCATATGACCTGGGTAGTCAGATTTTTACAATCGATGCAGGCTTTTTTCTTCCCCTCTTTTTTCACTTTCCCGGGGCCGAGAGTAACGATGATGTAGATCTATTTGAACCAGCCCTCGGGCAGCTCACTCTTGGTGGAAGCGGATCCTTAAGCTGGGGGAGTTATTTGACCCCTCGTTTTGCCCTCGGAGTTGAGCTTGCAGGTTCTTTTGCGTTTACTCCAAACGGCTTTGTGCATAGTCTTATACCTATTACTATGTTTGCGGAATACCTTTTTAAATCAGGCTCCTTTGAGTTTCCCCTTTCCCTTAAAGGTGGATTTGTTATAAACCGAGTACAGGACCAGCTGTATATGGGACCGATTGCGGTACCGGGTATTTCGAGCTATTACAATCTTAATGCTGAATGGGGCCTTGGAATGAGCCTGGACTATTGGTGGGTCCCGGAAATATATTTTGGCGATAAATCGGAAAATTCCAGCTTTGGGAATCATCTTGAAATAAGTTTCTCCGCCCGATACCACTTCTCTTAATAGAGGTACTATAACATGAAGAATTATATTAAAACCACATTTTTTTCCTTTATTACAGTCGGAATCCTGTTGCCGCTTCTCTTTTCAGGATGCAATAAAGACGGGGTAGGAATATACTATTCAATAAGCAAGGAAGAAAAGCAAATCAATTCTAAAATATCCGAATTACCGGTCCATCAGGTAGTAGAGGTAGGTACAAAGGTGTACGCCCT